>Ga0196964_10000073_pt1 | contig 66727 bp, 57 predicted proteins | sample S1_10metaG_FD_148615 | JGI IMG/M metagenome (GOLD analysis project Ga0196964, IMG submission 148615) | Soil microbial communities from Anza Borrego desert, Southern California, United States - S1_10 | ecosystem: Environmental > Terrestrial > Soil > Desert | place: USA: California | collected...
AATTATTAATCAAAAAGTAGATTCAAATAAAAATTAGTTTGCACTAAAACCAATTTTAAAATGCCAACTTTAATCGAATCAAAAAAGGAACTTCAAGAGAATTTTATCTTATTGCGAAAAATGAATAATGACCTAATAAACGACTTAACTGATTATAGTAATAAAAATAATATTTCAAATAAGATATTCATGCAGGCTTTTACTTTTAGTCAGTCAATTGCTTTATTAAAACGTGTAAAAATTGAGGCAATGACAGATGAAAACTTAGAAAATATTTCAAAGTCTCAATCCATTGACTCAATTAACGAAATTGCAAAAAATGTAGATATTCAGATTAGACATCATCAAGAAATACGAGACATATTTAATCATTATACTTCTACAAACTAAAATGCGTCTTTCACACCCTGTTAATAACTATCTAGGCATAAAGTATTAACTTTGTATAACTTATGTCATTAAATTATTAAGGCAAGATGCCATTAATTACTACTATACCAGAAAGATATGAAACTGGGTTTGCAGTATTAAACTCTCTTTCTAAAAGTCAATTTGATGAAATAAAGAAAATTCTACCATCATTAGATTTGACTTATTCTATTGAAAGCCTATCTGAAAATTTGAGTAGTAAAAAATTGGCTCGAGTAAATATGTTAGAAATATTTAGAAGTGTTGGGAGTTTAATTCCTTTTATTGATAACGAAGAAATGATAAAAGAAGTTGCGGAGGATATTGTTTTTCTTATAGACATTAATGAAATTTTTAAAATAGAAAACAAAGAGGTTTTTTTATCTAGACTATTATTTTTTTTAACTGATAAGCATATTTATTATGCATCTAAATCAGAAGATTTAATAGATAATTATGGGAATGTTTATATTTTAAGCAGAACATTAAGTGACATAAGAACAGTATTTGACTTAAATGTTGAGCAAGAGCCAAAAGCTGGGTTTATAATTCATAATTTGTCAATACATTATCAATCTATCGACGAACCTTTTCATAAGGACATTTCTATTCAACTAACTTCAAGTCAAATCCAAGAACTAAAAGAAACCTTAATCAGAGCTGAGAGAAAAGAAAAAATGTTGAAATCTGTTTTAAAAAATTCAAACATTAAAAATCTGATTGAGTAATGAGTATAACATTAGCAAATAGAAAGACAAGTACTCTACGAAGGGAAAAGAAACATGTTTGGCATTTTCGAGGTCGTAGACGGCCAGTTAGGAAAGCCTGTTTGTATCATTCAAAAAAAGATAATTCGCTTTATTTTTTAAATGAAAGAGATTTAATAGTTCACGACGCAGATCACTATGCTACATACATGGGAGACTGGATTTTTGCAAAATATAAAATAAAACCACAAGAGGAAAGAGATTCTCTAGAAATTGAGATGGAGTTATACGAATTTAAGAAAGAGTTTTATTTGAAACATTACGAGGGAAAATATATAGCTTTAAAAAACCAAGAAGTAATAGATTTCGATACTGACTTTTCGGAGCTTGCCAAAAGAGTATTTGAAATAAATGGCTATGAATCTATTTTTATTCCATTAGTTACCAGGAAAAATAACTTTAAATCAATTTCTCCAAAATAAATAATACCAGTCAACCTAAATGGCTATCGGGGGAAAAACAATTAATATAGCCCTTTCTGAAGGTGCTAGCGATTTGTTATTGGATATGTTTGTTAGTTCGCCAAATCCTAAACATCCTGAAAAAGTTTTAATCAAAAATGCATTAGTAGATACGGGATCTGATTTTACACTACTTCCAGAAGAAAACGTAAAAAAATTAAAACTCGTATATATTGGTACAAAGACAATTACTGGAGTTCATAATGATTCTAAAGACGTTAAATTTTATTCTGCCAAAATAAACATTGATCCAGTTATAGATAGTGTGTTTGAAGTTGGAGTTTCAGACGATTTTACGCCTATTATAGGGATGAATCTAATTATCAAATGGCATACCTTAATAAATGGCCCTTTTAAAACATTTGAAATAGTTAGTGAAGAAAATTATACTCTAAAGTGATTATGGCTAAGTCAAAGAAATATAAAACACCAATGGAAAAACTTACTCAAGACTATGAGAAGTTTATTGAGGATAAAAAAACAAATCCAAAGGGGAAATCTTTGTTTAACAAGTCACTTAAAAAAGCCACTAAACAACGTGGCTCAAAATAGTCTCAAACATTTCGGCCTGTTTATTTCTATTCATATATCTAAATGCTACTTCATCAGCATAAAGTTGTAAGTATTTAGCATCACAATGTATATGCGTTCCTTTGATTGTTCTTTTTAATTGAGACCAAAATCCCTCTATTGTATTAGTATGCCAATTATCACGTAAATATTCTCCCTCAAAATGGTTTATCATTTCATGTTTGAAAAACTCTATATCTAGTCCAGCATAGCCTAAATGACTATCTGTAATTAGTGTAGCCTCATTAGAAACATTGTCTTTTACCCTGTCTTTAAACGTTTTTCCGGGATGCATTACTTCAGTCCTTACTTTGCCCTCCCTTGAAACAAATCCCATTACTCCCGTTTTGTTATCTCGGAATGTTCCATCTTCATTTGTAAACTTCTTCTTTCTTTGTTTAGTCATATTTGCCACTTTCATTCCAAAATAACTCTCATCTATTTCAACATGGCCTGTTAATTTATCTGGTTTATCATTTGCCATGAGTCTTTTTATTTGATGTGCCATTCTTAACGCTGTCTTGTAGCAAATATTTAATTGCCTTTCCAATTCTTTAGCGGCAACGCCATTTCTTGTTGTCGTTTGTAAGTAAATAGCATAAAACCAATGGGTCAATGGAGTAGTTGATTTTTCAAAGAATGTTCCTTTCATTGGGTATACCTGAAATCCACAGCAAGGGCATTGATAGCTCATCCGCTTTTTAACCTTAGTGAATTCTTTATCCCCATCACATTTGGGACAAATAAGATTTTTATACCTCAATGTAAATAGCTTATGCAAACAAGCATCATTATCTGGGTAATCTTTCCTGAATTGGTCTATTGTATATTTGTTCATAGTTTATAACATTCAACTATCCAGTGAAAAAAAATATTATTTCCTCCTATTTGTAATTGGGATCGTGGAATATTTGGATGTATCAACGAATTTTACTCCGTCAATCATTATTAATTGCATCTTACCTTCTTTAACCAGTTTGTAAATATATGAGGCAGTAACACCTTCACCTAAAGCGAAGTTTTTAACCGTTTTCAGCCATTTAGTATTTACAGGCATAAAGCAAAGATATGTAGGATAATTTAAAGTTGATAACTATCAACTAAATATTTTTTTATAATTTTACTTACTAATAATAAAATAATGAAGATTAAAGGGTTAGGAAAAATCCATGAGGGCAAAGTAAAACTTCAGCATTATCCAGCTCAATGGCTATTTCATGCACACGAATTTAAAAGAACAGAAGAATTAATATACATGGATATTTTGAGGGATTTAGATAAGTTCCAAATTGAACAAGCGACAAGAAATTTTACTCCCAGTATTCAAACACCTGATAAAGTCCATTACTTGGTTATGGGTTTTGCTATTGAAAATTTATTGAAGTGCTTAGTTCTTAATAAGCATCCCGAAATAATAAAACAAGGTAAAATTGTAGACAAGCGATTTAAGACTCATAACTTACTTGATATCGCTACAAAGACTCTCAATTTAAATTTGACAGAAGATGAAAGATTTATGTTAGAGTTATCAACTAAGGTTATTTATTGGTATGGAAGATATCCAATCCCATTGAATGAAGATGATACAGTATCAATGGTATCAACAAATCGATCTAAAATACATATTGCGTTTCATAGTCTTTATGAAAGATTATTTTCTATTGCACAAACTATTATGCCACACCATTATGGTGAAAACGACAAAGAGTAAACTATTCGAAAATCAATTCGGCTGGGTTATATAATAAATCAAAACCTTCGGGTTTAAATTCGTCTAACAATACGCCGTTTCTAGTCCATTCCCGCTTTAACCACAATACGCCTCTATGATTGTGCCTTTCTCGCATCATTACCAATATCCTTTGTCTATGCAAACCTCTAACAACCTCACGAATATTAAATGCATTGCCTGTTAATTTGTGATATTCAAACTGCAAATCTTTCAATTTACAGGCTTTGCCGACCATTTCAAATACGGTCAATACTTGTATTTTAATATCAGATGTTTCAGATATTTTTTTGACTGGTGATAATTGATTTATTGGCTTTATTTCCAATTTGGTTTGGCTATCATTCTCATCATTGTTAGCATCATCAAATCCTTTTACTCGCTTGATTATTCTATCAACTTGCATAATCTTATCATGTAGCCCATCCCTTTCTCTTTGGAGCGCATTTAATATTACTTCTTTATCTGTTGCCATTGTGCAAAGTTCATAACTATCAACTAACAATTCAAATGATTTAGGGGATTGGGGGAGCAATTTGTGCCTTGACTACACAATCACCGACTTATTTGACCGCCTTTTTCCAGCCATTCACCGACATTCCACTTCATATTACCCATTCCCTGTTCCATATTCCCTATTCACCATCTAGTTTTGGGTAAAATCATTTGACATGACAGAGATGCAAGGGACTCCTACAAAAACATACGAAGAACGCTGGAAAGGACGACGCGAACGAAGGGACAGGTTACGCAGACCTGGCAGTGGCACAAATAGCAAATGGCTTGGTCTTTTGATCCTTCTGGTTGGTATTGTAGCCCTGATGAAGGCTTTCCTGGTACCGATGCCGGAATGGTTGTTCACCTGGCCTATGATCCTGATACTATTAGGCACTTTTCTCGCTATAAGGCACCGATTTCATGGTGTGGCCTGGCTGATCCTCTTATTAATAGGTGCCGTGTTCCTGGTTGAAAAAGCGTATCCCGAAATTTCCATGCGTCAATATACCTGGCCAATGGTGCTGATCGTGATCGGATTGTTTATTGTTCTTCGTCCGCGCAGGCATCGAATGATGGCTTCTCCCGAAAGAAAATTGGTTTCGGGAAACGAGGCTAGCCCGACATTGGAGGATGAAACTTATAGCCAGGATGATTATGTGGATGCCACTTCCATTTTTGGCGGCACCAAGAAAAATATCATTTCAAAAAATTTCCGGGGTGGGGACCTGGTGAACATTTTTGGCGGATCCGAGATCAATCTTACCCAAGCTGATTTTTCGGGAACAGCGGTTATAGAACTGACCACGATATTTGGCGGGACTACTTTGATCGTGCCTTCTAACTGGACCGTACAATCTGAAGCAGTTACTATTTTCGGAGGCCTGGAAGATAAAAGAGCCGTAGCTGAGGGTGAAAATCGCAATAAGCTTTTACTGATCAAAGGCACCGTATTATTTGGAGGCATTGATATCAAATCCTATAAATAAATTCCAGGCCAAAACCATGAGCTGGTATCTTACGAAGTTCATTTACCGCATAGTCTGCGGGGATGGTTTGCATACACCACAATATGATGAGCAACTCAGGTTGATCATTGCTGAAAACAGGGAAGAAGCATTGAATAAAGCCAGGCGAATCGGGTTACGGGAAGAAGACAGTTTCTATAATAACAAACAGCAGCTGGTACGCTGGCAATTCATCAACATTACTGAGATCTATCCGTTCAATAAAATGCTGGATGGTGCTGAACTTTTTTCCCGCGTGGCTGAACAGGAATCTGCCGATCTGTATGAATACATCATTAATAAAAAAGCAAATAACCTCGTGGGGAATGAGATCCCCGAATTGCTTGAAGAAGATTAATCATGTCAGCATCCCCATTATCTGTTACCAGATTCAAGATCATTTTCAGCATCAGCTGGCTGGTAGTATTTTTAGATTCTACCCTGCTGGTGAAATGGTTTGCCTGGCCGTGGAAAGCGGCTATGGTGGATGGTTTTATCAGCACTGTTTGTCTATTACTTGCTGCACTATTAATTATGAATACCCTTCGGTATTATACACCGAGACGTGAGCGTTATTTCAACCTGCTTATTTGGTGTATGTGCCTGACAGCTATTTGGGTAATAATCACCCGGTGGCTGATCCGTCTTTCCCTGAGGAATGTGGGAGGATATGGGGAATTTGTCAATGATTCCATTGTGATCCGCTCCAGCATTGGATTACTATTGCTGGGTTGCGTGACCCTCATTATTGTCCTATGGTATAATTGGGAAGAACAGCAAAAATATGAGGCGCGCAAGCGGGATGCGGATAAGTTGGCCAGGGATGCTGAACTGTTCAAGCTTCGGCAACAATTACAGCCTCATTTCCTGTTCAATAGTTTGAATTCAATCAATGCGTTGATCGGCTCACGTCCTGAGGAGGCACGAAAAATGGTGCAACAGCTTTCCGATTTTCTCCGCGGTACCATTCGAAAAGAAGAACGGCAATGGATTAGTTTAAAAGAAGAATTACAGTACCTGCAACTATATCTCGATATTGAAAAAGTTCGTTTTGGGAATCGCCTGTCTACATTAATCGAGACGAAGGAATACACCACGCAACTGAAACTTCCCACATTATTATTGCAGCCCATAGTAGAAAATGCTATTAAATTTGGTTTGTACGATACCACTGGGGAAACACTTATATGTATACAGGCTTCGAAGCAGGCTAACGATCTGTTGATTACAGTTAAAAACCCCTTTGATCCGGAAACATCGGCGCCCAAGGGAACTGGGTTTGGATTGAGTTCGGTGAAACGCCGGCTTTCATTATTGTTTGGCCGCGCCGACCTGCTTTCTACGCAAACGGAAGATCATACTTTTATTACGAAAGTGTTAATACCGCAGACAGGATTGGACACTAAAGAGTGACTGACCCCTAAACCAAAAGACGAAACAAAAAAATGAAAGTAATCATCATCGACGACGAACCACTGGCCAGGACTATTCTAAAAGAATACTTACAAAAACATCCTGAACTGGAATTAATGCAGGAATGCAACGATGGATTTGAAGGGCTCAAGGCGATCAACCAGCATAAACCCAACCTGGTGTTCCTGGACATTCAAATGCCCAAAATCAATGGGTTTGAAATGCTGGAATTGATCGAAGAGCCACCCGCCGTGATATTCACCACCGCATTTGATGAATTCGCGATCAAGGCTTTCGAAGCGCATGCAATAGATTACTTGTTGAAACCTTTCAACCAGGAGAGATTTGACAAAGCCATCGAAAAATTCAGTGAATCAAGGTCCACTACAAAAAATACTACTAAGGAGCTGCTTGAAACAGCTTCACATTTTCCTGCACAAAATCAGCGGGTTGTGATCAAGGATGGAAGCAAGATCAGGATCATCTCTGTGCATGATATTTTTTATTTAGAGGCAGCGGATGATTATGTGAAAGTCCATACAAAAGATGGCTATTTCCTGAAGAATAAGACCATGACTCATTTTGAAGAAACCCTCGACCCCAAACAATTTGTCCGTTGCCACCGATCCTATATTGTGAATGTGCAGCAGATCACGCGCATCGATCCCTATGAAAAAGACAATCATGTGGCCGTTCTTAGATCAGGAGCTAAAGTACCGGTAAGCCGGAATGGATATGGAAAGCTGAGGGAAGTGTTAGGACTTTAGTAATGCGCGTACGCATTTATAGACTTTCTTTTCCCATTTTTATAATACCAGTTCAATATATGACTCAAAAAATTCTTCAACAGACTGTTGAAGATATTGGCTATATTTAGATAGGCTTCCCTCCCCTCTTCGCAATAGAAAACGCTTCCATACATCCTGACTGACAAGCCAAGTCTATTTTCCAAAATTTGCAAGCACCATGGTAAAAGAAGAATCCCGAATAGAAGAACTAGAAAAATTATTGTCTGAACGTACAGCCGAGCTTAATCAGCGGGCTGAAGAACTCAATGTGATCAATCGTGTCCAGCAAGCCCTGGCTAACCAGATGGACATGCAAGCCATTTATGAGCTTGTCGGGGATCATATTCGCGACACCTTTGATGCACAAGCTGTTATTATTGCCACTTTTGATTTGGAAACTGCAGAAGAACATTTTGGCTATGCCATTGAAAAAGGAGAACGTTTCTATTTGAAACCACGTCCTTTTGATAAGCTCAGGCAAAGCCTTATTGATACAAAACAAAAGATATTTGTCAACGAGAATTTTGAGGAGGCTTACCGCCAATTCGGTATGAGAGTGCTTCCCGGATCTGAATTCCCTAAATCTGCCATATATGTTCCTTTATTGATTGGTGAAACAGTCACGGGTTATGTCAGTCTGCAAAATGTAGATAAGGAAAATGCATTTACCGATTCGGATGTGCACCTGCTGGAAACCCTGGCGAACAGCATGAGTACAGCATTGGAAAACGCAAGGCTTTTAAAAGAAACCGAACAACGCACTGCTGAGCTGGCTGTTATCAATAGTGTGCAGGAATCACTGGCCAAAGAACTGGATATTGATGCTATCTATTCAGTTGTAGGTGAAAGGATCCGTAATCTATTCGATGCTCAAACAGTCATTATTAGCAGTTTCAACCATGGAGCAGTTACCGAGAGTTTTAATTTCATGATCGAAAAAGGAGAACGGTACTATCCGGTTCCAAGGCCATTGGATATTTTAAGAAAGCATCTCATTGCGACTAGGGAAAAAATCCTTATCAATAAAAATTTTGAAGATGTAGCTTCAACGTTTGGAGTTAAAAAAATTCCGGGTACGGAATTACCAAAATCTGCTTTATATGTCCCCTTGGTGATCGGCGAAAGAGTGACCGGTTATATAAGTCTGCAGAATATTGATAAGGAAAATGCCTTCAATGATTCAGATGTACGATTATTGGAAACGTTGGGGAATAGTATGGGTGTGGCATTGGAAAATGCAAGACTATTTGATGAAACAAACCGTTTACTGAAAGAAACCGAGCAACGTACAGCAGAATTATCTGTTATTAACAGTGTGCAGGAAGGTTTGTCTAAAGAACTGGATATCCAGGGTATTTATGAACTGGTGGGCGAAAAAATGCGGGAGATATTCAATGCCCAGGTATTTGATATAGTTACTTATGATAAAAAAACACAGCTTATTGAAGATCGGTATACCTATGAAAAAGGTGATCGCACGTTATTGGGACCCAGGCCATTGAAAGGTTTTCGAAAACATGTTTTTGAAACCGCAAAACCTCTTGCTATCAACAAAGATCTTGAACAACAAAGAGCAAAATACGATCAGACGGTGATGGTTGGCCAGGGTGCAAAATCAATTGTTTTGGTTCCCCTTATAACAAGCAATGAAGTAGTTGGAGTTATCAGTTTGCAAAACCTTGATGAAGAAAATGCTTTTTCTGACTCAGATGTAAACCTGCTGACCACGCTTGCCAATAGTATGACGGTGGCATTGGAAAATGCAAGGCTCTTTGATGAGACCAATCGCCTATTAAAAGAAACCGAACAGCGCACAGCAGAGCTTGCTGTGATCAACAGTGTACAGGAGGGTTTGGCAAAAGAGCTGGACATGGATGCCATTTATACAATGGTTGGGGACAGGATACGTAACCTTTTCGATGCGCAGGTGGTGGCCATTGCCACATTCAATCATGAGGAGGGGACAGAAAAATTCCAGTACATGGTTGAAAAAGGAGAGCGGTTTTATGCAGAACCCCGGCCGTTGGGAAAACTAAGATTACACCTGATAAAATCCAGAAAGAAGATCGTTATCAATAAACAGGAAGAAGGCTATGCCTGGTTTGGAACTGAAGTGGTCCCGGGTACGGAACCGATCAAGTCAGCCGTATTTGTCCCATTAATGATCGGGGACAAGATCACCAGTTATGTTACACTCCAGAATATTGACAAGGAAAATGCTTTCACAGAAGCACATATACGATTACTGGAAACCCTGGCCAACAGCATGAGTGTGGCCCTGGAAAATGCCAGGCTGTTTGATGAAACCAATCGCTTATTAAAAGAAACGGAACAACGTACCTCGGAGCTGGCTGTAATTAACAGTGTGCAGGAAGGACTGGTGGCGCAAATGGATATTAACTCGATTTATGAACTGGTAGGAGAAAAGATCCGTAAAATTTTCAAGGCACAGGTAGTGGATATTGTGACCTATGATAAAACAAGAAACCTGATCGAGGATAAATATGCATTTGAAAAAGGTGACCGTACATTGCTAAAAGCGCGGGAACCAAAAGGGTTCAGAAAACATGTTATTGAAACCGGGGAATTATTATTACACAATAGTAATGTGGAGAAGGCGATGCGGGATTTTGACAATCCGATCCTGATTGGTGAAAAACCCAAATCACAGATCTATGTACCCATGATCGCGGGGGGTGAAGTAACCGGGGTGATCAGTTTGCAAAACCTGGATCATGAAAATGCTTTTTCCAATTCAGACGTAAGTCTTATTACCACATTAGCTAACAGCATGAGTGTAGCTTTGGAAAATGCACGACTCTTTGATGAAACGAATCGTTTATTAAAGGAAACCAAACAACGCACAGCCGAACTGGGTATCATTAATAGTGTGCAGGAAGGTCTCGGTTCCAAGCTGGATATCCAGGCTGTTTATGATCTCGTTGGGGATAAGATCCGTGACGTTTTTGACACACAGGGAATTTCCATTTCCTATTACGATCGCGAAAAGAATTATATCACCAATCCTTATTATTTGTTCAAAGGAAAAAGAATTTATGGCCAGGCGTTTGAATTAGGAAAAGGGCTTACTTCTCATATTATTCAAACCGGTCAGCCGCTTCTTATTAATGAAAATGCAGTAGAACGTTATAAAGAACTGGGTGCTGTATTTGCTCCATCTGAAACTGAAGATGCGGCAAAATCATGGTTAGGGATCCCTCTCATTTCTGGTGGACAGGTGACCGGAACCATACGGCTGGAGAATTATGAAAGAGAAAACGCTTATAGTGATTCTGATGTATCTCTATTACAAACGCTGGCCAATAGTATGAGTGTGGCATTGGAAAATGCAAGACTGTTTGACGAGACTAACCGATTGTTGAAAGAAACCGAGCAACGCACAGCCGAACTGGCAGTCATCAACAGCGTGCAGGAAGGGTTGGCAAAAGAGCTGGATATACAGGGCATTTATGAACTGGTTGGGGACCGGCTTTGCAGTTTGTTCCCCGATACGCAAACATTGGTGATCCGGACATTTAATCATGAAACAGGGATTGAGAATTTTCATTATGCCATTGAAAAAGGAGTTCGTTTCCCGATAGACTCCCGGTCCTTCAATTGGAGCAGCAAGGAGCTTATATCAACAAAAAAGCCATTGGATATAAGAGAAAACTATTTAGAAACGGCCAAACAGCATGGCGGAACCGGTGTAACTAAGGGCCAGCCACCAAAATCTGCGGTCTTTGTTCCCATGATAGTGGGCGATATAGTAAGAGGTTCGGTCAGCCTGCAAAATGTAGATAAAGAAAACGCATTTACGGATGCTGATCTGCGATTGCTGACTACCATCACCAACAGCATGAGTGTTGCGCTGGAGAATGCCAGGTTGTTTGAAGAAACAAATCGCCTGTTGAAAGAAACCGAGCAACGAACCGGGGAATTGGCCGTTATTAATAGTGTACAGGAAGGCCTGGTTCGTGAAATGAATATTCAGGCTATCTATGATCTCGTAGGTAACCGCATTTGTGAATTGTTCGATACACAAACGGTTTTGATACGAACCTTTGACCTGGAAGCAGGTACCGAGCAATGGCGGTATGCTATAGAAAAAGGAGTGCGTCTTTTTAGTGATCCACGTCCGTTCAATTGGGCCAATAAGCAACTAATTAGTTCAAAACAAGCTTTACTGATTAATGAAAATTATCTTGAAACAGCCAAAAAGTATGGCGGTACTGGCGTGACCAAAGGATTACCACCGAAATCTGCCATGTTTATTCCCATGGTTGTTGGGGATGTAGTCAGGGGTTCTGTAAGTCTTCAGAATATCGACCGGGAAAATGCATTTACAGAATCAGATCTCCGGTTATTAACTACTCTTACAAATAGCATGAGTGTCGCTTTGGAAAATGCACGACTCTTTGATGAAACAACTCACCTACTGGCCGAAGCAAAACAGCGAGCATCGGAATTAAGCACCGTGAATAGCATTAGCAAAGCCCTGGCATCACAACTGGATCCGGATGACCTGATAAAATTGGTTGGCGATCAATTGAAAGATCTGTTCAAAGCCAATATTGTTTACCTGGCGCTATTAAATCAAAAGACCAACACGATCCATTTTCCTTATCAATTTGGAGATGATCTTACGCCTATAAAATTGGGCGAGGGGCTTACATCAAAAATTATTATGACCGGGGAACCACTCCTCATTAATAAAGACGTCCGGGTCCTTGCAACACAATTAGGCGTACAAAGCCTTGGTGTGCCTGCTGCTTCTTATTTAGGAGTTCCCATACCAATTGGGGATGAGATCATAGGTGTATTAAGTGTGCAAAGCACTGAACATGAAAACAGTTTCAATGAAAACGACCAGCGTTTGTTGTCTACCATTGCAGCTTCAGTCGGAGTTGCATTGCGTAATGCCACTCTTTTTGAAGATGTAAAGCTCGCTAAAATGGAGGCCGAAGCTGCCACGAAAGCCGCTGAAAAAGCAAATGAAGCGAAGAGCGCGTTTCTTTCCACGGTAAGCCATGAATTGAGAACACCGCTGACTTCGGTTCTCGGTTTTGCCAAGATCATCCGCAAGCGGCTGGATGAAAAAATATTTCCTGCGGTAGATAAAACTGATCCCAAAACAGGAAAAGCCATCAGCCAGATCTCCGAAAATCTGGAAGTGGTAATTTCTGAAGGTGAGCGGCTCACCCATCTTATCAATGATGTGCTGGATCTGGCCAAAATCGAAGCGGGTAAAATGGAATGGACCTTTGAAAAAGTAACTATAACAGAAGTGGCGGAAAGGGCTATAGCGGCCACCAGTTCTTTGTTTGAACAGAAAAAATTAAAGCTGGTGAGACAAATTGAAACGGACCTGCCAGAAATTTCCGGAGACCGGGACAAACTGATCCAGGTTATTATTAATCTTATTTCCAATTCCGTAAAATTCACAGAGAAAGGTTCTGTGACCTGTAAAGTATTTAAAGAAAAAAATGAGATTATTGTTAGTATCGGCGATACGGGTATTGGAATTGCCCCTGAAGATTTTGCCGCTGTTTTTGAACAATTCAAGCAAGTGGGAGGCGATACATTGACAGATAAGCCAAAAGGCACAGGTCTTGGCCTGCCAATTTGCAAACAAATAGTAGAACATCATGGCGGCCGCATCTGGCTGGAAAGTGAAATAGGAAAAGGGAGCATTTTCTCATTTGCATTGCCTGTTGTTAAATCTGTAAAGGTAAACCCTGTGCATCTTGAAGACCTTGTAAAGCAATTGAAAGCGCAGATGGCACAATCAAAATTCAAAATTGAAGGAAAAGATGCGACGATCCTGATTGTGGATGATGATGATGCCATCCGCTCGCTGCTACAACAGGAACTCAGCGATGCCGGTTATTTAATTGAACAGGCTACCAACGGAAAAGAAGCGTTGGAAAGCGTTCGCAAAAACAGACCCGATCTAATCATTCTCGATGTGATGATGCCGGAAATGAATGGCTTTGATGTGGCGGCCATTCTTAAAAATGATCCACAGACCATGGATATTCCTATTATTATTTTATCCGTTGTACAGGATAAAGCCAGGGGCTACCGAATAGGGGTGGATCGGTATTTGACCAAACCGATCAATACTACAGAACTGTTTGCTGAAGTCGGCACCTTGCTGGAGCAGGGCAAATCGAAGAAAAAGGTAATGGTAGTAGACGAAGACAGCGCAGCCATTCGCTCGCTGACAGACGTCCTGCAGACAAAAGGCTATCATGTAGTGGAATCAGACGGTAAAGAATTGCTGAAGAATGCTATTTCAGCTCAGCCTGATATCATTATCCTGAATTCTGTGCTTTCAGACAAACAGGAAATAGTGCAATCACTCCGTTTTGAAAAAGGCTTGGAAAATGTATTGTTTTTAATTTACCAGTAAACATCAACAATAATGGAACAAAAACTTTTAATAGTAGATGATGAGGCCCATATTCGCATGCTTATTGGACAAACCCTGGAAGAACTGGAAGACGAAGGTGTCAACTTCTTTACTGCAGAAAATGGTGAACAAGCCCTTGAAATTATACAGGCCGAAAAACCCCAATTGGTTTTCCTGGATGTCATGATGCCGAAAATGAATGGCATGGAAGTCTGCCGGCGGGTAAAAAAGGAGTTAGGTCTTGAGGGCGTATTCATTGTGTTACTAACTGCAAAAGGGCAGGAACTGGACAGGCAAAAAGGACAGGAAGTTGGCGCCGACGTGTATATGACAAAACCTTTCGACCCGGAAGCCCTCCTGAATACAGCAAAAAAGGTATTGGGTCTTTAAATAGTATTGACCATCATTTTTATTTCGGGAAATAGTTAATCGAATGGGTAAATTCAATCTAAAGAATGTTATTGGAAAGAAGGATGACTCTACAGCCCTGGTGATCTCTTTCCTGGAAGAAGTGAAGACCAATGTTTTTATTGAAGATGAAAATGGAACCCTGTTATTAGGCAATGCAAATGACCAGTACGATCATCACTGTAAAATATTGGTAGATAATGTAGTAATAGGCGCTGTAAAAGGGGATGAAAAAGCAGGTATTGTAGCCCGGTGGCTTACACACCTGGCACAAAAAGAATCGGAGAAGAAAAAATTGGGAAGTGAAGTGCTTACTTTATACCAGGATGTTAATATGATCTTTAATTTTTCTGAAAAACTGGCACAAACAATTGATCCGCCATCTATCGCGGGGATAACACTGAATGAAGCACTCCACCTCATAAAATCTGACACAGGGGTTGTGGTACTATGGGATGAAAAAAGCAAGTCCCTGAAGGTTATCGCTTCGTCTGGTGAATTATTTTTTGATGAAGAAAAAATAAATCTTCACCGGAGCCTGCTACTGACAATTGTATTAAGCGGTCAATCTGAAATAATCGGGGATATCTCAGCGCTGGCCAATGCCGGAATCATCCTCCCGCAAGTAAATACAGTTTTATATGCAGCATTGAAAGTAAATCAAAGAGTGATGGGTGCCATCATTCTGGCAAGGCATGAACTGATCCAGTATACGGCGGCGGATCTGAAACTGCTTACTACCTTGGCGCTTCAATCTTCTTCTGCGATTGAAGCCGCCCTGCTTTATGAAAAGAATATCCGGGAGGTAAAAGAGAGGGAGGAAGCTATTCTGAAGATTCATGAAGTAACCAAAAAATTTGTTCCGAATGAATTTATCCGTTTATTGGGAAAAGAGGTGATAACCGATGTAAAGCTGGGCGACCAGGTGGAAAAAATTGTTACGGTCCTGTTTTCTGATATCCGGAATTATACTACCCTGTCTGAACGAATGACGCCGGAAATAAATTTCAGATTTGTTTCTTCATTCAACGAAAGAATGGGGCCCATCATCCGGAAGCACAACGGTTTTATCAATCAATATCTCGGGGATGCGATCATGGCCATTTTCCCCGGAAATGCCGGAGATTGCCTCGCCGCGGCTATTGAAATGCAGAAAGCGGTCTCCGAATTCAATAACGAATGCCAGTTAAAGAATCTGCCTTCGATCCAGATAGGAGTGGGAATGCATACCGGCTCTCTCATCATGGGTATCACAGGTGATGCAGACAGGTTGGATGCAACAACTATCTCGGATACGGTTAACACGGCTTCCAGGATCGAAAGCCTGACAAAATATTATAAAGCAAGTATCATTATCAGTGATGCCACCCTTCAGCAAATTGCGCAGCCGGGAAATTTTCATCTACGGAGCCTGGGGAAAGTGCAGGTAAAAGGAAAGCTGGCTCCTATTGGTATTTATGAATGCTTTAATGGGAATACCACTGATGAAATACTGAAAAAAGAAAGAACGCGCTCTATATTCAATACAGGAATGGATCAGTATCTGAATCAATCGTTCGCTGATGCAATCCTCTCATTCACGAAGGTCATGGATCTCCATCCGGAGGATCTGACAGTGGGCTTTTTCATTGAAAAAGCGACACGTTATATTCAAAATGGAGTGCCGGCAAACTGGTCAGGCGTTGAAGAAATGATGAATAAGTAAGAAAGAATTGAGTCCGCAGGTGCTTAATGAGCATGCCTTCTCTTGATAATTCCCCCGGATGCTTCTTTAATAGTACTCGCAAACACGAAAGCCTTGGGGTCCACGTCATAAACCAGGTTCTTCAGCTTGCGCAATTCCAGGCGTGTGATCACAGTAAAAATAATATCACATTCAGAGCTCACATCAAACTGGCCGGGTAAAAATCCCCGCTCTCCTTTATATACGGTGATACCTCTTCCTAATTTATTTACTAATTGGTATTTGATGGCTTCACTTTTACCTGAAACGATGGTAACACCGGTGTAAGCTTGCAGTCCCTCTACTACATAATCAATGCAGCGGGTAGCAGTAAAATAGGTAAGTATTGAATATAAAGCAGTTTCAATGCCAAAACGAAACCCGGCAATAGTGAATATGACAATATTGATACCAAGTATAATTTCTGCAATGGTAAAAGAAGTTCTTTTTAAAGTATAAACAGCCAATACTTCTATTCCATCCAACGCGGCCCCTGTACGCATGATGAGGCCAACACCGATTCCAAGAAATGCTCCGCCAAAAATTGAAATAAGCAATTTATCTGCTGTTATTGCATAATTTGGGATCAGCAAAAGACAAATGCCCAGCAAAACCACACTGATAATAGTTCGAAAAGCAAACCGGTTACTAATAGTAAAATAACTTATGACGATGAGAGGAAAATTTAGTATTAAAATGACAAGACCCAGGTTGAAGTGATAGATCTCATGAACCAGCAGAGAGATCCCTGTTATCCCCCCATCAAAAAAATGATTGGGCACCAGGAATAATTTCAAAGCAGCTCCAGCCAAAGTAACTCCAGTGATCGATTGCAGGGCATCGGTAACCCAGCTTAGAAAGCGGTTACTCTGTTTTGAACTCAGCCTTGTTTCAAATGATCTTTTTAGTTGTTGCAGTATTGCCTGCTTCTTGTCTTCCAGCAAATTGATCGCAGACTCTGTAAAGTATTTATGAGAGGATAAAAATTCAATTTGCATCAATTGCCATTCAGCTTCTGTTTTCACGGCTCCCCTGTTCTTTAATTCATGAAAAAGTTTTTCAGCCTCTTCGGTATAATTTTCTTTTCCTAAATAGAAAAGATCGGCATCGGCAAGAATTTTACCCAACTGATTTATGGGAGTTTGTGGTAACCGGGTGGCCATGATTATCTGGCAGATATGTTCAATTTGATCGGAGGAATAGCCAAAATCAGGAAGATAATCCCTTGCAAGGATACAGGAGATCTCTTCATGCCCGTCTGCCTGTTGCAGAAAACCGGCATCATGAAAAAGAGCAGCTGTTTTTAGAAGGACCAGTTCATCTTCTTTTATATTTTCAGAATGCGCAAGTTTTTCAGCTGCTGAGATCACATATTTGGTATGCTCGGCCTGGTGATAAACCAATGACGATGGCAATTCCGTTTCCAGCTTTGCCATTAAAAAAGAATATGCCTCTTCAAAACGCATGCTTTGGTAGCTATTAGTTATCAACTAGAAACTATCATTCACTATTCACCATTCACTGCTTCAATCCAAAACTTCGTAGACCACGATAGGGCTCGTTTTATTTTTTAAACTGACCTCTCCTATTTTATTGCATTGAAAAGATTCCTTTACTTTTTCGTAAGAGGACTCGCTGATCAGCACCTGGTTTTCATTGGCAACGGCCTGCAGGCGTTGAGCTGTATTCACGGTGTCCCCGATCACGGTATAATCCAGGCGCTTTAATGTTGCAGATCCAATATTACCACAGATCATTTCACCGCTATTGATCCCGATCGAAACTTTAGGTGAAAATGAAATATCGGCATTCTCTTTTGGTAATTCTGTGATTATCTTTTTAACCGCCAGGCAGGCATCGATCGCCCGGTCCAGGTGAAAATCACCCCGGAAAACGGCCATGATCGCATCACCCATAAATTTATCCACGAGACCTCCCTGGGCAATGATCTCTTTGACCATAACATCAAAGTATTTGTTCAATAGTTTTACAACAACATCCGGCGACTCTTTTTCGCTAATGGTAGTAAAGCTGCATATATCAATAAAGGCGACCGAACCCTCAATGGTCTCATTCAGCATCAATGAAGATTCAAATTCACGGCTGCTCATGAAATTTAATACTGTTTCATCCACGTACATCTTAAGAATGTTATTTTCCTTGATCGCCGCCAGGGTATCTTTTAGTTGATTTACATGCCTGATTGTTTTTTCAATAGTTATTTCCAGGTCCATGAAATCTACAGGCTTTGTAATAAAATCGAATGCGCCGCGATTCATCGCTGTCCGGATATTCTCCATATCACCGTATGCCGAGACAATGACCGCTTTCATCAATGAATTATTCTCATTCAATTTAGATAAAAGCGTAAGCCCATCCATTTCCGGCATATTGATATCACTTAACACCAAATCAATATCCGGATTCTTTTCAACCTGCTCGAGCGCTTTTACGCCGTTCACAGCAAAAAGAAATTCATACTTTTTATCCCTGATCTTTTGCCTGAATTTTTGTTTGATAAGGGCTTCCAGGTCTGTTTCATCATCTACCACCAGGATCTTGGTCATGACGAGATAGCTTTTAATTTATCCTTTAAAATAGAAAAATCCAGTGGCTTGGTCAGGAAATCATCTGCGCCGAGGCTCATGGCTGTATTGAAATTTTCGGCGTCTCCATATGCAGTGATCATCATTACGACGGGTGGAGGTTCGTGATGTTCCTTCTTGATTTGACGCAGCAGGTCCAGCCCGCTCATCCCGGGCATATTAATATCCGACAGGATCAATACCGCCTCATGCTCATTGCGATGAAGATATTGAAGGGCCTCTTCTCCGGAATAGGCAAATACGAATTCCATTTCCCCATTGCGGATCTCTTTCCGGAAACGTTGCTCGAAAAGAGCCTGCACATCTTTTTCATCGTCGACAACTAAAATTTTCATTTAATTGGAATTTATTGGTAAAGAAATGATGAATTGAGATCCCTCTCCTTCTTTGGTTTCCACTTTTAATTCACCGTTATGTCCTTTTGTGATTATATCATAACTCAGTGATAATCCCAGACCGGTTCCGTGTCCTGTAGGCTTGGTGGTGAAGAACGGCTGGAAGATCTTATCTAATACTTTTTGCGGAATACCATTTCCATTATCAATGACCCTTACCTCGATCCTGCCATTGAATCTTTCGGTGGCTACAATAACCGTCGGCTCATACCCCGGAAATTGTTGCTTCTTCTTTTCTCCGACAGCATAAAAAGCGTTATTGATCAAGTTGAGAATAACACGGCCTATTTCCTGCGGCACAATATGGACCTTGCCGATCGCTGGATCGAGCCTGGTTTCAAATTTTGCATTAAAAGATTTATCCTTCGCACGGAAACCATGATATGCCAGGCGAAGATATTCTTCTGCCAAAGCATTCATATCGCTAAGTTCTTTCTTGCAACTACTGCTTCTTGAGTGTTGTAGCATGCTTTTAACAATGGCGTCAGCTCTTTTTCCGTGATAGTTTATTTTTTCCAGGTTTTGTTTAAGGTCTTTGGCGATTTCCCCAGCTTGGGATAAATTCCCCGTTGACAATTCACCTTGCAACTCATCGATCAGTTCATGGCTTACTTCCGAGAAATTGTTAACGAAATTCAACGGGTTTTGTATCTCGTGAGCAATCCCTGCAGTCAGTTCTCCAAGAGAAGCCATTTTTTCTGCATGCCGCAGCTGTCGTTCCGCCAGTTTTTGAATGCTGATGTCGGTGCCGTAAATAAATACCAGGTGCGAGTGAAAATCCGTCCGGTGATTGAACACAAATTCTTTTTCACCGATGACGGTCTCAAAGGGAAAGACTTTTTCAGAACTAAGAATTTCAGCCCAGGTCTCATGGGTCATACCTGGACAGACCCTGGACCAGTAGTTATGGGTAATATCTTTTTCAAATACTTTTTGAGCAGCCGCATTGGACAAGATGACAATTCCTTTAAAATCCGTTCGGATCACGGGCCCCGGGTTCATATCCGGAAACCTGGCAAGCTCTTTCATCTCGGCTCTTTGTTCCTCCAGCTTTTTTTCGTTTAACTTGTTAACCGTGATATCGGTCCCGTAAATAAAAACAAAACCGGTCGCGGGGTCCAGGCGATGATTAAAGACAAAGCAACGATCACCCAGGTAGGCTTCAAAAGGATATACTTTTTCCGAATCGAGAATGGCTTGCCAGGTCATAGGGTTCATGCCAGGACAAATGTCTATCCATTTTTTATTCAGGAGGTCTTCGCTTAATATCGACCGGGCCATGGAATTGGATAAAAGAATAGTTCCTTCACGATCCATCCGCAGGACCGGACCCGGATTCATTTCCGGGAAACGGGCCATTTCCTTAATCAAGGCTGCTTGTTGAGCAAGTTCTTTTTCAAGGGAAGTCTTATTTATTTCAGTATGGTCTTCGCCCATTATAGATATTATTTAAGTCCCAGCCGGTAATTGAATGATAAATTCAGAACCGGCGCCTTCTATCGTTTCCGCCTTCAGTTCACCCCCGTGTGTCTTTGTGATTATATCATAGCTCAGGGACAAGCCCAGCCCTGTGCCCTGGCCGGTTGGCTTAGTTGTGAAAAAAGGCTGGAATATTTTCTCCAGCACCTTTTGAGGCATGCCCATCCCGTTATCTTTCACCTTCACTTCAATCACGCCATTATATTTTTTTGTACTTACTGTTACCGTGGGTTCAAACCCGTCTCCTATCTGTTTCTTTTTTTCTGAAACAGCATAGAAGGCATTATTGACCAGGTTCAGGATCACCCTTCCTATTTCCTGCGGAATGATGTTCAGTTTTTCGACGGATGGATCAAAACTGGTCTCAAATTTTGCCTGGAAGCTTTTATCTTTCGCTCTTAGCCCGTGATAAGATAAACGCAGGTATTCATCCGCCAGGTTATTAATATCGGTGAGTTCCTTTTTCCCGCTGCTGCTACGACTATGCTGCAACATACTTTTTACGATCCCATCTGCCCTTTTGCCATGATGCAGGATTTTTTCTAGGTTTTGTTTTACATCCTGCGCAATAGCAATTGCATCTTCCTTGTTGCCTTTTTCCAATTCAGTCTTCATTTCTTGCAGGAGTTCATTGCTCACGTCGGAAAAATTATTGACGAAATTCAGGGGGTTCTGGATTTCGTGGGCAATACCGGCTGTCAATTCACCGAGGGAGGCCATTTTTTCTGATTGGATCAGTTGCGTTTGCGTAGCTTTTAGTTCCCTCAAAGCTTCTTCAGTTCTTTTTTTCTCTTCTTTCAGCCGGACAAGATCCATTTCTGCCTGGCTTGCGAGTGCTTCGGCTTTTTGCAGGTCCAGAAAGCGGGTATACGCTCTTTCAAATTCCGTCGCAAACCGGATCTGAATTGATTTTTCCTCATCATTGATTGGCCGGTTCATCAATATGCCAAATGAACCAAACCGGATCATGGCATCATAGTAATAAACCCCATCTGTGAAATTATCCTTTTGCATAATCTGCGGGGCCACTCCACCAGCTTCTTCTGTTATCCGTTTAAATGTATCCAGCCAGGCCTCCACTCCATCCGGAGGCACATGGGTGGCATGTATCTTCTCCTGTTTTTTCCATGCCACTAAGCACTCTCCAAAATTTTCGTCCGCTTCGGTCAGCGAATACGTGGTTGTACTGGTTTTATTATCCGGCCAGGTGATCCAGAAGGTGTTTTCTTCTTTATCCTCTTCAATAAGCCAGAAATAAGAAAACTGCCAGTCCATGCCGAGCTTCCTTAATTGTTCGCCAAACACCAGTGAAGTTTCATTCAGGTCCTGCGAATTCCTCATCCCCATCACCTTCGCCCTTACTTTTTCAAGTGCTGCTTCGATCTGGGCATCCCGTGCCTGCGCCTCTGCTCTCTGCAGATCCTGGAAACGCTTATACGTGAGATTGAATACTCCTGCAAACCGCTTCATCACCGATCTCGCTTCATCCGTGAAGGGCGCTTCGCAGAAAGCGAAGATTGTACCCGATTCAAACGGAGTGACGTGATAGAATTGGCGTTGATCTTTTCTTTCAGTATCGAATGAAATTGATTCCGGTAAATGAAAATTCGTATTGGTCAATGCTTTGTAATAACAATTGAAATCTTCCCCTTCAAGCACATAAGAAAAATCTTCCTTTCTTAACCATGCCTCAAAAGCACCCTGCAATAAAGCATGAATATCCATAGGCTCATCACCGGAAGCATGTACCATGTTTCCTTCCCCGGATTTGGCTGTCGTCCATACATCACCTGTTCTTTTTTCTTTATTGAGAATACCAATGCCACAGCGAATCATTCCCAGGTCGAGTTTATCCAGCTCTTCGAAAACAGTAGCTACTGCTTCGTTCAGGTCTTCACTTTTGTGCATGGCCATGGCTTTTGAACGAACCCTTTCCAACGAGACCTCTATCTGTGCTTCCCTTGCCTGTGCTTCCGCCTGTTTTAAATCATTGAAACGAGTATAAGTAAGATCAAATACGTTTGCAAATCGCAGTAAGATCTTAAAATGTTCTTCCGATAATGGCTCAAGGCTCGCTAGTGTAAGATTTCCAAAACTATTAAACGAAGCATTCAGGTAAACCCGGTCCGGAGCCCGCATCCCGGCAATAACAAAATCGGGCAGTTGGGAAAGCTCCGTTTTATTAAACAAAAAGGCATCTGTCTTTATCTTGTTTTCTCCTTCCAGGATATACTGCCATTTCACGGATCTGTCCAGCCATCCCTTTAGATATTCATTGAAGAATGGCATGTCGGAATACTTAACGAAAAAACTCATGGGCATTGAGGGTGCTTCAGAATTTGCCATCCACCATCGAACGCCATTTTGGCCTCCTTCATATATCATTATCACACATCGCGTCAGTATAAGATCGAGTTTTGTTAATTCCGCGAAAACGGTTCCAATAAGTGCACTTAATTCTTCGGAGGTTTGCATACCCATGGCACGGCTCCTGACTCTTTCCAACCCGGCTTCTATATGCGCTTCCTTTGCCTGGGCTTCGGCTTTCAGGAGATCGAGAAAACGGCGGTAGAGAAGACCAAATACCCGGGCAAAACGTAACATAATACTGAATTCTTCATCGGTGAGTGGTTTAGTTGTAACTACATTGAGTGTGCCTTCTCCGAAAAAGAAACTATTCCCATATTCCTTTTTATTATAGACCTGTTGGTGTGGAATTTTGACAAACCGGCTGATGGTTTCATAATAACTTCGCAATCCATCACCAATCAATTCAACCTGGTAATTGGGTTCATTTCTTTCCCATGCATCGAACCAAGCTTGAAAAACCGGGTGTGCTGATACATCGATCATACCCAGAATTTTCACATAAATTTTTTCATTGTATTCTGCTGTCAGCCATAACTCTGCTGTATGGTTTTCCCGGTTGAAAATGCCGACACCGCTGCGAAAAGTATCCACGCCAAGGTTTTTCAACTCGTGAAATAAAACAGATGATGTATCGGATAGCTCTGCACTGTTATGCATTGCCATTGTTCTTGCACGAATCCTTTCCAAAGCCAATTCAATCTGCGCTTCCCTTGCCTGGGCTTCGGCTTTTTGGAGATCGAGAAAACGCGTATAGGTCTGCTCAAATACCTTGGTGAACCGCAACATCAGCCCTTCCTGGGGCTTCGTCAATCGCTCTCCCCCAATGTTAAATAAATACCCTTTTTTAAAATTGAAAGTAGAAAGCACGGCTTTTTTCGGAGAGACTTCCAAAAATGATTCTATTGAAAAGGGAATTTTATTCTTTGCAAGTTGCTCATATATATGCTCCCCAATATAGGTTTGATGCTTCAGCGTTGCTTTCACATCCAACTCAATTACATTAAAAGGTTCCTGCTTTTTCCAGCTTGACAGGATCGAACGCATTACTTGAGTTTCGTTATGGGGGAAAACAAAAGGAATCGGAAGGATCTTGCCATCCACGGGATTGATGCTATAGTAAGAGCCGTATTTTTCATCCTCGTCAACAAAGGCATATGAAACATTCATGCTATTAATACCCAGTGCCGATAATTCCTTATGTATCAGTTCTGCGGCATCCAACAACTCATTGGTCTTATGCATGGCCATTGCCCGGCTTCTGACTCTTTCCAACGCTGCCTCGATCTGGGCTTCTCTTGCCTGAGCTTCCGCTTTCTGGAGATCAAGAAAACGGGTATAGGTTTGCTGGAATACTCTGCCAAAACGCATAAGCGTGTTATTCTCCTCATCAGTATAAGGAATCCCCGAAAAATTCTCGATATACAATCCAATATTCTCTAACAATACCGTTGATATGGCAAGACCGGGGCAAGTCAAATAATATTTCTTCGTTTCGTCTGGCACCGGGAACAACTTAAAAAGGTTTTTATAAAACCGGTTCTTTTCTTCAAACTTCAGTTGATTGGCAAAGAACTCAATTCCTTTTTTCTTTGCTTCATTAAAACTGTTCCAATGCGCACAATTAAAATAAGGGATTGTTACCTGGAAAGGAACTTCATGCTGGTCAGCCAGCCAAATATTCATATCATCCCTTTCCTTATAGTCCATAATGAACCCCGCATGCTCAACGAGGATATTTAAATGAACGAATTGCTCATATACAACCTGGATCACTTCTTTGAGCTCTTCACTTTTTTGCATGGCCATCGTTCTTGCACGAACTCTCTCCAATGCCAGCTGAATCCTGGCTTCTCGTGCCTGCGCTTCTGCTTTTTGAATATCGATGAATCTCTGGTAAGCCAGTTGAAACACGTTCCTAAACCGCTTGAATAAGCTAATCTGTTCCTTGTTTAATGCAGCATAACTGGAAACTCCCAATGCCCCAGGGCCAATTGAATAAAAATAATAGTGAAGAGTATTAATTTTTTTTAGTTGCGGATCTATATATTGGCCAGCCTTTGCCTGGTATTTCATCCAGGCTTTTATTTCTGCTCCTTTAAATGTTTTGGTAAAAAAACCCTCGGGGTCTTTAAGCATCCTCCGGGCAAATGCATTAACATCTTTTTGCTTTTTAAATTCAACTGCTGTAATAATTTTTTTCTTGTGTAATCTGAAGTATTCATAATTCAGGTAAATAGCTTTTTCTTCATTAATGATCGCGGTTTGTATATTCCGTATTTCTTTTATCCCGAGGCCCTGTAATTCTTTTGAAATAACACGGCAGATGTCCAGCATATCCTCAGGCTTTTTCATGCCCATGGCCACCTGTCTCACTTTCTCCAGCGCTTTTTCAATGGCCAGTTCTTTAGCTTGGTGTTTTACAGCATCTTTCAGCCGGGCATTTTCCTGTTTTATCTTATCGACGTTCATTGCTTCAATTATTGACCGGAATGCTGATAATAAATGCGGATCCCTCGCCTTCCTTTGTTTCCACCTTCAAGTCACCGCCATGACTTTTTGTGATGATATCATAGCTCAGTGATAGTCCCAGTCCCGTACCCTCGCCAGTCGGCTTGGTCGTAAAAAAAGGCTGGAATATTTTTTCCAATACTTTTGGAGGAACGCCATTTCCATTGTCCATTACGCGGATCTCTACGCGATCTTTGATCTTCTTGGTGCTTACAATGACTGTAGGCTCATAGTTTTCGGGACCCTGCCTTTTTTTCTCAGTAACCGCATAGAATGCATTATTTATGAGATTCAGGATCACCCGCCCAATATCCTGCGGGATCACCTCTACCTTACCCACGGAGGGATCCAGCTGAGTTTCAAATTTTGCATTGAAGGACTTATCCTTTGCACGTAGGCCATGATAGGCCAGTCGCAGGTATTCATCAGCCAGCGTATTAATATCCGTAAGTTCTTTTTTCCCGCTGCTGCTCCGGCTGTGTTGCAGCATGCTTTTTACGATAGCGTCTGCTCTTTTTCCGTGATAATTGATCTTTTCCTGGTTTTCCTTGATACTGTCGGCGATCGCCATCACCTGTACCTTATTTCCCTTTTCAGATTCTTCTTTTAATTCTTCGATCAACTCAGCATTCACTTCGGAAAAATTGTTGACAAAATTCAAAGGGTTCTGGATCTCATGGGCGATGCCTGCGGTCATTTCACCCAGCGAAGCCATTTTCTCAGACTGGATCAATTGATTTTGCGTGGCTTTCAAGACGCGCAGGGCGTTCTCAAGTTCACGCTTTTGACGGGATAACCTGATATTGGTATTCTTTCGCTGCAGGCTGTTGCGGTATAATAAGATCGCGATCAGCAGGAAGATCCCCAACCCGGCCAATAACAACGTGGTTTTGAATTTGGCACGCTCGGCGGCTTGCGCTGCCTCGATCTGTTGTTGCCGCTGGATCGCATCAAAATCAATATTCTGAAACTCCTGGGTCTTCTTGGAATTGAACAGGCTGTCGTTGATCTTAATGATCATCGTTTGGTACTTTACAATGCTGTCGTTGTTCCCCCGGAGACGATAATAGTCGGCCAGGGCCGTATATGAACGGAGCAACAGGTCAGGCGCATTAAGATAGTATGCTACGGGCAGTCCGTCTTCAACATAATAAAGGATGGAATCTGTATCTCCGGCTCTTTTCTTCAAATCGGCAAGTGCGAGGTTAGTGGCTACCACACCGCGGTGATAATTGTGCTTTCTACTCAACGCAAGGGCCGTTCTGAAATAGTTAGTTGCCGTGATCGTATCAGCTTTCGCCAGGTAGGCCCGCCCTATATTTAAAACTATGCTGCCAATAAACCTGTTATAATCTATCAGCCGGGCCGTATCGTAAGAAAGACGCAAATAATAAAGTGCAGAATCAGGTTGTTTTAATGCCAGGTAGACACGACCAAGCGTGGAATATGTGATTATAGTCAACCGGGTATTGTTGGACTGTTCAGATAGCGGGATGGCAGCCAGGCAATAATCTTTGGCTTTCACAGGTTGGCCGGAGTTTAAATAGATGATACCGCAGTTTTGCAATACCCGGCTCAACATATTGAGCCGTTGCATCCGGGGACTTAATGTTCGGTCTGTGAAGTCATCAGAAGTCTCGAACCGCGCAGGTAAGATCTTTTTTTCACTATCCGGGTCTTCACAAATTTCAATGGCCGTCAAGAGGAGTTGCAGCGAACGGGGATAATTTCCTTTATTCAGCAAGGAATAGCTCATTTGATTCAGGGTCATGGCTTCGTCCAGCTTCAAGCCAAATTTTCTGGCCAGTTCCTGCATTTTCTGGGCATAGTGGTAAGAGCTGTCATGGTTTAACTCAGAATAGAAATGGGCGGTCCTTCCAAACAAGATCATAAGCGCGGTATCATTTGTTGTCTGGGCGATCTTCATTTTCACGCTATCGATCTCCGTCTGTTGGGCATGAACGAAACCCGGGAGGCAGAAAAGGCCGATAGCACAAATGATGATTTTTTTCATTTGATTCAATATTCCGTGGATGGTATTTAAATTACAAATTAGTGCAAGCCGCAGGCAAATTCCTCAGCATTCTTTTTCCAACACGGCCACTATTTGATCATAATATTCCTTAGCCCGCTGGGGTGTACTGCCAATGCAAACTACTCCCAGTTTTCCAAATTGTGACAAAGCTCCGATTAGGTGAAACATAACGCCCTCCTGGGAAGTGCCGTCATAATGGATATCATTCATCATCGCAATATCGATCAGGTCGTGCGGGGTAAGTCCAATATATTTCTCGCTTTTCAGGTTATCAGAACTAAAATAATACCGGGTCATGTGACCTTTTGAAGTATAATAAAGACCTTCTTCAGGAATATATGACCCATCTGTCAGGAATTGTAACATCAGGAAGGGATGGGTAGTGCCGCCTTTACGAAGATTGATCTCGATGGGATAATGTTTCCATCCACCATTTTCTTTCACCGAAATAAAATCAATGGCAAATCTCCCCAGAACACCTTTATTTCTGAGAACTTCAGAGACCATTTTACCCATGCGACCGATCTCGGGGGCATACTCCTGGGATGCAGGAAACCGGGCACCGATATAGACCTGCCCACTTTCGCCTCCCAGTTCCTGGTCATGGGTGGAAAGCACTTCACTTTCTCCTAATGGAGTGATTCGGCATTGAACGGAAGGAGATTCCTTTATCGCTCCCTCAACAAAAGCTTCTACGATACCTCCCATCTGTTGAAATTTCTGCATAAACATCATATAGGAAAGCTCTCCTGCGACCATCTTTAATTTTAAAGGAAGCTGTTCTTTGATCCATTCCCTGGCCTGCGGAGCTTTCTCGATCCCGATATATGAGAATATTGCGTTCCCATCCCCGGAAAAACCATCGTTCACTTTCACTACTGCTTTTCTCAGCCCAGGGAGTTGCTTTTTTAATTCTTCCAGCGCAATAATGAGATCTTCTTCTGAATAGAGATCTTCAAAACCCGGAGGAACATCCATTCCGCATTCCCTGAAAATTTTACGGCTGTTACTTTTAGTTCCCAGTTCATAGAGATCGGGATCGCAGCCGAAAATCGGGATCTGTAAACGCACGGCCAGGGTTCGTTCCAGGTCGGTAACATTAAAACAGGCCATGTGAGTTTCATGATCTTGAGGTATAAAATCGCGTATCCTTTGTATGATGCGAGGCCTTTCCAGTATTTTCTGAGTAAGCGGCTTTGAAGACGAATCGTGGCAACTTAACAAGGTCAATCTCCGCAATGCATGATACCCGGTCACTCCTGGCAGCATGTGGAGGTAATAATCTATAATTACCGGATCAATGGTCTCGCTGGTTACATAAATTATGTTGACACGCGGTTTTCGCAATAGCATCAGCATACACAGCAATCTTTCTTCATAATGATTTATCCCGCTGATCTTGGACAGGATCTCCTGGTCCATTGACAGCGAAGGGATCACAACCACGGTTTGAGGCGCATATTTATCCGGGAAAAGTTTTTCGAACTGCAAGCGAAGCCGTTCCTGCAGTTTTTTGAATATTAACACCTCGGCAACCGAACCCTGTTCGTGGATCGAAGGCTGGGCCAGGTTTGGCAGCGGGCTGGGTTTGGTCGCAGACATGGCATTTATCTTTTGATTGTGGCTTAACAAGTTACGTAAAAAGTGAATAGTAAATGGTGAATAGTCAATAGGCAATGGGCAATTGACAACGGGCAATGGGCGATATAATTATTGATCGACTTTTAAGGACCATCCACTAACGTCTCCCGCCTTTGCATGCTATGGCGGGTACGCCCGACTATCGACTAACGACTATTCCTCATGCCCCGTCCACACTGCCCCTCCAATGCTATCCCGTAAAGCACCCGTTACGGAAGAAAGTACATTATTTTCCTGCCGCCAACGGAGAACACCGATAAAAGCCATAACGAGTGCTTCTTTAAAATTGACCATCTTTTCATCGGGAATGATTAGTTCGATATTTAATTCCTGAAGATTGGCCCTGATCCTTTCAACAAGAAAATGGTTTAATGCTCCACCTCCAGTTGCCAAAAGCTTGTAGCCTGCAGCTTGCAGCTTGGAATTCTTTGTATTAGCAATAGCCTTTTTGATCTGAATAGCTATATGCTCCACATAAGTTCTTAGCCCATCCTGTATTTCGCATCGCGTATCCCTAATCATCGGGTACACGACGTCCGTGCCAAATTCATTCGCAAGTGACTTGGGAAATGGTTTTTTATAATAATCCAGTGCATTCAATTTTTCCAGGAGCTCAGTGTTTATTTGTCCAGCGCTTGCAAGTTTTCCGTTTTGGTCAAATTCTTTCCCAGCTTCATTACTTAACATATTAAGCACACGGTTCGCAGGACAAACATCAAAAGCGATATAGCGATCCGATTTCAATGAAATGTTCGCAATACCCCCAAGGTTCAGGAAATATTCATAGTCTCCCAGCAACATGCTTTCACCAATGGGAACAATAGGCGCTCCCTGCCCTCCAAGCGCCAGGTCCAATGCGCGTAGATCTGAAACCACCGCTAATCCTGTTTCTGCTGCAATGGCCGCCCCATCTCCCAGTTGCGCGGTCATTTTCTTTTCAGGTAAATGGAACGTAGTATGTCCATGAGAGGCAATGAGCGAAACCTGGTAATCGATCTTGTTGGAATCGATGAATTTTTTCACGGTTTGCCCGACGTAATGTCCATAGTCAGCATGCAGCAGGAGATATTCTTTAGCGGACAATGTGGTGGCATTTTTCAACTTTTCCTTCCATACTTCATCATATGGTGAACAAATCGCGTTGAGGATCTCGTAACTCCAATTTCCCGCGTTCTCATTAAATTCAACGAATGCGATATCAAGTCCATCCAGCGAACTGCCGCTCATTAAGCCGATTGCGCGATAAACCATAGTGAATTTCGATTTACGATTTACGATTTTAGATTGGTCCCTTGCTGAAAACCCGAATTTAGCTTTAATTGGAAGTTCATTTCGGATTGGACTAAAACTTCTGGAAGATTCAGATTTCCGGTAACTTTTGGGATTAGATTTTTAGGTTAGATTTGAACGGGTTAATTTCGAATTCTGCGGGTCGAATTTATCATTATTTATGATCGTAAATCTAAGCGAGCAGCATTCACTGGTCAGCAACTGGCTGGCTGAGATCAGGGATGTCACCATCCAAAATGACCGGATGCGTTTCAGGAGAAACCTGGAGCGGATCGGGGAAGCTACGGCTTACGAAATAAGCAAGGTATTGCCATTTGTTGAAAAGGAGACCCAAACCCCACTGGGGATAGCAAGTTGCAAGGTGTTAAAAGAACAACCCGTTCTCGCTACGATCCTGCGGGCTGGTTTACCACTGCACCAGGGTTTGTTAAATTATTTTGACCAGGCAGATAATGCGTTTATATCAGCCTACAGGAAACACAAAAAAGATGGAAGTTTCGAGATCAGCCTGGATTATGTATCCTGCCCCGAACTGGAAAACAGGATCCTGGTCATTTCGGATCCCATGCTGGCCACCGGTTCCTCCCTCGTTAAAACCATCCATTTTCTCAAGGAGGAAGGCAATCCGGCAGCGATCCATATTGTCACAGCCATTGCATGTACGGTAGGTATTGAATATGTAAAACGTGAGGAGCCTTCAGTCACCATTTGGTGCGGGGATATTGATGAAGAATTGACTGCCAAGGGTTATATAGTTCCTGGCCTGGGGGATGCAGGGGATTTGGCCTATGGGACAAAGATGCAGATGTGAGATATTAAGCTACGAGCCACGAGCTGCCAGCTACGAGCTCATGGCTCAAAGCTCGAAGCTCGCAGCTTCAACTTTCATTTCCCCGGTCAAAGAAAATAATGTACTTTTCCCCTTCGTTCTGGACAACGAAACAGGCTAATTTACCGATGACCTAGAGGAAGTCCGACGCTAGCATTCCCTATCTAAACGAAATAGTGCGCAGATGAAAAAAATCATTTTTACCCTTTGTATTTTATCGGGCCTGGCGTTTGATTCCTATGCACAGGACCCTAATTTTTCGCAATTTTTCGCGTCCCCGCTTACACTCAATCCTGCATTGACCGGGAAGTTTGATGGAGTATACCGTATTGCCGGCAATTATCGGAATCAATGGCCAACGTTCAATAATGCTTTTGTCACTAAGACCGCATCAATCGATGCCGGCATTCTGAAAAACAGGTTGGCTGATATTGATCAATTGGGAGTTGGCCTGATGGGCTTTACTGATAGAGCCGGGGATGGGGTTTTGGTTAGTAATTATATCGGCCTTTCTCTTGCTTTTCACAAAGGACTGGATGAAAATGGTTACCACCAGATCGGCGCCGGATTCCAGGGCACTTATATGGACAAGCGCCTTGATGTATCAAAAGTATATTTCGAGGATCAGCTTACCCCTTATGGTTTTACCGGAGTGACAAACGAAAGTTTTTCTGAACAACAAGTGAAGCTGAGCTACTTTGACCTAAACGCAGGTGTATTATATAATGGCTCTACCAATGGTTACAATAGTTTTTATGTAGGAGCTTCCATGTATCATATCAACAGGCCAAAAGAGACATTCAATAGGGGGAATTTCCTTTTGAACGCAAGAACCACTTTACAGGCCGGGGGGAAAATCCCCGCGGGACCTTATAATTATTTACATTTTGCAGCAAACTTCAGCATACAGGCTAAAGCTACAAATACGATGTTAGGAGCAGCGTATGCACTGAATGTAAACCAGGATGAAGAAAATCCTACAAATATTTATGGTGGGATATGGTATCGCTTTAAGGATGCAATTATTCCTTATATAGGACTGGAATTTGGTGAATTTCGAATTGGAGCCTCTTATGATGTAGCAGCTGCATCAGAGTTGCGTCGAAGGACAGCTGCCAACTACCGTGGAGGTGCCGAGTTTTCATTGATATATATCAAGAAACCAGCTGATCCGAATGCGAAGAAACTGAATTGCCCGAAGTTTTAGTCGCGGCGAAATTTCCAGCTTAGTTTCCTGTTTATGACTTAAGTTACACTGCAGCGCAACTTCGTATTTTAAAGTTTTTCGTTTATGATTTACTCGGAGCTCGAAGCTCAGAGCTCGCAGCTCGAAGCTTGAAGCTTGAAGCTCTCAAGAGATAATTAAGGGAAGCAAGAACCAACAAAACAAGCTGATCAACAGAACAGCAATAACATTCATTACAAATCCCGCCCTCGTCATTTGATTCAGCCGGATATGCCCGCTTGCAAAAACGATCGCATTGGGTGGAGTTCCCATGGGTAGCATGCTCGCGCAACTTGCTGCAAGTGTCATTGGTAATCCCAACATCAATGGATGCATCCCGATCGCATTAGCCAGGGAAGTGACCACGGGAGCAAAAACGATCACCTGCGCCACATTGCTCATCACTTCGCTGATGAAGATCGATACCAGTGCAATGAGCACTATCAGAATGAAACCATTTCCTGCGAACTGTGCCAGCCATTGACCCAGTTGCTGGATGAGTCCCGCTTTCTCAAGCGCACCCGCCAGGGCAATTCCGCCCCCAAACAGTAATAAGATTCCCCAGGCCATTTTACTGGTATCATTCCACTCGAGGAGCGAGTCATTTTTTTCAGATCGTGGACCTTTTTCTCCGGAGGGACAAATGAATAAAGCTACTGCGCACATTACTGCTATAATAGTATCATCCAGGCGGAAAAGGGTTTGGATCGAATTAATGATCTCCCGCGTGATCCATAGAAATGCCGTGATCGAAAATATGACCAGCACTCTTTTTTCTGCAACGGATATTGGGCCTAATGATCTTAATTCAGCGCGGATGAGTTCCTTTGTGGCAGCATTTGACCTGATCCGGCTGGGAAATAACCATTTTACCATTACCCAGTATAAACAAATGAGAAGAATAATAGCAAGAGGAGTACAGATCATCATCCAGCTGACAAAATCGATGGATAATTCCGGGTGCGTTCTATCTAAATAACCGACATACGCCACATTGGGGGGTGTGCCAATAATTGTGGAGATGCCCCCTATATTTGAAGCATAGGCGATCGCCAGCATAATAGTCAGGGAAAAATGGTAAAGGTTCCCTTCTCCCTGGTGATTTTCTTTCATCACATGGATCACGGAAAGCGCGATGGGGAACATCATCATCGTGGTGGCCGTATTGCTTAGCCACATGCTTAACAGCCCGGCTGCCATGATAAATCCTAAAACGATCCTGTCACCGCTTGTTCCCGTGATCCGCACGATATTCAACGCGATTCGTTTGTGCAGGTTCCATTTTTCTATAGCCAACCCAAGCATGAATCCCCCCAGGAATAAAAAGATGACCGGGTTAGCGTATGGAGAAGCGGCTTCTTCCAGTGTCGATATTTTCAATAAAGGGAATAATATTAATGGCATTAAGGCGACCACTGGCATTGGAAGCGCTTCAGCGATCCACCAGCTGATCATTAATGCGGCCACTGCAAGTGTTTTTCGGGCCTGTTGGTCTACTTCAAATGGATTGGCAAAGTAAAAAATCAGCGAGATCAGAACGCCAGTGGTTAAGCCGATCCATTTTCGTGTGGAAGGAAAGTATTTTCTCAAAAATGAGAGATTTCAATCTAAAATAATGAATAGTCAATAGAAATAGGCAATGGGCAATAGACAATAAGCAATAGACTGGCTGACTGTAGAGCTGAATTTGGCAAGCTTTTTTATCCTAATTAATAAAAACCTATGTACCTGCTCAAATCGTTTTCCTGGCAAGAATTGCTACTTGGAGAGGAAGACTACCTATTTCTTCTCGAGGTGCCGTTCCGGACAGCTATTATGTATATAGTTACACTCACGGCCCTGCGGCTGATAGGAAAACGTGGCATCATGCAGGGAGTTTTTGAGATCGTAACAATTATCACGCTGGGCTCTGCCGCGGGGGATCCTATGTTTTATAAAAAAGTGGGTTTATTGCCCGCAATTGCCGTTTTTGTTTTTATTGTTCTGATGTATAAGATCACGAACTGGCTGGTTTCGCGCAGTAAACCATTTGAGCACTTAGTCGAAGGTCATCATCGAAACCTGATCAATGAAGGAAGATTCGAAATAAAAAATTTCCGAAATAATGAATTAGGCAAGGATGAATTCTTTTCTGACCTCAGGTTAAAGAATGTCTCGCAGCTTGGACAGGTGAAAACAGCTTATGTTGAAGCATCAGGAAATATCAGTGTTTTTTATTACCCGGATGAAGAAGTGAAATACGGGCTCCCTATTTTCCCTGAAAACCTGGAGAATCCACTGCATCGAATTCCCGAAGCAGGAACGTATGCCTGTACCTACTGCGGATTAACCGAAAAGCTCGAGGCCTATCATTCCAAAGGTTGCAAAGCATGCGATCACAGGAAATGGACGAAAGCGAGTAACGAAAAGAGAGTTAAGTGAGGGTGAATTGTGAATGGTGAATAGTGAATGCTTTCGTGAATAACCATAAACTAAAAACAATAAACATCACCTCGGTTTCCCACTAACGTAAGGATTGTCTTTTACATAAAACCGATACGGTAATAAAGCATCAGGACCAGCATATTCTACACCTACTCTACCGGAAGTAGCTATTACCTTTTTAGGATAAACAAAAGCTTCATCTGCCAGGAATAACTGATCGCTCTGTAAAGAAATCCCGGTATGACTTGTGCGAATGCCCAGGGCCTTAGATACATTGCCCGGGCCGCGGGTTAGTGTACTATCCAATTTTTTTTTGCCGGTTCGCTCCAACATGGTTTCGATCCCTTCCACGGGTTCCAGCGCACGAATCAGCACAGCATGCGGAACATCTTTTACATTAGTTACTACATTAAATAAATGATGAATTCCATAACATAAATACACATAAGCAAATCCGCCCTCCGCATACATGATCTCATTTCTTTTCGTTCTTCTTCCGCCTGAGGCATGAGAGGCCCGATCAAAAAAACCTGCATAGGCCTCAGATTCCACAATCCGACCGGACGTAATGATCCCATCCCAGTTTGTAACCAACAATTTTCCCAAAAGTTCCCTGCTGATCTTTAAAACATTATTACGCCGGTAAAATGATTCCGAAAGTTTCTTCATAACAACTTCCCATTACTTATTGCCTGGGCCGACGCTTGCGGTCGGCATCCCGACCAGCTTCGCTGTCGGGATTCACTATTCGCTATTCCCCATTGACTATATTTACTAAAAATAAGGCTTTGCTTAAAGAAATCACCATCGCCGTACAGGCCTGGGAAGAAGCACGCCGCTTTATCAAAACACATAAGCTAATCCGGTGGATCATCATCCCCGGAATTATCTATACTATACTTTTTCTCGTCGGCATGTATTTTTTCTGGAGTTCATCCAATGCCGCGGTCTCCTGGGTGAGTGAGAAATTAAGGATCGAGACCTGGTTGCAACAGGAAGGCAGTAACTGGCTCAGCTTTTTCCTGGTGATGACCGGCATGATGTTGCGACTGGTGCTGGTCCTCTTTTATTTTTCACTATTCAAATATCTCATCCTGATCATTGGATCTCCTTTGTTCGCCTACCTGAGTGAAAAAACGGAGGCCATCATTTATGAACGCAATCATCCAATAAGGTCAGCCGATATCCGAAAGGATGCCTGGCGGGGTATCAAACTCGCAATTCGCAACGCGGGCTGGCAGTCCTTTTACTTGTTAGCGCTTGTGTTGCTATCACTCATTCCTTTTGTTGGCTGGATCACACCGGTGATAGCGCTGTTCATGGAATGCTACTATTTCGGTTTTTCCATGCTGGATTACAGCCTGGCGCGCAATAAATTCACTCCTGCTCAAAGCGTCGCATTCACAGGCCGGCATAAAGGGCTGGCGATCGGGAATGGTTTTCTTTTTTACCTCATGCATATCCTGATCATTTTAGCGCCGGCATATGCTATCATTGCGGCTACCATCACTGTTCACAAAGTAAAAATGGGTGAGTAATAATGCCCGTATTATACCTGATACCATCCCTGTTGCATGAGGAAGGCCTGGATGCTATCCCGGCTTCTGTCTTAACGGCGGTAAAAGATTCACAGGTCATATTCGCTGAAAATGAAAGGACCACCCGCCGTTACTTGAAAAAATTGGATAAAACGATCGTGATAGATGACTACGAATGGTTCAGTATGGAAACGTCGGAACAAAAAATGGTGCATTCATTCAGAAAAAAACTCGTCGAGGGAAAAAATATTGCCTTGCTCTCTGAAGCGGGTTGCCCGGGTATTGCTGATCCCGGTCAAAAGTTGATCCGTATAGCACAGGAAATGAATATCGTTGTCAAACCACTCGTGGGACCGAATTCTATCCTTCTTGCCCTCATGGCCAGTGGAATGAATGGCCAGCAATTTCAGTTCCTCGGTTACCTGCCAATAGATCAGCAGGAACGAGCTAAAGCCATTAGGTCTGCTGAAGGCGAATCCAGGAAAAAGAATTGCACGCAGGTTTTTATCGAAACTCCATACCGGAATAATCAACTCCTCGATGCCCTACTGAGAAATTGCCAGGCTGAAACGCGACTTTGTATAGCGGCAGATCTCACCTCGCCTGCTGAATGGATAAGAACTAAAAAGATCGGCGAATGGAAGAAAGAAATTCCTGATATACATAAACGTCCAGCCATCTTTTTACTTCACGCAAGCTAAGTGGTCAAACGGAATAAGAACCTGGAATTTGACAATTGGTATTTAGTATTAAACCGGCACAATCATTGACTTTATGCTTAACAAAAATTATAGCATAAAATATCAGGTATTATTTACATTTGTGATCTTGTAAAAAAAAATATCGCAGAGTCTACTCCGTAAGACTCGGCTTGAAAAAGTGAACAACATTCTGGCACATACGAAGCAGTTTCCTTTCCACGCAGCGATCACCACCGGTGTTTATGCTGTTGGCTTCGATATCTTTCAATTTACCCGCCCCCGACGTGGCTGCTGACAGGACGAGCCAGTAACCAGGGCCCCTGTCAGTGAAAAACATTCAGTCTTTTATTCGGGATTGGTTATCCTTTTTCTTCAATCAGAAATAGTGGATCAAAATATCATCATAAGAGTGGCTGAATCTTCGGATAAGTCCCATGCGGAGATCATCTCGCAGGAAATGGAAGATTCCGCCAAAGCCCGCGGTACTGGCATTGCCAAGCGTCCACCGGAATATATCCGGCAAAAGATAGATGAAGGCAAAGCCGTGATCGCCATTACACCTTCGGGTGAATGGGTAGGCTTTTGTTATATCGAAACCTGGGGGCATGGAGAATATGTAGCGAACAGTGGATTGATCGTTGCCCCTGCTTTTCGAAAGAGCGGCGTAGCCAAGGCAATCAAACAAAAAATATTTAATCTCTCCCGGGAGAAATATCCCGATGCGAAGATCTTTGGTCTTACAACCGGGTTGGCCGTCATGAAGATAAACAGCGATCTCGGTTATGAACCGGTTACCTATTCTGAACTTACCCAGGACGAAGCTTTCTGGGCGGGCTGTAAGAGTTGTGTGAACTATGAGATTCTCATGAGCAAGGACAGGAAAAACTGTATGTGTACAGCTATGCTCTATGATCCAAAGGACCATTATGAACCCGAAGAAACGAAGGAATATTTCCAGAAAAACTCGAAAGGGTTTGAGCGCCTGCAACGACTTAAGCAATGGAAGCTTTTGAGACCCTTCCTGAAAAAGGAAAAGGAGCAGAGGCCTGATGATGGAAAGAAGAAATTCAAATCGCTTTTGTTCCATTTATTCAACTTATAAAGAGCCATGTCAAAGAAAGTTGTTTTAGGCTTTAGCGGGGGACTCGATACTACTTACTGCGTCAAATATCTGTCCGAACAAGGCTATGAAGTACACAGCATCACTGTTAATACCGGTGGGTTTAGCGAAGAAGAATTAAAAACGATCGGGAAACATGCTTATGAACTGGGCGTAGAATCTCACACTAACCGCGACGCAGTGAAAGATTATTATCAGCGTATCATCCGGTATTTGATCTTTGGAAATGTACTTAAGAATAATACCTACCCTTTAAGTGTCAGCGCGGAACGGCTCAGCCAGGCATTGGAGATCGCCGAACACGTCAAACATCTGAAAGCGGATGCGGTTGCCCATGGTAGTACAGGAGCTGGCAATGACCAGGTGCGTTTTGATATGATCTTTCATATCATGATCCCGGGAGTAGAAATTCTTACACCAATACGGGATAATAAATTAAGCCGTGAGGAAGAAATTACTTATTTAAAATCCAAAGGCGTGAAGATGGATTTTGAAAAAGCGGCCTATTCAATAAATAAAGGTCTTTGGGGTACCAGTGTAGGTGGAAAAGAAACATTATCCAGTCATGGCATGCTGCCTGAAGAAGCCTGGCCTTCCCAGGTCACTGAAAAAGGAAAACGCGAGTTGGTATTAGAATTTAATCGAGGGGAATTAATATCCGTTGATGATAAACAATTTAGTCATCCTGTGGAAGCCATCCGGTATTTGCAATCGATTGCAGCTCCATTCGGGATCGGTCGGGATATTCACGTAGGAGATACGATTATTGGGATCAAAGGGCGTGTGGGATTTGAAGCGGCGGCTCCCCTGCTAATAATTAAAGCTCATCATGCCCTGGAAAAACATGTGCTTACTAAATGGCAGTTGAGCTGGAAGGACCAGTTGGCACAGTTTTATGGTAATTGGCTTCATGAAGGACAGATCCTCGACCCGGTTATGCGTGATATTGAAGCATTTCTGCAACGATCCCAGCAACATGTGACAGGTAAAGTGTTCCTGGTATTAATGCCTTATCGTTTTATCATCAATGGAATTGAGTCAAAATATGACCTGATGAGCGACCGGTTTGGTAAATATGGCGAGATGAATACAGGTTGGTCTGGACATGATGTGCGAGGCTTTTCAAAAATATTTGGTAACCAAACTGCAATCTGGACAGCAGTAGATAAAGAGAATAATCAATAATTATTAATTAATAATTATTGATTATTAAAAGTGCAATTATGACGATAAAAGTTGGCATAGTCGGAGGAGCTGGTTATACGGGTGGTGAGTTGATACGTTTATTGCTTCACCACCCCTATACGACCATTTCTTTTGTTCATAGCCGAAGTCACGCCGATTCCCTGATCTCAAGTGTGCACCAGGATCTCGCCGGGGAAACAGACCTGAAATTCGGGAGTGAACTGAACACAGAGATCGATGCCCTGTTCCTGTGTGTAGGCCATGGAGAATCCCGGCAATTCTTTGAAGAATTCGAGCTCAATGAAAAGATCAAGGTTATTGATCTTTCGCAGGATTTCAGGTTAAAAGAAACGTCCAGGATTGATCAACGGGAGTTTGTATATGGACTTCCTGAATTGAACCGTGAACTGATCAAAACAGCAAATAATGTTGCTAATCCTGGTTGTTTTGCAACTTCCATCCAGTTGGGATTATTGCCGCTGGCGAAAGCTGGCTTACTGACTGAAGTGTATACAACGGGAATAACCGGCTCTACCGGTGCGGGCCAAAGTCTTAGTCCCACAACGCATTTTAGCTGGAGGTCAAACAATATCCAGGCGTATAAAACTCTTGATCATCAGCATATGGGCGAGATCGCAGAATCCCTGGTGCAATTACAACCTTCCTTCAATGGTTTTATTAGTTTCATTCCCTGGAGAGGCGATTTCACCCGGGGAATTTTTATTAGCTCACAGCTAAAATCAGCGCTTTCGATCAATGAGGCCAACCAGCTTTACCATGATTATTATTCATCTCATCCGTTTGTGCATATTGATAAAAACCCCGTATTCCTGAAACAAGCTGTTAATACCAATAAATGCCTGGTCCAACTGGAAAAAGTGGGAAACATCCTGGTGGTCCATTCAACACTGGATAACTTATTAAAAGGCGCCAGTGGACAAGCGATCCAGAATATGAACCTGATGTTTGGTTTCGACGAAACAGTCGGGTTAAAATTAAAAGCCAGTTATTTTTAAACCCCGTTTCCTACAACAAACTCTAAAACCTAAACATGAACCTATTCGATGTATATCCAATCAGTGACATCACCATCGTAAAAGCAAAAGGTTCATATGTGTGGGATGATAAAGGTGACCAGTACCTGGACCTGTATGGAGGGCATGCAGTCATCAGCATTGGGCATTGTCATCCACACTGGGTTGAGCGGATAGAAGAGCAACTCAAGCAGATCGCCTTTTATTCCAATTCCGTGAGGATACCACTGCAGCAACTGCTTGCTGATAAATTAGGAAAGGTTTCGGGAAAAGAAGATTATCAACTATTTCTTTGTAATTCCGGGGCAGAGGCTAATGAAAATGCATTGAAGCTGGCCTCTTTTCATAATGGACGGAAAAAGATCATTGCTTTTGAACGCTCATTTCATGGAAGGACTTCGCTGGCCGTTGCTGTAACGGATAACAAATCATATAAAGCCCCGGTGAATGAGACAGGAAATGTCATCTTTCTTCCATTTAATGATGAACAGGCACTGGAAGATTGTTTCAGGGAACAGGGAAAAGAAATTTCATCAGTGATCGTGGAAGGGATCCAGGGAGTTGGAGGCATCCATGTAGCGGAAGAATCATTTTTAAAGAGAATAAGGGAACGCTGTGATGAGTTTGGCGCCATTTATATTGCTGATGGTGTGCAATGTGGTTATGGTCGCAGCGGGAAATTCTTCAGCCATGATTTCGCGGGGGTAAATGCAGATATTTATTCGATGGCCAAAGGAATGGGCAATGGTTTCCCTGTTGCCGGTATTTTGATCTCACCGGCTTTCAAACCTAAACACTTCATGCTGGGCACTACGTTTGGAGGTAATCATCTTGCCTGCGCAGCAGCATTGGCTGTGCTGGAAGTGATCGAAGAAGAGAAACTAATGGGAAATGCGGTCATGATTGGGAAATACCTGCGTGATGAACTTTCGAAAGTAGCGGGTTTGAGAAGAGTTAGGGGACGCGGCCTGATGATCGGGTTTGATTTGACAGATGATCTGAAGACTCTGAAAAATAATCTTCTTTTCAATCAAAAGATCTTCACCGGAGAAGCAAAACCTAATGTGATCCGTTTGTTGCCTTCCCTGGCTTTGAAGAAAAGAGATGCCGAGCAATTCATCGATAGCATTAACGAAGAAATAATGCAGATGATCTCATCCGAAAAAACCGTCGGACAGTCATGAGAAATTTTATCTCGGTACAGGATGTAACTGATATTGATGCACTCGCCGGGCAAGCCCTGGCCTATAAAAAAGATCCTTTTAAAGACGCGGTACTTGGGAAAAACAAAAAGCTGGGCTGCTTGTTCCTCAATCCCAGCATGCGTACAAGATTGAGCACCCAGATCGCTGCGCAAAACCTGGGAATGGAAGTCATCATTTTCAATGTAGACAGCGAAGGATGGGCCCTGGAATTTGAAGAAGAGGTGATCATGAGTGGAAATACAGTTGAACATGTTAAAGACGCAGCGCCTGTATTAGGAAAATATTTTGACATACTGGCCATCCGCACTTTTCCTTCATTAAAAGATCGCGAAGAAGATTATAGTGAACAATACATTAACCAATTCATAAAATACTGCGGTGTGCCGATGGTAAGTCTTGAATCATCCACATTGCACCCGTTGCAGAGCTTGACTGATATCATAACAATCCACGAGCAGATAAATAAATCTAAAATCGTAAATCGTAAATCAAAAATTGTATTGACCTGGGCCCCTCACATCAAAGCCCTGCCTCAATGCGTCGCAAACAGTTTTGCCCAATGGGTGAATGCCTGGGGCAAAGCTGAACTGGTCATTACTCATCCAGAAGGATATGAACTGGATACAAAATTCACTGAAGGCGCCAGCATGGAATATAACCAGGATCAAGCCCTTCAGAATGCTGATTTCGTTTATGTAAAAAACTGGAGTTCTTACAGGGATTATGGAAAAATACTTACCAGCGACCCGGGCTGGATGCTTAACACGCAAAAACTGGAGCTAACGAATAACGCAAAGATCATGCATTGTTTACCCGTTCGCCGCAACCTCGAGTTGAGTGATGGAATATTGGATAGTTCCAATAGTTTGGTCACTGAACAGGCTGGCAACCGGGTATGGGCCGCGCAGGCGGTTCTTGCGTCCATCTTAAATAACAATACGCGTGGATAGATTGCTATTCATAAAAATTGGGGGAAATGTGATCGATGATGAGTCAGCATTGAACTCATTCCTTCAACATTTTTCCGCTCTACCGGAGAAAAAGATCCTGGTTCATGGAGGCGGTAAGCTGGCGACTACATTAGGAACAAAACTCGGTGTACAACAAACCATGCTGGATGGACGGAGGGTAACTGATGCCGAAACCCTTAAGATCGTGACCATGGTCTATGCCGGGTGGATCAATAAGACTATTGTTAGTATACTCCAGGGCAATGGCTGTAATGCTTTTGGATTTTCCGGGGCTGATGGCAATGCAATATTAGCTCACAAACGTACAGGATCGGTTGCAGATTATGGTTTTGCCGGTGATGTGGATGCTGTAAATCCAGAATTGATAAAAATGCTTGTTGAAAAGGGATATACTCCAGTGATTTGTCCAATCACGCATGACGGGCAGGGGCAGTTATTAAATACCAATGCGGATACCCTGGCGCAGGAAATAGTCTATGCTATAAGCCGCCACTATTATACAGAATTGTTTTACTTATTTGAAAAACCTGGAGTGTTGCTGGATGCTGCTGACGAGAATTCTGTGATCAGTATCCTCGATCAAAGACTTTATGATGAATTAAAGAAAAAACAGGTCATCACTTCAGGAATGATACCCAAGTTGGATAATGCATTCCGGGCCATGGAACTGGGTGTAAAAACGGTCGTCATTGGAAACGCTTCAGACCTAAAGGAAATAATAGCAGGTACCCGTGGCACGCGTTTATTAAATGAAAAATGAAGTCGCCATATTGCAACAGGAAGCAATTGCCCTGCTAAAAGAATTGATCGCTACGCCCTCGTCTAGTAGAGAAGAGGATCAATCGGCAGGCGTTATCAGCCGCTATCTTGCTCAAAAGGATATTGCTACTTCCCGGGTAAAAAATAATGTATTTGTCCTGAACAAATACTTTGATCCTGCCAAAAAAACCATTCTGTTGAATTCTCATCACGATACGGTGAGGCCAAATACAGCTTATACCTTAAACCCCTATTCACCGAATGAAAAGGATGGTAAACTTTATGGTTTAGGAAGTAATGATGCGGGGGGAGCGCTGGTCTCATTGATAGCTGCTTTTCTGTATTTCTATTATGAAGAAGGGCTTCCTTATAATATTGCCTTGGCCACTACTGCAGAAGAAGAGATCAGCGGCGCAGATGGAATAGAATACGCACTTACTTACCTGCCTGCAATTGATTCAGCCATTGTTGGTGAACCCACGAAAATGGAAATGGCTATTGCAGAAAGAGGCCTGCTTGTATTGGATTGCTTAGCCAAAGGAAAAACCAGTCATGCAGCAAGAAATGAGGGTGACAATGCTATTTACAAAGCCATGAAAGATATAAGCTGGTTCAATACTTATCAATTTCCAAAAATTTCTGACCTGCTTGGGCCGGTTTCAATGAATGTCACAGTAATAGAATCAGCAAACAAGACCCATAATATAACCCCGGCCGAGTGTAAATTTGTAGTCGATGTTCGGGTGAATGAATTATATGATTTTGAAGAAGTGCTTGGCATCATCAGGGCAAATGTGGCATGTGAATTGAACCCCCGGAGTAATCGCATCCGGTCAACGATCATTTCCACGGATCATCCACTGGTAAAAGCGGGTATGTCAATTGGAAAAAAATATTTTGGTTCACCCACCACGTCAGACAAAGCCCTGATGCCCTTCCCCGCCCTGAAGATAGGGCCGGGGGATTCTGCGAGAAGTCATATGGCCGATGAATATATTTTCACGGACGAAATACGAGATGGAATCAATGATTATATAGCCCTCTTGAAAAAATTATTTACATGAAACTTTGGGAGAAACATACTCCGCTCAGCGAAGAGGTAGAAGGGTTTACTGTCGGCAAGGACCGGGACCTGGATATGTACCTGGCGCGATTTGATGTGCTGGGCTCCCTGGCTCATATCAGGATGCTGGAATCAGTTGGACTCATTCCGCCGGATGAATCGACATCTCTGCAAAAGGAATTAAAAAACATATATGAAGAAGTTTGCCGGGATGATTTCGAGATTGATGAAGAATCAGAGGATATTCATAGCCATATTGAATCTCTACTCACTAAAAAACTGGGAGAAGCCGGCAAGAAAATCCATAGCGCCCGTAGCCGGAACGACCAGGTTTTGCTTGACATCCGGCTATTTCTCAGGGAAGAACTGGAAGGATTGGTAAATAAAATTCGCGAGGTATTTGACCTGCTCCAATCCCAAAGCGAAAAATATAAAAATCATCTTCTGCCAGGCTATTCCCATTTTCAGCTGGCCATGCCTTCTTCGTTTGGTCTTTGGTTCGGCGCTTATGCGGAAAGCCTGGTAGATGATATGATCACCCTGAAGGCGGCATATGACGTTGTAAATAAGAATCCCCTGGGCTCTGCTGCGGGGTTCGGTTCCTCTTTTCCGATCAATCGGACAATGACCACTGAATTAATGGGTTTTGAAACGCTCAATTACAACGTTGTCTATGCGCAAATGGGAAGAGGAAAAACAGAAAGGATCGTGGCTATGTGCCTGGCGAATATTGCAGATACATATGCCCGCTTATCAATGGATGCTTGTCTTTACCTGAGCCAGAATTTTGGCTTCATTAGTTTTCCGGCAGAGTTTACAACAGGATCCAGCATCATGCCTCATAAAAAAAACCCGGATGTATTCGAATTGGTAAGAGCACATTGCAATAGAATAAAAGCGCTGCCCAACGAGATCATCATGATGACCACCAATTTGCCTTCCGGTTATCACCGGGATCTCCAGTTATTAAAGGAAAATCTGTTTCCTGCATTCAAAAGCCTTCACCAATGTTCCGAAATGCTACTCCTGATGTTATCCAATATCGAGGTCACGGAGGGTATTCTAACGGATGAGAAGTACAAGTATGTTTTCAGCGTGGAAGAAGCCAACAAGCTGGTATTGCAGGGCACACCCTTTCGCGATGCCTATAAGAAGATCGGGATGGATATTGAATTGGGACTTTTTTCCTATGATCCTAAATCACTCAGCCATACCCACGAGGGTAGCATTGGCAATTTGTCCAATGAAGAAATAAAAAATCAAATGGAAAAAATAATCAATTCTTTTCCTTTTGATAAAGTGAAGAAAGCCTTTCATCAATTGCTGGAGTGAGAAAAGGAACCATGTATTTTTGAATTGAAATTTGACTCATGCGGAAATATTTACTTTTTATCGGTTTTGGTTTCTGTTTTCTAAACTGTCTTGGCCAAAGCCAGATTGAACATCCACTTTGTTTTGAAAAATGCAGCCGGGCTTCCTTATCCGGTACTTTGCAGCGTGTGGAATATTACCAGTACCCTTCCATGAACAAATACGATTTGAAATACCTGAAATTGGAACTGGCGATCGAAGCCAATAATCGAGCGATCGCCGGTACGGCTACCTGGAAAGCCAGGACAGTTCAACCCCTGGATACATTTATCATGGAGCTAAGAAATCACATGATCATCGATTCGGTGTTTATCAATGGCGTAAAACTCAATTTTCAGAGAGGAGCCGATCATGTTTTTGTTCCGCTTTCTCCTGCGTTGCCGATCGGGTCAATCCTCGATGCGCTATTTTATTACCGGGGTACAGCTGGCAATGGCTTTTATGCCGGGACACAGGGTACAACCGGGCTCATCTATTCGGCTACTTTGTCAGAAAGTTACCAGGCAAGAGAATGGTTTCCTGTCAAGCAGATCTTGCCAGATAAGATCGATTCTTCAGAAATATGGGTTACGACGGATGCAGGCAACATGGTAGGTTCAAATGGTTTGCTTACATCCACGATTATACTTCCAAATAATAAAAAACAATACCGCTGGAAGACCCGGTATAAAGAAAATTATTACATGCCCAGTGTGGCGATCGGGAATTATATGGAATACACGAACTATGCAAAACCGGCAGCCATGGCGCCCGATTCGATTCCGATCCTGCATTATATCGTTAATAATAATACTTACTTTAATAGCATCAAGGCCAATCTCGATAAAACCCCGCCATTCGTAGAAAAACAAAGCGAGCTATTCAGTCTTTATCCTTTCCGGGCAGAAAAATACGGGCATTCACATGCCATTATCGGGGGAGCCATGGAACACCAGACAATGAGTACTATGTCAGGATTCACTTTGCAACTGATCGCCCATGAACTAGCCCACCAATGGTTTGGTGATAATGTAACCTGTGCTACCTGGAATCATATCTGGGTGAATGAAGGATTTGCTTCTTATGCCGAGTACCTGATGATTGAACATTTCCCTGCATTTTACGCACCAACTACCCCTGCAGCATACATGGCCGCAATACATGCCCGGGTAATGGCGCAGGCCGGCGGAAGCGTATTTGTACCGGACGCTTCCATTTATGACGAAGGCCGGATCTTCAATACGAGACTCACTTACGACAAAGGCTCGGCTATTCTGCACAATCTTCGGTTTGAGTTTCAAAACGATAACCAATTCTTCCAGGCCCTCCGGAATTACCAGCAGGCATTTAAAGACTCTGTAGCAACTGCAAATGATTTCAAGCAGGTATGCGAAGCGATAAGCGGAAAGAATTTCACCGATTTTTTCAATCAATGGTATTACGGAGAAGGATATCCCACGTTCAATGTGGATTACTCAAAGCAGGGAGATAGTATCGTATTGCGGATCAATCAAACAGTAAGCGCACCTGCGGTGACCTCATTTTTCAAAGGGTTATATGAATTCACCATCAACACTAACCAGGGAGATACAACGGTAAGAATTTATCAGACACTTAATGACCAGCTTTTTAAATTCAGATCCAGTCGAACTCCAACAGGCGTTGTAATTGATCCGAACAATTGGGTGATCAATGCAACGGGATCCATCACAACGGGTTTTAATGATCCTATTAATCTAAGTAATCATGTAGTGGTTTTCCCCAATCCATCCGATGGTAATTTCGTTATAAAATATCCATCAAATTCATTCCAGGAGCTCATCATTTTCGATGATGCGGGGAGAAAGGTGTTCCATGAATCCATATCACCAGCAACAACCCAGCGATCAATAAAAACAAGGTTGATACCAGGCATTTATTTATTGCGCCTGGATGGAAAGAGAAAACTGGCCGTAAAGAAGATCATTGTCAATAAATAACTCACCCCCTCACTAAAAACCCTAAACGTTAAACTGAACTCAAAGTCCATATTTATCCACGAGATAAATAATCCCCGCCATCGCCAGAGCACCTAGTTCCAACTCACGTTTATGCACAGCCTCAAATACATCATTCGGCGCATGATGAAAATCAAAATAACGCTGACTATTGGGGTAGACTCCGCACAAAACAGTTCCGAATCTTCTCAAAGGGCCGATATCGGCACCACCGCCTCCATCCGGCATATCCTGGACGCCATATGGTTTTAACAACGGCAACCAGTTTCTCAATTTCACTTGTTGATCATTTTTTCCACTGATAGCTAATGCTTCTGCACCAAATCCCCCGGCATCGCTTTCGATCGCGAAGATGTGTTTCTCTTTATTAAGTTCAGCCAGCTCAGCATATTTCTGTGCTCCCTTCAATCCATTTTCTTCATTCATAAACATCACGGCCCTGATCGTGCGCTTCGGGCGATAACCCGCGGCTCTCAATGCACGGATCACTTCAATGCTTTGTACGCAACCAGCACCATCATCATGCGCTCCTTCTCCCAGGTCCCAACTATCCAGGTGCCCACCTACGGTAATAATCTCATTGGGAAATGCGGTCCCGCGTATCTCCCCAACCACATTATAACTTAATGCATCCGCCAGTTGGCGACAGTTCATTTTCATGAACATTTCAACATTTGGCTCCTTTTTTAATAACTCATGTAGCCATTCAGCATCCATCGTACTGCAGGCCATCGCGGGAATCCGTTGCACGGCCGAATCATAACGCGTGGTGCCGGTGTGTGGATTATAATCGAGGGCGTGCGTAACTGAGCGGATCATTACTGCTATCGCTCCCAATTTCGCAGCTTCGATGGGACCATTGCTACGATACCGGACCGCGTCACCGTATCCACCCTGTATCAGTTCGGGCCGCATGGGATAATTGAAGAAAACGATCTTGCCTTTCACTTTCCCTGCACCAAGTGCTTTTAGCTCGTCGAAATTGGCTACTTCAATAATTGGTGCCCTTATTCCTTTCCGAGGCGTACCTATGCTCATGCCTAACGCGCAGACATGGAGCGATTTTTTTCCTCCACGCCACCTGATGATACCCTGTTCTTTATCGCCCCTTTCCCAATGTGGTACCATGCAAGGCTGTAGGTAAACGGTATCCGCACCGGCTTTGCGTAACATTTGCGCTGTCATTTCCACTGATTTTTGTGCATTCACGGAACCACTCAATCTCGGGCCAACCTCTTTGCATAAAATCCGCAGGTTTTCATAGGCCTTACCCCGGTTCATAACATCATAGGCCATGTTCCGTAGAAACAATGAATCTTCTTTTTGTGTATGTCCCTTTAGGGCAATCAAAATAATAAATAGAAATAAAACAGCTCTCTTCATATGTTGAATTTAGATAAAGATAAAATGAAAGAGATAAACTCCTGTCATACTCAGGAACCCAATGCACGTTTGAAAATTGTTTCTGGAACAACTATACTACTTTTTTCGCTTGTCACCCTTCAAGCCCTCGGGGTTACAACATCACTGTCGGGCTGAGGTCTTCGAAGCGTGATTTAATAGTTTTTCTGGAAGACTATTTTGCTTTTTATGCTTGTCAAACCTTCGAGCCCCTCAGGGAATTCTTTTAAACGGCAAACAATCCTGATTTTAAACTGTTAACTTAGTACTTGCCTGCCGAAGATACTTCGAAGGCAGGTCCCTTTAAACAAAACCATGCGGATAGGAATTGTTTGTTACCCTACATTTGGAGGAAGTGGTGTATTGGCTACTGAGCTGGGAAAGGCTCTTGCCCAGAAAAATCACCAGGTTCATTTTATTACTTACCAGCAACCGGTCAGGTTAAATGGCTACATCCCGAACATTTTTTACCACGAGGTGCAGGTCCCCACTTATCCTTTATTTGATTACCCGCCTTATGAAACGGCGCTTGCCAGCTCCATGGTGGATGTGATCAAGAATAATAATCTCGACCTCCTGCACGTGCATTATGCGATACCCCATGCTTCCGCGGCCTATATGGCAAAGAAGATCCTGGAACTGGAAGGAAAAAAAATTCCGGTAATAACTACTCTTCATGGTACGGATATTACGCTGGTCGGTCGTGACAAAACGTATGCCCCGGTAGTGGCTTTCTCAATAAATCAAAGCGATGCGATCACGGCCGTTTCGAAAAATCTTCGCGATATTACCTACAAGACTTTTAAAATTGAAAAAGAGATCGAGGTCATCAACAATTTTGTAGATGTTCAACGATTTACCCGCAAACCGATTGATGCTTTCCGCAAAGTGATCGCTCCAAATGGAGAAAAGATCATCCTGCATGCTTCGAACTTTCGAAAACTGAAAAGAGTACAGGATGTGGTACAGATATTTTATGAGGTACAAAAGCAGATCCCGTCCAAATTATTATTTATTGGCGATGGCCCGGAAAGAGTAACCGCTGAAGAGCTGAGCCGGACCCTGGGAGTTTGCGATGATATGCGATTTGTTGGCAAACAGGAACAAATGGAAGATATTCTCGCGATCGGCGACCTGTTCCTGCTCCCTTCTGAATATGAAAGTTTTGGATTGGCCGCTTTGGAAGCTATGGCCGCTGGTGTGCCTGTCGTGTCGACGAATGCAGGCGGCTTAAGTGAAATTAATATAAATGGCGAGACCGGTTACTTGGGTGACGTGGGAGATGTTCAGTCCATGAGCCAGGCTGCGATCTCCATTATTAAAGATAAAGAAGTGTTGAGCGCGTTTAAGAAACGAGCGGCTGCTCACGCCAAAAAATATGATATTATTAATATCGTGCCGCTTTACGAGAATCTTTACGAGCGATTTCTGGAATTAAATTATTGACGGTTTCCGGTTTATCGTTTCCGGTTTCCTGTTGACAACCGGAAATGGGAAACCATAAACTGGAAAACATCTATCATCTCCGCAACCAGGGTTCCGGATTCACATTCTTCGTTTCCACCATCAACAGGAAATCGATCTGTCCTCCGCTACCTTCTTCATCGCGACCCGCACGACCGATTGACTGACCCGTTTTGAGAGCATCCCCTTTTTTAACACTGGCTGAAGAAAGATTACTATAGGTTGTGAAATATTTCCCGTGTCTTACTGTAACGGCCATTCCATCTCCAAGATTATAAACCCCTACTACATCTCCATCGAATACCGACTTGACAGTAGTTCCTACTTGTGTTGCGATCGTGATACCCGGGTTATCTCCCACCAGTTTCGTTCCGTCAATAGTATATCTCCCAAAATGAATAGTGACAACGCCATTGTCAACCGGCCAGGGTAATCTGCCTTTACTGCTGAGAAAATTCGAGCCCAATGCCACATCCTTTGCATTCAATTCAAGATAGCTTTCCGTTTTTTTCGTGGCTATGCGGGGCGTTGTCACAGAAGTAGTGGGATTAGTAACCGGATTTATTGTGACTGATTCTGTTTTCTTCCTTTCTTCCTCGGCTTTTTTACGAGCTATTTCTTTTTCCTTTTCTATCTCGCGGCGAATAATGCCTGCTATCGCATTCTGCAGGTCTTTATCCTTTTTCTTCCTGGCGGCGATTTGTTTTTGCAAATCTTTTTCCTGGCCTTTCAATTTAGAAACCACGGCATCCTTTTCTTTTTTCTGCTGTGCCAATTCCTGGATCTGTTTTGTCTGGTTTTGCAGGGCCTCGTTTTTTTGTTTCTTTCTGCCTAATTGCTGCTGCTGTCGCTGGGCGATCAGTTGTTGTGTTTCCAGGATAGTATTGACCTGCTTTTCCCGGTAACTCCGGTAGCTCTTCAGGTAAGAAACTCTTTTTACGGCATCATTGAAACTCCTGGCAGAAAAAATAAAATTCAGGTAGTCATAGGCACTGCGGTTCTTATACGCATAGATTACAGTCCTTGCATATTGCGACTTCAGGGTGTCCATTTGTCTCTGCAACCGATAGATCTCCAGGTTTGATAAATAAATATCATCGTCGATCATGCGCAATTGCTTGCTGATGCTCGCGATATATTTTTCCTGGAGATTGATCTTGCGCTTGATCATATTCAGTTGCCCCAGGGATTGCTTGGTTTGTCCCTTTACTTTAGCATAAAGGCCTTGGATCTCTTTCAGCTCTTGCTGGAGTTGTTGTCTTTCTTTCTCCAATTGAGCTTTGTCTTCCTGCGCCCATCCGGGTATACTGGCGCTAATGGCTAAAAAGAATATAAACAGGATTTTTCTCATGACGGAAAGGATTGTTTTTAAAACAGGGCCGAGATCGATCTGAAAAACGTCAATATGCAAATTTAATTTTATCCGCTAATTATGTTCGTAATTTTTAGGGATCGGGAATGGAAAGCTTAACACTTCATTAAAGGCATATTGCTTGAAATTAAGACGTATATCCAGTTTTTTCTTTTCAGAGATGCTGATCAACCTAACCGTGGGAAACATAACGCCTTCCTTATCCTCATATTTTTCGTAAGACAGGTAGCCCGTTCGGTTGCGCCATTCCTGTACATCATCCAGCTTGCTGCTTTGGATCAGCTTATCATCTTTTCCGATCGTTAAGAGATGCTTGAAATAATTCCCGAGGCTAAGTAGAGAAATACTGTTCTCATTTATAGAATAAGACACGATATTTGAATCCAGGAAGACCGGATGACCTATTAACATGTCCTGTAGCGAATATAGATCTAATGGAAGAGCAGTCACTTCCTGGAGATAACTTACACTGCGGGCAGTATAAACTTTATTTTGCTTATCCAGAATTTTTACCGAATCTTTTGTAATTAGGGTCCGCAACCCTTCAATCCCCAAAATAGCCGTGATCGAGATCCAGATCGCGCTGTCCTTGTGCATTCTCAGGTTTGCATTCACATCATATTTTTTCCCATCTGATTCCCGGTAATCCACATCGATCTTTGCAGAAAATGTTGTGAAGTTGATTTTTTTATCCAGCACGTTCTGATAGTTTTCCCGGATAAAGGCTATTGAATCAGTGCGGCTGCGGTCTGTGTCTGTAACAATCACCGTGTCTTTTTTTCCAATCGCTGTTTGTATCTGGCGAGTAGAAGTGCAGGATGACAATAAAATAATTAAAGCCGCCAGGAAAACAAAAATTCCCCCAATTGGGTAAACTTCAATCTTCAATATTCCCTGTTCCTTGTTCATTATTCTATTGCTTCCCAGTATGCCCGAATCCGCCTTCATTTCTTGCGGTCAGGTTTATTTCTTCAGCTTTGACCCAATCTGCTTTTTCCACTTTTTGAATGATCATTTGAGCGACCCGGTCCCCATGATGGATGACTTGTTCTTCCTGGGAAAGGTTGATCAAGATAATCTTAATCTCTCCCCGGTAATCGGCATCGATAGTGCCCGGTGTATTCAGGCAGGTGATCCCGTGTTTAATCGCCAATCCACTTCGTGGTCGTATTTGCGCTTCATAACCTTCAGGTATTTCAAGAAACAACCCGGTTGGGATCAGCGCCCGAGCTGCGGGCTGCAGGCTGACCGGCTGATCAAGGCTGGCACGTATATCCATTCCCGATGAACCTTCGGTGGCATAAGAAGGCAATGGATTACTGGATTGATTGATGATCTTGATTGAAATACCTGGCATTCCGGCAAAGATAGTTGGGCTAAACCGACCTATTATTGGTCTTTTTGTTTTAACAGAACGCTGGCATATGCAACTACTCCTTCTTCGCGACCCACGAAACCCATTTTTTCCGTGGTAGTTGCTTTAATGGAAACGTCCTGTTTCGTAATGTTCAACATATTGCTAATGACCTCCTGCATGGCTGGGATTGACGGTCTCATTATTGGAACTTGCAGGCAAACTGTACAATCGAGATTAACGATCACAAACCGATCACTGACCAGGTCAAATGTTTTTTTTAACAAGACCTTACTGTCAATGTTCTTATAGGTTGAGTCAGTATCAGGAAAATGTGACCCTATATCACCTAGTCCCGCAGCTCCAAGTATGGCATCACAAATGGCATGCAGCAAAACATCAGCATCACTATGACCCAGGGCCCCTTTGTAATGATCCAGCTTTACACCCCCGATCCATAACTCCCTGCCTTCAACAAGCTGATGAAAATCCACTCCCGATCCGATCCGATAGGACATGTTATCAATTTATACAAAAATGATTAAACGAACTTAATTGGCGCCAATCTTCAAGTTGGTTGTTTAGAGTTGAGGTCAAATAATAAAAATCTAAACCCTAAACGCCGAACCCCCAATTAAAAAAAGCGTCCCGATAATTCAGGACGCTTTTCTATTATAATGAGCTTATTTATATTATTACTTAGCCGCTGCTTTATTATTTGCATCCAGGTCAAACAATACTGAAAAACGCAGTGTGTTTGACAACGGGTTGCGGGTAACACCACTGCCAGTGGGGATCAGGTAAGCGAAATTGAAACCAAAAATATTGTATTTCAAACCAACGCCTGCTGTAAAATACTGACGATTACCTTTATTCTTATTCTCGTGGAAATAACCAGCACGTACTGCAAATTGTTGATTGTACCAGTATTCAGCGCCCAGGCCAATGGTAAATTCTTTGATCTCCTCGTTGAAGCCACCTGGAGCATCTCCAAATGAGCTGAACCAGCTACCTGCGACGCTCTTATTGCGGTATTCGCTCAAAGCAGTAGCGCTTGTATCATCTGGAGGAGTAGGAACAAGCAATTTATTCAGCTCAAGACCAAATGAGATCTGGTTTTGTGTATTGAATACTCTTGTGTAATTAGCACCGAGACCAAGATTAGCCGGGATAAAATCTTTTGCATTCGCGTTATTAGTATATGAAATCTTGGAACCCAGGTTTGTCAGTGCGGCACCGAATGACCATCCCTGGCCTGCAGTATTTGCACCATTATAATACCATCCCAGGTCAGCCGCTACTGCACTACCGGTTTTGTATGTAGTCCCCCCCTGTGAAAAACCACTCGCGAGGTTAGAATTGATATATTTTAAAGCGATTCCGATACCATTTTTTGAATTCAGTCTGCGGGAATAGCCAACATCGATACCAAATTCGCGGGGACGGGAAGTGCTGATGTCCTGGCCCTGGAAATCGGTGAATTGTATGGTTCCGAGGCTAAAATACCTTACAGCGGCAGAAAGCGCCTGGTTTTCATCGAACTTATAATATCCAGCTAGTGAACCCAGCCAAACGTCGTCAACCAGGTCTTTTAACCAGGGGGTGTAAGTAGCAGTAACTGCTCCTCTTGACTGGTTAAAAGCAACTTTACCCATGTTCCAAAGACCCGAGATAGCATCGGGAGAAGTGGCCACACCAAGATCGCCCATTCCACCTGAACGCGCATCGGGAGAAATGCGGAGGAAAGGCACAGCGGTCGTTACCACATTGATTTTATCCTGGGCTTTTATAACGGATGATAAACCACAGAACAGTAGGATTCCGGCAGTTAGTTTTAAAGCAGTTGGTCTCATTAGTAAGTGTTTTAATTGAGGTGTAAATATATGAGTTTTGGTAAAATACAAAACTAAAATATGGAAATTCTCGGGAAACTAAAAAATTACCAATTTCTCCATTTTTTCCTTCTTTCGGTTTCCCGGGGCCGCTAAGGTAAGCTTATAAAAATAAACACCCCTTGCCACCCTTTGCCCATACTCATCCCTCGCATTCCACTCCAGGTCATTTGAACGATTACCGGGCGAATTTATTGTTTTTCGGATTGTTTTAATTAATGAGCCCGTTAAGGTGTAAATTTCCACAGTAGCGATGAGATCCTGCCCAGGGCGATTATGTTCAAACCAGAACTGGGTATGCGTAGTAAACGGATTGGGGTAGTTCAATACATGGTCCAGGGTCAACCCCTCATCGCTTGCCACGGTGAATTCCAGTATAACTTCGCTTGAGTTGTTGAGCACGTCCCAGGCCTTTATGCGAATACTATGGGGTCCCGGGCTTAGCTCTGGTAACTGGAACCTGATCGTCCCTTTTTGATAACTATTCAATTCCGCTTCATAAAAATCATTCAGAATAAAATACTGGTTATTATCATTGTCCAGTGTAGCAACAATGTCATGACCGACGCCGGTTCCAACAGTATTTACGCCGGAGGAATCGCTTAATTTCAGAAGTAATACCGGGAATTGATTGACAAGCCCGCCATTCACAAATTTTTCATCGTTCAGAAAAGGTTGAATACGGGGACCTTCATTATCTCCGGTAATTGTGTTTCCCCCACCTCCGACAATAAATCCTGTGAACATGCCATGGCCATCAATCGCCCCGTCTTCGGCATACAGGCTCAATTTACCATTCCCATATTGGAAGTTGATGTCTCGTGGGACTTTAAAGGTGAAAATGAAACGGCCATGGGTCACTGATGCTTTCCCCTTAAACAGTGCATTTGTCTGCGTAGAAAATGGAACCGGAATACTCCCCGGATCATTACCAAGTGTTGTGACCGTTTGGGACTTGTCGAATACAACCGGGTACACTCTCCCGGAAAAATTATTCAGCAGATTTCCCTGGTAATCGGTCACTTCTCCTTCAATGGTAACAGTCTCCATACTATTGAGGGTATCGACCAGGCTTACCGGCAATCCATTCACCTTGGTCGCTTTTACTTTGTACAAAGGAAATCCTAATGTCAGCGCCGGGTCCCCAAGCAAGGTGAACTTGCGATTGTTGACGATATCTCCGGATGTCTGGTAAGTATAATTTTTTACGTCTTTTACTGCTTCACCAAGCGAACGGTATTTTCCACCGGCATCCGGCTGTAAAGCAAATTGTAAGTAATTATTATTGATGATCCGGTTGCTGAATGCAAATACCACCCGCGTGGTTGTCATCAGGGCGATTGCACCAGTTTTCGGTCGCAATAAAATATTTTCCCCGATAGAATTAATACCTGGGTTATCATACGGTGCAAAATCACAAGTGGCAGTAATGAATAACGGCAGTCGATTTGTGTTGGTCCAACTATTCACTATTTGCTGATCCAGGATCGTTTCTTCCGCTAAACGGGTAGCGCCTCCGTGCCCGTTATAGTTCCAGATCAATGTGCCATTCAGGACATGATTATTGCTGGCCTGGATAGCCTGGGGATACCGGCTGCCACCGGGTCCGGATTCCTGCCTGTATGCATCCAGGTATATTTTCTGCTGGTTGAATAATGGATTGATGGTTGCAGCGGCTGCAGTAATGATCTCCGCATCCTGCATGTGAAGATTCTGGTCTTCATCATCGGCCACAAAACTGAGGTTATTTCTCCAGGGACCCAGGCTTTGTGGTTCGTGGTATACATATACTTTATCAACAAAATTTTTTGCTTCTTCGATATTCTTCGCGGGGATCCTCCCGATACCGATATCGAGTTCGTTTATCACTAACCCGGAATTGATGTCTTCATGATCATCCAGGAAGCCAAAAAAATCGTCGGAAGTATAAGTTGATAACGGGTCTAAAGTAGCTGAAGACTGGTAGGCCGGGACAAGATTACCATTCACGGATAATCTGCTCTTATAATCATATGAAGCATCCCCAAAAAGCAGCAAATACTTGAGTTTGTTCGCTGGATCATTCCGGTATTTATCGTGATACATTTTCACCAGGTCGCGTATAGCTGTTGGGTCAGGAGAACCCCCGGAAAATTCATTAAAAACCTGTTCTGTGCTGACCACCAATACGCGCATCCCATGCCGTTGCTCATGCAATGCGGCCAATCGCTGGGCCTGTATGAGCAATGAAGAATGGCTGACGATCAGCAAATTTTTCGGCGTTGTTTGATGCAGGTTTTGATTCGGGACCCTGCCTTCTGCAGTGGGAATCAGCAAATCACTTGAGTTAAAAGCAATGTATTCTCTAAGCCTGTCAGTGATGTTCCGAAAATGAAATTCATTGTTAACCGGGTTACCTGGCATTTTCACAGGATTCAATGGATCAGTGATCTCCCAGGCAGAACTGCCAGTACCTGCATTACTTACAATAAATTCTACCACATTGTTTCCCACGCTTAACCAATCACGAAATAGCAGTTGCTCTGTGCCATTAAATGAAATATTTCTACGCGTGAATATTTCGAACCAGTTTAACCAGCCCTGCGAATTGAAACTCCCCGGTACATATGTATATTGAATGATGACGGGTGACTGGCCGGCTGACAAACTGTGAACTGCAACCGCTTCCCTTGCAAAATGATCATATTGTCCCCCACTAACTGCATTTACATTCACCTGGCCAACAGGCTGGTTATTCATCCTAATATCGAAACGACTACCGGCGCCTGCGGAACGAGCGATTAAATTAGATTGTAAGATAATGGCTGAATTTGGCTGAAGGGTGGAAAGATTCACAGTGAATTGCCTGTTAAGCGTTTTTCCCGGCGCGTCTGCGAATTCTTCGCCAAACCATTCTTTTCCACTTCCCAGGAAATTCACTGAATCCAATTCATGAAAATACCGCTCAGAAAAACTGGTGACCGTTATAGAGGGGTTATTTAAAATAGCGCCAGTACGTATTCTTTTTCCATTTGAGCCAATAGTTAAAAAATAGTATGATTTATCGGAATAAAGATTCTTAACATGAGAAAAGCGCTGGTTGATTGAATCCTTTTTCCAGCCATTTGGTCCTTCTGCATAAAAAAGAATATGATCTGCGCCATTGAGAATACCATCACCCCCGTCTACGATTTCAATAGCATTTTCAACCAGGTCATCCTGGTAGGAACCTGAATTGGCTTCAGACAGCATTTTTCCTCCATTTCCATAAAGCTTGATTGAATTTGAAGCCAGGTTCGAAGTAGGAAAGCCTAGGCTGTTTAGAAATGGAAGATCCATTTTATAGACCCCCGGCCTTTGAACAGAAAGTTTATACCAATTCCCTGAAGAAAGCAGCGAATTTGGAGCATAAGTCCGCTGAGCTTCAGCGCCAAATGCGAGAAGGAACAAGCATAATTTTATCCAAATATATCGGCGGACATTGCGCATGTTAAAACCCAACTAAAACAGGGGATTTACGGGGTAAAAAAAGCAATTTTGCGTACCGGTTTTTGTCGAAATCGCCTATATTCGCTGCCGCCCCCGAATTGTCGGGGTCGGACTGGAAGTAAAAGCTGTACCAGAAACAATATTTTACCCCATCCGGCGTTAAAAATATTCCAATTCATAGGTTTATGCAAAAATCAATGTTACGGTCACCAATAGCCAGTAACATGTCGCAAAAACTTTTAATAACTCAGCAATGAAATTGAAAAACTTAATTATCCTGGTATCCTGTGCAGCGTTGCTAGCCTCCTGTAAAGGCAAGGGCCTTTTTGGAAAAAAATATGAGAAGTCAGACGTCACAGGATGGAATTACAACGATAAGAACATGGGTGGCTACCAGGTAGCCAAATCAAAAGAACAAGGACTTGGTCCCGGTCTCGTGTTTGTACAGGGTGGTACGTTTACTATGGGACAAACTGAAGAAGATGTAATGGGCGACTGGAATAATATCCCGCGCCGGGTGTCAGTACCCTCATTCTATATCGATCGTACGGAAGTAGCAAACGTTCACTATCGCGAATATCTTCACTGGCTTACCCGCGTATTCGATCCTTCGGATCCGGCTAATCTTGCTATACTTGAAAATGCTTTACCTGATACATTGGTTTGGAGAAGTGAGCTGAGTTATAATGAACCCTTGGTTGAATTCTATTTCCGTCATCCCGGATTTAATGATTATCCTGTAGTAGGTGTTACCTGGAGGCAGGCACACGATTTTGCGCTTTGGCGTAGTGACCGGGTGAATGAAGGATTGCTGATGAAGACCGGTTATATTAATAAGTCAACCGCGAAACCCGGTGCTCAACAGGGCGAAAATAATTTTACTACCAAATCGTATTTACTCGGTCTTTATAATGCACCTCCCGGGAAGATCAAGACAAAGAAGAATGAACCGAAAGTAACGACCGCCACCTTGGAATCTGGCGTGATGCTTCCGGATTATCGCCTTCCTTTTGAAGCTGAATGGGAATATGCCGCTTATGGCTTGATCCATCAAAACCCGCGTCCGAGTACTAAAGAAGGAAAACGTGGAGAGGAATTGCATCAAAACAAACAGATCTATCCTTGGTCTCATAATGTGAACGGACTTCGCGATACGCGCCGCGGCAGCTGGCAGGGACAGTTCCTGGCGAACTTTAAGAGGGGATCAGGTGACAATGCCGGTGCTGCCGGGGGTCTCAACGACCGTGCTTTCTACACAGCGCCTGTACAATCCTTCTTCCCGAACGGTTTTGGCATTTATAATATGGGTGGTAACGTAAGTGAATGGGTACAGGATGTATATCGTCCTTTATCACTTCTTGATTACGATGATATGCCTGCCCCTTTCCGTGGAAATAAATATCAAAAACTCTACAAGAATGAGAATGGTGAAGCAGAGCTTGACAGCCTGGGTCGCGTGAAGATGGTTGATGTGACCGATAAGGAGAGCCAGAATCGCCGCAACTACCAGCGAGGGAATGTTATCAATTATATGGATGGGGATTCTCTTTCTCAGTCTACATATGGCTATGGTCTCACTACATTGATCAGCGATAAATCAAGAGTATATAAAGGAGGCAGCTGGAATGACAGGCCTTATTGGTTAAGCCCGGGTTCACGCCGTTACCTGGAAGAAGACCAGGCCCTGAGCACACTTGGATTCCGTTTGGCTATGGACAGAATGGGTAGCCCGGAAGGTAACAAGCGCAAGACCGGTCAATACTATAAGACACGCCGTCAAAAGCGTTGATCGATCACAAAAAATAATTTGTAAACCCTCTCCGGAGGGTTTTTCTTTTTTGTCACATTGCACGAATAGTAAACAGAAGAACAGAAGAATGTAGAATGTAAAAAATTATTTTCTTCGGTTCTGCATTCTGCTGTTCTACATTTTCCGGTTCTACATTCTCCGGTTCTGCATTCTACAGTTCAATTCTCTCGTCGATGAGACTTGGTTGTTAACTTTGCTCATGCAAATCGACGAACTTTATAAGATCTACCAGCAATATCCTTCTGTTCAAACCGATACCAGGAAATTAAAACGCGGGGACTTGTTTTTTGCATTGAAAGGTCCGCAGTTCAATGGCAACAGTTTTGCGAAGCAGGCGTTGGACACCGGTGCAGCCTATGCGATTATTGATGAAAAACAGTTCGAAATTCCAGGGAAAACGATCCTCGTCGAAGACTCATTGAAAACTTTACAGGACCTGGCCCTTTTCCACCGGGATAAGTTTTCCATCCCTTTTCTGGCTATCACGGGAAGCAATGGCAAGACCACCACGAAAGAATTGATCCACGCTGTACTTTCAGGCAGTTTCAAAACCTACACAACCGAAGGCAACCTGAATAACCATATCGGTGTTCCTCTCACCCTTTTAAAGCTCAAACCAGGTGCAGAAATGGCCCTTGTCGAGATGGGAGCCAATCACATTGGAGAGATTGCTTCTTATTGCCAGATCGCTTTCCCAACACATGGATTGATCACCAATTGCGGCAAAGCCCACCTGGAAGGATTTGGATCTGAGGAAGGTGTGCGTAAAGCAAAAGGAGAATTGTTTGACCATTTACGGCGTCTCACGCATGGATTTGCGTTTGTGAACTGGGATTATAATTATTTGAGGGAAATGAGCAAGGGCATCAGCGGTCTTATTAAATATGGTACAGGTGCAGATGCCCATGTGATCGGCAAGACAATAAAAAACGATCCCTATCTCGCGGTTGAGATCCTGCAGGGTATGGACGTAAGAAAAATTCAAACAAAACTGGTTGGCGATTATAATCTTCCGAATGTTCTGGCGGCTGTTACCGTGGGAAAATTTTTTAAAGTCCCTGAACAAAATATCAAAGATGCAATTGAGAATTATTCACCTTCTAACAGCCGTTCGCAACTATTAAAAAAAGAATCCAACCGTTTTATACTGGACGCATATAATGCTAATCCAAGCAGTATGAAACTGGCGATAGAAAATTTCGCACGCATGCCATCAAAAGAAAAAGTATTGTTATTGGGCGCAATGGCTGAGTTGGGACAAGGCAGTCTTCAAGAACATCAATCAATCATTGATCTTATTGATAAATATCGATGGAAGGCCGTAGTGCTGGTCGGCGGAGATTTTTTAAAAACGGATAATCCTTATCTGAAATTTAAAGATTCAACCAGGGCCAGGGCCTGGTTTCATCAGCAACAATTCAGTGACACAGATTTTCTTGTCAAGGGAAGTAGAAGTATTCAGATGGAAAAGATCCTCGAATAAAAACTCCCAAATACCCGAATTACAAGTTCCAGACGATATACTTTAGTTCTAAACCATTGGAATTTAGTTATTGGGGATTTCACAAAAGTTACCTTCGCATGCAATGAATGAACAAGTTAAGTCCAGGGGTTATTTATCTACAGTTTTGGAGTGTCGTTGTCCACGTTGCCGCGAGGGCAAACTCTTCAGGTATCCGGTCAGCGTTCGATTTAAAAGAAACATGGTGATGAATGAGACCTGCCCGGTCTGCCGCCAGCCTACCGAGTTGGAAGTAGGGTTTTATTACGGCACGGGTTATGTCAGTTATGGACTAACTGTGATCATAAGCATAATCAGTCTTTTCATTTGGTGGCTACTGATTGGCTTATCTACCAAAGACAATCGTTTCTTTTGGTGGGTAGGCGTTAATGCTGTGCTCCTGATCCTGCTTCAACCCTGGCTAATGCGTTTTTCCCGCAGCCTTTGGATATCCTGGTTTGTAAAATTTGATCCTGACTGGAAGCATCATCAACCCATTGACGTAAGCGAACGACTAAATCCCGACCAGGCGACTAACTGGTAGCGGCCCTTCTTATAAAACAAGTTTACCAGTTGAACATCGAACAAGGAACATCGCCGAAATAGGAAGGTGGTTTCTTAAACGAAACTAAAGTCATTCTTACACATTTCGAAATTCAGCATTCCCCGCCCGAACGTACCGTTCGGTTTGGAATTGGTAGCCGGGACAAGGCGTTTTTATGCCTTATTAATCTCTTTCCAGGTTTTCTGTAAACCCCGTATAATTGGCGCAGGCGTCCGTAGCCGCAAAAAAAAGCCCGCCTTCAAAAGTTAGGGCGGCGGAAACGGAGACGGAGGGATTCCTGCGGTGATCCCGAATGGAGGGCAACAAAAAACAGTAATGCCCGTTCGCTTCGCTCACTTCCATTTTTATTTTCTACGCTTTTGCAAGCAAGCTTACAACGCTCCCAAAATAACAATGCCAACCGATGGCTGGACATTCCTGTTTCTTGCGGAGAGGGAGGGATTAGAGCATTAGTCATATAACATTGATTTTCAATATATTACACAAAATAGTCAAAAAAGGACAACGATTAGGACATTTTGGGCATCAGTTAATTTAATTATTTAATGTGTTCGAAATTTCGATGTTAGGGTCCAGGTTGATGAGTACTTTTATCGAATGGTCGACAATCCACACGCACTTTATGTGAATTGTGATGGCGCAATGGATTACAGTTCTAAAAATCCGGGAGGCGTCGGTTATGTGATCAGGTTCCCTGAAGCCCTTGGATTGAAAGACATCACTGAGTCAATAGGAACCTATATCGGGGCAAATATTGAACGACTTGAAATCGAAGCGTTAATTCAGGCTATTTCACGCATTATTAGCTTGTTTGAAAATTCCTCTTTTGAACTGCGTAATATAAAGCAAATCGTTTTTATTACGGATCGTTTCGGGCTTTCGGATTCTGAACGTACAAATCCTTATCGAATTCAACAATGGCGGCAAAAGAACTGGTATAACCATGAAGGAAAACCTATAAAAAATTCTCTGCTTCTTGATAAACTTGACAAACTGAGAAAAAAATTATCAGTAATTGCAAAAGCAAGAATTAACATTGAGTACAGACCCCGGAAAAAAAATAAGATTGCAGACAAGTTGGCAAAAGCGGGGAAGTCAGGAAGCCCTCTAATATCAACATTGGTAAAAAAGTCGGAAAAAATAGGTAAACGAATTTTTGATGGGGGTGAAATGACATATAATAGTTTTAGGAAAAAACAAGAAGTTCTCGTAAACGTTTTCAGAAAAGATCCTGTTCGAAATGAATGGGAAGTTTGGGTTGAAATATGTGAAGGAGATTTTTTTGGCAGGAAGTTCAAGATATACGCAGATAATCAACTTGCAGAAAAACTTCAACGGGGGAATCAATACATAATCAAACTTAAAGAAATTCATCGCTATCATACAGTAGCCTATAAGGTAATTAAAAAGGTCAAAAAGCATGAAAAATCGGATAAACAGGCAGCATCTGGATGACGAAATTTGTAAGAAATACCGATCAAAAGATTGGGACGGGTGTGAAGCAGTAGAATACTTTTCACGTTATCAGGAATACGATCCGGAAAATAAATATGCGAACAAACCGGACATTGATTTATTTAGGGGTCTTCAAGATATTCATTATGGTCATAATGACGCCTATTCTTTGGTTATTCCAGCTTATGTGAAAGAAGAAGTAGTTAAAAGGCTTGAAGAAGGTCTAGTAACAGAATTCCCTGTGCCAACCAAAATCAATAACCCAGAAAAGTACAAAGAAGCTTTCAAAGGGAAAGTAAAGGAAATATTGGAAAATATTAAGGCAAACAAATACCCTTTTCAAAAGGGAAAAAACAAATGATATGAATATTGAAGAAGTAACCGAAGCAATTAAAAACTATTCAGGAATAGTGAACGATAATATGGACAAACCCCTTGGAGATGCAGGTCATAAGATCGTAGGATTGTTGGTAGTTCCCAGAAGTGGTGGTAAATACGATCTATTTGTTTTAGGTGAAGACACAAGGAGCGGTGTCCCCCTGATTAGGAAGCCCCTGCAAGACTGGTTAAGAGATTCCAGTAACTGAAAATCCAAAAAAATAACATTATCCCATCCAGACCCCTTACCTCAGATAGGTTGTAGCAAGGTAAGAGAGGTCATTTTTCGCATATTTCGGCACTTGTCCTAACCCCTTTAAACGGGAATTACATAAATTGAAGCTTCTAAAAAGCACGCACTTTGAAAAATTGAATTTTCACTTGTACCAACCCCCAAAGTGAAGCTCGATCTTAAAAAAACCGGCGCTAACATAGGTAGGCTAACAGCAATGACGAAAGTTAACAATTCAATTAAGGGGGGTGGTTATCTATTGACTATTACAGGCAGACCAAACGAAGTCCTTTTATTTATATTTACGTTCCATGGCAAACAGTAATCTGACAAATGCGAAAAATGCAAAAAACGATGAGTTTTATACTCAATATCACTATATAGAAAAAGAAGTGGCAGCTTACTTAGAGTATAATCCTAGAGTGTTTAGTGGCAAAACAATACTATTGCCTTGCGATGATCCTGAATGGAGCAATTTCACAAAGTTTTTTGCACAGAATTTTGAGCGCTTTGGACTTAAAAAATTAATAAGCACGAGTTATGCACCAGATAGCAAAAACTACAAAGGCGACTATCAACCTACCCTTTTTGAAATTAATGACCCACAGTTCGACGAGTATAAAACTGTGAAGAATGGTAAAATATTTACTCTTACAAGCGATAAATCTGGTGATGGCAAAATTGATGTAAATGATTTGGAATGGAAATATTTAAAAGGGGATGGCGATTTTAAAAGCAAAGAAATAATAAAACTCAGGGATGAGTCAGACATAATCATCACTAACCCACCCTTCTCATTGTTTCGTGAATTTCTAGCTTGGATAGTGGAAGCCAATAAACAGTTTTTGATCATTGGTAACATTAATGCCATTAAATACAAGAATCTTTTCCCTTTTATTCAAAAAAATAGGATTTGGCTTGGCGCAACAAATTTTAATACTGGGATGTATTTTAAAGTGCCCCCCGATTTCGTTTATTCTGCTTCTTATAAATTCGAGCGAGAGCAAAATGGAGAAAAAGTAAATCGTGTGCCTGGAGTATGTTGGTTTACTAATCTTGATCATGGAAGGCGTCATCAGCATTTACCCCTAATGACAATGCAGGACAATTTAAAGTTCAGCAAACACAAAGAAATAAAGGGCAAAAAATCTTATGAAAAATATGAGAATTATGATGGCATAGATGTACCTTTTACAGATGCTATTCCTAGCAACTATAAGGGCATAATGGGGGTTCCTATTACCTTTCTTGATAAATATTCACCTGAACAATTTGAGATCATTTGGCAAGCGAGTGGAAATACTCGTGCCTCGGCACCAAAAGAAATTTTAAAGAAGCTTAAATATAAACCGCATTCTAATGACAGAGGTGGCTGCGCAATCGTGAACGGTAATAGGACTTATGATAGAATTTTAATTAAACATAGGAATGTTAAATGAAGACAACACTAAAGATCAATATTACTGTCGATGATATTTGCAAGGGCTTTGTCTATAACGAACTTGAGGGAAAAGGATTGTTTGGTTTGTCAGGTAAGCTTACAATTCAGCCTGAATATCAGCGTAACTATATTTATTCATCAGATGGAGGTAAAAGAGAAGTGGCAGTAATAGAATCTGTCCTAAAGGGATATCCTTTGGGCTTGATTTACTTCAATAAAGTTGATGATGACAAATTTGAGGTACTTGATGGTCAGCAGCGGATTACGAGTATTGGTAGATATTTGACAGGCAAATTCGCAATAATGGATAGTAATGGGTATCCTCATTATTTTGATAAATTACCTGTTGATCAACAGGAAATAATATTGAAAACGAATCTTCTCATTTATGAATGTGAAGGCACAGAGAGCGAGATAAAGGAGTGGTTTCGAACTATCAATATAGCAGGTATCCCGCTCAATAATCAGGAGTTACTTAATGCGGT
>Ga0196964_10000074_pt1 | contig 66677 bp, 67 predicted proteins | sample S1_10metaG_FD_148615 | JGI IMG/M metagenome (GOLD analysis project Ga0196964, IMG submission 148615) | Soil microbial communities from Anza Borrego desert, Southern California, United States - S1_10 | ecosystem: Environmental > Terrestrial > Soil > Desert | place: USA: California | collected...
AGCCGGCCAAGGTGGCGCTCGCCGCCTGCATGCGCAAGATCGCCACCATCCTCAACGCCATCGTCCGAGACCAGACACCCTTCCAGAACAAACCCGCCTGAACCCGTCCAACACAGTTGCTACGAACCAAGCCAGCGCTGCATCGGACGCATCCCGCTGCAACCCCTGGGTCCCGGCCTGCGCCGGGATGACGGGTAGAGATTGAACAGCAGGCGAGAGCCAGACGACCGGTTCTCCGGCGCGCCGCCCCCTCAGCTGTACCGCTGCTCCTCCCACGGGTCGCCCTCATTGTGGTAACCGCGGACCTCCCAGAAGCCGGGCTGGTCCTCGGCCACGAACTCGATGCGCTTCACCCACTTGGCCGATTTCCAGAAATAGAGCTTCGGCAGCACCACGCGCACCGGGCCGCCATGCTCCCGGGGGATCGGCTTGCCCTCCCAGCTATGGGCCAGCAGCACGTCGGCATCGTCGAAGGCGGACAGCGGCAGGTTGGTGGTGTAGCCGTCATGGCTGTGGCAGACGACGAAGCGCGCCTCGGCCAGCGGCTTCACGACCGACAGCAGATGCCGGGCCGAGACGCCCTCCCAGTGATTGTCGTAGCGCGACCAGGCGGTGACGCAGTGGATGTCGGACACGTCCTGGAAGATGGGCTGCGCCTTGAACGCCTCCCAGTCCCAGACGGTGGGGTTCTCCACCAGCCCGTCGATGGTCAGGGTGAAGCGGTCCAGCGGCACGTCGGGCTGCACGCCCAGATCCAGCACCGGCCAGTTCCTCACCAGGCGCTGGCCCGGCGGCAGGCGCTCGGCGCGCTCGGCCGTGGCGCCGGTGAGGTGCCGGCCCTCGCGCGCCCACTTCTCCTTGCTGTCGATCAGCTTCTGCTTGATCTGGCCTTCGGCCGCGCCCTCCGGGAGGGTTTCGCCTTGGGGATTCGTATCGTCCGACATCAGGATGCCTCTCTGGATGAGCGCGCGACCATAGCCGCCCGCCGTGCCGCGCCTCAAGCCCCCGGCTTGATTCCGGTGGAGCGTTCATCGGTGCCCAGCGCGTCGGCCAGGCGCTGGGCGGCGCTGCCCCGGCGCAGCGGCTTCTGCTGGCTCTCGTCCGGGGCCCAGCCCGCCATGTACAGCACCTGGAAGGTGGCCGGCACGGTGCCGTCGGCCTCGGCGTAGAGGCTCTCGTATTTCTGCGCGGCCAGCGCGAACAGCGCGCGCGGCGGCACTTGGCGGCGGCGCTGGTGGACGGCGTTGCCCTCGCCCATGCCGCGCAGGTCGCGCATGAGCCGGAGCGCGCTCGGGTAGCTGACGGTGATGGTGTCGCTGTCGACCACCGGCAGGGCGAAGCCGGCGCGCTGCAGCAGGCCGCCGGCGTCGCGCACCTCGGCCATGGGGCTGACGCGCGGGGACAGGCCGCCCAGCAGCTCGATCTCCGCGTCCATCAAGCAGCGGCGCAGCTCGAACAGCGTCTCGCCGCCCAGCATGGCGCCGAGGAACATGCCGTCCGGCTTCAGCGCGCGCCGCGCCTGGATCAGCGCGCCCGGCACGTCGTTGACCCAATGCAGCGACAGGCAGCTGGCGACCAGGTCGAAGCTGTTCGGGGCGAAGGGCAGGAACTCCTCGTCAGCCGCCACGACCGGGCCGTCGCCCAGCGCCGCTAGAGCGGGCGACAGCTCGGCGCGGACGACCCGCTCGATTCCGGCCTTGCCGACCATGCGCCGCGCCATCTCGCCGCCATGGGAGCCCAGATCCAGCGCCAGCGGGAAGCTGCGGCGGATATCCAGCAGCCGGTCGGCCAGCCGCTCCGCCACCTCCTCCTTGAGGAAGGAGTAATCGGCCCAGCCGGGGGCCGCCCGGTCGCGGTGGGCGCGGACGGCGCGGCGGTCGAAGACGTTCATGGCATCGGTGTCGCTCATGCCGCCGATATAGAGCATTGCCGGGAGCGCTCAACGGCTTTTCGCGCGGGGCGGCCGTGCTAGGCTGGCGGCATGGCGACCTCTTCCGCCTCCATCCCCGGCCTGCTGAGCCGCGCCGCAACGGCCGCGCTGGACCTGCTGCTGCCGCCGCGCTGCCTGGGCTGCGGGACCGACGTGGCGAAGGCGGGAGCGCTGTGCGGCGCCTGCTGGGCCGGGATGAGCTTCATCGCCCCGCCGCACTGTGCCCGCTGCGGCCTGCCCTTCGAATATGCGGTGGAGGGGGAGAGCCTGTGCGGCGCCTGCATCGCCGACCCGCCGCTCTATAACCGCTGCCGCGCCGTCTTCGCCTATGACGAGGCCAGCCGCAAGCTGGTGCTGGCCTTCAAGCACGGCGACCGGACCGACGCCGCGCGGGCCTTCGGCACCTGGCTGGCCCGCGCCGGGGCCGAGCTGCTGCGCGACGCCGACCTGGTGGCGCCGGTGCCGCTGCACCGCTGGCGCCTGTTCCGCCGCCGCTACAACCAGGCCGCCTTGCTGGCACAGGCGGTGGAGAAGGTCGGCGGCGTGCCGGCGATCCCCGACCTGCTGGCCCGTCGGCGCGCCACGCCCAGCCAGGGCGGGCTCAGCCGCAAGGGCCGGGCGCGCAACGTCAAGGGCGCCATCGCCGTGCGCCCGTCGCGCGCTTCCCTGGTGGAGGGCGCCCGCATCGTGCTGGTGGACGATGTCTTCACGACCGGCGCCACGGCCGAGGAATGCGCGCGGGTGCTGCTGCGGGCGGGCGCCGCGCGGGTGGACGTGCTGGCGCTGGCCCGCGTGATCAAGCCGGAACAGCTATGAATGGCGCGCTTGCCCGAGAGGGTTGGCGGATGCCGGCTGTTCCACGATAGTCGGATGAACGGAAACGGAGCGCCCCGATGCCGAAGGTCGAAATCTACACCAGCCCTTACTGCCCCTACTGCCACCGGGCCAAGACCCTGCTGGACAGCAAGGGCGTGCCGTACGAGGAGATCGACGTGTTCGCCCAGCCCGGCCGCCGGCCGGAGATGGTGCAGCGCGCCGGCGGCCGCACCACCGTCCCGCAGATCTTCATCGACGACAAGCCGATGGGCGGCAGCGACGACATCCACGCGCTGGACCGCGCCGGCAAGCTCGACCCGCTGCTGAAGGGCGCGGCATGAGCGTGCTGCGCGCCGCCCTCGTCCAGGTCAATGCCGGGACGGAGATCGAGCCCAACCTGCGCATCGCCGGCGACCATGTGCGCCGGGCGCGGGCCGGAGGCGCCGAGCTGGTCGTGCTGCCGGAGAACGTCTCCATGATGGTGCACGGCCGGCAGCGCATCCTGGAGCGCGCCAAGGCGGAGGCCGAGCATCCCGGCGTGCCCTTCTTCCGCGACCTGGCGGCGGAGACGGGCGCTTGGATCATGACCGGCTCGCTGGCCTGCCTGCTGGAGGACGGCCGCGTCGCCAACCGCTGCTTCGTAGTCAGCCCGGCGGGCGACATCGTCGCGCGCTACGACAAGATCCACATGTTCGACGTGGACCTGGCCGGCGGCGAGAGCTACCGGGAGAGCGCCACCTACCGGCCCGGCGAGCGCGCCGTCGTGGCGGAGACGCCCTGGGGCGGGCTGGGCCTCACCGTCTGCTACGACGTCCGCTTCCCGCACCTGTTCCGGGCCTTGGCCAAGGCCGGCGCCCGCATCATCACCGTCCCCGCCGCCTTCACCGTGCCGACGGGCCGCGCCCACTGGCATGTGCTGCTGCGCGCCCGCGCCATCGAGACCGGCTGCTTCGTCCTGGCCCCGGCGCAGACCGGCACCCACGATGCCGACCGCCGGACCTTCGGCCACGCGCTGGCCGTCAGCCCCTGGGGCGAGGTCCTGGCAGACGCCGGCGAGGAGCCGGGCGTGACCCTGGTCGACCTCGATCTCACCAAGGTGGACGAGGCAAGGGGGATGGTGCCGGCGCTGCGGCATGACAGGGCGTTCGAGAGACCGTGAGGTGGAGTGATTTGGTATGTGAACAAGGATACGCAGGGTTTGATGGTTGACTGATCTGTCGCCATTATCTTAGATCTTCATCATTGTCATCTCCATACAACCCAAACAGCACAACAACCTCAAACCCTTTCAGGATTGCCTTAAACGCAAACCCCTGCTCTCGTGATGAGATTACTCTTTCCATCCGATACAGTATTCTGTCCGGATTTTCGACAAGTATTTTCCCAGAGGAACTTACTCTGCCGCGCTCAACATTCATAATTTCCCGCAACGCATTCACAAGATCAGCCGCATCTGATATGCCGATGTCCTCTTTAAGGCTCAAAGCTCTCTTCCCTACATACTCTTTGGACTTGCAAGCAACAAATATACAGATCTTTTCATTACGCACACACGCGCTTGCAACATCCTTGAGTGGGCTTCTTTCTCCGGAGCGCAAAACAAAATTCCCATGATCATTATGACCAATCAAAACGACGATAGTGCTTTCCGTGTCCGACAGCGCTCGCTCGACGGAGGAGGATGTCTCCGGTCGGATGGTGTCTCCTAATTTGCGACTAACTCTCTCAAGAGCATCAAGATCGGCATAAGTTGGCTCTGAACCGAATATTGATTTGAACTCGGCATCGTTATCCGGAAGGGCCGATATTACAGCGACACTTCTAGCGATCACAGGAACCGACAGAGAACTGAGTCCATATCTTTGCAGATATCCAGAATATACTGGTCTTTCAATTTCAGACAATTTTCCCTTCACAAACTCCGACGCAAGAAGTGCGCCGCCAATTGCCTTCCATCTGTCAATTTGCGACGGCTTCGGCCCGGGAGAGGCTTTTTTGTCGATTATTACTTTGGCTGCCTCATTATGCCTAGCGGCGAAGTCGCCTGCGCTAGGCGTCGCCAAGGTTGCCCCCAAAGCGCCCACCCCGAGAAATGGAAAGGTCTTTGCCAGCGCATCTTGAGAGGGACGCGGCGGCGGGGGCGGAGGTGGGCTTTCGTAAGTAGGCCTTGGGCGTATAATCCTTCTCGCATCTGCATCAAAAGCAATGACAATCGCCACTGCGCATACTGCAGATAGAAGGCCGACGAGAGGAAGTTTGCCCCTCATAACTCACCTCCTCTGGATCAAACTCCGAGATAACTACCGCCCTTCTTTCCCAGATGTATTTTCTCGGACCCAGCTGCAATAGATTGCTTTACCAAAACGGGAACTGATGCACCGAATAGAAAGAAATCTCTCAAACTGACGCTCATGAAGCGGTCATGGAACCAAATTATGGCAAATACTCTACATCCAAAGGCAATCAGAAGGGTGATCACCCAGTACGACTTGGAACGGACAAGCTGATCATATTCTTGGGTTGCAAGCCTCTGCCTGAGGCGATACCACCACAGCAGTTCCTGCAGAAGAAAGCCAAAAGCGGAAGAGAGAAAGCCAGGCGCAAAATCAGCCATCGCACAGCTCCGCCGCCGAGATTTCACTGAAAAGATAGTATGATCGTTCCCCACACCAGTAAATGGCAAATCAGAACACTTGGATGGAATCAACCTCCAATGGTCAGTTTACCCCACCCCCACCGGCGCCGCCCGGACCACCCGGTTCCGCCCGCCGCGCTTGGCCTCGTACAGCGCCGCGTCGGCCTGGGCGATGAGGGCGTCCGCGTCGAGGCTGAGGTGGCTTTCGGCCAGGCCGAAGCTGGCGGTGACGCGGATGATGCGGCCGTCGGGGATGGTGATGGGGGTGGCGGCCAGGTCGGCGCGCAGCCGCTCCACCACCACGAAGCCCTCCATCAGCGTGGCGTCCTTCAGCAGGATCAGGATCTCCTCGCCGCCCAGGCGGAAGGCCTCGTCGAAGGAGCGGATGCCGCGGTTCACCACGCCGGCGGCGGCGACCAGCACCCGGTCGCCGGCCTCGTGCCCGTAGGTGTCGTTGACCGACTTGAAGCGGTCCAGGTCGCACATGGCGATGCAGAAGGTCTTGCCGGTGCGGCGGAAGCGGTTCAGCTCGCGCTCCAGCTCCTCCGCCAGGCCCGTGCGGTTGCGCAGGCCGGTCAGCGGGTCGATGCCGCTGCCGGCGACCGAGAAGGCGCGCTCGAACCGGCGCAGCAGGGCCATGAACTCGTCGAACTTGTCGACCACCGCCTCGTAGGCCTGCAGGCTGGGAGCGCTGCCCTCGTTGACCCGCATCAGCACCAGCTTGGCCATGCGGTGCATCTGCTCGTGCAGATGGACCAGCCGGTCGATGGCGGGCTGGTCGGCCAGGTCGCCGGACGCCGCCGACTGCACCCAGGCCAGGAAGGCCGCGGGCATGGAAGGCGCCGGGACCGAGCCGGGGAAGAAGGCGGCGCGGTGCCACTGGCCCAGCCAGCGCAGATGCTCGTCCACCACGGCGGCGAGGCCGGCTTTCGGCGAGATCGGGGCGGTGCTGCTCATGGCGTCCAGCGTTCCGGGAAACCGGTCGGCCCGCAGCATCGCGGGCGCATGGTTGATCACCGGTAAATCTAGGCCATAGCCCTATCGAATGCACAGATTTGTGCCGGGCCCTACACCGAAGGGGAGGTCACTCCTCTAGCACCCAGCGCGCCCGCGCCTCGGCCAGCGTGTTGGTGCGCACCGCCTCGCGGACGTCTCGCATCAGCCGGTTCATGGTGGCGACGTTATGGATGGAGAGCAGCTGCGGCCCCAGCAGTTCCTGCGCCTTCAGCAGATGGTGGATGTAGGAGCGGCTGAAGTTCTGGCAGGCGTAGCACTCGCACCCCGAATCGATCGGCTCCTGGTCCTCGCGGAACCGTGCGTTGCGCAGGTTCAGGCGCTCGCCCTTGGCCAGCGGCGCCAGCGCCCAGCCGTGGCGCGCGATGCGGGTGGGCGAGACGCAGTCGAAGGTGTCGATGCCCTGAAGCACGCCGGCGAAGATGTCGACGATGCCGCCGATGCCCAGCAGGTGCACCGGCCGGTCCGGGTGGGTGTGCGGCATGCACATGCCCACCACCTCGGTCATCTGGTCCTTGTGGGCGCCGAGCGAACCGCCCACCGCCGTGCCGAAGAAGTCGCGGTCGCGGGTGTACTCGGCGCTCTCCCGGCGCAGGTCGGGGTACACGCCGCCCTGGATGATGCCGTAGAGGGCCTGGGGCAGGCCGTTGTAGCTGGTGCGCTCGCCGCGCTCGAACTCGGCGATGGAGCGGTCGCCCCAGCGGTGGCTGAGCGCCATGGACTTGGCGGTGTAGCTGCGGTCGACATGGAAGGGCGTGCATTCGTCGAACTGCACGATCAGGTCGGCGCCCAGCTTGCGCTGGATGTCGATGGAGCCCTCGGGGCTCAGGAACAGCTTCTCGCCGTTCATGTAGCTGCGGAACTCGGCGCCCTTCTCCGAAATCTTCAGCAGCGTCTTCTCGCGGGTCTGGGTCCGCCGCCCCTTGATCTCGTCGGCGATGGAGCCGTGGCCCATGGAGAAGATCTGGAAGCCGCCCGAATCGGTCAGCATCGGGCCGTCCCAGCCCATGAACTTGTGCAGGCCGCCGGCCTTCGCCACCACGTCGGCGCCCGGCTGGATCATCAGATGGTAGGTGTTGGACAGGATGATGTCCGTCCGCGCCTCGCGCATCTGGCGGGGAGTCACGCCCTTGATGGCCGCCTTGGTGCCGCAGAAGATGAAGTTCGGCGTCTCGATCGTGCCGTGCGGCGTGGTCAGGCGGCCGCAGCGGGCGCGGCTGTCCGGGTCGCGGTGGGTGATCTCGAAGCCGAAGCCGGCGTAAGGGGTGCTCATTCCAGACCGTCCTGTCGCTGCCCCAGATGGGGGGCCAGCGCCTTGCGCGAGAGATACATGAAGGGCGTGTCGGCCAGCGCCGTCACCACCCGCATCAGATAGGTGCCGAGGATGTAGGTGAAGAGCAGCGCCTGCCAGTCCACCGGGTTCGGCGAGAAGACGTGCCAGGCGAGCACGCTGAAGACCACATTGTCCACCAGCGCCGACAGCATGGTGGAGCCGTTGTTGCGCAGCCAGAGATGCCGGTCGCCCGTGGCGCCGCGGATGCGCTGGTAGACCCAGACGTCGAAGAGCTGGCTGGTCAGGTAGGCGATCATGCCGGCCGCGAACAGCGCCGGCGCCGGCGTGAACAGCGCCAGCAGATGGTCCTGCATCGGCAGCGCCCAGGCCATCTCCGCCCCCGCCTGCTCCGCCGTCATGGGCCGGAAACCCAGCGTCACCATCATCAGCAGGGTGAAGAGCAGGTAGCCGGTGAAGCCGATGAACACGCCCTTGCGGGCGGCGGCGCGGCCGTAATGCTCGGTCAGTATGTCGGTGGCGAGGTATGTCGAGGCGAAGAGGATGGTGCCCATCGCCACGGGATGGTCGTAGAAGCCGAACTGGACGGCCTTCAGCACCTCGACATTGGCGGCGATCACGCCCAGCACGACGTAGACGTAGAGCCCCACCGCCCCGAACAGCCGCGCCAGCAGCAGCACCGAGGAGAAGCACAGCAGCATCTGCGCCAGGAGCAGCAGCTCCGGCGGCAGCGCGTTCAGGAAAGATATCAGGTCGGCGGGGGAAAGCGACATCGGGGTTCCGGCTCACAGGGCGGGAGCAGGGACGTTCCCGACTGTGACCACCCGCAAAAGCCACCGGCCCCTCTCCCGCGGGGGAGAAGGGCCGGCGTCACAGCGGCTTGTCCGGGCGGCGCTCAGGCGCCTGCCCAGAGGCTCAAGCTCAGGCGGCTTCCTTGCGCGCCAGGACCTTGGCGATCCGCTTCTTCACGCGGCGCGCCTCGAGCGACAGCTCGGCGTCCTTCATGTCGAGCAGGGCGGAGTCGAGGCCGCCCTTGTGCTCGATGGTGCGGATGCCCTTGGTCGAGAGGCGCAGGCGGACCATGGTGCCCAGCGCGTCGGAGAGCAGAGAGGTCTCCTGCAGGTTCGGCAGGAAGCGCCGACGGCTCTTGTTGTTCGCGTGGCTGACGTTATTGCCGAACTGCAGACCTTTGCCGGTCACGGCGCACTTGCGGGCCATGGAAGTCCACCTTCAAGAAAGACGCAAAAAGACTAGCCGGACGCAGCCGCCCGGCGGGAAGCGGCGATATAGCCGGAGGGCGGAGCGTGAGTCAAGCGCCGAAGCGCGGGTGCCTTGCCGACGCCCCGGCCTGGGGAAACCGCCCCGCTTCCGACGCATACAACCGCGGACGGTCCCTCGATAGGCGCATTTGACCGTAGATTACAAACCATTAGAGTTGTCTACGGCTGGAACTCACAGAATAGAGCGTAAACGGCCAGGGATAGGAACAACAACCCACCGATCAGGGCAAGGGGAGGAAAAGCGATGCGCGCACCGGGGCAACAGCGCCGTTCCATCATGCGTCCGGCTTGGCTTCTGATCGGCGCGACCGCGCTCGCCGGCTGCCAGGGAAGCACTTTCCTGGATTCCGTAAAGCTGGGCGGGGGGAGCGCTCTCGCCACGTCGGCGGACCTCCGTCTGGTGACGAGTTCTCCAGCGCCTTCAAGAGATGCCGGCCGCAACACGCCGGCGAACGTCGTCTGCGCGGAACCGAGCCCGGACGTCGCCAAGATCGCGTCGAGCGCGTTCGATTTCGGCGGGTCCGGCGGCCTCAAACTGGCGGGGCCCGAGCAGATCACGTCGAGAGATCTTCAGATGGCCCTGGCGCTGTCCGCCTCCCGGGCCGAGGCGCTGGCCCAGCTCACCCAACGGCTGGCCACCATCCAGCTGCTTCGCGACGGGCTCTACCGCGCCTGCGAGGCCTACGCCAACGGCGCGATCTCCGACACGACCTACGCGGTCCTGCTGAGCCGGTTCGACGATACGATGATCACCCTGCTCAGCAGCGAGCTGGTGGCCGGCAATTTCGGGCAGGATATGGCGACGCTCGGGAGTTCCGCATCCGGAGCGGCGTTCGGCGCCCTGGCGCCCCCTGGCGGCAGCGCGGCCGCCCTGCAGGAGGCGCGCAACACCCTCGCCACCAAAAGGGCGGCGGTGGATACCAACCAGACCCTGTATGACGAGGCGTCCGCGAAGCTGAAGGCCGCCGAGGCGAAGCCGACACCCGACGCCGAGGAGATCAGGACCCTCACCGAGGCCAAGACAAAAGCCCTGGGGGACCTCAACAAGGCCAAGCGGGACGCGCAGCTGGCACAAGAGGCGCTCGACGAGACCGCCACCGCGACCGCACGCAGCCAGGCCGAGGCGACGGCCAGCGCCGCCGGCGGGAAGGGTGCAGCCAACACACAGAACAGCCATGTGATCGGCGAGATCCAGTCCCGCTACATCAACAGCCTGAATGCCGATGCGCTGATGGTCGCGTGCATCACCGCCCTGGACCGGAGCCCTCCCATATCCGAGGCGGCCGCAGCACACATCAGGGATTACAAGTTGGCGAAGGACAAGGCGGAAAAGGCGGTCGGCCAGCAAAAGGAAATTCTGGAGGAAGCCGCGCGGAGCGCGGAATACAACGCCTATGTCGAGATGGCCAAGGTGAACATCAGCGCCTTTGCCCAGGTGTGCCGCGTGAGCATTCTCGGCAAGCTGGGTGATCTGGCGCAACTCAAGGTCGAGGGGCAGGTGCAGTCCGAGACGGACGACAAGGCCCTGGGAGCCGCGATAACCCGGCTGGTCAAGGCCAGGGAGGATCTGAGCCGGCTCGACGCGATCCGCAAGCCGCCCGAGACGAAGCCGGATGGCAAACCTGCGGGCAAAGGGTCCTGACACGGCCGCCGGCCGCCGTCCCGCCCTCCACGGGCCGGGACGGCGGCCGGCGCTCCCTCACCCTTCGGTGACCAGCTTCACCATCTGGCCGGGCCGCAGCTCCGTGCCGGGAGGGATGTTGTTGAGCACGCGGAACCGCTCCTCCGGATAGTCGTCGAAGGGCATGCGGCGGATGAAGCTCTCCACCGTATCGCCGGGCCGGGCCTGCACCACCTTGATGCGGTAGGGCCGGAAGCGGTTGCGGTCCTCGGAGCCGAGGCGCCGGAAGGAATAGGCGGTCTGCTTGAACGCCTCGTCGTAGCGGCCGGCCCCGTTGGCGCCGGTCAGGAAGACGAAGCGGTAGAAGGTGTCGGCGTCCCACTGGATCGCGACGAGGCGCGCCAGCATCGGCCCCTGCTGGCCCTGCACCTGGGCGACGGCGGTGGCGGCGGGCATGCCGTTGATGTCCAGCCGCTGCAGCTCGCCCAGCTGCGCCTGCGCCGCCCAGACCCGGGAGATGAACTCCTCCGGCGAGCGCACGCCCTGGCCGGGCGCGGCGTCGAAGATGATGGCGGCGTCCTTCTCCGGCGAGATGGCGCGGACCTGCTTCTGCCCGTTCAGCAGCCGGAAGCCCCTGGGCACGTCGAAACGCAGGCCCAGCTGGGTATGGGCGAAGGTCGTGCCGCGGACGAAGCCGTTCTCCGGGCTGTCGCCATAGACCATGCCGTCGATGGTGCGCAGGTACGCCTCGCTGTCGACCTCCCAGTCGCCGGCCGCGCGCTTCTGCGCCGCGGCGGCAGCCTTCTCGACGCGCTCCCCCGTGGGCGGATGGGTCTGGAAGTAGCTGAACTGGTCGGCGGCCCCGGGATTGCCGGCCAGCAGCGCCTCCAGCTGCGCGTGCCTTCCCATGCTGTCCAGGAAGCCCGCCATCTGCATCGGGTCGAAGCCGGCATCGGCCATGTAGCGCACGCCCAGCGAGTCGGCCTCCAGCTCCTGGCGGCGGCTCCAGCCGGAGATGGCCAGGTTGGCGCCCAGGCCCGCCAGCTGCGCCACCTGCTGCCCGCCGAAGATGCCCGCGACCACCGCGCCCACCTGGGCCAGCGTGCCGCGGCTGTAGCGCTCGGCGGTATGGCGGCCGGTGACGTGGCCGATCTCGTGCCCGATGACGCCCGCCAGCTCCGCCTCGCTGTTCGCCAGCGCCATCAGCCCGCGGCTGACATAGACATAGCCGCCCGGCAGGGCGAAGGCGTTCACGATCTCGCTGTCCAGGACCGTGAAGGTGTACTTGATCTCGGGATTCTCGGTGTTGGCCGCCAGGCGCTGGCCCAGCCGGTTCACATAGTCCTGCAGCCGCTGGTCCTTGTAGGGGCCGCCGAACTCCTGCATGACCTGCTCATGCTGCTCGGAGCCGACCTGCTGCTCCTGCTCCTGCGACATCAGGCCGGTGAACTGCCGGCGCTCGGTCGCCGGGTTGGTGCTGCAGCCGGCCAGCAGCGCGGCCGCGGCGGCCATCGCCAGCAGCGGGCGGGCGCGGCGGGTTGCGTGAACGGGACGGGCAGCGGGAACGGGATGGCGGGTCGGCTCGGTCATGGGCTCCTCCTGCTTCCACAAACAGTAAGGGGTAGCCCGTGTTCCGCCAAGACGCCCACGGGTGGACGGGGATGGGTTTTGCATAAAGCAACATTGCATTGAGCAACATCTTTGCCCGATGCATTGACCTTGCAGCTCCCGCCTTGCACCTCGCAACAGGTAAGGCGTCGGCGCCGGCCCGCCATTACGGCCTATTCCCTAGGGATCATCTGGCTTTGTGGCGAACCGGCCGGCTTGGCCCGGCGCTTGCTTCTTTCTGTCACGAGCAAGAACCCAAGGCAGGCGCCAAGCCGGCCCACCACAGGAACCAAGACCGTGAGCAAGATCGTCCTCGCCCCCGCCGCCTTCGCCGCCGCCCTGCTGCTGGCCGGCGCCGCCTCCGCCCAGTCCACCGGCTCCGTCGCGCTGAAGGGCAACGTTCCGCTGAACTGCACGGTCGCGGTCACCGACCTGAACCAGTCGCTGAACCTGAACGGCGGCGAGACGGACAAGCAGGTCGGCTCCATCGTCGAGAACTGCAACAGCGGCACCGGCTACAACATCAGCCTGTCCAGCTCGAACTCGGGCCAGCTGAAGAACAGCCTGGGCAACATGATCGGCTACACCGTGAAGTATGACGGCGGCGCCGGCAATCTGGGCTCGGCCATGCAGGTCAGCCGCGGCACCGCCCAGTTCGGCAAGACCTCGCCGCTGGCCGTCAGCCTGACCGGTTCGGGCCAGTACATCGCCGGCGACTACAACGACACCGTCACCATCACCATCGCCGCCAAGTAAGGATTGCGGAACGCCCCCGGCGCGGCCATCGCCGCCGGGGGCGCCCGCTGACGATCGCGGCTTGCGCGGCCGTGCCATTCATCGGTTCTGGCAGAACGCGCAAACTTCAAAGGCGGCGTGCCCCGGCACGCCGCCCTTTTAGTTTTCCGACGGGATCATGCCCCTTATCCTTCTCCCCTTGCGGGAGAAGGAGGGACCCGCAGCGAAGCCGTGGGGGGATGAGGGGTGGCCCGGCGACGCCGGGCCTTCTCGATGGCTGGCCTCGCGACGACGGCGGAGAACGTCCGCCTGCGGCGGCCGGCCCCTCACCCTCCCACGCTGTGCGTGGGTCCCATCCCTCTCCCGCAAGGGGAGAGGGATTTTCGCTCACTTCACCGAGGCGTCGCCGCCGGTGCGGCTCGGGCCGGCGTTCTTGTACTTGGCCAGCTCGAACTTGGCGATCTGGTTGCGGTGCACCTCGTCCGGGCCGTCGGCGATGCGCAGGGTGCGGGCGTTGGTGTACATCCAGGCCAGCGGGTAGTCGGGGCTGACGCCGGCGCCGCCGAAGGCCTGGATCGCCATGTCGATGACGTGGCAGGCGACGTTCGGCGCCACCACCTTGATCATGGCGATCTCGGCCCGCGCCGCCTTGTTGCCCACCGTGTCCATCATGTAGGCGGCCTGCAGCGTCAGCAGCCGCGCCTGGTCGATCTGGATGCGGGCGTCGGCGATGCGCTCGTGCCAGACGGTCTGGGCGGCCACCGGCTTGCCGAAGGCGACGCGGCCCATCAGGCGGCGGACCATCAGCTCCAGCGCCCGCTCCGACGCGCCGATCAGGCGCATGCAGTGGTGGATGCGCCCGGGCCCCAGGCGCCCCTGCGCGATCTCGAAGCCCCTGCCCTCGCCCAGCAGCATGTTGGCGGCCGGCACCCGGACATTGTCGAAGATCACTTCGGAATGGCCGTGCGGCGCGTCGTCATAGCCGAAGACGCCGATCGGCCGCTTCACCGTGACGCCCGGCGTCTCGGTCGGCACCAGGATCATCGACTGCTGCTTGTGGATGTCGGGATTGTCGGGGTCGGACTTGCCCATGACGATCATGATCTTGCAGCGCGTGTCCGACGCGCCGCTGATCCACCATTTCCGGCCGTTGATGACGTACTCGTCGCCCTCGCGGCGGATCGAGGTCTGGATGTTGGTGGCGTCCGACGAGGCCACTTCCGGCTCGGTCATGGCGAAGGCGCTGCGGATCTCGCCGGCCAGCAGCGGCAGCAGCCATTGCCGCCTCTGCTCCTCGGTGCCGTAGCGGACCAGCACCTCCATGTTGCCGGTGTCGGGGGCGGCGCAGTTGAAGACCTCCGGCGCCCAATGGCTGCGGCCCATGATCTCGCACAGCGGCGCGTATTCGGTGTTGGTCAGGCCGGCGCCGTACTCGCTCTCCGGCAGGAACAGGTTCCACAGGCCGGCCTCGCGCGCCTTGGCCTTCAGCTCCTCCAGCAGGGGCAGCGGCTTCCAGCGGGTCGGCCCCTCGGCCACCTGGGCGTTCAGCGCCGCCTCATTGGGGTAGACATGCTCCTCCATGAAGGCGGAGACCCGCTGCTGGAGTTCCCGGACCTTGGTGGAATGCTCGAACTTCATGGCGGCGCCTCCCTGGCTGGCCCGGATCGGACCGGGCACGGTATGGCGACAAGGTAGATTCAAACGCTTGTTTAAGTCAATCCACCCCGGCCGGGTGCAGGCGTTTTGCTGCGCTGCGTCATGGCGCCTTGCGCGTTTCGAACGAGCGTTTTAATCTGGCCGCAACGAACATCCATGGGAGGAAAGCATGAAGGCCGTCGTCTGCGCCGATTGGGGCCCCGCCGAGTCGCTGAGCATCCAGGAGCTGCCCTCCCCGCCGTTGGGCGCGGGCCAGGTGCGGGTGAAGGTCCATGCCTGCGGCGTGAATTTCGCCGACACCCTCATGATCCAGGGCAAGTACCAGGTCCGGCCGGAGCGGCCCTTCTCGCCCGGTATCGAGATCGCGGGCGAGATCGCCGAGGTGGCCGAGGGTGTGGCGCACCTGAAGCCGGGCATGCGGGTGATGGGCCTCGCCAACCATGGCGGTTTCGCCGAGGAGGTGGTGACCCATGCCGGCACCGTCCTGCCGATGCCGCCGGGCATGGACTTCACCACGGCCGCCGGCTTCCCCGTCGTCTACGGCACCAGCCACCTGGCGCTGGCCCATCGCGGCCGGCTGAAGGTGGGCGAGACGCTGCTGGTGTTCGGCGCCGCCGGCGGCGTCGGCCTCGCGGCGGTGGAGATCGGCAAGAAGATGGGCGCCCGCGTCATCGCCTGCGCCTCCACGCCGGAGAAGCTGGAGGTCGCCAAGGCCCACGGCGCCGACGAGCTGATCGACTATTCCAAGGAGGATGTGGTCGCCCGCGTCAAGGCGCTGGGCGGTGCCGACGTGGTCTACGATCCCGTCGGCGGCAGCGCCTTCGAGGCGGCGCTGAAGGTGACCAAGTTCGAGGGCCGCATCCTCATCATCGGCTTCGCCGGCGGCACCATCCCGCAAATCCCCGCCAACATCCTGCTGGTCAAGAACATCGAGGCGATCGGCGTGCTTTGGGGCAACTACACCCAGCTGGCGCCGAAGATCCTGCAGGGCTCGCTGACGCAGCTGCTGGGCTGGTACGCCGAGGGCGCCCTGAAGCCCCACGTCTCCGAGACCTTCCCGCTCGAGCGCGCGGCGGATGCGCTGAACGCCCTGTCGGGGCGCAAGAGCACCGGCAAGGTGGTGGTGACGGTGCGGTGATGTGAAACATCCCTCTCCCCTTGCGGGAGAGGGATGGGCCCCGCGCGGAGCGTGGGAGGGTGAGGGGTCGGCGGGCAGCAGCCCGACGTGTTCTCAACCGCTTTCCCAGGACCGGGCGTTGAGAACGCCAGCCTTCGGCTGTCGACCCCTCACCCTCCCGTTGCCTGCGCAACGGGTCCCTCCCTCTCCCGCAAGGGGAGAGGGAGGAGTTCTGATCACCGCCCCCGGTCCAGGTCGCTGAAGGTCTTGCCCTCGGCCACCAGCCGCTCCAGCAGGGGCGCCGGCTTCCAGACGGCGTCGCCGTACTTGGCCTGGAAGCCGCGGATGTCCTCCAGGACCGACTCGAGGCCCACCAGCTCCGCGTACTTCATCGGGCCGCCGCGCCAGGCGGGGAAGCCGTAGCCGTAGAGATAGACGATGTCGATGTCCGAGGCCCGCAGCGCGAAGCCCTCCTCCAGGATCTTGGCGCCCTCGTTCACCAGCGCGTAGATCGAGCGCTTGACGATCTCCTCGTCGGAGATGTCGCGCGGGGTGATGCCGTGGACCTCGCGGTGGTTCCGGATCATGGTCTCGACATGCTCGTCCGGGATCGGCGCGCGCGAGCCCTTCTCGTAGCGGTACCAGCCGGCGCTGGTCTTCTGGCCGTAGCGGTCCATCAGGTAGAGCCGGTCCAGCAGGGCCGAGCCGTAGGGCATGCCCTCGGCCAGGCGGCGCTGGCGGATGCGCCAGGAGACGTCGATGCCGGCCAGGTCGTACATGGCGAAGGGGCCCATCGCCAGGCCGAACTCGGTCAGCGCCTTGTCCACCTGCTGCGGCAGCGCGCCCTCCTCGATCAGATTCTGGGTCTCGGTGCCGTAATAGGCCAGCATGCGGTTGCCGACGAAGCCGTCGGTATTGCCGACCAGCACCGACACCTTGCCGATCTTCTTGCCGATCTGCATGGCGGTGGCGATCACGTCCTTCGACGTCTTGGCGCCGCGCACCACCTCCAGCAGCCGCATGACGTTGGCGGGGCTGAAGAAGTGCATGCCGATCACGTCCTCCGGCCGCTTCGTCTCGTTCGCGATGGCGTCGATGTCCAGCGTGGAGGTGTTGGTGGCGAGGATGGCGCCCTTCTTGGCCACCCGGTCCAGTTCGCGGAAGACCGTGCGCTTGATCTCCATCTCCTCGAACACCGCCTCGACGATGATGTCGGCGTCCTTGAGATCGTCATAGCTGGTGGTGGGGGTGATCAGCGCCAGGCGCTTCTCCATGTCCACCTGGCTGAGGCGGCCCTTGGCGACGGTGCCGGCGTAGTTCTTGCCGATGATGGTCAGGCCCCGGTCCAGCGCGTCCTTGTTCAGGTCGAGGATGGTGACGGGAATGCCGGCATTGGCGAAGCACATGGCGATGCCGCCGCCCATGGTGCCGCTGCCCAGCACGGCGGCGCGGGCGATGGGCCGCGTCGGCGTGTCGGCGGGCACGTCGGGGATCTTGGAGACCTGCCGCTCGGCGAAGAAGACATGGATCAGCGCCTTGGACTGCGGATGCTGCAGGCACTGCATGAACAGCTCGCGCTCGCGCTCCAGCCCTTGGTCGAACGGCAGGGTGAAGGCGGCCTCCACCGCGTCGACGCAGCGCTGCGGCGCGTGCTGGCCGCGCGCGACCTTGTCCAGCTCCGCCCGCTTCTCCTGGAAGGCCGCCGAGCCCTTGTCGGCCGCCACCCTGTCCTCGCGGTCGCGCACCCGCGGATGCCTGGCGGCGGGGTCGAGCGCCTCGGCGAAGGCGATGGCACCGGCCACCGGGTCGTCGCCCTCCACCACCGCGTCGAGGATGCCCAGTTCCTTGGCCTTGGCGGCGGGGATCGGGTTGCCGGTGGTGATCATGTCCAGCGCCGCCTTGGCGCCGACCAGGCGCGGCAGGCGCTGGGTGCCGCCGGCGCCCGGCAGGATGCCCAGCTTCACCTCGGGCAGGCCGACCTGCGCCTTCGCCACCGCCACGCGGTAGTTGCAGGACAGCGCGGTCTCCAGCCCCCCGCCCAGCGCCGTGCCGTGGATGGCGGCGACGACCGGCTTGGTCGAGGTCTCCAGCTGGCGCAGCACCTCGCCCAGGTCCGGCTGGGCCAGCGGCTTGCCGAATTCCGAGATGTCGGCGCCGGCCATGAAGGTGCGGCCCGAACCGGCCAGCACCAGCGCCTTGGCGCCCGCATCGGCGAGGCCCTGGTTCAGCCCGTCCACGATGCCCTGGCGCACGGCATGGGACAGGGCGTTCACCGGCGGATTCTCCACCAGGATGAGACCGATCGCGCCCCGGCGCTCGTAGCGGACGACCATGGGATTCCTCCGGATTTGTTCGTTGTGGCGGGCGTTGCGGCAGGTCGCGGACGGCGCCGGACCCGGTACTCGAACCCTAGTTTCAAACGCTTGTTTGTGTCAATCTGCCGACCGGGCCGGAAGTGTGGACCCGTGCCGCTGGCCGGCGCACCCACCCGTCCGGGGTACATCCGCTTGAGGGGAACCATGCTGGTCATCAACGGCATCGACGGCGCGCAGGCCCTGATCGGCACGGAGGCGGAGCCCGGCCCCTGGGTCACGGTGGACCAGGAGCGCATCGACCGCTTCGCCGACGCCACCGGCGACCGGCAGTGGATCCATGTCGATGTCGAGAAGGCCCGGCGCTCGCCGCTGAAGGGCACCATCGCCCATGGCTACCTGACGCTGTCGCTGACGGCGGCGCTCATATCCGACTGCGTGCGGTTCGAGGGGATCAGCGCGGCGCTGAACTACGGGCTGAACAAGGTGCGCTTCCCCGCCCCCGTCCCCTCGGGCGGTCGGGTGCGGCTGCGCTGCACCCTCACGGCCGTGGAGATGCGCGACGGCGGCGCGCTGCTGACCTTCGCCAATACCGTGGAACTCGAGGGCGGCCCGCGCCCGGCCTGCGTCGCCGAGAGCCTGGTGCTGCTGCTGCCATGACCGACACGGCACCCGAGGGGGATGGCGGCCCGACGGACGGCCGCCCCGACACCAAGGAGCTGATCCTGGACGCGGCCGAGCGGCTGTTCGCGGCGCGCAGCTATTCGTCGGTGTCCTTGCGCGAGTTGACCGCCGCGGCCGGCGTGAACCTGGCGGCGGTGAACTACCATTTCGGGTCGAAGGACGCGCTGCTGACAGCGGTGTTCAAGCGCGGCGCCGTGGCCCTGAACCGCGAGCGCGCCCGGCTGCTGCGCGAGGCGGAGGAGCGGGCCGGCGGCACCCCGCCCGTGCGCGACATATTGGAAGCGCTGATCGCGCCGGCCGTGCGCTGGAGCGTCGGCACCGGCCGCCTTGCCCTCTACAACCAGTTCACCGCCGTGGCCCGCACCGAGGGACCGCCGGAGATGCGCGAGCTGCTGGAGAAGGATGTCAGCCATCTCCAGCGCTTCGTGCTGGCGCTGGCCCGTGCCCTGCCGCACCTGCCGCAGGAGGAGGTGTACTGGCGCCTGCACTTCTCCCTGGGCGTGCTGCACTCGCTCTACACCGACCTCAGCCGGCTGGAGACCCTGTCCGGCGGCCTCTGCACGCCCGAGGATTCCGAGGCCATGACCCGCCGCGCCATCGACTTCGCCACGGCGGGGTTCGAGGCGCGGTAGGGTCAGGCGGGGCGCTTCTTGCGGCATGAGCCGATCACTTCGCTCGGTAATGCCCTAACTTCAACCGCACTTGAAACGTCATCCCGGCGCAGGCCGGGACCCAGGGGTTGCAGCCATGCACCATCGATGAAGCGGTGGGGCTGGTGCGTGGTGCGTCCTTCGACAAGCTCAGGATGAGGGCTGTGGGAAGCCAGGCACTCCCGGCTCCTAGACCGCCGGGAGCAGCTAAATCCTCCTCATCCTGAGCCTGGCGAAGGACGCGCAGCAGCCGTAGGTCGCATGGAGGCGAAGCCGCAATGCGACATCTCAGCCGGTGCGTCGCATTGCGCCTGCGGCTCCATGCGACCTACGAACAAGACGAGCGCTGCATCGGCCGCATCCCGCTGCAACCCCTGGGCCCCGGCTTCCGCCGGGGTGACGGGTTAGAGAGCGGGAAGCGACGGCCTCCTTCTACCCCCGCACATCCACCACCACCCGGCCGCGCACCTGACCCTGCAGGATGCGGTCGGCGAGAGCGGGGAGGTCGTCCAGGCGCGCGTCCTCGATCATGGCGTCGAGCTTGTCCAGCGGCAGCTCGGCCGCCAGCCGGGTCCAGGCCTCCCGGCGCTCCTCCAACGGCGACATGACGCTGTCGATGCCCAGCAGGTTCACGCCGCGCAGCAGGAAGGGCACGACGGTGGAGGGCAAATCATTGCCGCCCGCCAGCCCGCAGGCGGCGACGCTGCCCCGGTACTTCATCTGGGTCAGCACGGTCGCCAGCGTGGTGGAGCCGACGCTGTCGACGCAGCCGGCCCAGCGCTCCGCATCCAGCGGCCGGGTGGGTGCCTTGGCGAGATCCGCCCGGTCGACGATCACCGACGCGCCCAGCGAGCGCAGATAATCGGCCTGCTCCGGCCGGCCGGTCGAGGCGGCCACGGTATAGCCCAGCTTGTGCAGGATGGCGGTGGCGACGCTGCCGACGCCGCCCGCCGCGCCCGTCACCAGCACCTCGCCCCGGTCCGGCGTCACCCCGTGGCGCTGCAGCGCCATCACCGCCAGCATGGCGGTGAAGCCGGCAGTGCCGATCGCCATGGCGCGCTTGGTGGAGATGCCGTCGGGCAGCGGCACCAGCTGGCCGGCCTTGACCCTGGCCTTGCCGGCATAGCCGCCCCAGGACAGCTCGCCCACCCGCCAGCCGGTCAGCACCACCCGGTCGCCCGGCTTGTAGTCGGGGCTGTCGGAGGCGGCGACGGTGCCGGCGAAATCGACCCCGGGGACGTGGGGATAGGTCTTCACCAGCCGGCCCAGCCCTTTCAGCACCAGCCCGTCCTTGTAGTTCAGGGTCGAGTACTCGACATCGACCAGCACCTCGCCCGCCGGCAGCCGGTCCTCGGTCAGGGTCTCGAAGGCGGGCGTCACCTTGCCGCCGGCCTCGTGCAGCACCAGGGCGCGGAACTCGCTCATGCTTTCCTCCTCCAGCGGGCCTTGTTCGGGGCGTCATAGTAGCGGTCCGGCGCGCCGCGTCGATACCGCCGGCGGCCGAGACCGCCATTGGCCGCATCTTACGGAAGGGTTAATCTTTGGACGTTAACCTGTTCGCATGGGGAAGAACGGCATGCGGCGTGCGCGGGCGATGGCGAGAGGGACGGTCCTGGCCGGGATCGCGTGCCTCGCCCTGCTCTGCCCGCCCGCCCCGGGTGCCGCGGCTGCGGAGGCGACCGGCTCGCTCGAGCTGTGGGAGTCCATGGCCGACCGGCTGTTCGACCGGATCGGGCGCGACCAGGGGCTGCCCAGCGACATCGTGACGGCGCTCGCGGAGGACGCCACCGGCTTCGTCTGGATCGGCACCTCGGTCGGGCTGGCGCGCTTCGACGGCCACGGCTTCCGCATCTTCCAGCCCGATCCCGGCGACCCCTCCGCCCTGCCCGACGGCTATGTCAACGCCCTGCATGTCGACGGGCGCGGGCGGCTGTGGGTGGCGACCAACAATGGGGGCCTCGCCCGCTACGTGCCGGAGACGGAGGGCTTCGCCCGCTACCCCGCCGGCCCCGGCGGGCTGGGCCACGCCACCGTCTACGCCGTCGCCGACGATCCCCAGGGGCGGCTGTGGGTCGGTACCCGCGGCGGGTTGGATTTGCTGGACGCCGGCAGCGGCGATGCCGCCCGCCAGCCCGCCGGCGGCGCCCTGCCGGCGGGGCCGGTGCAGACCCTGCTGGCCGACCGCGCCGGCAATCTCTGGATCGGCGGCCCCGGCGGGCTGGCGGTCCGGCGGGCGGGATCGGACGAACCGGGCGACCCGGCCACGCTTCCCGGGCTGCAGGGGTTCGACCGGCGCATGGCGGTGATGGACCTGTACCAGGACTCCGCCGGGCGCGTCTGGATCGGCGGGCGCGACGGCACGGTCACCGCCTATGACGGCGAGCGCGGGCGGGTCCTGAGCTTCGACCTCTTCTCGGAGGAGGAGCGCGGCGGCCGGCCGCAGGTGCGCGGCATCGTGGAGGTGGCGCCCGACCTGATCTGGATCGCCAGCGACCCCGGCGGCCTGACCGAGCTGGACGTCGCCACCGGCCGGCTGCGCCCCATCCGCAGCGACCCGGCGGTCGCCACGAGCCTGGGCGGCGACGCGGTGCGCTCGCTGCTGCGCGACCGGGCCGGGCTGGTCTGGGTCGGCGGCTGGGGCAGCGGCGTCAGCCGGCACAACCCCGCCAACCGCGCGGTGCGCAGCCTGATCGCCTCGCCCTACCGCAAGGCCGGCCCGTCGGAAGGGCAGGTCCGCAGCGTGCTGGCGACCGGCGGGGGACCAGATGGCGGGGAGGTGTGGCTGGGCACCGAGACCCGCGGCATCGACATCATCGACCTCGCCACCGGCCGCCAGCGCGCGCTGCGCACCGTGGCGGAGGGCGGCTCCCTGCCCCGCGCCACGGTGATGGCGATGGCGGAGGATGCGCGCGGCCGGGTCTGGATCGGCACGCAGCTGGGCCTCGCCCGCACCGACCGGTCGGGCGGCGCGCCGGAGGCCGTGCCCCTGCCGCTGCCCGAGCCGTCGCCGCCCATCTTCCGCATCCTGGCCGACGGCGACGCGCTGTGGCTGGCCGGCGACGGGCTGATGCGGCTGGAGACCAGGACGGGCAGCCTGCGCCGGCACCTGTCGGATGCCGACGATCCCGAGACGCTGAGCGACGACCGGGTGCGCGCTCTGGCGCCGGCCCCGGGCGGGCGGCTCTGGGTCGGCACGCATCGCGGCCTGAACCTGTTCGATCCCCGCACCGGCAAGGCCCGCCGGGTGCTGAGCAACCCCTTCGACCCACGCTCGCTGCCCCACAACTATGTCACGGCGCTGCTGCACGACGCCGCCGGCCGGCTCTGGGTGGGGACGCTGGGCGGCGGCATCGGCATCCTGGAGCGCGACGACGGCGAGCCCCGCTTCCGCCGGCTGGACCGCCGCGACGGGCTGCCGGCGGACAGCGTGTCGGCGTTGGAGCGCGACGCGCTGGGCCGCATCTGGGCCTATACCGAGAATGGCTTGGCGGTGATCGATCCGGCGCGCCTGTCGGTCCGGGTGCTGGATTCCGACGACGGGGTGGCGATCCGCGGCCCCTGGATCGGCGCATCGGCCGCCCTGCCCGACGGGCATTTGCTGTTCGGCGGCCGCGACGGGCTGACCGTGGTGCGCCCCACCCTGCTGAGCGACTGGGAGTACGAGCCGCCGCTGGTGGTGACCGAGGCGCGCGTGGGATCCCGGCCGGTGCCGGCCGACCGCTTCAACGCCGCGGCCCTGAACCCGCTGCGCCAGCCGCCGCCGCTGGTGGTCGGCCCTGCCGATGCCGGCTTCGACCTCAGCTTCGCGGCGCTGGACTACGCGGCGCCGGGCCGGCTGCGCTACAGCTTCCGGCTGGAGGGGTTCGACAAGGGCTGGCGCGAGGCCGACGGCATCAGGCGCACCGTCGCCTATACCAACCTGCCGCCGGGCGACTACCGGCTGATGCTGCGCGGCAGCAACAAGGAGGGGCGCTGGTCCGCCGCCACCCTGACCGTGCCGGTGCGGGTCCTGCCGGCCTGGTACGAGACGGTCTGGGTCCGGGGGCTGGCGGCGCTGGCCGCCCTGGGCGCGGTGGGCGGCCTGGTGCAGGCCCGCACCCGCGTGCTGCGCCGGCGCGAGCAGGAGCTGGCGGCCGAGGTGGCGGCGCGCACGGTCGAGCTGACCGAGGCCAACGCCAAGCTGGAGCGGCTCGCCAGCCTGGACCCGCTGACCGGCTTGCTGAACCGCCGCCGCTTCATGGAGATGGCGGAGGTGGAGATGGAGCGCTCCCGCCGCTACCGCCATCCCTTCAGCCTGATGATGATCGACCTGGACCATTTCAAGGCGGTCAACGACACCCATGGGCATGCGGCGGGAGACGAGGCGATCCGCGCGGCGGCCGCACGGCTGCAGGCCTCCATCCGCAAGACCGACGTGCCGGCCCGCTTCGGCGGCGAGGAGTTCATCCTGCTGCTGCCCGAGACCCCGGCCGACGTCGCCCATCTGGTGGCCGAGCGCATCCGCCGCGCGGTGATGCTGGAGCCGGTCCGGCATGAGGACACCTGGTTCCCCATCACCGCCAGCCTGGGCGTCGCGGAATGGGTCGGCGAGGGCGAGAGCCTGGCCCACCTGATCGAGCGCGCCGACGCCGCCCTCTACGCCGCCAAGCAGGGCGGCCGCAACCGCACCGTCCTGGCGTCCCCGGCCACCGCCGCGGCCGAGTAGCCGCAGGGTCGGTGGGTTTCCCGAAGGCTGGGCCCGTGGAACTGCCGTCCCCTCTCCCAGAGGGAGAGGGGACAGGGAGAGGGGGTACGGGATCGCGGAGCTGTCCGCTGGCTCCGATGAAGTGCTTTTCCCCGACCCTCTTACCCCCTCTCCCGGCGCTTCGCGCCACCCTCTCCCCCTGGGAGAGGGGAAGTTTCGCCATCGGCCGGAACCCGGAACGCCCTCCTTCGGGGAATTGACGCGCCGGTCCGGCGACACACCCTCAGGCGCTGACGCGCGTTGAGGACATGATGGATCACGCACCGGGCCCCCACTCGCCGCACTCACCCCTGGTGGGCGCCCCCTCGGAGGTGGCGCGGACGCCGGCGCCGCCGATCGACTGGACGGCGCTGCCGCCGGCCCTGAAGCGGGAACTGCGCGCCAGCCATGTCGGCGAGGCGGTGGCGGTGCGTCTCTATGACGGGGTGGCCGACGCCACCGGCGACGCCGCCGCCCGCCTCTTCGCCCGCAAGCACCGGGAGGTGGAGCTGACCCACCTCTCCCGCCTGCGCGCCCTGGTGCCGGAGGGCGAGGAGAGCCGGCTGGTCGGGCTGCTGTCGGCCGGCGGCTGGCTGATGGGCTGGCTGCCGGCGAAGCTGGGGCCGCACCGCTTCTACACGGTGCTGGCCTCGGTGGAGCAATGGGTCGACACCCATTATGCCCGCCAGATCGACATCGCCCGGCGCCATGGCGCGCCCGACGGGCTGGTGCGGCTGCTGCAGGCCTGCCGCAACGACGAGGCGCACCATGCCGAGGATGGCTGGGCGCTCGCCGGAAGGCCCGACGCGCTGGCCCGGGCCCTGGCCTGGGTGGCCGTCTCCTCCTCCCGCCTCGGCGTGGCCCTGGCGCGGCGTGTGTGACCGGACCTTGCCTCCCGGTGTTCCCCTCGTGGCATAAGGGACGGGGCAGCCGGGAGGAGCATGGTGCGGGACGGATCAGACGAGGCCGGTCTGGCGGCGGAGCTGCGGCGCCACCGCATGGCGGCCGGCGCCTGCCTGGGCGCCGCAGCGGCGGGCTGGGCGCTGAGCCATGCGGGCGTCCTGCCCCCGGGTGCCGCGCTGCCGCTGCGCGCCGTGGCCGAGGCCGGGATGATCGGCGGGCTGGCCGACTGGTTCGCGGTGACCGCCCTGTTCCGCCACCCGCTGGGCCTGCCGGTGCCGCATACGGCGCTGGTGCCCCGCAACCGCGACCGCATCGCCGACGGCATCGCCGGCTATATCGACCGCGAGTTCCTGGAGCCGGGCATGCTGGTGGGGCAGCTGCGGCGGGTCGACCCGGCCGGCCGCATCGCCCGCGCGCTGGAGGAGGAGGAGTCCCGCCGCCGCCTGGCCGGCTTCCTGGCCGGGCTGGTGCCGGGCCTGCTGAAGGGCCAGGAGGAGCACGAGCTGCGCGACGCGCTGGTGCGCGCGGTGACCGAGGGGATCGCGGGCGTCGACCTGCGCGCCGCCAGCGCCCGGGTGCTGCGCGGTCTGGTCGAGAGCCCGCAGATGGAGACGCTGATCCTGGAGCTGTCCGACCAGGCGGTGGCCTTCGTCCACAACAAGCGCGGATGGATCGAGGAGGCGGTGACCGAGAAGTCGCGCTGGTGGGTCCCCTCCGCCATCGACCGCAAGCTGGCCGACCAGCTGGCCGAGGCCGTCACCGCCCATCTCTGGGACCTGCGCTACAAGCATACCGACCCGGGCCGCAAGCTCCGCCTCTGGCTGTCCGGGCTGCCGGAGCGGGTGGAGACGATGGACGGGCTGGGCGAGAAGCTGTCGGCGGCCCTGCGCGCGGCGCTGAACCATGAGGCGCTGGCGCCGCTGGTGCGCAACCTGCTGCGGACGCTCCGCGCCATGGCCGAGGAGGATCTCGCCAAGCCGGACGGGTCCTTGCGCAAGGGCGTGGCGGCGGCCGTCGCCTCGCTGTCGGAGCAGCTGCGCGACGACAGCCTGCGCGAGCGCGTCAATCGCGGCATCGAGGAGGCCTTCGCCGCCTCCGTCCCCGGCCTGCGCCAGGAGATCAGGGGCTTCGTCTCCGACACGCTGCGCGGCCAGGATGTGCAGGACTTCACCGACCGGCTGGAGCTGCGCGTCGGCAAGGACCTGCAGTACATCCGCATCAACGGCACCCTGCTGGGCGCGCTGATCGGCGGCGTGTTGTACGTCCTGAATGGGCTGCTTACGCCCTGAATTCCTCGAACTTCGCCCGCAGCCAGTCGGGGATGGTCTCCGAGCCCATCGGCTCGAGCGTGACGTGCATCATGCGGATGTCGGTGGTGATGCGCAGATCGTCGGCGCCGCCGGGGCCGTGGCAGTCGACATGCACGTCGAAGGTGGCGCGCTTCACCTCGGTGACGGTCAGCGAGAAGGTCAGCACGTCGCCCAGGCGGCTGGCCTTGCGGAAGGCGTAGCGGCTCTCCAGCAGCGGGATGGCGCGCCCGTCGCGCTGGTGCAGCGCGGTGAAGTCGTAGCCAATGCCCTCGGCGAACCAGGCCTCGATCGTGTTGTTCACCCACTCCGAATAGCGCGGATGGAACACGATCCCGGCCCCGTCCACATGCCCGAAGCGGACGGTCTCGCGATGGATGAAGGGCATGGCGGCGGCTCCGTTGATCTGGTCGGGCGCTTCTAGCCGATGCGGCAACGGGCCGCCAGCCCTCACCGATACCGCAGATGCTCCGGCACCAGGCGGTTCAGCAGGGCCTTCAGCTCGTCGGTCAGCGGCTCGAAGCGCAGGCCGACGGAGGGGACCTCGGGCGAGATGCTGGTGACGACCGCCTGCACCGGCACCGGGTCGCCGACTGCGGGCGAGGCGACCAGCAGGGTCAGCTTCTCGCCGGCCTCGAAGCCCTGGACGGGGCAGGCCAGCGCCAGACCGCCGAAGGACCAGTCGCGGGTCTTGTAGGTGCCCCGGCGGCTGCCGACCACCAGCACCGGCGTGGCGAAGCGGCGGAAGCGGCGGCGCTGCACCGTCGCCTCCCCCTCGCCGGGCGTGCGCTTGGCCCCGGTCAGGTCGGCGCCCTTGACGCTGAGGCCCGTCGTGATGGCGCCGACCATGTCGGTCCGGCGCAGGATGGCGCCGGTCAGCGCCGCATTGGTCAGGTCGGTGCCGCGCAGGCAGGCGCCCTCCAGGTTCGCCGGCCATTCCCGTCCGCCGCTCATCGGCTGGGGCGAGAGGTTGGCGCCGGCGAGCAGGGCATGGGCGAGGTTGGCGCGCTTGAGCGAGGCGCCGCGCATCGAGGTCCGCTCCAGGTCGGCGCCGGAGAGGTCGCTGTAGGCGAAGTCGGCCATGTCCAGCCGGGCGCCCTGGAGATTGACGTCGACCAGCTTGCAGTGGCGCAGGCGGGCGCCGGACAGATCCTTCTCCGACAGATCGACGGCCGGCAGCTCCACCATCTCCAGATCCAGCCGGGCGCCGGCGGTGCCGGCCGCCTCCACCCAGTGCGTGTGCTGGCGGATGGCGATGGACAGTTCCATCGGGCTCAGCTGCCGGTAGGTCGGGGCTGCCAGCTGCGCGCGGGCCAGCTCCGACAGATGCTTGGCGCCGCCGAGCGCCGACGCCTCCACCACCGCCCCGGCCAGCTGCGTGCCCTCCAGGTTGGCGCCGGTGAAGTCGACGCCGACCATGACGCATTGCGAGAGGTCGGCGCCCGACAGGTCGGCATCCATCAGGTCGGCGCCCGAGAGATCGCAGCCCGTCAGCTTGGCGGCGCAGAGCACGGCGCGCTCCAGCCGCGCCTCGGTCAGCACGGCGGCGTTGTCGCAGACGGTCTTGCCGTCGCTGCTGATGAGCCGCCCGGTGCGGAAGTCGGCGCCGCGCAGCACCACGTCGGTCATGATGGCGCGGTGCAGGTTCGCGCCCCGCAGGTCGGCCCCGGCGAGGTTGGCGCCGGTGAGGTCGGCCCCGGCCAGGTCGGCGCCGAACAGGTCGGCGCGGGCGAGGTCGGCGCCCTCCAGATTGGCGCCCGACAGGTCGGCACCGGAGAGCTTGGCTTCCGACAGGCGCGCGCCCTTCAGCGGCAGGCCCGAGAGGTCGCGGAACTGCAGCTCGGCGCGCCGGCCGGCCTTGCCGTCAAGCCAGTTCCGGTGGAGCTGGAGCTCCTTCCGGATCGCCTCGATCTCGTCCTGCTGCGCCACGCCCATGAACCTGACCTTCAGAATAGGGCGCCAGAGAAATCGATAGAGGCGCGCTTGTCCAGCGCGCGCAGCGCATGCCCCCCGCGACGCCCGGCTGTCACGCCTGTTGCAAGCGGTCACGCCCGTCGCAGGACGATGTCGAAGGGGGAGCCATGCAGATTTTCGTTCTGGACCGCGACCCGGTGCGCTCGGCGCAGATGCTGTGCGACCGGCACGTGGTGAAGCAGGCGGTGGAGTCGGCCCAGATCCTGGCGACGGCGCTCTGGATGAACGGCGTGCCGGCGCCCTACAAACCCGCCTATCGCCACCATCCCTGCACCCAGTGGGCCTCCCGGACCCGGCCCAACTGGGAATGGCTGAAGACCCACGGCCTAGCGCTGTGCGAGGAGTTCACCGCTCGCTACGGCAAGCGCCACGCCAGCCAGAACCCGATCGAGGAGATGGACGGTGCCGGCATCCCCGACGGCCTGCTGGAGGAGTTCGCCCAGGCCATGCCCGACCAGTACAAGGTGCCGGGCGACGCCGTGGCCGCCTACCAGGCCTATTATGCCGGGGAGAAGTGCGTCTTCGCCGACGGCAAGCCGGCCACCTGGCGCCTGCGGGAGATCCCCGAGTTCCTGCGCGACCGCATCCGCGCGGTGGGGTGAGCCCTTTGTCCCAAGAAGGTGGACGCGGCTCCCGCGGCGGCGTCAGGATGGCGCCATGCGCCGCACCGCCGCCCTCCTGCTGCTGATCCTCGCCGCCCCGCCCTCCCTGGCGCAGCAGGGCGGCAACACCCTGTCCGACGAGGACCGGCGGGTGGTGCGAAACATCGTGCAGTCCTGTGGCATCGTCGGCTTCGTCCGCATGCACGAGGTGCCACCGCTGGCGGAGGGCTGCCGCAGCTGGGCCCAGCAGCGCCCGCGCGACGCCGACGCGGCCACGAAGGCCGAGGCGATCCTGACCCAGGCGCGGACCATCCTGGACATCTCCGGCACCGCCCACCGCAAGGTGAAGCCCGACGACCGTAAGCGCATCGCCGAAGCCGCCCTGCGTATCCGCGACATCGCCAAGGAGCTGGCGATCCGCCTGCGCGACGAGAAGGCCGCAGCGGCGGGCAGGCCGGGGTGACGCTCTTCATCCTTCTCCCCTTGCGGGAGAAGGATGGGGCCCCAAGCCTGCTTGGGGAGGATGAGGGGTGGACCAGCCGCAGGCTGGGCCTTCTCGACGGGCGTGCCCGCGATATGCGGTGAGAACGTCCGCCTGCGGCGTCCGACCCCTCACCCTCCCATTGCTGATGCAATGGGGCCCATCCCTCTCCCGCAAGGGGCGAGGGATGCTAAGCCACCGTGAACCCCTGCTCCACCAGCGGCAGCGAGCGCACGCGCTTGCCCGTGGCGGCGAAGATGGCGTTGGCGACCGCCGGGGCCAGCGGCGGCAGGCCAGGCTCGCCGATGCCGGCGGGCGGGGCGGTGCTGGGCACGACATGGACCTCCACGGCCGGCATGTGCCGGATGCGGATCATCTCATAGTCCGGGAAGTTGCCCTGCTCGACGGCGCCGCCGGCGACGCTGATCCGGCCGAACAGCGCGGCGGAGAGCGCGTAGGCGATGGCGCCCTGCACCTGCGCCTCGACGATGGACGGGTTCACCACCGTGCCGCAGTCCACGGCCGCGACGACCCGGTCAACCTTCAGCGCGCCCTCGGGACCCACCGTCACCTCCGCCACCTGGGCGACCGCCGTGCCGAAGCTGACATGGAAGGCGATGCCGCGTCCCCGGCCCGCGGGCAGCGGCGTGCCCCAGCCGGCCTTCTCCGCGGCGAGGTTCAGGACCGCCAGCAGGCGGGGATGATCCTTCAGCAGGCGGCGGCGGTACTCCAGCGGGTCGTGGCCGCCGGCCGCCGCCATCTCGTCCAGGAAGCACTCGGAGATGAAGGCGTTCTGCGAATGGCCGACGGCACGCCAGGGGCCGACCGGCACCGGCAGGTCGACCGCGGCGACCTCCACCGCCTGGTGCGGCACGGCATAGGGCAGGTGCGCCGCGCCCTCGATCATGGTCGGGTCGGTGCCCATCAGGGTGGAGGGCGGGAAGACCCGGGCCATGATGCTCTGCCCCGCCAGCCGCTGGCGCCAGGCGAGCGGCATGCCGTCGCCGTCCAGCGCCCCTTCCGCCCGTGCCAGCGTCGCCGGCCGGTAGAAATCGTGGCGCATGTCCTCCTCGCGCGACCAGACCACCTGCACCGGGCGGCCCAACTCCTTCGCAAGCGTCACCGCCTGCACGATGAAGTCCACCTCGCCGCGACGGCCGAAGCCGCCGCCCAGCAGGGTGGTGTGCAGCGTCACGTCGGAGGCCGACACGCTAGCCGCGTCCGCCGCCGCCTTGACGGCGCGGGTCTGCGCCTGGGTGGGCGCCCAGACCTGCACGCCCGCCCCCGTAACCTCGGCGGTGCAGGTCTGCGGCTCCATGGTGGCGTGGGCGAGATAGGGCAGGCTGTACTCGGCCTGGAGCCTGCGCTGCGCGCCCTCCAGCGCCGCGGCGCCGTCGCCGGTCTCGAAGGCGGTGTCCGTCTCCTGGTCCAGGGCCGCGGCCAGCGCCCGGGTGACGGCGGCGCTGTCGAAGCCGGCATGCGGGCCGGCATCCCAGTCGGCCTTCACCGCCGCCAGCGCCCGCAGGGCCCGCCAGCTGTTGTCGGCCACCGCGGCGATGCCGCCCGGCACCGTCCGGACCGCCACCACGCCCGGCAGCTTCAGCGCCTCCTCGGCGTTCAGCGCCCGCAGCGATCCGCCCAGCGTCGGCGCGTTGGCGACGGCCGCGAACAGCATGCCCGGCCGGCGGATGTCCAGCGCGAAGGCGGCGCTGCCGTCGACCTTGCCCGGCAGATCCAGGCGCGGCGGCGAGGTGCCGATGAGAGTCCAGTCGGCGCGCGGCTTCAGCGCCACCTCGTCCGGCGGCTCGATCCCCTGGGCGCGGGCCGCGAGCTGCCCGAAATCGGCGGAGCGGCCGCTGGCGGCGTGCAGCACGCGGCCCTTCTCCACCGTGCAGTCCTTGGCGGCCACCGCCCAGTCCCGCGCCGCCGCCTGCACCAGCATGTGGCGCGCGACGGCGCCGGCCTCGCGCGCCCTGACGAACCCGTCGGATATGGAGGTGGAGCCGCCGGTGAACTGCTCGGTGGCGAGCGTGGCGACGCCGGTCAGCACCCAGTCGGCGAAGCCGCCGCCCTCGCGGGGCAGCAGATGGTTCGGCGCCAGGATGTTCTTGCCGCCGGCGATGTTCTTGAACAGCGCGTCGGGCGGGCCGGTCTCCACCGTCAGCCGGCGCCAGTCGCAGCCCAGCTCCTCCGCCACCAGCGTGGCGAGGCCGGTGAAGACGCCCTGCCCCATCTCGGCGCGGCCGCAGCGAATGGTGACCTGCCCGTCCGGCGCCACCAGCACCCAGCCGTTCAGTTGGGCGGGGCCTTGCGGAACGGCGGCGGGAGCTTGAGCGCCGGCACGCCCGGGCAGGCCGAAGCCGACCAGCAGGCCGGCGGCGCCGGTGGCGACCAGGAACTGGCGGCGGCTGGGCATCTGGGGCGCGCTCACGACCGCACCTCCACCGCCTTGTGGATGGCCTGGCGGATGCGCGGATAGGTGCCGCAGCGGCAGATGTTGGTCAGGGCCGCGTCTATGTCGGCGTCGGTCGGCCTCGGGTTGCTCTCCAGCAGCGCCGACACGGCCATGATCATGCCGGACTGGCAGTAGCCGCATTGCGGCACCTGCTCCGCCAACCAGGCCTTCTGCACGGGGTGCGAGCGGTCTGCCGACAGCCCCTCGATGGTCGTCACCTTGCCGGAGACGGCGCCGACGGGCAGGGCGCAGGAGCGTTCCGCCTTGCCGTCCACCATGACGGTGCAGGCGCCGCACGCCGCGACCCCGCAGCCATATTTGGTGCCGGTCATGTTCAGCACGTCGCGCAGCACCCAGAGGAGCGGCATGTCCTCCTCGACCTCGACCCGGTGCTCGACCCCGTTGACGGTGAGACTGACCATGCTTCCCCTCCCTGGCTGGCGCGGCCATGATGGCGCGGGACAAGCGGCGTGGCAATGGATAAATGACCGGTGGTCATTTAACATGGGCGCCGACCGACGCGACCGGCCGAGAGACGATGGACAGCCCTCCCGAGACATCAGCGCCCCGGCGTGCCCGCAACGACGCCGCCAAGCTCGCCCGCCGCCGGCACCTGCTGGACACGGCCGAGCGGCTGTTCGTCGAGGGCGGGGGCGAGCTGCCCTCGGCCGGTGCCATCGCCCAGGCCGCGGGCCTCGCCAAGGGCACGGCCTATCTCTACTTCGCCTCGCTGGAGGACATGTTCCTCACCCTGCTGTCCGAGCATTTCGTGCGCTGGATGCGGCAGCTGCGCGACCTAGCGGACGCCGCGCCAGCCCCCTTGACGCCGGAGGCCCTGGCGGCGGCGCAGGCCCGCTATCCGGTCGAACATCCCGTGCTGATGCGGCTGGCCGCGATCAGCCACGCCCAGTTGGAGCGGCGCGGCGCCGAGGCGGCGGTGCGGAGCTTCAAGGCGGCCCTGGCCGGCGAGCTCGCGGAACTGGGGGCGTTCCTGGAACAGCGCCTGCCCGGCCTGCCTCCGGGCGCCGGCGCTCCGGCCGCCGTCGCCTCCTACGCCGTGGTCATGGGCCTGTGGCAGGTCGCCGAGCCCCCGCCCGCCGCCGCCGAGGCCTTGGCCGACCCCGCCTTCGCCATGATGCGCCTGGACTTCGCGACCGAGCTGCCGCGCATGCTGGCGGCGCACTGGCGGGACCGGGTGGGAGCGGGGCTTTAGGCGCGTGGTTATGATCGTCATCCCCGCGGAGGCGGGGACCCAGTTATTCCCTTAGCACCGGAACTGGAGCGATGAGCGGCAACGTCGCCCTTCGCACCCCTGTCGACGGCCGGATAGCAAGCACATTAGCTGGGTCCCCGCCTCCGCGGGGATGACGGTCGCGGTTATCCGCCCCGTTCAGCCCAGAAAGCAGGAGCGCCGTCCGGCTCAATCTCCGTGGCGCATGCCGTGACGGACCCGCAGCACGAAAACCGCCTCGGCGGTGATGCGGTAGCGGATGATGTAGGGATGGACGACTGTCAACTCGCGGATATTGGGGGCAATGATTCGGCCCCTATGCGGGAAATATCCGAGGCTGTCCCCCGCTTCCACCAGCCGCACCGCCATGTCACGCGCGGCAAAGGGATTGAACTGGCCGATATAGGCGCGGATACCCCGAAGATCGGCGATGGCCGCCTTCGACCAGACTACTTGCACGTCGGCGGCGGCAGTTCGTCAGGCTGTCCCCAGGACAGCAGCCACTTCCGCACGTCCTCATGCGGCACCACGCGGCCGGCGGCGATGTCGGCCTCGGCCTCGGCGTCGGCGCGGGCTTCCTCCTCGGGGGAGGCGGGGCCGAAGATGTCGAAGGGCTTGGTCATGTCCCCGACTCTATGCCCCCGCGCCTGCCCGTTCAAGCCGCGTCCCGCTTCGCCGGCGCGCCGGCAAGGCCAGGTCTCGCCCAGCGGTCGTTGAGGCGGCGGACCTCGGCGGCGACGGTCTCGCGGATCTGGTCGATCTTGCGCGCCACGCCCCGCGACCAGCCGACCGGCCGGCCGCGCAGCAGGAACAGCGGCGCCTCGGTCGCCTTCAGGAAGGCCCGGCGCACCGTCAGCTGGAAGCCGCCCAGCTTCTCCGGCAGCTCGCGGGCGTAGCGCCGGGCCACCGCCCGGCCGGAGAAGAAGCGCGCCGCCAGCGTCAGCACCACCAGCGTGCCCAGTACCGTCCAGCCCACCTCCTGCGGCAGGGCCAGCAGCGCCGTCGGGTCGCCCAGCACCAGCCCGGCCAGCGCCACCGTCAGGATCAGCAGCGTGACCAGCACGCCCAGCGTGATGCGGTTGACCACCCGGCGCCAGCGGGTGAGCTGCGCCGTGATCATCGGCACCGCCTCCTCCCGCACCTCCTTGGCGACCGCCTCAAGCCCGTTGGCGACGCGGTAGCCGCGGGTCGACGACACCTCGTCGATGCGCTGGCGGATCTCCGCCATGTCGCGCGCCCGGATCTCCTGCAGGCGCGGCTGGATCATGGTGGAGCCGTCGGCGGCGCGCTCGCTGTAGACCGTGTAGAAGCGACCGCCGGAGATGCCGACGCCGGCGAGCGCCCGCTGCCAGGCGCCGACCACCTCCTCCAGATTGTCCTCGCGGGCGGTGGCGTCGATCTGGTTCAGGATGAACAGGAACTTGTTGACGTCCGCCCGGTCCTTCACCCGCGCCACCAGCTTGTCCAGCGTGTCGCGCATCACGCCCGGCTCGGGCTTGCGGGCGTCGAACATGACCAGCGTCAGGTCCGAGAGGTCCAGGATGTGGTCGATCAGCCGCAGCGTGGCGTGGCGGTACTCGTCGCTGTCGAAGCCCGGGCTGTCCACCAGGATCATGCCGCGCAGCATGTCCGACGGCACGGTCTTCAGGGCCAGGTAGCGGTCGACCATCTTGCCCTCGCCCGGGGCGACCTTGTCGATCTCGTCGCCCATGGCATGGAAGGGAAAGCGCGGGTCGACGTCCAGCGCCGTGCCGGGCAGGTCGCGCAGCTCGGTGCCATGGCAGATGACGGTGAACTTGTCGTCCACCGCCTGGTTGCCGGTCCGCTGCACCGTCATGCCCAGCAGGTCGTTCAGGAAGGTCGACTTGCCGGCGGAATAGAGCCCCACGGCCGAGACCACCGGCCACCAGCCGATGCGCGAAGTCAGCGTCTCCTGCTTGTCCAGCAGCCGCATGCGCCGCAGGATCTTGTCCATGCGGGCATAGGCGTCGACCAGCCCCACGATGTCCGGGTTCTCCGCCTTCAGATGCGTCCGCAGATTCTGGAGGCGGCGGGCGGGATTGAGGGACATGGACGGGCACTCCTCCGGGCGGGTGCTGGACGGGGGTCCGACTCTTAACGCCGGAAGGAGGGGTTGGTGCCAGGGCGCGGCCGGATTACACGGGCGGGTGGGTTGCGCCCGCCCGTCCGTGCCGGTACACCTGTCGGCGCATGAGCCTCATTCGCCACATCGAGGCGTGCAACGCGCACGACCTCAGCCGCTACCGCCCCTTCCGGGTGGCGGGGCAGCATGTCGGCTGGGTGGCGCACGACTTCGCGAAGCGCCTGCTCGGCCTGGGCGACCCGTTCGAGAAGGACGGGGAAGGCGTGGCGGTGATGGACCGTCACGGCGACTTCGACGCGCGCACCAGGGCGGTGGGCGACGCCATCGCCACGCTGGTGGCCGAGCGGACCATCCACAAGCTCAGGCGCGAGATGTACCCGGTGCTGACGCGCTGGGGCGCCGAGCCGCTGCTGGCGATGGACCGGGCGGCGATCCCCTATTTCGGAATCCGCAGCTTCGGCCTGCACATCAACGGCATCGTCCGCCGCGCCGACGGGCCGCACCTCTGGGTCGGGCGCCGCGCCAACGACCGCGGCGTGGCGCCCGGCAAGCTGGACAATCTGGTGGCCGGCGGCCAGCCGCTCGGGCTGACGCTGGAGGAGAACCTGGTCAAGGAGGCGCGGGAAGAGGCCGACCTGCCTCCCGAACTAGCCCTGAGCGCCCGCCCGGTCGGCGCCGTCACCTACCTGATGGAGAATGAGCGCGGGCTGAAGCCGGACACCCTCTTCTGCTACGATCTGGAACTGCCGGAAGACGTGATCCCCCGCAACACCGACGGCGAGGTGGAGGCGTTCTTCCTCTGGCCGGTGGAGCGGGTGATGGAGAGCGTGCGCACCACCGACGACTGGAAGTTCAACGTGAACCTCGTCGTCATCGACTTCCTGATCCGCCACGGCTACCTGGGTCCGACCGACCCGGACTATCTGGATTTGGTGAAGGGGCTGCGGCGGTAAAGAGGCGCCGTCGGCAGCGTTGGGGGCCTGCGTGCTTCGACAGGCTCAGCATGAGGGGGTTCTTGCTGCTCCCGCTGGTCTGGAAACGGGGAGTGCCTGGCATCCCCCCATTCCTCATCCTGAGCTTGTCGAAGGACGCACCACGCCCCAGCCCCTTCAGACCGGCCGCCCCCCTCAGAACAGATCGTCGATCGCGCTCTGGTCGAGTGACGCGTTGGGGGCGCAGCCATGGACGATGGCGCTGCCGCGGTCGACCAGGGCCTGCAGCCGCTGCCAATAGTCCGAGGCGGTGAAGCCCAGCATGTCGGGGTCGGCCTTCAGCCCGTCCAGCGCCGCCGCCGCTTCCTGGATCAGCGCCGTCATCTCGTCGATGGTGGCGTCGAAGGGGACGCGGTACTCGGGCGGGACATGGTCGTAGCACTCGATGGCGAGCGGCGCGAAAGCCAGCCCGCTCTCCTCGAAATGCTGCCGGTAGCTCTTGGGTCGCCAGGCCTGGATGTCCTCCAGCATGTCCGGCATGTCGCCGAGCATCGAGAGGAGCATGATCACTTCGTTGAAATGGTTGAAGTAATCCGTCGACAGCAAGGTATTGCCGTCGATGGTGGTCTCCTTGGCGAGGCGCCGGTAATGGTCGAGCATGGGCGTGTCGGGCATCCGCGGTTCATACCACGAAGGTGACAGCCCATCCGCAAAAATTCGCTAAAATGCGGTGTGACCAAGAAGGTGCGGGCGGCGCATCAATCCGGGAAGCCGGCCAGCGCCCGCACCTCGGCCGGGCTCTTTCCGGCGGCGCGCAAGGAGCGCAGCGATGCGGCCCCGTCGCGCTTCGCCAGCCGCTCGCCCCGCTCGTTCAGCAGCAGCCCGTGATGGTGCCAGTCCGGGACGGGCAGGCCGAGCAGCCCCTGCAGCAGACGGTGGATATGGGTGGCGTGGAACAGGTCGCGGCCCCGCGTCACCAGCGTCACGCCCTGCAGCGCATCGTCCACCGCGACCGAGAGATGGTAGGAGGAGGGCGCGTCGCGCCGGTGCAGCACCACGTCGCCCATCAGTTCCGGCTCCGCAACGACCTCGCCCTCGCCGAGGTCGCGCCAGGTGAGCCGGCCGGTCAGCGCGGTGGCCGCCGCCACGCTCAGCCTGACGGCGAAGGGCAGCCCGGCGGCCAGCTTCGCGGCCCGTTCCTCCGGAGCCAAGCGCCGGCAGGTGCCGGGATAGAGCGGCCCCTCCGGCCCGTGCGGGGCGGCGCCGGCGCGGGCGATCTCCTCCTGTATCTCCTTGCGGGAGCAGAAGCAGGGATAGGTCGCGCCCATCGCCTCCAGCCGGACCAGGGCGGCCTTGTAGTCCTCCCTGTGCTCGGACTGGCGGCGCACCGGCTCCGGCCAGGACAGGCCCAGCCACGCCAGATCCTCCTTCAGGTCGCGCTCGAACTCGGCCCGGCAGCGGTTGGGGTCGATGTCCTCGATCCGCAGCAGGAACGATCCTCCCCGCGCCTGGGCGGCGCGCCAGCCGAACAGGGCGGAGTGGGCATGGCCCAGATGCAGATGGCCGGTCGGGCTGGGGGCGAAACGGGTGACGGTGCTCATGATGGCCCGGGATGTAGGATCGGCGAGATGTAGCACCGGCCGGCGCGGTTGACATCCGGCGGCATCACCGGGACAACCAGCGCATGATGAAGGAACTCTCCGGCCCCTCCCTGCCCCCCGCCTCCGGCGGCCCCGCCCGCCAGCTGGTCGTGCTGCTGCACGGTGTCGGTGCCGACGGGCGCGACCTGCTGAGTCTGGGCGAGGAATGGCGGGCATCCCTGCCCCATGCCGCCTTCCTGGCGCCCGACGCGCCCGACGCCTGCGACATGGCGCCTTACGGCTTCCAATGGTTCAGCTTGCGCGAGCTGTCGCCGCCGCGCCTGCTGGCCGGCATCCAGGCGGCCGCCCCGGGCCTGACCCGCTACCTGGACGCACAGCGCCAGGCGCTCGGCTTCTCCTGGCGCCAAGTGGCGCTGGTGGGCTTCTCGCAGGGCACCATGATGGCGCTGCATGTGGCGCCGCGGCTGCCGGAGCCGGTGGCGGCGGTGGTGGGCTATTCCGGCGCCATGCTGGGATTCGAGACGATGGGGACGGAGGTGCGGTCGCGCCCGCCGGTGCTGCTGGTCCACGGCGACGCCGACGACGTGGTGCCGGTGCAGGCGACCTCGCTGGCCGGCGCGCAGCTGCGCCAGCACGGCTTCGAGGTGGAGGTGCGAATCCGCCCGCGTCTGGGCCACTGGCTGGACGAGGACGGCATCGGAGTCGGCGGCAGGTTCCTGGCCAGGCATCTGGGCGACGGTTCCCCAACCCCATAGAAAGTGGGTGCGGAGCCCCGATCCCCCCACCCGTTGGAGTGGGAAGCGGTTAATTTTCTGTGACCGGGACCCTTCGGCGCGTTCGCGACGTTGCCAGGGAGAGGCGGGCTCATGTAAGAATGATGCCCGTGGACGGGTCCGAGGCGCCGTCGAACGACGGCAATGCCCACCGGGCCGGTCGCCCAGGAAACGGCATGGAGGTGGGACTTGGCTCCACCTTTGGAAAGTTGTCCGGCCTTGGTGCTCAATGCGGATTTCCGTCCGCTGAGCTACTTCCCCCTGTCGCTCTGGTCGTGGCAGGACGCCGTCAAGGCGGTATTCCTCGACCGGGTCAACATCATCTCGACCTACGACAGGGTGGTCCGCTCACCCAGCGCCGAGATCCAGCTCCCCAGCGTCATCAGTCTCAAGGAATACATACCCTCGGCGCGAAGGCCGGCCTTCACAAGGTTCAACGTCTTCCTCAGAGACCGCTTCGCCTGCCAGTATTGCGGCCGGCACTTCCCCACCCAGGAACTGACCTTCGACCACGTCATCCCGCGCTCCCGCGGCGGGCGCACCACCTGGGACAACGTCGTCACCTCCTGCTCCGCCTGCAATCTCATCAAGGGAAACCGGCTGCCGCATGTCTGCGGCATGATCCCGCTGAACCCGCCGCTGCAGCCCACCGCCTACGAGCTGCAGGAGAACGGCCGCAGCTTCCCGCCCAACTTCCTGCACGAGAGCTGGCGCGACTTCCTGTACTGGGACACCGAACTCGATCCCTGCTGAGGATTGAGCTGAGAAAAGGCCGCGAGGGCAAGCCCCGCGGCCTTTCTCATATCCGCGCTATCTGTTGTCCAGCTGCGCCCTCACCGCCGCCAGCCCCTCGCGCGTGATGCGGTAGGGCCGGCTGTCCTGCGAGGCGATCAGGCCACGCCGGCGCAGCTTGTGGAACAGCGCCTCGGTGCAGTCCGACAGCGCCCAGCCTTCGCGCGTCACACAGAGGATTTCGGTGATGCGGCCGCGCTCGTCGCGCTCATACTCGATACGCCCACCCTGGGCGAGCACGTGCAGCACCCGCTGCTCGTGTTTCGACACGTTCATGTCCTTGGTGTCCCGACCTTGGTCCTGGAAGGGACCCCGCGGGCGCACGCCTTCGGACGCCGCGCCTCGTCGAGGTCGCGGGCCGGGCTTCAGCGGCCATGGCGGGGCCTTGGATCCCGGGCCGACAGGCGGCCCGGCAGGATCAGGCGGTGGGAGCGGACATAAAACACCCTTCGATGGGGCAGGAATGCCGGGTGTCTAGCGCCTGACGCGCAGACCGTCAAGCCCATTCATCCGCATACGGATGGGTCTCAGAAGCGCTCGGACAGCCAGATGGCGGCGCGGGAACCGGCCTTGATGGCGGCGGACAGCAGCTCGTAGCCCGGCGTCATCTCGGCCTCGTGGTGCAGGCCGATGTCGCGGTGCTCCAGCTCCTCGGCCCGGAACTTCTCGATGGTGGCCTTGAGATGCTCCTCCTCCGGCCCCAGCGCCGCGGCCTGGGCGGCGTAGTGCTCGTCGATCGCCTCCTCCACCGCCACGGTGCAGGCCATGGCGGCGCGCTCTCCCATCAGCGCCGTGGCGGCGCCCAGCGCGAAGCCGGCGACGTGCCAGAAGGGCTGCAGCGCGGTCGGCCGCACCCGGCGCTGGCGGATCATCTCCTCGAAGGTGCGGAGATGCTCCTTCTCCTGCTCGGCCATGTGGCGGATGGTGGGGCCGTGCCGCCCCTGCCCCAGCACCGCCAGCTGGCCGGCATAGATGCGCGTCGCGCCGTACTCGCCGGCATGGTCGACGCGGATCATGCGCTTCACCCGCTCCTGCGTACCGGGATCGCCCGGCAGCGGCCGGCGGGGACGGTTGTCGGAGGGAGTGCGGTGATCGGCGGTCATCAGAACCTCCGGAAGGCGGCGCGCGCGGCGGCGAGGCCCGTGAGCCCCAGCGCCAGGGAGAAGAGGGCGTTGTAGCCGGCCATGGAGATGCCGGCGAAGGACCAGGCGACCTCGTCGCAGCGGGTGACGGGGGCATTCATGATCTCGGCCAGCATCTCCTCGGCGGTCCTGGCCGAGCTGCCGCCCCCGCCGCAGGAGGAGAGGCCCTGCCACCAATGCTGCTCCACCCCGACATGGAAGATCGCGATGCCGGCGCCGGCCAGGAAGGCGAGCCCGGCCACCGCGACGGCGATCGCCCCCAGCCGGCCGGTGGTGCCGCGCGGCGGGGTGATCAGGGCCGGCACCACGGCGACCATGACCGCCACCAGCGCCCAGCGCTGCCACAGGCACAGCTCGCAGGGGGCGAGCCCGCCGACATACTGCGACAGCAGCGCCGCCGCCAGCGCCAGCGCCGCCAGGCCGCCCAGCAGCAGGCCGGCGAGTCGCGGAGAGGAGAGGAGATCGGTCGGGCGCATCCCCTGGATATAGGACACTCCGCGCCCCTGCGCAAAGCCGCCGCCGTCCTCGCCCCTGCGGCACGTCGCCCCCGCACCCCTGCCCGCTCCGCCAAAAGCCCGGGCCGAATAGGTTTGACCCGCGCGCGCCGCCCGCTATGATCGCCCCCGCCCGGTTGCCCCCGTGGCGAAATGGTAGACGCGGCAGACTCAAAATCTGTTGTGCGCAAGCACGTGTTGGTTCGAGTCCGACCGGGGGCACCATCCGGAACCGGGGACAGCCGGCCGGCAGCGGATGGCCGTCCCGGCATGCCGTCCCCGCAGATGCCCCTACGTCAGAAGATCCAGTCGTCCGGGGAGAAGGACCAAGCCCCGTCAGTGCCGGACAATGACGTGTTGATGAAATGCATGACCCGCCCGTCGCCGAAGTCGAGGGTGATGTCACCGACCTTCCAGCCGTAATACTCACCGCTCCAGGTCCAGTATCCCTCCCACTCGGCCGGGCTGAAGCTGTAGCCGATGCGACCGTCCCGGATCATCTGGGTGAACTCGGCGAAATCGTCGACGCGGTTGCCGCCGACGACGAGGCCGGTCAGGACGACCTTGTCCCTGGCCCCGTACATGTTCCAATCCATCTCGTCGGGCGTGGCGTTATAGCGTCCGCCGCCGAAATCATGGGCGGTCACGCTGCCGCCCTTGTAGACGATGCGGTCGGACGTTCCCCAGATGCCGCCGCAGTCGTAGATGGTGTCCCGCCCGCTCTCGATGACGAATGTCGTGGTGCCCGGGCTGTGCTCGTAGCGGCCCCAGTCATACTCGAAGCTGAAATCGAAATTGTGGTAGACGTCGTCCCCGGCGCCACCGACAAGGCTGTCATTGCCATCGCCGCCGGCGTACAGCACGTCATTGCCGTCCTCGGCCTGGATCGTGTCGCTGCCGGAGCCGCCGGTGATGGTGTCGTTGCCGCTGCCGCCCCAGATGAAATCGTTGCCCCCGTCGCCGTCCACCTTGTCGTCGCCGGCGTCCCCGGCCAGCGTGTCGTTGCCGGCACCGCCGTTCAGATAGTCGTTGTGGTTGTTGCCCCACAGCCAGTCGTCGCCGTCCTCCGACCGGACGGTGTCGTTGCCGTCGCCGCCGCGGAACGTGTCGTTTCCGACGCCGCCCCAGGCGGAGTCGTTGCCGAGGCCGCCCAGGATGCTGTCGTTCCCGGCGTCTCCGGCCAGGGTGTCGTTCCCTACGCCCCCGTCTATGAGGTCGTTGTGGTTGTCGCCCCAGAGCCAGTCGTTGCCGTCATCGCCATAGACGGTGTCGTTCCCGTCGCCGCCGCGGGCCGTGTCGTTGCCGATGCCGCCCCGGAAGCTGTCGTTGCCGGCGGCGCCGAGGCTGGAATCGTTGCCGGCGCCGCCTTCCAGGAGGTCGTTGCCGAGGCCGCCCAGCAGCCGGTCGTCCCCAGCCTCGCCGTACAGCCGGTCGTTGCCCGCCCCACCCTCCAGAATGTCGTTGTGATTGCCACCCCAGGCGGAGTCGTTGCCATCGCCGCCGAAGATGAAGTCATGGCCGTCGCCGGCCCGGACGCTGTCGTTGCCGAGGCTGGCATCGATCCAGTCATCGCCCCCGTTGGCGGTCAGCGAGTCATTGCCTCCCCGGAGGCGGATCAGGTCATGGCCGGAACCGGTAGTCAGGTTGTTGGCGGAGTCGTTCAACGTCCGCTCGACACCCGTCATCTTGCTGCGGAAGTAGCTGAGACTTCCCCAGGGATCACCATAAAGCGACTGCCAGTTCGTGGTCATACCGCACCTCTGACGTAGGGCCGATGTCCAAGGCGGACTTCCGCTCAACCGTCAGGAACGCCCAAACATTGTCACACCGCCATGGTGGTAATTCCTTAGGCGGCAACCCTGGTAAGGGGCGGCCCTTGGCCGCCGTACAACCCATCCCGGTGGCAAGGGCGCCGGAGTGGTTCCGCATAGGCGCCGGGCGCCTTCAGCGGTCGCCCTCCCCCTTCCCCCTATACCGACGAACCGCATCCGAAATTCGCCGTCCGGCGCTATGGTGCGGGAAACCGGGGCTCTCGCTCCGGCGGTATCGGTGACGATGGCGGGGGCCGTCGGGCGTTTCCTGGTGAGTGCATCCGAGTGAGCGACAAGGACAAGCAGATCGCGCTGCTGATCGAGCAGCTGCCGGTCGACGCCGCCAAGCGGCTTTATTCCGAGCTGGACGAGACGGGACAGGACGCGGCGGCGCAGAAGGCGCTGCGCCGGGCCCTGGTCGCCAAGCTGAACGCGGCCCGTGCCGACCATGCGCGCCGGCTCTTCACCCAGCTGTTCGAGCCCTTCCTGCTGGCCGAACCCGCCTGGGTCGGCGAGGAGTGGGGCGCGCCCGGCGTGATCCATGTGCTGGATGTCGGCGGCGTCTGGGCGGCGCTGGCGGCCAAGCCGCTGGGCGCCCTGCCCGCCATGGCGGCGACGCGGCTGGCCGAGCTGGCGCAGGACACGCCCATCTACCTGGTGCTGCGGACGCCCGAGGTGGTTGCCCTGCGCGAGGAGGTCCGGCGCACCGCCGCCGACCGCATCTCCGCCGCCATGGCCGATCCGCAGAAGGCCAAGAGCTTCCTCGAGGCCGTCAACCGCTGGCGCCGGCGCGAGGCCGAGGCCAAGCAGTTGCCCGACGTGCCGCGCCCGCTGAAGGCCGAGGACGTGGCCGCCATCCAGGCGGTCCTGGCGCACGGCCCGGCCTACGCGCCGCTGCTGGAGCGTTGCTTGGCCGCCGAGGGCGACGCGGAGGCGATGGCCGGGGTCGCCGCCGACCTCGCCCGCCTGGCGCCCCGGGGCGTGACGCCTGTTCTGGCGGCCATCTGCGGCCCGATGGTACCGCTGACCCTGCTGCGCCGCCGCCGCGCCTATCGCGACATGGCGCCCTTCCTGGTGGAGGTTCCGCCCGCCTGGCAGCCGACGCTGCTGGCGGAACTCGATCGCCACCTGCGCCGCTGCTGCAAGGCGCTGGCCGAGGAGGCGGCGGCGATGGCCGGGGCGGGCGAGCTGGCGCGGCGGCCGCTGGTGGTGCCCTCGGCCCGGCGCGAGCTGCTGGAGCGCGAGCTGCTCTGCATGGACGAGATGCTCGACCTGTTCGACGCCTTCGACCTGATGCGCGACGCGCGCTACGGCGCCCGCGCCCGCGAGCATCTGGACGGGATGATCAAGCGGGTGGAGACGACGCTCTATCCCTACCTGGAGGGCCGCGTGGTGCTGGCCGCCCAGGCCGAGGGGCGCGGCGCCGTCGACCATGCGGCCCTGGCCTGGGCGCTGGGCTTCTGCACCCGCTGGCGCAACGCGCTGACCCGCCGGCTGCATTGGGGCACCCGCTTCAGCGAGTTCCGCGACGCGCTGGTGGCGGAGATCCAGGCCGCCTTCCGCGGCGCCTTCGCCAAGGGGGCGGAGGTGCCGGCCCGCGAGCGCATGGCCCATGCCGTGCGCGGCCAGGAGCTGGCGCAGGCGCTGGGGGTGGATGCCTCGGACTGGCTGACGCTGCTGGACCCCGGCCTGGTGCGGACGGCTGCCGAGCGGCTGGACGACCCGGTCCCGCTCACCGGCGCGGAGCTGGCGATCCTGGGCACGGTGGTGGGGCTGGTCCGCGAGGAGATCAGGCGGACCAAGCACTGGAAGGACGCCGGCCTGGTGGTGCTGCTGAACGCGGCGGACCGGCGCGGGGTGGGGGAGCGGGCCCGCTGACGCGGCCGCTCCCGCCCTGAACCCCGATCAGGCGGCGGCGGTGCCGGACGCGCTCTTGCGGCGGCGGGGCGCCTTGGCGGCGGGCGCCTCGCCCTCGCCGGCCTCGCCCTCCTCCTCCTCGCCGGCGCCCGACGTGGCGCGCAGCAGGGCGGCGAAGGCGTCGGCCACGGCCGGCGGCAGGTTGCGCCAGCCGCGCAGCAGGTCCAGGTCGCGGCGGCCCAGCACGCCGGGCTCGTCCGCGGCGGGGGCCTGCGCGACCAGGCGCTGCACCCGGTCGCCGTCCAGCTCCAGCCCGTCGAAGAAGAAGGTGATCGGCACGTCGAGGATCTCGGCGATCTGGACCAGCTTGCCGATGGAGATGCGGTTGGAGCCGCGCTCGTACTTCTGCACCTGCTGGAAGGTGATGCCGAGCGCGCGCGCCAGCTCGGACTGCGTCATCCCCAACAGGCCCCGGCGCAGCCGCAAGCGGCCGGCGATATGGGCCTCAACCGTGGATTCGAAAGCGAGGATTTCCTGGTTCTTCGTACGGCGCGGCATCTCGTAACCCCGGACTGGGGGACCACATCGGCCCCTTTGCTGCTTACATGTGTAAGCCAAAACCGTCGCCCGGACAACTTCATACGGTTGCGCAGGGGGATACGCGCCAATGACGGCACCCCGCCGTGACTTGGGATCGTTAATGCAGACAAGTAAAAAGCCCGCGGACGCGGTGCGGCGTCTCGCGGGCGATTGGGACGTGGGATGGCGCCGGGCCTATTCGCCCGGCATGCTCGGAACGCTGAGGGCCGGCCGGGTGGAGGCGGCGCGGCGCGACCGCTCGACGGTGCGGCCGAGGCGGGTCCTGGCCACCGGCGCGGCCGACCGGCCGTAGAGCACGACGAAGACGCGGATGGCGCGGGTCAGGCACGCCACGTCCTGCAGGTTGCCCGCGATCAGCGCCACCAGATCCTCCACCGCCAGCCCCTCGGCGGCGGCGATGCGGCAGAGCTGGGCCCAGAAGGCCGGCTCGATCCGCATGGAGGTGCGCTTGCCGGCGATGCGCACCGTGCGCGGCGCCGGCGCCTCGTTTTCCGGCAGGCCGTCCAGCGCCCGCAGCAGGCTGGGGGAGCCCCGGAGGGGCGCGTCGGCGACCTGCTGCGGCAGGGAGGAGAGCTTGGGCATCAGGCGGCGCTCCCGGTCAAATCGAGGGCGGGAGCGCGTTCCGTCCCGGCGCCGGACCCGCCGCCGGACATCGCGTACTCCCGTATGATCCAGGCAGGAGTACGCCACTGGCAAAAATCCTATGTAACTCGTAGAATTACGGGGGATTGGTCCCATGGGTTGGCGGCGGAACGGGGTCCCAGGCGGATGTTCTCGCTGGAAGAAGCACTTAGCAGCATCGAGGGGGCGCAGAGCCCGGACGAGATGCAGGCCGTGTTTCATACACTAATAGGAAAGCTGGGCTATTGCGCCTTCAGCTATTTCGACGTCCGCCGCGTTTCGGCGTCGGACGGCGCGCTGCCATGGTTCCAGACCACCTCGCCCGACCGCTTCGTCACCGAGTATATGGGCGAGGGCTTCCTGGACTATGATCCGGTCGTGGCCCGGGCGGCCTGGAGCAACGTGCCCTTCGACTGGTCGGAGTTCCCCGAGTTCCAGGAGCTGGACCAGCCGCGCCGGGGCGTGAAGTCCCGGGCGCGCAAGATCATGGCCTTCGCCCGCGACCACGGCATGAACCAGGGCATCGCGATCCCGGTGCATGCGGTGGACTCGGCGGGCCGGCCGGCCTCCTCCTTCTTCTCGCTGTACTGGGCGGAGCCGCTGGCCGGGTTCTACAGCCCCGCCGCGCGGCCCGCGGCCCTGCGGCTGGTGGCGCTGAGCTACCATGAGCGGATGCTGGAGCTGCGCGGCCTGCAGGGCAAGGAGCTGGAGCTTCCCACGCTCACCGACCGCGAGCGGGAATGCCTGCTCTGGGCCTTCCGCGGCAAGACCATGGCGGAGACGGCGACGATCCTGGGCTGCGGCAGCCGGACGGCCGAGTTCCACATGAAGAACGCCATGCAGAAGCTGGGCGTGCACAACAAGTTCCACGCCGTGGCCGTGGCGATCCAGCTGGGGCTGATCGCGCCCTGACGGCCGGAGACGCTCAGCCCTTCAGCTGCAGCAGGTCCCAACGGTTGCCGTAGAGATCCTCGAAGACGGCGACGCTGCCATAGGCCTCGTGCCGCGGCGCCTCCAGGAAGCGCACCCCGGCGGCCTCGAAGCGCGCATGGTCGGCGGCGAAGTCGTCGGTGCGCAGGAACAGGAAGACGCGGCCGCCCGCTTGGTCGCCGACCCGGGCCAACTGGCGCTCGTCCGCCGCGCGGGCCAACAGCAGCGCCGCCCCCTTGCCCCCCGGCGGCGCCACGACCACCCAGCGCTTGCCCCCGCCCAGGTCCGTGTCCTCCAGCAGCTCGAAGCCCAGCCGGTCGCGGTAGTAGGCGATGGCCTCGTCATAGTCGCGGACGAGCAGGGAGACGGTGGCGACGGATTGGGGCATCGGGAGCTCCGGGCGGTCGGGCCCGGAAGCTCGCGCGATCCCCGCCTCCCGTCAAGCCGGCGGCGCCACCTCATACATCGAAAGGCGTAATCCTTGGCGCTTGGCTTGCGGGCGGCAGCCGCCTTAACCTGTTAACACAAAAGAGAAAGCGGGGACCATCTCAGTCGCCCCGCAGAAGAACAGAGGGGAAAGAGGCGCCTTCATTCAGCCTCTAATGGTTCGGGAGCCGAATTGATGAACGGAAAGGCAATCGCGCTGGCCGCGTTGCTGGCGCTCGGTCCGCAGGCCGCGCAGGCCGGCACCAAGCTGACCGTCTTCGAGTGGGAAGGCTACATCAGCCTGCACGAGAAAGACTTCGAGGCCTATGCCAAGTCCAAGGGCAGGGACATCGACCTGGAGTTCGTGCGCAAGGCCGACGGGTCGGTGCAGTACATCGGCAACGCCGACGACATCGTGCAGGCCCTCGCCGCCGGCAAGGCCGACATCGTCACGCCGACGCACAACTACTACCAGCAGGAGCAGGGCAAGCTCATCGCCCTGCTCGCGCCCGTGGACACGGCCAAGATCGAGAATTACGGCGACGTCTACCCGGTGCTGCGCGACCTGGACGCCTTCAAGGGCGCCGGCGGCAAGGTGCACGGCGTGCCGCTGCTGGGCGGCTCCTACGCGCTGGCCTACAACGCCGCCAAGGGTCCGGGGCCGAAGAGCTGGCAGGTGCTGCTGGACCCGACTGCCAAGGGCACCTTCCAGATCACCAGCGACCAGTACGAGGCGAACATCTACCAGGCGGCCCTGCTGGCCGGCGTCAAGGCCGACGCCGTCTTCGACGTCGAGAAGATGACGCCCGAGCAGAAGGCGAAGACGCAGGAGATCCTGAACAAGCTGGTGGCGAACGCGGCCGGCTTCTGGGGCGGCATGCCCGACAAGGCGGCGATGAAGGATCTCCGCTACGTCACCGACTACTGGTTCGGCGTGGCCGCTGCCAATGCCGACGGCCAGAAATGGGCCATCCCGCGCACCGAGGAGCCGGTGACCGTCTGGCTGGACACGCTCGCCATCGCCAAGCAGGCGGCCGCCAGCCCGGAGAAGATGGAGGCCGCGCACCTGCTGTTCGGCTATCTGGTCGGCGTGCAGGCGCAGCAGAAGATCGCCGAGGCCTTCGGTTCCGTCATCGTCAACGGCAAGGCGCGCGCGCTGGTCGGCGCCGCCCTGCCCGGCGACGAGTTCTTCACCCCCGCCCTGTTCTGGCGCCCGCTCAGCGCCAAGACCCGCATCGCCTACCGCGAGATGTGGGACGCGGCGCTGAAGGCGTCCGGCAAGAAGGCCTGACGGGTCGCGGGTGGGGCACGGCCGGGCGGCATGGTGCCGGGATTCCGGCACCCGCTTCGCCGCCGCGATGCCCCACCCGCCCGCAGGGGCTTGATCCCGCGCCCGTTTCCGCTCACGCTCACCCGGGCGGGGTAGCGGGGGCGGATGATGAGCAGCGAGATCGAGGCGGCGGGCGGGCTGGCGACGGCGGGGCTGACCGCCATCGCCATCGAGGGGGAGGCCGGCGGCCGGGCGGGTCACGTCTCGGCACGCTGCGCCAACTGCGCCACCGTGCTGCAGGGTCCCTATTGCCACGGCTGCGGCCAGACCGGGCACGTCCATCGCTCGGTCCTGCACCTGGTCGAGGAGTTCATCCACGGCATCCTGCATTTCGACGGCAAGGCGCTGCGCACCCTGCCGCTGCTGGCCTTCCGTCCGGGCACGCTGACCCGGCGCTACATCCACGGCCGCCGCGCCGCCTACGTCTCGCCGCTGGCGCTGTTCCTGTTCAGCGTGTTCCTGATGTTCTTCGTCTTCTCCAGCCTGACCGGCCCCCTCCAGACCGACGGGTTCAAGAGCAGCATGAGCGCCGAGGTGCGGGCGCGGCTGATCCAGGATCTGGTGGAGAGCCGCACCGAGCTGTCCCGGGCCGAGGCGACGCTGCGGCAGGCGGAGGCCTCCGGCGCCGGCGTGGCGGCCGCCCAGGCCGCACTCGACGCGCTCACCGCGCAGGTGGCGGAGATGGAGAAAGTGCTGACGAGCGTCTATGGCGGCGCGGCGGAGGCCGGGGGCGCGGCGGGCGGCGCGGCGGCGGATGGTTCCCCGCGGGCCATCGTGGACGGGCAGGTGGCCAAGACGCTTCTCAAGGAAATGAAGATCGACACCGGCAACGCCGCGCTGGACGCCCAGCTGCGCAAGGCCGCCGACAACCCCGATCTCGTGCTCTACAAGATGAAGAGCGCCGCCTACAAGTTCGCCTTCCTGCTGATCCCTCTGTCCCTGCCCTTCGTCTGGCTGATGTTCGCGTGGCGGCGCGACGTGGCGCTGTACGACCACGTCATCTTCTCGCTCTACTCGCTGTCCTTCATGAGCCTGCTGGTGATCATCGTCGCGGCGCTGGCGCGGATGGGCGACGGGGTCAACGGGCTGGTGGGCGCGCTGCTGGTGCTGACGCCGCCGGTACACCTCTACGCCCAGCTGAAAGGCACCTATGCCCTGGGGATCGGCGGGGCGCTGTGGCGCACGGCGGCGATGCTGATCGTCGCCGTCTTCGCCCTGCTGAGCTTCGCCCTGTTCATCCTGATGCTGGGCGTGGCGGACTGAGGGCCGTCAAACCCGCCGGGCCAGCGCCAGCAGGCCGCCGGCGCCGATCAGCAGGCCGCCGGTCATGCGGTTCAGCAGCCGGGCCGCCGAGGGCGTGGTCAGCCGCGCCGCCAGACGGTCGCCGCCCAGCGCGTAGGCCATGATCCAGCCGAACTCGATCACCAGCATGGCCGCCACCAGCACCAGCAGCTGCGGGCCGACATCCAGGGCCGGGTCGATGAACTGCGGGAACAGCGCCGCCATGAAGACCAGCGCCTTGGGATTGCTGAAGCAGACCAGGGCGCCGCGCAGGAACAGCCGGGGCCCGACGCCGTCACCCAACGCCGCCGCGCCGTTCTCCGCCCGTGTCTCCACCGGCGCCCGCCAGGCCTGCACGCCCAGCCACGCCAGATAGGCCACGCCGGCCCATTTGAAGATCTCGAAGGCGGTGGCGGAGGTCGCCAGCAGGGCGCCCAGCCCCAGCGCCGACAGGGCCGAGAGCACCGCCAGCGCCGCGCACATGCCGAGCCCGCCCCAGACGGCGCCGCGCGGGCCGAAGCGCACGCCCAGGCTCATCGCCAGCAGCATGTTGGGGCCCGGCGTCATCGACAGGAAGAAGCAGGTCGCCAGGAACATCGACAGGGTCTGCCAGCTCATCGCGGACTCCGATCAGGGGGAGCCCGGAGGGGAGCACGTCCCGCCGTCCCGCGGCAACCCTGCGGGATGGGGACCAGCCCTGCGCCGGGTCCGTCCGGGGGCTCGCCAACCCGGAGAGGCCGTGACGTGGTGCGTCCTTCGACAAGCTCAGGATGAGGGACGGAGTGCGCCAGGCACTCCCGGCTCATTCAGTGGGAGCAGCACCCAACCCCCTCATGCTGAGCCTGTCGAAGCACGCACGACCTCAACGCGCCCCCAGCCTGCGGGCGGTGAGGGCCTGCCCCCGCGCGAGACGCCCTCAGCGCCGGCGCGGCAGGCTGCGCACCCGGATGGCCCGCAGCCGGGGCTCGCCCGCGCGGTTCAGCGTCAGCAGCATCAGGGCGCCGATCACCATCAGCTTCAGCACCGCGATCATGGTCAGCATGGATCTCTCCTTCTCATCCCATCGCATCTACTCTGGCCCAACAGGCGAGGGGCGCCACTGTGCCGAGGGATAGGACGCTTTCCGTTCCGACAGCCATCTGGTGCAGGTACAAGGGATTCCCAGCCCCTCCGGTCCCGTGGCGCCCTGTGGAATCGTTGTGACCGGCCCTGGCGGGCTACGCCTTCATCCTCCGTGCCCGTCGCGCTGCCCGGTCCGTTCTGCTCGTCGACGGAGTCGCAGCGGGGTGAGCGGGAATGGTCGCATCTGGTCGACGGGGCGGAGCGCTGACGTGACGGCCCCTTCCCTGCCTCCCCAGGCCGGCCTGCCGCTGGAGCGGCTGGCGCGCCTCCTGTCGCTGGCGGCGGAACTCCGCCCGGGACGGCTGGTGCCGGAGCGGCTGAAGCCGGACTGGACCCGCGGCTACGGCTCCGGCCAGATGCTGGAGGACGGGCTGGCCGCCATCATCGTGACCCTGATGCTGGTGCCCCAGGGCATGGCCTACGCCATGCTGGCCGGGCTGCCGCCGCAGGTCGGCCTCTACGCCAGCATCGTGCCGCTGGTCGCCTATGCCCTGTTCGGGTCGAGCCCGACGCTGGCGGTGGGGCCGGTGGCGGTGATCTCGCTGATGACGGCGGCGTCGCTGTCGCATGTGGCGCCGGCCGGCACGCCGGAATATGTGGTGGCGGCGCAGGTGCTGGCGCTGCTGTCGGGGCTGGTGCTGGCGGGCATGGCGCTGCTGCGGCTGGGCTTCGTCGCCGACTTCCTCAGCCATGCCGTCATCTCCGGCTTCATCAGCGCCAGCGGCATCCTGATCGCCGCCGGCCAGATCAAGCACCTGCTGGGCATCCCCGCCGGCGGCTCGACCCTGCCGGAAATGGCGGTGTCGCTGGCCGCCAACGCCACCCTGTTCAATCCCTGGACCGCGGCGCTGGGCGCGCTGGCGCTGGCGCTGCTGCTCTGGGCCAAGAACGGGCTGAAGCCGCTGCTGCTGCGCGCCGGCATGAATCCCCGGGCCGCCGGGCTGCTGGCCCGGACGGGGCCGGTGCTGGCGGTCGCCGTCACCACCGCCATCGTCGCCGCCTACCGGCTGCAATGGGAAGGGGTGAAGACGGTGGGCGCCATCCCGGCCGGCCTGCCCTCCCCCTCGGTGCCGCTGCCGCCGGCCGGGCTGTGGCTGGACCTGCTGCCGGCGGCGATCCTGATCGCGCTGGTGGGCTTCGTCGAGTCGGTGTCGGTGGCGCAGACGCTCGCGGCGCGCCGGCGGCAGCGGATCGACTGCGACCGCGAGCTGGCCGGCCTGGGCGCCGCCAACGTCGCGGCGGCCGTGACCGGCGGCTATCCCGTCACCGGCGGCTTCGCCCGCTCGGTGGTGAATTTCGAGGCCGGCGCCGCGACCCAGATGGCCGGCGTGCTGACGGCCCTGGGCATCGCGCTCGCCAGCCTGACCCTGACGCCGCTGACCCGCACCCTGCCGCAGGCGGCGCTGGCGGCCATCATCGTGGTGGCGGTGCTGCAGCTGGTCGACCTGGAGAGCCTGCGCCGCAGCTGGGAGACCTCCAAGGAGGACTTCGCCGCCCAGGCCGCCACCATGCTGACCGTGCTGAACGTCGGCGTGGAGGCCGGCATCATCGTCGGCGTCGCGCTCTCGGTCGGCCTGTTCCTGTGGCGCAGCAGCCGTCCCACCATCGCCATCGTCGGCCAGGTGCCGGGGACCGAGCAGTTCCGCGACGTCGACCGGCAATGGGTGGTGCAGAGCCCGACCGTGCTGGGCGTCCGGATCGACGGCAGCCTCTACTTCGCCAACGCCCGCTGGCTGGAGGAGCGGGTGCAGTCCCTGGTGGCCGCCCGGCCGGCGGTGCGGGAGGTGGTGCTGCTCTGCCAGGGGGTGGCGATGGTGGACGCCAGCGCCGTGCACGCCCTGCATTCCCTGGCCGACCGGCTGCGCGCGGCCGGAATCGCCCTGCACCTGTCGGAGGTGCGCGAGGGGGTGATGGAGCGCATGATCCGCTGCGGCCTGCCGGAGCACCTGACGGGGCGGGTCTTCGTCTCGCAGGCGGAGGCCATGCGCTGCCTGGACCCCGAGACCTCGGCCCTGGCGGCCCGGTCCTTGCGCCAGCGCGGCACCGGGGCGGAGCCGCTGGAGCCCTGAAACGGCATGCCCGCGAGGGCCGGGCCGGCCTCCCCGCGCGGGGGGCTGCGCCATCTTTGCGACATGCGCAGGAATCGCAGAAAAGCGGGGGCGGCATGCGAAGCGGGGTATTGGAAAATGCCGCGCGTCGGTTTACATACTGCCCCGCCGGGAGGTCCGTGCGGAATGCCGCAGGGCTTCCCGGTCTTTTTTGTGCGGGTCGAGTGGCCCGCCCCATGAGATCACCGCGCCTGGTTCGCCAACAGACAGACCCGACGCTGGACGACGGAGCCCACTTTCATGCCGCGCACTACCCCGCTTAGCGACATCCGCAACATCGGCATCATCGCGCACGTCGATGCCGGCAAGACCACGACGACCGAGCGCATCCTGTACTACACGGGTCGCAAGCACACGATCATCGACATCCACGATACCAAGGATCTGAAGACGTCGACGACGACCGACTACCTGGAGCAGGAGCAGAAGCGCGGCATCACCATCCAGTCGGCGGCCGTCTCCGCCTTCTGGAAGGGCAAGAAGATCAACGTCATCGACACCCCGGGCCACGTCGACTTCACCATCGAGGTGAACCGCTCGCTGCGCGTGCTGGACGGCGCGGTGGTGGTGTTCGACGGCGTCGCCGGCGTGGAGCCGCAGACCGAGACGAACTGGCGCCTGGCGGACAACTACAAGGTTCCCCGTCTCTGCTACATCAACAAGATGGACCGCAGCGGCGCCTCCTTCTCGCGCGCCGTCGACATGATCGAGAAGCGCCTGGGCGCCACCCCGGCGGTGATCCAGCTGCCGCTGGGCTCGGAAGACAACTTCCGCGGCATGATCGACCTGGTCGAGATGAAGGCCTACGTCTGGTTCTCGGACGAGAAGGACGCCAAGTGGGAAGTCTGGGACGTGTCGGACGACATCGCCGACAAGCTCCAGATCACCAACGCCTATGACAAGGCGCTGCTGGCCAAGGTGAAGGAGTACCGTTCCACGCTGGTCGACCAGTGCCTGGTGCTGGACGACGCGGCCATGGAGCAGTACCTGGAGACCGGCGAGGAGCCCTCCGCCGAGGTGCTGCGCGCCTGCCTGCGCAAGGGCACCATCGAGGGCGCCTTCAACCCGGTCATGTGCGGCTCGTCGTACAAGAACAAGGGCGTGCAGCAGCTGCTCGACGCCGTGGTCTGGTACATGCCGGCCCCGACCGACGTCGAGGCCATCAAGACCGTGGATCCGGACGGCAACCCGAACGGCGAGCGCATGTGCTCGGACGAGGAGCCGTTCTCGGGCCTCGCCTTCAAGGTCATCAACGACAAGTACGGCGCCCTGACCTTCGTCCGCGTCTACTCGGGCGTGGTCAGCAAGGGCACGTCCCTGCTGAACACCACCCGCGGCAAGCGCGAGCGCATCGGCCGCATCGTCGAGATGTTCGCCAAGGACACCAACGACCTGGACGAGGCGCGCGCGGGTGACATCGTCGCCTTCGTGTCGCTGGCCGAGACCGACACCGGCGACACGCTCTGCGACGCCTCGGCGCCGGTCGTGCTGGAGCGCATGCGCTTCCCCGAGCCCGTCATCAGCGTCTCGGTCGAGCCGAAGAACCGCACCGACCAGGACAAGTTCTCGGCGGCGCTGGGCAAGATGGTCCGCGCGGATCCGTCGCTCCGCCTGGAGACCGACAAGGACAGCGGCCAGACCATCCTGCGCGGCATGGGCGAGCTGCACCTCGAGGTGACGCTGGACCGCATGCGCACGGAGTTCGGCGTCGAGGGCATCATGGGCCGGCCGCAGGTGGCCTACCGTGAGACCATCACCCGCTCGGTCGAGCATATCTACACCCACAAGAAGCAGACCGGCGGTTCGGGCCAGTTCGCCGAGGTGAAGATCATGTTCGAGCCGAAGGAGCGCGGCGAGGGCTTCGAGTTCGTCGACAAGGTCGTCGGCGGCACCGTTCCCCGCGAGTACATCCCGTCGGTCGAGAAGGGCCTGTCGGTGCAGAAGGAGGACGGCGTCATGGCGTCCTACCCGACCGTCGACTTCAAGGCCACCCTGCTGGACGGCAAGTACCACGAGGTGGACTCCAACGCCCTGACCTTCGAAATCGCCGCCAAGGCCTGCTTCCGCGAGGCCATGCGCCTGGCGGGCCCGGTCCTGCTGGAGCCGGTGATGAAGGTCGAGGTCGTGATCCCCGAGGACTACCTGGGCGACGTCATCGGCGACATCAACCGTCGCCGCGGCACCGTCCTGGGCCAGCTGGAGCGCGGCCACAACATCGCCGTCGAGAGCCACGTGCCGCTGTCGGAGATGTTCGGCTACATCGGCCAGCTGCGCGGCATGACCTCGGGTCGCGGCTCCTACACCATGGAGTTCTCGCACTACGAGCCGGTGCCGAAGAACGTGGCCGACGAGATCGTGGCGAAGGCCGGCAAGGCCGCCTAAGCCCTGGTCACGCAGGTTGAGTAAGGAACGGCCGCCCAGCGATGGGCGGCCGTTTCCGTTTTGGGGCGGGTCAGGTCGTCGGAAGCAGGCGGACGCGATGCGCCAACAAAGCGTCAGCGGAAACGGCCGCGGCGAATCGCCGGTCGGCAGTCATCACCACGGCGTCTCGGCTGGCGGCCAGGACAAGGTAGGCGCAATCATAAACGGTGTGACCAAGCCGGTTGGCGATGGCGAGAGCATCCATCGCTAAAGCGGGCGTGATCTCGACCGTTTCGAGCGGCACCCGCTTCAGATCCTCGAAGGCTTCCGCTGCCGCTTTGGCTGTCAGCACTCCACGGCGGACCTTGGACGCAAGCGCGTTGGCCGCTTCAAGCCAGAACAAGGCCGGTACGAGCAGGCGGCGTCCCCGCACGATCTGGAAGGCTTCTCCGGTCCCATTCTCCGGAACGACCCATTTGAGGCCGATGCTGGCATCGACGATCAGCGTGCCCGACAGGCCCTCACTCGCCATACCGCGTGTCCCGGGCCTCACGGATGATCGGCGTGCTGTCCTCGAGGATGCGGCCGCCGGTTCGTGCGAGCGCCCGCTCCTTCGCCCCCTCGAACCAGTCCTCGTTCGTGGCCGGCAGGCAGGCGGCACGGAGGATCTCGCGCGCCTCGGCCTCCATGCTGCGGCCGGCGGCGGCGGCGCGGCGGCGCAGCGCCTCGTGCACTTGCGGATCGAGCTCGCGGATGGTCAGGATGTCGGCCATTGGACACCTCCGTTCATCGCATCATTATGTGCATGCACCGCATGCATCCTTCAACGCCTCTCCGATCCCAAGGTCACCATGCGCCTCACCTGGCACCGCTTCGCCGACTTTGACATCCACGGGCTCTACCGGCTGCTGGCGTTCCGGCAGGAGGTGTTCGTGGTCGAGCAGACCTCGCCTTTCGCCGATTTGGATTTCCAGGACCAAGATGCCTGGCACCTGCTGGCCTGGGACGGGGACGATCTCGTCGGCTACGCCCGGGTGCTGACGCCGTCGGAAGCGCGGGGCGGGGCGGCCTCCTTCGGGCGGCTGGTGGCGGCGCCGGCGCGGCGCGGCACCGGGCTGGGGCGGCGGATGATCGAGGCCTGCCTCGAGCGATTGGCGGCCGACCATCCCGCAGCCGATGTCGTCATCTCCGCCCAGTCGCACCTGCAGGACTATTACGGCCGCTTCGGCTTTGTCACCGAGAGCGAGCCCTATGACGATGGCGGCATCCTGCATGTCGACATGCGTCTGCGGCGCTGATCTGCGCAAAGAGAAAGGGGCGGAGGTTCCCCCCCGCCCCTCGTTCCCTTCACCGCGAGGTGAGCCCGGTCAGGCCCACTTCTTGCCGATGATCCAGCGGTAGGCCCCGTACAGCGCCGCCAGGAAGGCGATGCCGCCGATCGTCTCCCCCAGGTGGAAGTCGCTGACGACGGCCAGCGGCGCGTCGTTGCCGGAGCCGACGATGAGGCCCGCCAGCACCACGCCGAACAGGCTTTCGCCCACGATCAGGCCCGAGGCCAGCAGCACGCCCCGGTGCAGCGGCGTCGCCGAGAAGCGCTCATAGTCCTGGCCGGCCGCATCGGCCCGGGCCTTCAGCGTGCGCGTGACGAAGTAGGCCACGAAGGCGCCGATGGTGACCGGGATGGTCGTGGTCAGCGGCAGGTAGATGCCGATCGATACGGCCAGCGGCGGCAGGCGGTACTTGCCGCCCGAGCGCCGCAGCATCTCGTCGACCGCCACCAGGATCACGCCGACGACGGCGCCGTAGCCCAGCATCTTCCAGTTCAGCCCGCCGCCGAGGATGCCCTGGGCGATGGAGGACATCAGCGTCGCCTGCGGGGCCGCCAGCGAGCGGTCCGTGGCGTTCGGCGCGCCGGCGAAGCCGTAGGCGCTGTTCAGCAGGTCCAGCACCGGCGGGATGACGATGGCGCCGACGATGACGCCGATGACCAGCGCCGTCTCCTGCCGCCAGGGGGTGGCGCCGACCAGCTGGCCGGTCTTCAGGTCCTGGAGGTTGTCGTTGGCGACCGTGGCGACCGCCAGCACGATCGAGGTGGCGAACAGCGCCAGCGCGATCGCCGCCGTCTTCACGTCGGGCTGGTCCAGCAGGCCGCCGCCCGACAGGATGCCGACCAGGATCGCCGAGATGATGATCACCGAGACGATGGAGATCGAGGAGACCGGGCTGTTGGAGGAGCCGATCAGGCCGGCCATGTAGCCGCTGGCCGCCCCCACCGCGAAGCCGATGACGGCGGCGAACAGGGTCGCCACCACCGTCAGCAGGATCAGCTTGGAAGCCAGCGCCTCGCCGGTGCCGCCGATGAAGTAGGCGACCAGCGCCGCCATCGGGATCAGGGTCGCCAGGCTGACGCCCACCACCCAGTTGAAGGGGATGTCGCGCTCGACGCGCGGCAGGCCGGCCGAGCCGCTGGTCCGCACCGTCTTCATCGCCGCGATGGAGGAGCGGATGCCCTCGACCATCGGCCGCGACAGCAGGATCAGGGTCCAGACGGCGGCGACGGCGATGGAGCCCGCGCCGATGAAGCGGACCTGGGTGCGCCAGATGGTCGTCGCGTGCTGCGCCAGCTCCACCCCTTCCGGCGGCGGGGTCTGCGCCGTCAGGATCGGCACGGCCACGCCCCAGGCGATGATGACGCCGATGAACTGCGAGATGCCGACGGTCATGCCGACCAGGATGCCGACACCGATCAGCGGGAGCGACAGCTCGGTGCCGATGCGGGTGACGGCGGTGCCGAAGGTGAAGGTCTTCACCACCTCGCCGCCGAAGATGCCCAGCGCCTTGACGATGGCGAAGCCGGTGGAGGCCAGCGTGCCGGCGACGATGTCCTTCAGCCCGGCCGTGCCCTGGCGCTCGTCATGCTCGGGCTGGTCCGAGGCGGACATGCCCGGGCTGCCGACCTTCAGCACCTCGGCCGCGGCGACGCCTTCCGGGTAGGGCAGGCCGCCCTCCACCACCATGGCCCGGCGCAGCGGCACCGTGTACATGACGCCCAGGATGCCGCCGATGGCGCAGACCAGCGCCGACTGCCAGAAGGGGAAGTCCTGCCAGTAGCCGACGATGATCAGGCCCGGCAGCACGAAGATGATGGAGGAGAGCGTGCCCGCCGCCGACGCGATGGTCTGGACGGTGGTGTTCTCGCGGATGTTGCTGTCGCTCGCCAGCTTCAGGACGGCCATGGAGATGACCGCCGCCGGGATGGCCGAGGCGATGGTCAGCCCGACCTTCAGCCCGAGATAGACGTTGGCCGCGGTGAAGACCACGGTGATCAGCGCGCCGAGGATGACGCTGCGGATCGTGAGTTCCTTGATTTCCTCATTGCCGTAAAGGTTCACGGCCTACCCCCTTGTCCCTTCGGCGCTCTAGGCGGCGCCCCCGTTTCTTGTCGCCGCGCGGCGCCTGGCGCCCCCACGGGTCGCGCGGACTTTAGCCGCTTCGGAACGTCCCGTCGATATGTAGGGGCTTTGCCCCTGAACCGCCGGGTTCCTGGCGCCAACCGCCGCCGCCGGCTGTTTATCCCTGCGGATCAGGACAGCCACGGAGCGCGCGCATGGACCCCACCCCCGCGATCGACGAGGAGGCGCGCCGCGTCGCGCAGCTGGAACGGCTGGTGGAGCTGGGCATGGCCATCGCCCGGCTGGAGGGAGAGGCGGCCGAGGCCTTCGGGCCGGGCGACGAGGCCACCCGCGCCCACGCGCTGCTGCGCGACCTGCGCGACCTGGCGGAGCGCCGCCTGGACGCGGCCGAGCAGGACCTGCAGCGCTTCCGTGCCGAGAAGGGCATCCACCCGGACGATTGAGGGCCGGACGATAGAGGGCCGGACGATTGAGGGCCGGACGGTTGGGCCGTGGAAGGTCGAGGCGGAGGCCCGGGGACCGCCCGGGCCTCCCCCGTTCTACTCCGCCATGACCTCGCCGCGGGCGACGTCGAGCAGGCGCTTCATCTCGTCCTCGATGCGGCGGCGGGTGACGGCGATGCCCTTGCCGTGGAGGTCGGCCTCGATGCGCTCGACCAGGTCATGGTGGCTGGGCTCGTCGAAATCGACCTGGGCCATGTGGCGGGCATAGGCCTTCGCCTCGTCGCCCTGCAGCCCCAGCTGCGCCGCGGCCCAGAGGCCCAGGAGCTTGGCCCGGCGGGCGGTCACCCGGAAGTCGATCTCCTGGTCGTGCGCGAACTTGTTCTCGAAACCGCGCTCACGCTCCTCGAACATGGTGGTCATCTCGTCCCCCTCTGTTGCGGCACGGGCTTGTCGCTGCGACTCGAAGCGTCTCACCAAAAACCCCGGACGCCAAGGGGGTAATCGCGGCCCGGCTTGCGGGCGGGCGCCCGGCGGCGCTAGGGTCCTGCCATGTGCAGCGTCGTCATCCTCCACCGCCCCGGCCATGCCTGGCCGCTCGTCATCGGCGCCAACCGCGACGAGATGGTCGACCGGCCCTGGAAGCCGCCCGCCCGCCACTGGCCCGACCGCGGCAATTTGGTGGCGGGGATGGACGAGCTGGCCGGCGGCACCTGGTGCGGGTTGAACGACGAGGGCGTGGTCGCCTGCGTGCTGAACCGCGAGAACACGCTGGGGCCGCAGCCGGGCAAGCGCTCGCGCGGCGAGCTGGTGCTGGAGGCGCTGGACCATGCCGACGCGCGCGACGCGGCGGCCGCCCTGGCGGAGCTGGACCCCGGCGCCTACCGCCCCTTCAACCTGGTCGTGGCCGACAACCGCGACGCCTTCTGGCTGGCGCACTGCGGCGACGGCACGGTGCGGGCGGAGCGCATACCGGCCGGCCTGTCCATGGTCACCGCCATGGACATGAACGACGAGGCGGCCAGCCCCCGCACCCGCTTCTACCGCCCGCTCTTCGCCGCCGGCCCGGCGCCCGATCCGGATACCGGCGAGTGGTCCCGCTGGGAGGAGCTGCTGGGCAGCCGGGTCTGGGACGGCGACGTCGGCCCGCGCGGCGCCATGTGCGTGGTCACGCCGGTGGGGTTCGAGACCATCTGCTCCAGCCTGATCGCCCTGCCCTCCATGGAGCGCCCGGGCGTCAAGCCGGTCTGGCGCTTCGCCCCGGGCCGGCCGGACCGCACGGCGTTCGAGGCGCTGGAGCTCTGACCAGGCGCCCGCAGGTCGCATGCAGCGCAGCGGAATGCGACACGTCCGGCCGGGAACGTCGCATTGCGGCTTCGCCTCCATGCGACCTACAAGCCCCGGAGACGCCGGCCGGAGCTCCGAGGGATACCGCAACGCAGGGCGGCCCCCGTCGCAGGGCCGCTTTTATTGTGGCGGCGGGTTCCGGCTGCTATATCCTGCCCCGACTTCTGTTAAGACCCGCGCGGCCCGTCCACGCGGGTCATTGCCACTTGAGAAGACAGGTCCATGACGAGACGCCGGCGGATCTACGAGGGCAAGGCCAAGATCCTTTTCGAGGGTCCGGAGCCCGGCACCCTGGTGCAGTACTTCAAGGACGATGCGACCGCCTTCAACAATCAGAAGAAGGGGACGATCACCGGCAAGGGCGTCCTCAACAACCGCATCTCCGAATACCTCATGACCAAGCTGGCGGACATCGGCGTGCCCACGCACTTCGTCCGCCGCCTGAACATGCGGGAGCAGCTGGTCCGCGAGGTCGAGATCATCCCGATCGAGGTGGTGATCCGCAACGTCGCGGCCGGCTCGCTGACCAAGCGCTTCGGCATCCCCGAGGGCACGCAGCTGCCGCGCTCGATCGTCGAGTACTACTACAAGTCCGACGAGCTGGGCGACCCGATGGTCTCCGAGGAGCACATCACCGCCTTCGGCTGGGCCGCGCCCCAGGATTTGGACGACATGCTGGCGCTGAGCCTGCGCATCAACGACTACCTCTCCGGCCTGTTCCTGGGCATCGGGCTGCGCCTGGTCGACTTCAAGGTCGAGTACGGCCGGCTGTGGGAGAATGACGAGATGCGCATCATCCTGGCCGACGAGATCAGCCCGGACAATTGCCGCCTCTGGGACATGAAGACCAACGAGAAGCTGGACAAGGACAGGTTCCGCCAGGACCTCGGCAAGGTCGAGGAGGCCTACCAGGAGGTGGCGCGCCGTCTCGGCATCCTGCCGGAGGGCGGTCCGGGCGACCATGCCGCCCCCAAGCTCGTCCAGTAAGAACCAACGTCATTACGGAAGCGGAACGATGAAGGCCAAGGTTGTCGTCACCCTGAAGCACGGCGTTCTGGACCCGCAGGGCAAGGCCATCGGCAACGCCCTGCAGGGCCTCGGCTTCGAGGGCGTGGGCGAGGTCCGACAGGGCAAGCTGATCGAGCTGGAGCTGTCGGAGAAGGACCCGGCCAAGGCCCGCGAGTCGGTCGAGGCCATGTGCCGCAAGCTTCTGGCCAACACGGTGATCGAGGATTACTCGATCGAGCTGGTGGCCTGAGCCCTTGCGCGCCGCCCGCCTGCCGATCCTCGCCATCGCCGCAGCCCTCCTGCCCGCCGGCCCGGCGCTGGCGGACGCGCAGCGGCAGATGCTGGCCTGCGGCGAGATCCGTGACGACGCGGCGCGGCTGAAATGCTTCGACTCGGCCCTGCCGGCGCTGCGCACCCTGATGCAGACGCCGCCCCCGGCCCCGCCGGCGGCACCCGCGCCGGGCGTGGCGGCGGCCCCCGCGGCACCCGCCGCCCCGGCGCCGCTGACCGCCGAGCAGCGCTTCGGCGTCGGCAAGACCTCGGAGGATGTCGACCAGATCGTCGCCGTCGTCGAGGAGATCGAGATGCGCTCAAACGGCAAGGCACTGATCCGGCTCGCCAACGGCCAAACCTGGACCCTGACCGAGCCGGCGGCGCTGTCCTCGCGCATGGTCGGCCGGCAGGTGCGCATCAGCCGCAAGGCGCTGGGCAATTTCCTCATGGCCTATGCCGAGGGCCCCAGCCTGTCCTGGTACGTGCGCCGGGTGAACTAAGGCGCGCCAAAGGGCTCGGCTGCCCCGCGCGGGCCGCATTGGATCGGCACGTCAGGCCGGATTAGCCTTTCCCGGTCCGCAGCAGCGGTTCGGAAAGGAACGCCTCCGCCATGACGACGCTCTTCTACAGCCCCGGCGCCTGCTCGCTCGCCCCGCACATCGTGCTGGAGGAGATCGGCCGGCCCTTCGATCCCGTCCTGGTGATGCTGCGCCAGGGCGAGCATCTGAAGCCCGAATACCTCGCCGTCAATCCGCGCGCCCGGGTGCCCGCCCTCTCGATCGAGGGCAAGGTGCTGACCGAGAACGCCGCCATCCTCACTTGGCTGGCCGGCACCGCGCCGGAGAAGGGGCTGCTGCCCGCCGATCCCTGGGAGCGGGCGCATGCCCATTCGCTGATGTCCTTCCTCGGCTCCAGCGTCCACATCGCCTTCGCCGGCCTGTGGCGCGCCGGCCGCTTCGCCGAGGACGAGGCGGCGCATCCCGCCATCCAGGCGACCTCGCGCACGGCCATCGAGAAATTCTTCGACGAGGTCGAGACCATGCTGACGGGCCGCGACTGGGCCTTCTCGACCTACAGCGTCGCCGATCCCTACCTGCTGGTCTTCTGGCGCTGGGGCACCGTCATCGGGCTGGAGATGGCCGAGCGCTTCCCGGCCTGGACCGCCCACACGCGCCGCATGCTGGCCCGGCCGGCGGTGCGCCGCGCGCTGGAGCGCGAGGGCATCGCGCTGGAGGCCTGATCCGGCGGCCGAGGGCGTCGCATGGAAGGGCCGCATGGTCTAAGGTGCGGCCATGATGACAGACGACACGCCGACGCCCGAGCCGACCGACGCCGCCCCTGCACCCGAGGCCGCCGCCCCCTGCCCCGCCTGCCGCAAGCCGGCCGATCTCTGCGGCTGCGCCGACCTGACGCGGGTGGAGAACCGGCTGGCGGTGCTGGTGCTGCAGCACCCGCAGGAGCAGGACGTCGAGCTGGGCACCGCCCGGCTGCTGACCCTGCAGCTGCCCCGCGCCGCCCTGCGCGTCGGGCTCTCCTGGCCCAACCTCGCCAAGGCGCTGGGCCCGCTGGCGCCCAAGGACACGCCGCCCGACGCCAAGCGCTGGGCGGTGCTCTACATGGGCTCGGGCGAGGATGTGACCTCCGTTCCCGCCGGCGCGGCACGTCTGGTCGACAAGAAGGGCCAGCTGCTGCCCGAGGCCGAGGAGGCCGCGGCGCTTGCCGAACTCGACGGCATCGTGCTGCTGGACGGATCCTGGAGCCAGGCCAAGGCGCTGTGGTGGCGCAACGCCTGGCTGCTGAAGCTGCGGCGGCTGGTCATCCATCCGCATTTCCGCTCCGCCTATGGCGAGCTGCGCCGCGAGCCGCGCAAGGAGAGCGTCTCGACGCTGGAGGCCGCCGCCTTCGCACTCTCCGTGCTGGAGCGGCGCCCCGACTTGCTGGACGCCCTCACCGCCCCCTTCAAGCGCCTCGTCGCCGCCTACCGCGCCAGCGGCCGGCGACCCGGTGCCGAGGAGAAGAAGGCCGGTGGGCGCCCTGGGGGACGGCCCGGCGGGCGCCCGGGCGGCCGGTGGCGGGGCGGGCGCGGCAAGCCGAAGGGCGGCGCCTCGTGAGGCGCCTGCTGGCCGCGGCGCTGCTGGCATTGGTGGCCGGGCCCGTCCAGGCGCAGGAGGTATTGGACTTGGTCGACCCGGCGCGCGGCCGGCCGGTGCCGACGCTGCTCTACGGCGCCCAGCCCGGCGCGCCCAGGCCGCTGGCGGTCATCTCCAACGGCTATGGCGGCAGCCACGCCAACTATCGCTTCATCGCCGAGGCGCTGGTGGCGCGCGGCCTCGTCGTGGCCTCGGTGCGCCAGGATTTGCCCGGCGACCCGGCCATGGCGACGGAGGGAAACCTGCGGGTGCTGCGCCGGCCCTTTTGGGAAACCGGCGCCGACACCCTGCTCTACCTCGCGGGCGAGCTGCGGGCGCGGGGGCTGGCCGACGCCTCGCCCCTGGTGCTGGTCGGCCATTCCAACGGCGGCGACATCAGCATGCTCTTCGCCGAGCGGCACCCGGAGAAGGTCCGAGCCGTGCTGTCGCTGGACAACCGCCGCATGCCCCTGCCCCGCACGGCTAGGCCCCGGGTCTGCAGCGTGCGCGCCTCCGACGTCCCCGCCGACCCCGGCGTGCTGCCGGACGCGGCGGAGCAGGCGCGGCTGGGCATCCTGGTCGCCAAGGTTCCGGGGCTGCGGCACAACGACATGGGCGATGGCGCCGCGCCGGAGCACAAGACGGCGATGCTGGCGGCGCTGGACGCCTGCCTGGACGGGGCGCGCTGAGCCGTAGGTCGCATGGAGGCGGAGCCGCAATGCGACATGCCACGGCGGGGCAACGTCGCATTCCGCCTGCGGCTTCATGCGACCTACGGGAAGCGGTCAGCGTCCGCCAGGGGCAAGGCTCATCAGCGGCTTGCTGACGCGGGCGTCGACCGTCATGGGCGGGGAGACGGCGCCGGCGGCGGGCAGGCTGGCGCGCAGCGTCTCCAGCTCCTTCTCCAGCGCGGCGGCGCGGATCTTCTCGGCCCGGGCGGCGCGGCGCTGGCGGCGGCCGCCGGCCCAGGCGAACAGGCCGCCGGCCAGGAAGCCCGCCACCAGGCTGCCCAGCACCAGGGCGAAGGCGGGGATGTTGACCAGGAAGGGCAGCGGCCAGAAGGAGATCGGCACGTCGCCGCGGTTGGAGACCGCGAAGACGATGGCGAGCAGCGTCAGCGGCGCGGTGATCAGCCAGGAGAGATGGCGCACGGGCATGGCTCCGGAGGGCGGGAAGGCCGGGACGCCAGAGTAGCGCCCCCGGGTCCCCGCCTTCAATCTCCGCCCGACGGGGACGGCGGCGGACGGATCACTCGGCGTTCAGGCGCTCGCGCAGCTGCTTGCCGGTCTTGAAGAAGGGAATGACCTTCTCGTGCACGTCCACGGACTCGCCGGTGCGCGGGTTGCGGCCGGTGCGGGCGTCGCGCTGCTTGACGGAGAAGGCGCCGAAGCCACGCAGCTCCACCCGGTCGCCGCGGGCGAGCGCCTCGGTGATCTCGTCGAAGATGGTGGTCACGATCTTCTCGACGTCGCGCTGGTAGAGGTGCGGGTTGCGCTCCGCCAGGCGCATGATCAGTTCGGATTTGGTCATCGGTGCCCCCCTCTGGCGCCGGCCGTCGGCCTGGGCCGCAGCCTGTTGCCCCAAGATTGCCGGACATTCGGACAAGGCGCAAGCCGTTCCAAAACAACGCTTTTCATGGGGGCAAAAGAAAAGGCCGCCGGAGTTTCCCCCGGCGGCCCCTTCAACCCTTGAAGGACTCAGGTCTTAGCCATTGTCCTTCTGGGCGCGCTTCAGCGCGGCGCCCAGGATGTCGCCCAGCGAGGCGCCGCTGTCGGACGAACCGAACTCGGCCATCGCCTGCTTCTCCTCCTCGACCTCCTTGGCCTTGACGGAGAGGCTGATCTTCCGCGTGGCGCGGTCGACCTGGGTGATCTTCGCATCGACCTTCTCGCCGACCGCGAACCGCTCCGGGCGCTGCTCGGAACGGTCACGCGACAGGTCCGACTTGCGGATGAAGCCGGTGAAGCCGTCGCCGACCGAGACCTCGATGCCGCCGTCGGTGATCTGGGTGACGGTGCAGGTGACCACGTCGCCCTTCTTCACGCCGGCGACGGTCGCCTCGAACGGATCGTTCTCCAGCTGCTTGATGCCGAGGGAGATGCGCTCCTTCTCGACGTCGACGTCGAGCACCTTCACCTTGACGCGGTCGCCCTTCTTGTACTCGGCGATCGCCTCCTCACCCGACTTGTTCCAGTCGATGTCCGACATGTGGACCATGCCGTCGATGTCGCCCGGCAGGCCGACGAACAGGCCGAACTCGGTGATGTTCTTGACCTCGCCCTCGAGCTCGGTGCCGCCCGGGAACTTGTCGACGAACGTCTCCCACGGGTTGTCCAGGCACTGCTTCAGGCCGAGGCTGATGCGGCGCTTCTGCGGATCGACGTCCAGGACCATCACCTCGACCTCCTGGGAGGTGGAGACGATCTTGCCCGGATGAACGTTCTTCTTGGTCCAGCTCATCTCGGAGACGTGGACCAGACCCTCGATGCCCGGCTCCAGCTCCACGAAGGCGCCGTAGTCGGTGATGTTGGTGACGCGACCCTTGAACTTGGCGTTCACCGGGTACTTCGCCTCCACGCCCTCCCACGGATCGGCCTCCAGCTGCTTCATGCCGAGGCTGATGCGCTGGGTCTCCGGGTTGAAGCGGATGACCTGGACCGTGACGGTCTGGCCGATCTGCAGCGCCTCGGAGGGGTGGTTGATGCGGCGCCAGGCGATGTCGGTGACGTGCAGCAGGCCGTCCACGCCGCCCAGGTC
>Ga0196964_10000076_pt1 | contig 65941 bp, 100 predicted proteins | sample S1_10metaG_FD_148615 | JGI IMG/M metagenome (GOLD analysis project Ga0196964, IMG submission 148615) | Soil microbial communities from Anza Borrego desert, Southern California, United States - S1_10 | ecosystem: Environmental > Terrestrial > Soil > Desert | place: USA: California | collected...
TGTACGACGGCGAGCAACACCGCGACGCCGAGTACGCACGAGCGACGATCATGGCCCGCAAGTCCCCCAAGCCCACCCCGCCCAGCTTTCTCCAAGACGCCATCGCCGGGATCGAGGGCCAGACTGCCCCGACGCCCAGCACGCTCGACATCCTCGCCGCACAGGCCGCGGCCGCCCCCGCCGACGACACCCTCCAGCTGGTCTATGCCGACTGTCTGGACGAGCACGACAAGGCGGTCGAGGCCGCGACGATCCGCGCGGCCGTCAGCATCCGCCAGGCCGCCCGCGCCAAGATGGCCGCCCTCCAGTCGGCCGCTGCGGAGGCGCGGGCGGCGAACGTCGCCGCGTACCGGGCGCTGGCCCTGGAAGGTGTCGCCCAGGACGATCCGGCCTACCCCGTCTGCCTCTTGCTCGCGCGATCCATCACCGTCGGCCGCGAGTCCGACGGCTACCCGACGGTCAACATCCCCGATCCCGTGAAGGCGATGCTCCGCCAGGCGCGGAACGCGGGCATGATCCGGTGCGAGGCCGGGTACATCTACTGCGGCAAAATCAAGATGCACTCCGACGCGTCCGGGCTCGTGGGCGAGTACCCCGCGCAGGCGGCCGACTACCAGGCGTGGCGCGAGGCCGACCGCTACCACGACGACAACAAGGCCGTGCTGTGAGCCCCACCCACAGGCCCCGGCAAAGTGCCGGGGCCGTCCCTTACCGGAGGCTGACCGTGCCCGAAACCCCCTACTACAAATTCCGGCTGCCGCCCGACACGCTCGACCAGCTCAACGCGCTGGCCGCCTCCAACGGCGGCAACAACACGCTGGCGCTCAAGGAGGCGGTCGCGCAGTGGCACGCGCTGGTCGCCGAAGCGGGGCGGACCAACGCCGAGGAACTGTCCCGCGAGGACTGGCACCGGCTGGCGCACCTCAACGACCCGGACCCGTTCGGCGACCTGATCGACGGCTCTCCGGCCCTGTCGCGCGACTGGTCGCAGATGCTCGCACAGGAGCTGGTCGGGATGTGGGAAGGCCGAGAAGTCGTCCTCCCAGCGCACAAAACCGAGGTTAAGGAGTGCCGGGTACTGGCCCGCCGCGTCGCCGCGCTGGGGCGCGTCCGCGGGTACGCACTCATGGCCGCGCTGCGGTACTTCTGGCGCGAGCCGTCGGCTGGCATCGAGGCGTGTGCGGCGCCGGAGGTGTGGCTGACGCCGACGGCGAAGGACTAACTCAGCAGCTCCAATTCCAGGCTCATGAGCTGATCGAGCCGCTCCGGGTTGCGGAAGCCGGTCACCGTATAGCCCTGCACGCTGGCGACCGCCCCGCCGGGGCTCGCGTACGTCGTCACGTTGAACACGTCCTTCGCCCGGACCGCGAGCGGGCGCTCCAGGTACGCCGCGAACTTCCGCACGACGGTCCGGCGGCCCTGGTGGTCGCCGGCGTCGGAGTCGAGCGGCTGCACGCGGCAGCGGACCGTCTCCCCCACCTGCGAGTAGCTCGTCAGCGCCGAGCGGCCGGCCGCGTCCTGCGCGTTCGACGGCCGCGTCAGCACGCCGGTGGCCGACAGCTCGTACACGACCGCGAGCGCGATCGTGACGCACCGGTGCGTGTTGCCGAACTTGCCGACGGTCGCTTCGAGGATTGTGTGGTCGATCTCCTCACCGGTGGCCGTCTCGATCGCGCGGATCTGGTCGCCGGCGCGCGGCTTGACGTTTTCGAGCAGGTTGGCGTCGGGGATGAGCCAGACGAGGTTGCGGCTCGTGACGGCGCCGGCGCTCGCGGTCATCTCTTTCCAGTTCGGCGCTCGCCTCTTGCAGCTTCCCCCCGTCGCCTTGAGCGGGTGCGAGTCGTACACGCCGAGGGCCGTCTGCTTGCGCAGGACCACATTCTCGCGGTCCGGCCAGAACTGCCATTCGTTCCTCGTCATGCTCGCCATCGTCACGGGCACATCCTCACACGGCGTTGCGGACGGCGACCTTCCCCTGCACGACCGCCACACTTCCCGTGCTCAGGGTGACGGCGCACTCGACGAGCACGTCGGAGCCGGCCGAGCCGCCGGCGAGCGTACACTGCACGCCCTTGCCGGCGGCGACCGTATTGCCGTCGCCGTCGATCACCGCGGCGGCCGAGAGCACCGCGGGCGTGCCGGCGACGAGGCCGGAGAGCGCCTGCCCGCCCGGCCCGGAGACGACGGCCGAGCTGATGGTCGCGCCGGCGACGACCTCCGGGAAGTTGGTGAAGTCGAAGACGAACAGCACCACTTCCGTGGGCGTCTTCGTGCGCGTCAGGTAGGCCAGGCTCGCGGCACTCATCCTCGGAACCCTCTTGAAGAGCCGGCTCGTGTCGGCCCGGCGGAACCGGCCGCCGGGCCGGGTCGCGACCGTCGGCGGGATCGCCCCGGCCGCCCAGCCCGTCAGCACGAGCGCCCGGCCGCGGGCGATCCAGTCCGGCGGCGGCGCCTCGGCCCACGCCACGAGCACGCGGCCGGGGAGTTGCTGCGCGTCGAGGTGCAGGAGCGGCAGGCCGCGGAGGGTGAGCGCCCGGCCCTCCGGCGGCGCGTGCGGCCCGGCCAGCGCGACGAGCGACACCGTCGGCCGCGGCGGCGGCGCCACCTGGACCCACGCCCGCAGGAGCGCAACGGCGCCCCCCGCGGGCGGCGGGTCGGCGGGGCGGACCAGGAGCGGCCGGCCCGGCGGCGACGTGTGGAACACGACGCGCAGGGAGACGGCCCGGCCCGGCTCCGGCGGCGGCTCCTCGGCGCGGGCGAAGTGCGGCCGGAGCACGTACCGGTCGGACGGCACCCGCGGCCACTGGCGGACGTAGCACCGGCCGGCGAACGGGACCGGCTCCTCGGCCGCGGCCACGCGAGTCACGCCGGCGGGCTGCTGCGGGCTCAGGTCCGGCGGCGGCGACTTCGCGACGGTGGCGCGGCCGGGTGCGGGCGTTCGCACCTCGGGCGCGGCCACGAGCGCGCGGACCGGCCGCGGCGGCACCGCGAAGCCCGCGCCGGCGGGCCTCGTCACCCGGCCGCGCTCCGGGGGCGGTTCCTCGCGGGCCGCGACGGTGACGACGGTGCGGCCGGTCGGGGTCGGGCCGAACGGCGGCCGGGCGCCGCTCTTGGCGACGCGGCCCGGTTCGGGGTGCGGCTCCTCGGCCGCGGCGACGACGGGGGCGGTCGGGCGCCGGACGGGCTGCACGAGGCCCCACGGGGCCTGGGTGACGCGGCCGGGGAGCAGGTCGGGCGGCGGGTGCTCCGGCTGCCGGAAAACGCGCGCGGGGCCGGGCGGCTGCGGGACGGCGACGAACCCGCCGACGGGCGAGACGACGGCGCGGCCGGCCAGGGCGAGCGGCTCGAAGGCTTCCGTCGGGCGGAAGACGAGCACGCGGCCGGGGGCGCCCTGCGGCGTGACGGAGTCCGGCGGCGGGGCGGTGACGAGCGGGCGGCGGGGGCCGAAGACGACGCGGCGCACGGGTCAGCCCTCCCCGACTTCGTCGGCCGGGGCGTAGAAGCGGACGCCGGCCGGCCCGGCGCCGGCGGCCCAGAGTTCGATCGCTCCGCCGGGATCGCCGACGGTGTCACCTTGCGGGTAATCGACCACCCCGCCCGGCGCGGTCTCAAATGTCAAAAGCAGCACGCCGGACGAGCGGCGCAGATCGACGCGGATCAAGGCCCGGTCGCCGACGCCGTAATCGCAACTGAACACCTTGCGCCCGACCAGCCGGACGCGGCCGCCGCCGGACGGCCGGAGCCGGAACAGCGGCCGGGCGAGCGGGAAGAGTCGCACGACGGCCCCGAAGTTTGCGGCCCGCGGGCCGGTCCCGTCGGTGCTGTAGGTCGGGAACGCGTCGAGCGGCTCATCGACCGGCGGGTACAGCAGCGTCAGCACGTCGGCCGGCTCCGCCCACCGCACGTACTCCGCCCGCCCGTCGTCGCGGTCCTGGAGCCAGTCGGCCAACACGAGCCGGTGCGTCCGCTCCTCCGGCTCGGCGCACATCCGCGCGAGGAAGCTGTCGAGGTCGGCGGCGTCGAGGGTGGCGAGCGGCATGGCGGAAGTATACCCTCCGCCGTCAGGCCGAGTGGCGGCCGCGGAGGGCGGCGCGGTGGTGCAGGTGGCGGGGCAGTTCCTCGTGCCGCTGAATTCGCTCGTCGTAGCGCAGGTAGTGGTCCCGCGACGCCGCCTCGGAAGGCGGGTAGAAGACCAGCTCGCCGTTCTCCTCGCGGCGGTCCCACTTCGCGACCCCTTCCGGGAGCGGGCTCTCGACGCGGAGAAGGGGGTCGGCGGCGTCGGCGTCGATCAGGTGCAGCGAGTGGACGCGGTGGTCCTCGGTGAGGACGTAGTAGAAGTAGAACGTCCGCGGCCCGCGCAGGTGCGGGTTGTACTTCGCGCCCTTGCATCGGCACTCCATCGGCAGGCCGGGGAAGACGAGCCACCGCTCGCCGCACTTCGGGCACGTCCAGTTATCGGGCGGCCCCAGGTGGTCGAAGGTGGGCGTCGGCGGGTTGAGCAGTTCGGCGGACACGCTCACTCCTCCAGCGGCAGCCCGGAGACGCCCAGACCCTCGGCGTAGAGCGCGTGAAGGACGTCGTTCCAGTAATCGCGGCGCACCCTGAGCACCGGAACGCCGTCGTCGTTCGCGAGTCCGCCCGCGGTGGCGCCGCCGAAGAGCGACGGAACGATGCGCGTGACGAGCTTCCGCTCGGTGCCGGTGAGCGTCGCCGGGTCGAGCTTCTCGGCCCTCTTCGCCCACGCATTGAGGGCGGCCGCGACCCGTTCGGCGTCCGACCCGGCGAAGAGCACCCACTCGTCGAAGCGGTCGGTGAAGTAGACGACATGCTCGGACAGCCGCGGCAGACCGTTGCGCTGCGGGGCCGCGAACAGGTCTGGCCGGACGACATTGCGGTCGTCGTCGTGGTAGCCGGACCCCTTGACCGACTCCAGCACCTTCGCCTTCGTCCGGACGGCGTCGGCCCGTTCGACCAGCTTCGCACTCATCACCGCTCCCGCTTGACTGAGATGGGGCGACCCGCACCCGCCGCTATAATGAGCGAGCCGGGCGGGTGCTGGTAACACCCGTCCGGCTCTGACCACAACCCGTATGTGAGGTACGAGTCATGGCTACGAGCCAGTCTATCCCGCCCTTTCCGTCCGACATCGACCGCGACGCCTTCGGGCACTGGCTGTCGGGCTTCACCGACGGCGAGGGCAACTTCAAGCTCACCTGGCACCGCACCAAGCCGCGCGGCCCACGCGGCACGATCTACACTGTGCCCGGTGCGCGATTCGAGATCGGCGTGCGGGACGACGACTCTGCGGTCATCGAACTGATCCGGTCCTACTTCGGCGTCGGCCGCCTGGCAACGCGACCGGCCAGGGGCAACCACAAGCCGCTCATTCGGATCATGGTCGCCAGCGCCGCCGATCTCATGGCCGTCGTCGTCCCGCACTTCGACCGCTTCCCGCTGAGGGCGAAGAAGCGGCGAGATTACGAACTCTGGCGACGGGGCGTCGCACTACTCCACTCCGTTCTCATCCGCCCGTCGATCCCGCGGACCGACGGCATTCGGGGCACGCGTCCGAAGTGGACGCAGGACGAGCGAGAAGAGTTTCACCGCCTCTTTCTCGCAGTGAAGGCGGTCCGCGAGTACCCGTGCGCGCCTACTCCTCGCCGACCAGCCCCCCGCTGTAGTTGACGTTATTCGGGCTGGTGATGCGGAGCACGCACCCCTGGGCGCCGATGACGATGAAGGGCGAGGCGAACGGGAACATCTTCACCAAGCACCCGTTGTACTGGCCTACGTCGAGCGACTGCTGGAGCGTCAGTGCCGTCGGCTCGGTCGTCCACGTCTTCGCCGCGGTGGCCTGAATGGTTTCCGCGCGGCCCGTGTCGCGCTTGGGCGGCGTCACGCTCGTGGAGTTCGTGCCCGGCGGGTTCGCTCCGAACGTGCTCTGCATGAATTCGCAAACGGCCGGCGCGTTCGTGCTCGTGGCGCCGTCGAAGCTGATCGACAGTTCCGTGACCTTGACGCACACGTTGGTCGCGGCCTTGATGCCGACGACGCTCTTCGCGGTCGTCGCGGTGAGGGCCACGGTCGTGGCCGGCACGTCGAACTGGTTGTGGGCGCCGCGGCAGAGCACTGCGGCGAGGACGATCACGAGCAGTGTTGCCACGACGACGGTCATCGGAAACTCCTTAAATGGTCACTCGGTAAAAATCGGGTCGGTCGGCTGTTCGGCGCGGCGGCAGACGGTCTGGACGCCGGGCTTCGCGCCGGCGGCGGCCTCGGTGTAGTACACCGTGACCCGCACGTGGTCGACCCGCGCCGTCCCGCCGCTCGCCCCGCCCTGCGCCGCGATCGCCGCCCCGAAGCCCGCGTCGTTGACGTCCGCGGCGGTCCAGGTCAGCCCCCACAGGTCCGCCACGCCGCCGTAGCTCCGGTAGGCCTCCAGCGAAGGCCAGTTGCCGGCCGCCGACTTGTCGTCCCCGCCGGCCACGCCGCCCTTGACGATCTGGACGGCGGCGTCGGAAATCGTGTCGGACACCAAGCTGCACGACCGCTCGATCTCGACCGCGATGCCGTCGATCGTGGCGCCGCCGGGGACCGCAAACCCGAAGCTCGTCGCCTTCAGAAAGCGGGACGAGTCGGAGGGCGCCAGCACGACCGTTGCCCGGCTGTCGTCGGAGGCGAAGCAGTTGGTCGGGTCGGACCAGTTGTTGGCCCCTGGCCCGCCCGAATTCCCGGTCGCCGCGGCGGGCGAGTTCGGCCCCTCGCTCGGCACGGCTTACGACCCCGCCGGGACTTTGTCGTACACCACGTACCCGCCGACCGTCGTCCCGCCGGCGGACAGGAACAGGTTGAGCGCCTCGCCGGGCTCGGTCTCGAACTGCGCCGGCTGCTTGGCGGGCAGCGGCGGCAGGGCCGGGGACGGCGCCACGACGCCGGCGGCGCCGTAGACGAAGCCCGTCTTGTCGGTCGAGGCGCTCCGCCACTTCGCGTTCACGCTCCCGCTGAAGGCGAGCAGGAACGCGATCACGCGGTACTTGTACCCGGCGGCCGCGGCGACGATCTCGTTGTTGCCGTTGGAGGCGGCGGCGAGCGCAACGGTGATCATCACGCCCTCCCCCGCGACCGGACGGTCCACGGCGCCGACAGCTTGTTAATGAGGTCCGTCAGGTCCTGGATCGCCTTCGTCTTGGAGTCGAGCCAGCCGTTCCAGTCGTAGCTCTCGCCGTCCACGCTGAAGGTCGGCGGGCAGCCGGCCGCCACCCAGGCCGCCGTCTGGGCTTTCACGACCGCGATCAGGTTGGATCGCGTCGTCCGCAGGTCGGCCACGTCTTGCGCGTTCGCCACGACTCACCTCGTCCGGGTGCGGGCGTCCGCACCTACCGCGCGGCCTCGGGCTCCGGCACCGCCCCGTCGAAGCCGCACACCCCGCACCGCGCGTCGGCCTCGGCCTCCTCGATCGCGGGCTCGTGCTGCGAGCTGCGGACGCCGGTGACGCGCTTGAACGCCTCGAACGGGTGCTCGCCGGGCCGCGGCTCGACGACGGCCGCCGGGCCGTCCGGGAGGCTCACGCGGTACTTCCGGCCGCCGGCGTACTCGCGCGGGGCCGCGGCCTTCAGCCGCGCGTTCTCCTCGCGGAGCCGGGCGATCTCCTCGTCGCGCGGGTCGGCCGCCGCCGGCGTCGGCGCGGCGAAGTCCGCCGGCGTGACGTCGTCGGCCGGTCCGGTCGTGCTCGCGGCCGGCTTCCTGTCTCGCTTCGCCATCGCGTCTCTCGCTCACCGGGGGAGGGCCGCACGCGCCCGCGCGTGCGGCGGGCGGGTCGTTACGCCTTCGAGCGGACCACGCGGCGGGGATCCTTCCACGCCGGCACGCCGCGCTCGTCGGCCTTCGTGTACATCACGACGCCGCGGTCGATCAGATCGACCTGGTTCGGGGCGGCCGACTGCGTCCGCAGCGGCCAGTTCTGCACGTACACGTGGGTCTTGGGGCCGCTCTCGAACATGAACCACAGCTTGCCGGAGGCGTCGGCCGACAGGTTGAGGCCGTCGGCCGCCCGTGCCCGCTGGTAGACGAGCGGGCTCTCCATCACCGTGAACTTGCCCTTGTACGCCGGGTCGGCGATGTTGATCTGGTGCGCGCTCGACGTCGCGTCGCGGAACTGGTAGCCCTGCGCCGTCGGCCCCAGGATCGTCATGGCCGTCCGCGTCTTCTCGCGGTTGACCAGGATGCAGTTGGGGTTGATGAGGATGCGCGTCCCGGTGTCCGGGTCGGTCATGTCGCGGAACTTGATGAGCACGTTCTCGACGTCGTCCTCGTGCAACAGCTCGTTGCCGGAGGTGATGTCGTTGTCGTAGTAGCCGGCGGCGATGTACGTGTTGTAGCTCGTGCCCTTGTAGTTGTAGCTGTTGGTGACGCCGATGAACGAGTCGATGATCCGCAGCTCCTTGCGGTAGCCGAGCCACTCGCCGACGCCGGCGGCGCCGGCGTGTTCGGCGAGCTGTCCGCCGGTGAGGTCGAGGAAGAGCGCCTCCTGCGTGATCTCGCAGGACAGGCTGTGCTCGACCGTCCGCGGCTGGGTGATCCACCGCTCGCCGACCTGGACGCGCTTGGTCGGCATGCCCGGCTGCCGCTCCTCGGCCCCGTCGCCGATGCGCGACACGCCGATCGTCTTGCGGCCCTCGAACTGCTTCGACGGCTCGACCGGCGCGAGCTTCTCGCCGATGAACTCCGGGTTCTGGTACGCTTCGAGGATCGCGACTTCCAGGAGGCCGCTGCCCACCGCGGTGAACGCGTTGATGTTCGCGAACGCCGAGGCCATGACGGCGCCGGCGCCGTTGTCCTCGAGCAGCGACCGCTCCCAGCCGAGGTCGGCCTCGAGGAGCGGGCGCAGCGTGCCGAAGGCCCGGAGCTGGCGGACGGTGAGGTCGCCGTCGTCGCCGCAGAGCGCCTCCATCAGGCCGCGCACGCTGATCTCGTCGGGCCGCAGCCGCGGCTGGCCCGGCGCCGGGTCGCGCAGCTCGCGGTTGCCGCCGCGGCCGTAGTGGTAGCGGCCGGCGGGGTCGGTCAGCCCCAGGAGGTGCGTGATCCGCCGGCCGAACGAGCGGGCGTCGCCGCCGTGGCTCTCGAGCAGGTTGCGGAAGCCGGTCTTCGTAATCACGGTACGCTCTCCGTGGGCGGTTCGGTCGGTCCCTGCTCGTCCTCGCCGGCGCCGGCCTGGTCCTTCGCGGCCAGCGCGGCGGTCACGATCTTGTTCTGCGCCTCCAGCTCCTCGACCCGGCGGCGGGCGCGGTCGAGTTCAAGCCGGAGCTGGCGGATCTCCACCGCCTGCTCGCCGATCTGCATCACCAGCACGTGCGGGGTCACGTTCACGTTCGGCCCTTTCCCGCTGGCGGGCGACGACCGCGGCCAGCTTCCCCAGGTACTCCTCGACCAGTGCCGCCTGCTCGGCGGTCATGGGCGGGGCGGTCGCGTCGGCGTCGTGGGCGATCACCATGCCCGCCAGCCCGCCCAGCCCGTTGACCAGCCACCGCCACGCGTTCATGGCGTTAGCCCACCAGGCCGAGGGCCTGGAGGTCGTCGATCACCGCGTTGAGCGCCTGCTTGATGTCCGTCACTTCCGCCAGGAACTCCTGGAAGTTGTTCATGATCGCGCCGGACACGTCGCCGCCCATCGTGTTGCCGACCGTTTCGAGCGCGCCGTTGGCCGTGCCGCCGAGCGTGCCGACCGTGATGATCGCCGCGAGCGTCTTGTCCGCCGTCGAGTACGTCTGCGTGTACGCGGACGGCTGGACCACCGGCGTGGCGTTGAAGAAGCCGAGCTTCTGTGAGGTCGCCGTGCCGATCTTCGTGCCGGTCGTCGCGTTGACCGCGATGTTGAACGCGTCCTTGAGCGTGAGCAACCCGGCGGCCAGCGTCATCTCGGTCGCGCCGTCGAGCTGGAACAAGAGGCCGCCGGAGGCGACGTTGATCTTGGCGTTGGTCGCGTCGTGGTTGCCGATCTCCATGTAGTCGGTGGCCGGCGTCGTGTTCGAGTGGATGGCGACGGTCGGGTGCGTCTTGGCGGCGACGTTCCAGTCGGTCGCCTTCGCGCCCACGTCGGTGACGTGCAGGGTCTGGTTCGTGTCACCGAGCGCGAGCACCGAGCTGTGGTTGTCGGCGTCGGCGGTGGACCAGAGGAGCTGGAAGTCCGACGAGTCGCCCATCGCGAAGGCGTCGTCGTCGCCGTAGCTGCCGGCCAGGATGGCGCGGACCGCCTGCGGCGTGTACCGCGAGATCAGGCGCACCCACACGCTCGTGATCGACGTGCCGGCCTCGACGCAGTAGCCGATGGCGAGACTGGGGTCGGTGACCTTCTCGACCTGCTGGTTTTCCAGGCCGTCGCCGCCGGAGTTCTCGCTGGCGCCCACGAGGTCGCCGACCGCCCAGGTGGTCGAGGGGCAGGTGACCTTCACGACGGCGTCGGTGCGGACGGTGCGGGTGGCCGTGCCGGTCTCGGTCGAGAGCCGCTGGTCGGCCGCGAGGCCGAGGAACAGGCTCGCGAAGAGCGCCTGGTTGAGGGCCTCGGTGCCCTGGTCGGCCTGCGCGCTGGCTTTGGCGGCGACGCCGGAGTTGTTGTAAAGCAGGTCGTTGGCCGCGATCGCCGTGGCGCTCGGGAAGGTGAACTTGATCGTCTTGTCATCGACCTTGAACGCCTCGACGGTCATGGCTCAGCTCCTCGGCCGGCGGGTTCGGGTGTGGGGCGGCCGCACGCGGCGGGCGCGCGGGGTTCAACCGTTGCGCAGGGTCGCCAGGTCGCTCTCGACGGCGGCCTTGCGGTCGGCCTCGCTCTCGAGCGTGTCGCGCGGCCTGTCCTTCTTCGGATCCTTCGGCGCGTTGACCGTGCCGGGCGCCGCGGAGCGAGCCGGCTTGGGTCCGCCCGGCTTGGCCGGGTTGCCGGCGTCCTTCGGCTTGAAGCTCTCGGCCAGTTCCCTCTGCCGCTTGTCGCCCCTGACGCCGGCGACGGCCTCGACCTGGAGCGTGGTCGGCACGAAGCCGAGCGACTCGCACAGCTCGCGGGCCTTCTTCTCGGCCTTGAACTGCTTCAGCTCCTCGCTCTCCATCGCGTCCTTGTCCTTCTTGTCGTCGCCGTCCTCGCTCTCGGAGGCGTCCTTCGCGGGCGGCTCTTCGGGCTCGTCGGAGCCGGTGAGCTTCTTGTGGGCCTTCAGGTACTCGGTCACCTGCTTGCCCACTTCCTTCTCGTCCATGTCGCCGGACACGTACTTGTCGAACAGCTTGTCGATGGCCGCCTTGAAGCCGGCCCACAGCGCGTCGTGCTCGTCGCCGTCGTCGGCCGGCGCATCGACCGGCGCGTCCATGAGCGGGGCCATGCCGTCGTCTTCGAGCAGGCGGTCGGCCCACAACTGGCGCGGCTTCGACCAGTCGCCGTAGCGCGCCTCCAGGAGTTCGCGGAGATTGGTCGTCTTCGGGGCGGGCATCTCGCTCTCCCAGAGGGTGCGGTTCGTTGCCGGCTTGTCCACGAGGTCCACGGACCTCACCGTCGCCAGTTCTTCAATTACCAGACGCTTGTTCGCCCGGTCGAATCGCTCGCGCTTCGCCGCAGCGTTGTGCGACAGGCCGTAGACGCCGAGGCCCTTCTTCACGTCCTCGACCACGCGCGGGGCCATCGGGTGCGAGGTCAGGTAGTGCAGGTCGGCCCACACCGCCGGCTCGCCGTTCTCGTCGTCCTCCAGGAGCACGTTGCGCAGCACGCCGAACGTGTCCTCGACCGGCCGCTCCTTGCCCGGCTGCGACCGGTCCGCCGGGTGGTTGCACTTGACCTTCTTGCCCTCGTACTCGCCGATCGCCTGCCGCATGCACGGCAGGTAGTCCGTGCCGTTCTCGGCTTCCGTCAGGCCGTGGTTGTTGCGGCTGAACCGGCCGAGCACCTTCACACGGAAGATGATGCCGGCCTCTTCGTCGATCTCCAGCGGCGAGGTGTGGACGCCCGCACCGAACGCGACGGCCTCGAAGAGGGCGCGCTGGTGTTTGGTGGGCGGTTTGGTCTTGGTCCGCGAAGGCATGGTGCGATAATGGGCCGGCGCACGAGGCCGGATCAAATCGCGAGGGGCCGCGAACGAATACCGCGGCGGAGGTGGTCCATGATGACCGCGCTTGAGGTGTTACGGTTTCTGGCCCTCTGCGCCGTGGTGGTGTTCCTCTTGCTGTCACGCCGGGCGGCGAACCGCGCGGAGCGGATCAGGCACGAGTGGGAAGAGTCGCGGCGAAAGTACGGGAGGCGGCCATGACGCCGGAAGAGCGGGCGCGGTCGGTGGCGGAATTCGCCGTCCGGCGCACGAGGCCGGATCAAATCGCGGGAGGTGCGGGGTGACCGAGAAGCAGATCGCGGAAGTGGCGCGCGCCGTCGCGAAGACGCTCCTCCCGCACCCGAGTACCGCGGACCAGGAAGTGGTCGCCGCGGCCGTCCGCGAGGCCGTGGCCGCCGAGCGGGAGCGGTGCGCGAGACTCGTGGAGGGCTGCCGGGGCGAAGTGGACGAAGACGGCGGCGCCGTGTCCGATCAGTTCGGCCACTGGGAGGGGGAGTGGTTCATCCCCGACACCGACGCGATCGCCGCCGCCATCCGCGAGGGCAACTGACGTGAGCGACGAAGCCGCCCTGCTGGCCGCCATTCTCGCGTTCCCCGACGAGGACACGCCGCGGCTGATCTACGCCGACTGGCTGCAGGAGCACGGCCAAGAGGAGCGGGCGGAGTTCGTCCGCGTGCAGTGCGAGCTGGCGAAACTGCCGGAGCCGGAAGAAGTCACCATCTTCCGCGCCGACGGTGGGCCGGTGTGCAAGGCGTGTATGCGCGTCCGCGGCGGAAGCGGGTTGTGTCGCTATCACGAACTCGGCCGCCGCGAGCGGGAGTTGCTCCGCGATTGGACTCGCGCGCTGTTGGAGCCCCGGCCCCCGGGCATGTACAGCTTCATGGGCGACGGCAGTTTGGGCTGGGGCACTCCCAGCGGCGACATCCCGGTCGAGTTCCGCCGCGGCTTCGTGGAGTCGCTCACCTGTACCGCCGCCGACTGGTTCACGCACGGCGACACGATCCGCGAGCGGCACCCGGTCACGCGCATCACGCTGACGACGCGACCGCGACTCTTGGAAGACGCGGACGGTGCCCTGCTACTCGGCGACCTGCGCTCCCTGTGGATCGCCTGGACGGAAGTGGCGAAGCACCACAGCGACGACGACCCGATGCCCGACCGCTGGCTGCTGGCGTTCCTGCGCTGCCGCTGGCCGGGGGCCGAGTTCGAGGTGCCAGAGCGAGTCGCCGGCGTCGATCCCGCCAGCTCGGAGGGCGACTTCACCGCCATGTACGAAGCCGGCGCGGCCGCCGCGATGCAGCAGGAGCAGGCGGTGATGGACGCGTTCCTCGGCGCCGACGCGCCCGGCAAGGGCTTGCCCGTTGCCGGCTGGCTGATGGAGCCGGTGGCCGTCGGCAACCTCCGCGGCATGCGAATGAGCGTCACGGTTCCAGGACCGGCGGTTACGCACGCGGAAGGCTCGCGGTTCGGCCCGGTGCGGGGCGTGACGATCACCGGCGCGGAGCACCGCTGCCGCGCGAGGCTGACGGAGGTGGTCGAACTGCTGGGGTTGACCACGTACCGCGCGATCTCGGAAGGAGTGGTGGAGGCGATCCCAGCGACGAACCAGGCCGAGTTCAACGCGATGGTGGGCGGCATCCTGGAGCACATGATCACGCAGGACGGGCTGCTGCCGGGGCCGGACGACGAGGAGGATGAGGACGGGGACGACGAAGAGGGCGACGGCACCGGCGGCGCCGACGAGCACCTCAGCTACCCGTAGCCAGGATCGGTTCGAGCCAGCAGCGGCACGAGAAAGCCCAACTGCCATCCGCCTCCCGCGGCGGGTGCGGGCATTCGCTCAACCCCTTCTGCCCCGGCCCCGGCTTGCAAAAGAACTGCTGGCCGTCGCGCTTGCGGTGCTCCGGCCGCGTCCGGCTGTCGAGCACCGCCCGCACCGTGTAGCCGAGGATGAGGTCGCCCTCGATCCGCGCGTACACCTCGCGCTCGGCCTGGTGCGCGACGTACAGCCCGGCGGTGCGGGCCACGCGCCGCGCGGTCGTCTGGACGTCCTGCACGAGCGGCCGGATCGCCACGGCGATCTTCTGCACGCTCAAGCCCTGCTGTACGCCGCTGGCAATTTGCGCCGCGAGCGAGTCGGGGGCGGCCAGTGCCGTCAGCGCCTGGAACGCCCCCCACCACCCGCTGCCGTACACGACGCGCGCCACCGCCTGCTCGTCGAGCGGCGGCAGCAGCATCCCCACGAGCAGGTCGGTTTCCGCGGCCACGTCTTCCAGGAGGCCGCGCCGGCGGAGCAGCTTCAGCCGCGCCGCCCGCGGCAGGGTCGCGGCGAGCTTCTCGGCACCCCACTTCGCGGCGTCGCGGTGGGCTTTGGTGAGGTCGGCGGCGACGTCGTGGGCGACGGCCGGCAGGAGCCGCAGGACGCGGCCGGCGCGGGCGTAAACGTGCAGCCAGGGGCCGCCATCACGGATGACGCGCAGGAGCTGGAGCCACACGCGGCGAACGCCCAGCTCGGCCTGATTGGCGGTCTGATCGGCGCGGGCGAGCAGCTTCGCCTGGTGCTCCTCGACGGCCGGCAGCGTGCGGGGCATCGTCACTCCGCCTTCGGTGCGGGCGTCTGCACCGGCTCCCCGCCCAGCTCGCACGTCTGCCGCGGCCGGTCGCCGCTCGCGCGCAGGTGGCCGCAGTAGCGGGGGCGGGCGTCGTGCGGCAGGGTGAACGTGGCGACGCGAGCCTTGCACGCCGGGCAGGCGACGACGGGCGGCAGCGTGTTCGGCGGGCCGTCGGGCGTGACCACGGGTTGCTCCTAGCAGCTCGTCAGCACGCCGTCCCGCAGCCAGCCGTGAAAGCCGTCGGGCGCGCTGATGAAGATCGACGGGTTCGCGGCCACGTTCGGCGGCTCACCGGTGCGGGTCCAGCCGGGGCCGTTGGTGCTCGGCCCGTCCACCATCCAGTCGGCCACGCCAGAACCATCGGGCCTTGCCGGGCAGCGGACGACGAGGCAGCGACCGTCCGGCCCCTTCGTGTGCGGCATCCAGTCGGCGAACCACATCGCGCCTGCGGGCGCCGCCGGTAGGGCTAGGTCGCCGTTCGTGTGGATCGTGAACGGCTTGCCCGCGTCATCCACGTAGACTGTCAGCGGGAACACTTGCCACTGGTCCTCGTCGCGGAAGACGTACCCGCACCCGCACTGCTTCGGCCACCGCGGGTCGTCGTGCGGCGGCGCCGGTCGCTCGCCGTCGGCCGGCCCGTCTTCGATCCGAACGCGGGCGCAGTGGTAGCCCATCGGGCCGGAGCACTTCGCGTCGGGGCTGTGGTCGCCGCTGGACCGGTATCGCCGTAGATACCGGGCCTCGGTGTCCGTCGGCTTCAGCAGAAAGCACTTGATCGGTTGCATCAGCACTCCTTCCACACGCCACGGTGCAGGTGCCCGTGCCAGCTCAGCCCGCCACCGCCCGTGAGGATCGACGGCGCGGCGGTAATCGTCCCGTCCGCGTGCACGTGGATCGCGTGCTGTTGCAGGCACGCGAGCAGCCCGTTGGGCGTGACGCCGTACCAGCGACCGGCCGCGTCCTGCCAGTAGTCGCCGGGTCCGTACGGGCATTGCCCTTCGGCCCACGAGTCGGGTGGCGTCGGAATGCGTCTACCTTTCATGGCTGGCTCACCCCGTCGTCGCCGGTTCGGGCTCGGGGGACGGCAGCAGCGCCGCGCACAAGCGCGCCACCTCCGCCTCCATCCGCCCGCGGTCGCCGGACGCCGCCGCGGCCTCGTCGGGGACGAAGTCGGCGCGGACGAACCGGGCCTGCCCGCGACAAGAGACTTGGAAACGGGGCTCGCCGTCGAGGTCATTGACCACGACGTTCGGCGGCCAGTTCTCCAGCCAGGCGGGCTCGTACCCCGCCGGCGCCGGCCCGAGTGCCGCCACCCGCTCGGCGATGAACTCTTCGAGGAGCAGGAGCGACTCCTTGACCTCCCGCTCGGTGCCGCAGCGGTACTCGCGGTGCTCGGTGGGCACCGCGTCGCCGTGGGTCAGGTATCTCGTCTTGATCGTCCGCGCCATTTCGTCGCCTCGCATCGGATTACGCTTTCGCCTTCGGCTTCACTTCCGCTTTCAGCCGCGCCGCCTCGCCCTCGGCCAGCCCGCCCCACAGGTCCGCGAACTCGTCGTCGCTCTGGGCCGGCGGCCGGCCGGCGCGGAGGTTGTTGCAGCTCCACTCGTAGCGCCCGGTCTCGCGGTCCCAGGCGAGGTCGAGCGGGCGGCCGCAGCGGACGCAGATCGGGCGACGCACGGGCTCACTCCTCGGCCGCGGCGTCAGGGCCGCGGTGCCCACACCTGAATCTCGCTGCCGGCGTTCGCGTCGCGACAGGCGAGCGCCGACGTCTCCGAGGCGAACACGTCCACGATCCGCACGCCGCCCTCGGCGCTCACCTGCACGTACACGACGTACACCCACGGCGGCGCCGGCTGCACGGGGCCGGGCGGCTGCGGGTCGGGCATGACGGGCGTCGGGTCCGGGCTCACGGGTCACTCCTCGGTCTCGTCGTCCGCCGGCCCCTCCGGCTCCGCCTCGACCGCGGCGTCGGCCAGTTCGACCGCGCGCATCGCGTCGCCGCCGGTGTGGGCGAGCGCCGCGCAGAACAGCGCGACGTACCAGTCGCTGTCGAGGTCGCTGCGGCCGATCCTGTCCGCGAGCATCCCCGCCAGCTCCGGGCCGACGCGAATGGGGTCGCTCTCGCTCTCGGTCGCCGTCCGGGCGAACGTCGCGGCCACGACCTTTTTCGCCGCCCGGAGCGTCGCCAGGGGGTTGCGGGCTGTGCTGTACGCGAGATACGCGACGCTGACGCTCGGCATCACCGCCGCCACCTTCGCGGCGATCGGGCCGGCGACCGCGAGCGCCGCCCCGCCCGTCGCGTAGCCGCCGAAGAAGTCGGCCACGTGCAGCGCGTGCCGGAGCTTCGTCGCGGCCTCCTCCGACAGCCCCCGCTCCTTCGCCGCTTCCGCCGCGACCTCCTGCACCTTCACCGCGGCGTACATCAGCCGGCGCTCGACGGCGTGGAAGATCGCCAGCCCGCCGCGGCCCAGCGCCAGCACCGCCCGCCCGCCGCGCGAGCCTTCGAGCTTCGCCACGAGCTTGTCCTTGACGCGCGCCAGCCGGCCCCTCTCGGCCGCGGGCAGCGCGTCGTGGTGCGCGTCGGCGGCCGCGGTCTCGGCCTCGGCCGGGTCGGGGGTGTTGCCGGTCGGGGGGGTGCGTGCGTCCGCACCGGCGTCGCCGCTCCCCACGTGCTCGCCGTCCACGTACCGCTGCTTGCGCCCGGCGGCGTCGGTGATCGTGCCGGAGAAGCCGTGCTCCAGCAGCCAGCGGTGCGAGGCGTCGGCGTCGGCGGCGGCCTCGGATTCGGTGCGCCCCGGTGCAGGCGCAGGCCGCGCCCCGCCGGCGTTGGCCGCCCGCCACAACTCCCGCAGCGTCTCCTCGTCGTAATAGACCGGAACCGCGGTCGCCTCGGCCCGGATCGCCCCGGCGACCCGGTGGTGGCCGTCGGTCACCTGCGGGCGGAGTTCGGGGTGGTCGGCCGTGCCGCGCAGGAGTACCGGCGTGATCGGCTCGCCCCGACCGACCGCCTCGGCGATCCGGGCGACCTTCTCCTCCCCGCCGGTTTCGCCGCGGCCCACCTCGGACCAGTCGTCCGCCTCGCTCGGGTCGATGTCCGCCACGCGCACGACGTCGTGCGGCGGCGGCACGCGGTCCCCCGCACGCTCGGCCGCGTGCCGGTCGAGGAAGGCGTCGAGGCTCAGGCCGCGGGCGTCGGACCGCAGGGCCGGGAGCCCGACCGGGTCGGCGTGGATCGGGGCGGGCTTCTTCACGCCTCCAGTATTCGTCCCGTCCCCAGGCTTTCCAGTCCTTTCCGCGGGACGAGGGGCGCCAGCTTGCGGCCCCTTTGCCGGCACGGGTCGGCCGTTCTTCATCGTGTACCACCGGCCGGTGCCACCACGCCACACCTCGCCCTCGCGGCGATGACCGCCCTCGCTCTCGAGCGCCTCGCCGTGCTCGGCCCCAGTCGCCTCGCCGGCGGTCAGTTCCGCGAGCGCCTCCGGGTCGTCGCCCCGCTCCGCCAGCCACGCGGCCAGCTCCGCGTCGCCGTCGGCGTGCGCCGCGAGGATCATCTCCTGGAGCGTGTCGAGGGCCTGGCTCATATGATCGCCCTCGCGCCGCGGTAGACGATCTCCGCCAGTTCGTCGGCCGTCGCCATGCGCTTGTTGCCCGCCGGGTCGGTGACGCCGTAGAAGGTCGTCTTCGACTTGAGGTCCGTCTTCCCCTCGCCGAAGTGGAACTGGTAGCCCATCTGTTCGAGCGCCGCCCGCATCGGGCCGACGTTGAGCCGCTTGCGGCTCCTCGGCAGCTTGACGTCGTGGGTCCGCTCGCCCGGCTGGGGCGGCATCTCGGCCAGTGACCCCCAGCCCGCGGGCGCCGCCCCGTCCCTCTTCAGCACGTCGGCGTGGCCGCCGTCCGTGCCCACCTCGACCCGCTCCTCGAACACCTCCGGGAGCGTCGCGCCCGGCGTGCCGGCGCGCTCCTCGGTCGGCCACAGCCCGCGCGCCTTGAACACCGCCGTACACTTCGGGAACTCGCGGGCGATCTGCGCGTGCGGCACGTCGGACGCGTACACGAGGCGGCCGAACTCGGCCATGCCCTCCTGGGGCTTGGTCGTCGCGTAATAGGAGAGGGGCGGCTCGCCGCGGTCGTAGGCGGCGGTGCCCTGGTCGATCTCGCTCTTGAACGCGTCGGCCCACTCCGGCGAGAAGCTGATCTCGTGGCCCGGCCCGTCGATGGCGTGCGTGAACTCGTGGGCGTAGAGGCCCGGCGCCTTGTCGAACCCCTCGACGTGGCGGCCGGGCTGGCGCGACTCCGCGTCGTTGTCGCCGTCCACGTGGACGTGCCGGAAGCCGTTCATGTACACGCCGCCGATCCGCTTCTTCTTCAGGAACGCGTACTGGTTGCGGACGAACTCCCGCTGCTCGGCGTCGAGCCCCGGCTGGTCGACGAGCTGCGCGATCATCGCCTCGGGGATGTCCGCGATCGACTTGTGGAACGTCACCCCCTCGAGGTTGGCGTGGACGCGGTCGAGCGCCGCCTTCGGCATGGTCTTCACCACACGGGCGAGCGCCCTGCCGTAGTGCTCGCGCTGGTCGTCGGTAAGGGGTGCGGCGTTGAGCGCGAGCACGAGCTTCCGCGCCGCCGGGTGCGGGCCGTCGTCCGGGGCCGGGGTTGGCTTCGGCTCCTCCTTCGGGGCCGCCCGCGCCAACTCGGCCTCGGCGTCCGCGAGGCGCTGGGCGTACTCGTCCACGACGGCGCGGCGGTCGTCGTACCCGCGGCCGAACTGCGGGCGATTGCCCGTCTTGGCCGCCTCCGGAAAGGCGCGGTCGAGTTCGGCCTTCGCCTCGGCGTGGAGGCGCTTGTAGCGGTCGCGGAGCTTCGTCAGGTGCTCGACGTCCGGCGGGGCGGCGGGCGTCGGCTCCTCCTTCGGAGCGGGCGCCGGCTTCTTGGCCGGCTTCCCCTTCGCCGCCTTCTTCTCCGCGTCCGCCTGTTTCTTCTTCTCCTTCGCCCTCGCCAGCAGGCCCGCGATCGCGTCGGCCTTCGTCTTGCCGAGCTTCGCGGCGTGCTCCTTCGCCAGGGCCACGACCTGATCCTTCTTCAGCGTGCCGAGCTGCTCGTTGAGCTTCTTGACCGCCGCCGGCGTCAGCTTCGCCGCGTCGCCGGAAAGCTGCGCCTTCACCGCCGCCACGGTCGCGGCCGGGTCGGGCTTGGCGGCTTTGGCGGCCGGCTTGGCCGCGGACCTCTTCGGCTCCGGCTTCGCGCCCTTGCCCTGCGGTGCGGGCTTCTCCTTCGCGGCCGGCTTCTTCGCACCGCCTTCGCTGCCGCTCGGTGCCTTCGCGGGCACGACGCGGCCGTTCTTCTTCGTGAACCACCGGCCGCTCTGGCCCTTCCAGACGGCGCCCTCCTCGCGCGCCGGGCCGGCCTCGAGCAGGTCCGCGGCAAACGACTCCAGGAGCGACTCGAACGCCGCGAAGGGGTCGTTCGGCTCCTCGCCCGGCGTCGGCTTCGGTGCGGGCGTCTGCACTCCCCCGCCCCCGCCCGGCCCGCCGCCCTGGTCCGGCGGAACTTCCGTCGGCAGCGGCTGGCCCGGCGTGCCGTGCTCCTCCTGGTACACGCGGTTGTCGGCCTCGATCTGGTCGTAGTCGCGGCCCTGGCGCTGGGCGAACTGCTGGCGGCTGTCGAGGTCGAGCGGAATCTCGATCTGCGCCCGCTGGGTCTCCACCAGCTTGTTCCGCGTCTCCGGGCTGGGCGCCTCGACCAGAAGGTCGATGAGCGGCTCCAGCTCCTCCCAGGTGCAAACCTTGTAGCTGCCGCCCTCTTGCGGAACCCGCAGGCCGTGCGTGCGGACGTAGTGCCGCAGCGCGTACCAGATCGGCTTCTTGAACGCCTCGCGGTAGCCGCGCTGCTCCTGTAGCACGCGGCGCACGAACGGCGACTCGGCGGTGAGCGAACTGGCGTAGTTGTTGTTGGACGCGTCGGCCGAAATGAGCCACTCGAACCCGTTCCACTTGACGACCGCGCCGCGCAGGCACGCCTGCAACACCTGAATGTGGATGGGCGTGCTCGTGGCGATCGGACCGGGGACGTACTGCATCCCCTTCGGGATGTCCTCCCACGAGCCGCGGCGGTGCCGGCGGATCGGCTCCTGTGCGCCGGTGACCGGGTCGGTGCGGGTGAACTCGGCGTCGGCGCCCACGAACGCCTGCACGTCCTCCTCGGCGGCCGTCTCGTGCTGACGGACGGCCACGATCGCGGCCTGCTGCGCCGCCGTGTCGCCGAGGTTCGTCTGCAGCCGGCCGGCGAGGTAGATGGCGTCGTAGGCGCCGAAGCAGAACTCGGTGACGCCGCGCTTCATCGACCGCCGCACGTTGCGCCGGTAGTGGGTCACCTCGTCGGGGTCGTACTCGTCGCCCTCGGCGGGGCCCTCGCCGAACTGGAAGTAGTACTTGAGCACCCGCTGCACGTCGTCCCGCGGCGTGCAGACGCCGAAGCCGTACTCGCGAGCGTCCGAGCCCGGCGGCTGCGTCAGCTGCTCGCACTCCTGGGTACGGAAGTCGGTCCACCCGTCGTCGCGCGGGTGGTGCGTCAGCAGGAACTCGCCGTCCTCCAGGCTGCGCTCGAACAACTCCGGCTCCATCGCCGGCTGCTCGCCGCCGTGCCACTGGTTCATGCGCAGGATCTCGTCCACGACCCGCTGGGCCGCGTCGATCACCTCCTGCTCGACCTGCTGCCGCTTCTGCCGTTTGGCGATCCGGTACGTGCAGCCGGAGGAGACGACGTAGCTGGACAGGCCGTGGACCATGCCCTGCGCGTAGGTGTTGGTCGCGACGAGCAGCCGCGCCGGGGCGCGGAGGAGCGACAGCTCGGCCTCGGTCTGGTAGACGGGCCAGTTGCGCCCGGCCTTGCGGTGCCAGTACGCCGCGGGGCCGCTCACCAAGGGGTCGCCGGTGTGGCGGGCCAGGTCGAGCAATTCGGCGTAGGGCGTGACCCAATCGAGCGAGAGGCTCTCGCGCAGTTCGCGGCGGTGCTCGGCCGCGTAGGCGCGGGCCAGCCGCCGGGCGCGCAGCCGCTCGGCGGCGAGGCGGTTCTCCTCGCGCAAGCGCAGCAGTTCGGCGCGGGAGGTGCGAACGCCCGCACCGAGGAGGCGGGCGTGGCCGTTGCCGTTGGCCGTGGACATGCCCCGAAAGTACCGGGGCGGGGGTGGCCGGGGCTAAGAGGTGGCCGGTATGACGTGCGGAGCGTCGGCCTTCGGGGCCTCCGCCCGCACCGACTCGAAGTGCCGCCGGATGCCGTCCCACAGTCGGCCGCTGATGGGGTGCGCCTCGTACAGCACCGCGAACAGCTCGCCGTACCGCACGCCGAAGCGGTCGGCCCAATCGGCGACGGGCTGGCCGCTGGCGGCGATGTGGTCGCGGAGTGCCTTCGCCATGCCGGCGTCGATGCGCGCCTGCTCGACCCGGAACTGCCGCACGGTCTGGAGCAGCTCGTCCAGGTCGGGCGCCTCGGCGGTGGTCGTGGTGGTGCCGGCGGTGTTGTAGGTCGCCGGCCCGTCCGGCACCCCGGACGCGGCGGCCTCCGCCATGATCGCCGCGACGACGCGATCCGCGGCCCGCTGTGCCGCCGCGGCAGCGCGTTCGTCGGGCGTGGTGCCGGGGACGCGCGGCAGCTCCCGCGGCGCGGCGCAGGCGTTCAGCTTCTCGCACTCCGCGCGGGCCTGCGCCGCGGTGCCGACGGGGCCGAAGGCGGCATTCGTCCGCAGGCCCATGACGCACCACTCGTCGTCGGGCCGGCCCGTGACGCGGACGGGGATCCAGTCGCCTGCGGCCATCGTCACTTCCTCGCCGGGTGTTTGCCGTTCCACAGCCGCACGGCCAGCCGCCGGGCGTACTCCAGCGCGTCGGGGCCGTCGTCGAAATCGGCCACCGGGAACTCCTGGAGTTGGCGCACCAGCATACGCGTTCCGGGCGTCGCGCGGAAGCGGATGTTCTTGCGGGTGACGTCGGCCGAGAGCCGGCGGATGCGCACCTCCTTCGGCACGTTGCCGGTGAGCATCTTGTACATCGGCAGGGCGAAGCCGGCGGCCCGCGTCTGCCGCACGAACTCGTCGGCGAGCAGTTCCTGGAACTGGTCGCTCTCGCACCCGAAGCCCTCGAGGTCGAGGCCCGTCTCCTCCTGCACCCGCCGGGCGAACTCGATGCCGTCGGTCACGATCCGCGGCGTCGGCCGGCGGGCGAGGTCCGCCTCCACCCACAGCCCGCCGGCGCGGTCGCGGGCCAGGGCCACGAGCGCCGAGTAGTCGCCGTGGGCGGCATCCTTGCCCTTCGACGGGTCGAGCGCGATCACGAGGAGCTGGAGGTCATCGGCCGGCGGCCAGTCGTCGAACCAGATCGAGTTGGGGAAGCACGCCGCGTCCCACTCGGTGCCGCCCTCGGCGCGCGGATCCTGCTGGTCGAGGGCGTAGAAGTCGCGCGGCTCGAGCTTGCGCCTCTGCTCCCACTCCTCGGCCGTGCGGAACCACGGCCAGAGCGACTCGCCGGGCAGCCGCCAGTCCTCGGGGTGCGGGGCGTCGGTGGCGAGGGCCGGCAGGGTGAGCACGTCGAACGGCTCGCTCTCGCCGGCGGCGACCTTGCGCTTCAGCCGGCCGATCAGGTCGTCCTCGTGCCAGCGGGTCGCGGTGATGAGGATACCGGCCCCTTTGGCCTGCCGCGTGTGGAAGACGGACGTGTACCACCGCCACACCCGCTCGCGGTGCGCGGGGGAGTTCGCCTCCTCGCGGTCCTTGCAGTAGTCGTCGATGACGCCGTGGGTGAAGCCGCGGCCGGACAGGCCGCCGCCGATGCCGACCGCCTTGAAGCTGCCGCCGCCGGCGACGTCGAACAGGTCCGCCCGGTCGCGGTCCCGCCTGCCGAGGGTGAGGCCGGCGGCCGGGAACACCTCGCGGTAGCGGTCGCCGTCGAGGATCGTCCGCACGTCGCGGCTCATCTCGTTGGCCAGGTCCGCCGTGTGACAGGCCAGGACGACGCGGGCCTTCGGCACCTTGCCGAACAGGTACGCCGGCAGCCGGCGCGAGGTCGCCTCGCTCTTGCCGTGCCGGGGCGGCATCTCGACGATGACGCGCTTGCGCCGGCCGCGGGCGAAGTCGTCGATGTAGCGGTACAAGAGCTCGTGGTGCTTCCACCAGTCGTAGTCGGCCGGGGCGGTGAACTTGGCGAACGAGTACAGGTGCTCGCGCGAGCGGCGGACGGCCCGCTCGTGCAGCACCGCCCGCAGCGCGAGCTTAGACGCCCTGGAGGCGTCGGATTTCGGCGTCGAGGTCGTCATCGGTCGCGTCGGCGTACTGGATGGGGCCGCCGTTCTTGCCGGTGTGCTCGTGCTGCTGCTTCTCCACGTACCCGCGATCCTTGCCGAGCGTCTTCAAGATGAGCGTCACCGCCCACCCCTCGCCGGCCAAGACCGCGCGGTCGAGCGAACTCTCGGCGTTGTCCAGGCGCGTCTCGCGGGCGTCCTTGACCACGGCCTTCAGCTCGTCGTGGGCCTCGACGTAGCCCCAGACGGAGCCGCGGGTCACGCCGAAGGAGCGGGCCACCGCGGCGAGGTTGCCGGCGTACTTCGGGATCGCCTCGCGCAGCGCCGCGACGGACAGGGGGCGGACCTGAACCGGGGCCGGGGGGCGCGCTGGTTTGTCCGGTTCGGCCGCCGGCGCCGGCGGAGCTTTCTTCGCCGCGGCCGGCCGCTTCGCGACGGGCTTCTTACGCTTCGCGCTCACAGGACAGGCCCTCGGCCTCGGCTCGGCGCAGGATGGTATCCGCCCATCGACAATCCAGTTCGCAGCCGTACACGGTTCGGTTCAGCCGGTGTCCCGCGATCAGCGTGGTGCCGCTGCCGAGGAACGGGTCGTACACGACGTCGCCCTCGGCGCCGTGGTTGCGGATCGGCCGGGCCATGCACTCGATCGGCTTCTGGGTGCCGTGGTCGCTGTCGAAGGAGTCGTCCTTCTTCGGGATCTTCCACAGCGACGTCTGGCTCCGGTCGCCGCACCAGCGGGCCGTCGAGCCCTTCCGCACGGCGTACCAACACGGCTCGTGCTGCCAGTGGTAGTGGCCGCGGCTGATCACGTGGCCGTCCTTCGCCCACACGACCTGCAGCCGGATCTCGAACCCGGCCGCCTCGAGCGACGCCTGCACGCTGCTGGCATGCCGACCGGCATGCCAGCAGTACACCACGTCGCCGGGGAAGAGCTTCCACGCGTCGGTCCAGTCGGCGCGTTCGTCGTTGGCGACTCGGCCCAAACGCCGCTCGGCGTTTGGGCCGAGTGCGTCCTGCCGCCACTCCGGGTCATACTCCACGCCGTACGGCGGGTCCGTCACCATCAGGAACGGCTTCGCGCCCGCGAACAGCCGCGCCACGTTCCCCTTCACCGTGCAGTCGCCGACCAGGAGCCGGTGCTTCCCGCCGATCACCCACAGCTCGCCCGGCTTCGTGCGCGTCGGCCCCTCCTCCGGCGTCGCGTCGAAGTCGTCGCCCCCGCCGCCGGCCGTCGCCCCTTCCGGCGCAATACCCGCGGCCGTGGCGAGCGACTCGAGCAGTTCGTTGATGGGGCCGCTGTCGGTGCTGACGCCCGCCAGGAGCGACGCCAGGGCCGCGGAATCGGCCTCGGCCAAAGCCCCGATCGGATCGAGTGTCGCGAGGATGAGGCGCTCCTGCTCCTCGGTCCAGCTCCCGATCACGACCGGCACCGGTGCGTCGCTCTTGGCCGCGAGCTTTTTCCGGGCGTGACCGTCCACGAGCCGGCCCGTCGCTTCATTGAGAAGCAGCACGCCGGCCCAGCCGACCTCGGCGATCACGTCCGCCAGGGCGTCGAGCTGCTTCTGCGGATGCGTCTTCCAGTTCGCGGGGTTGTCGGCCAGCTCCGAGGGCCTGCGGTATTCGAGCCGCAAGGGCTGAGGGGCCGGTTTCTTCGCCGCACGCTTCGCTTGCTTCGCCTTCGCCATGCACTTGAGGCTACCGGCGGCGTGCGGCCGGGTCGCTTGGCGGCGGACCGCTAATGCGGGAGGAGGGGTATAGGTACACCCCCGGTGTCTTCTAAGGGGATAAGGACAAGGAGGAGAGTACGAGGAGGATATTGTCTTAGGGGCCTACCGGGCTCGTCCCGCTACCGACCGTTCCCTTTAGGCAAGCTGCGCAATCCCGCCCCCGCCCGGAGGCTGCCTTTCTGGCAGCTTCGCCGCGCGTGAAACCAACCGCCTTCGTAATGACGGGGGTTGCCGGCGCGAAACGCCGCGAGCCGGCGCCGCGCGGGGCGGGCCGGCTTCGGGGTCGAGACGTGGGGCCGCGGGTCAGCCGGCCGGCGGTTGGTCCGCCGGGACCATGTGCGGCTCCTCGCGGCTCAGGCGCATGATCCGCTCGAACTGCCAGACGACGTGTTCGACCTCGGCCCGCTCGATGAGCAGAGCGTGGTCCAGAACGATGTGCTGGCCGTCCGGGTCGGGCAGGCCGCCGCCCTTGACCGACAGGGTGAGCGGCGGGGCTTCGAGCAGCTTCTTCAGCCGCGCGACAGTGGCCTCGACCGTGAAGTCTTCGTTCGTGACGGGTACGGTGCTCATGGCCTCTTGCTCTCCAGTCGTTCGACCTCTTTCTTCAACCCCTCGATCTCCGTCTCCAGCTTCGTGACCTCGTCTTCGATCCCGGCCTGCTCCCCCGGCCCCAGCGACGGTCGCGTGTAGTCGTGGCACTCGATCGGCTCGTAGAACGGCACCGGCATCTCAGCTCCCCTCCACGATGTGCGGCGTGTCCGCCTCCCCGCTGTCGGGCGGCGCACCGTCGAGCTGCACGAGGTACTTCCACGACCCCTTCGGCCAATTCACCTTGAGTACCACCCTGCCGTCGGCCCGGTACTCAAGCACTTCCCAGGACGTGCAGCCGTGGAAGTGCCGCGCGACGAACGCTTCGATGTCGCTCATATCTGCTGGCCCTCGATCTCCCCACCGAGCAGTTCCTCCGGCCCCGGCCAGCGGTCGCCGGCGCGGCGCTGCAGGTCGAGCGCGACGGAGAGCGACAGCGCCGGCAAGAGGCGGGCGTCGCCGCACAGCTCCTCGCGGGAGAGCCCGTCGGGCCGCTCGGCGGCGGTCGGGCTGATCGCCGTGAGCCGCGTGGGCTGCGTGGGCCGGCCCGCGACCCCGGCGACGAGCGCGGCGTTGCGCGAGGGCAACTCCAGGTCGCCCGCCAGCCGCCAGCCCGGCGCGTCCGGCCCCGCGATCGTGAGCACGAGCCCCGGCACGTCGAGCACCTCGATCCGCTCCAGCGGGCACACCGCGAGCACCGCCGCCCCGACGCGGCGCCACTCGGCGAAGGTCAGCCGCAGACCGCAGAGCATGCCGCGCTCGTACACGGCCCGCGGGCCGACCGTGTGGCGCGGCAGCAGGCTCTTGCCGCCGACCCAATCGGGCATGTGCGCCGCCGTGAGCCGGTCGGGCTTGTAGGCGTCCTGGTCCCACGCGACCCGCTCCCACTCCCAGCCGAGCACCGCCTTGAGCTGGGCCGCGAGCGCCCGCGGCCCCGTCTCCTCCAGGTCGCGGGCGGCGTCGAAGAACATGCCGTCGGTCACCGGCTCCGTGCCGCGGAAGCGGCTGAGCGTCACGCCGGCCCACACGAAGCGGCCGAGCTGTCGCACGGCGGGGGTGTCGCTCTCGCGCAGGTGGTCGGCGTAGACCAGGCGCGCGGTGTCGTCCGCCGGCTGGGCGAGGCAGTGCGCGAGGAGTGTAGCGCGGTCGGTCATGTCACATCTCCGGCAGCGCCGCCACCTCGGCGTCGGTCATCTCAACGCGCTTCACCTCGACGGTGAAGTGGTCGCCCTCCTGACCGCCGAAGTCGTTGCCGATCTCGCCCGTGAGGAACCCGCCCAACACGTTCGAGAGGTGCTGCCACTCGGACACCGGGGCGCCCGGTGCCGGAATCGCGCCGCAGCACTGCCACGGTTCGCCGCTCTCCGGGTTGCGGAGGAAGAGGCGCGGTCGCTTCGGGTCGGTCATGTCAGCCTCACGAACCGGTTCCACAGGTAGAAGTCCTCGACGCAGCAGTAACAGAGTTCCCGCTTCGGGTCGTCTTCGTAGTGCCACCACGGCGAATCGGGTCCGGGTCCGACGATGACGATGACGCGGTTCGTGTCCGTCTCGCGCCACCGCGACCCGATGGGGATGTCGCCGGTCACGGGGCACCTCCGAAGTCGATGACCAGCCCGCAGCACGGGACGGGCAGGACGTACAGGCGGCGCTTGGCGCGGTCGTAAAAGACGCCCACCCACAGGTCGTACCAAGCGAACAGCAGTCTCACTCGCATCGGGCGCTCTCCTGTTGGAGACGCTGTTCCAGGGCACTCAGGTCGGGCGCGGGCGGCAACGGGTGGGCGAGGTCAACGATTCGCAGGCACACTCGCTGAAGCTCCGCCAATTCGGGGTCCGTGCCCGGCGTGTCCTGCCGGATGAGTTCGGCGCGGCGGGCGTTGAGCCGCCGGAAGCGGGCGCGTTTGACGACGCGCCGAGCGCCGCCCTGGGTCTGAACGCGGTCGAGCGCCGCGATGTCGGTTTTCTGCTGTGCGGTCAGTCGCACGGGTGCGCCTCCGTGAGAAGCCCCAGGAGTTCGGCACGGCGTTCGGGCGAGAGCTTGGAGAAGGCGATTGCGGCTTCGTCGTCGGCTGTTCTGCGGTGGTACATCGAGTCGCCCACAGCCGCCCATCCGATGCTTCCGTCCAGACACCACCCCCAGCCCAACCGCTTTAGCGCGTCGTGCCAGTCCGCACCGAGGTAGTGGCGGTCACTCTGTTCACCCGAACCCAGCCATCTCCAAGCGCCCGTGGCGTGGTCCCGTTGTGGGCACTTTCTCAACACCCCCAGCGCGCGGTATCCCTCCGCGCGCACGTCGCCGCGCTCCTCCAACCAGTCGGCGAACACGAGCCGCGTTTGCCAGTCGGCCGGGTCGGCGTCGAGCGCGGCCTGGAAGTCGTCCTCGGTGGTCATTGGGCCTCCACGACGTCGAGTCGCTCCCGCGCCGGGTCGAACGGGTACAGCCGCTGCGCCTCGGCCTCCGCCGCACTCGGGCTGTCGGCCGTCACGACGCCGCAGTAATCGACCAGTCCTCGGCCGACCAGGACGCGGTACACCTCGTACCTGCCGGCGGCCCTGGAGTCGTCCTCGGTGGTCACGCCGCACAGCCCTCCTTCGCCCGCCCCGCCGCCCAACCCTGCGCCCCGTCGAGCGTCGGGAACGGGTCGCTGAGCCCCGCCGCCGGCCCCGCCGCGCGGTCGAGGGCGACGTACCCTTCGGGGATCGCGTACACCACGAACCGCCCGCACACGCTGCGGGCCTCGCCGCCGCCCTCGGTCACGTACCAGTCCATCGCTCCGCCTCCGTTGCTTCGCGTCACGCCGACACGCCCGCCGCCTGCTTCGCCAGCTCCTTGCCCGCGTCCGTGAGCGACCACAGGTCGCCCTGCTTGAGGAAGTACCGCAGCACGCTCTGGTTGAACGCGTCGGGGCCGTGCTTCTTCAGCCGCTTGTCCACCGCCTCCGGCGGCAGCCCGCTCTCCCGCGCGATCGCCTCGGCCGTCATCGGCACGGGGCTGTCCGCGAGCGTCTCGGCGATGAGGCACGCCTGCGCCCGGGCGCGCTGGGCCTTCTCCGACGGCACCGCGTCGAAGCGGCCGGCGTTGGCGGGACGGGGCCTCGCGGGCGGCTCCGGGGGTGGACCAGTTTCGGCAACAGTTTCCGGAATCGGGCCGGTCGTTGCCGGATCGCCGGGATTTGTTGCCGGTTCGGGTGGACTAGTTTCCGCCCGGTGAGCTTCGGCCTCGGCCGCGGTCGGCACGATGTACCCCTCCTCGCGCAGCGCCTGTCGGCCGGCGTCGGTGAGCCCGCGCTTGGTGGCGCCGCCGCGGCCGATCATCTCGAACCAGTCGCAGCCGAGCAGCCCGCCCCGGCTCACCAGCGTCATTACCGGGATGTCGAGCGCGTTGGCGATCTGTGTCGAGGACTGCGGCCCGTTCGCCAGGTAGCGGGCGATTCGCAGCCGCTTGTCGCGGGCCTCGCGCTGAGGCCGGTCCGGTTCCCCCTTCGCGACCGGCGCCTCGGCCATCGGTTGCGGCGGCTCCGGCTGCGGCTCGGGCTCCGCGTCCGGGTCGGGCTGCGGCTCCGGCACGGCGGGGATCGCGGCCGGTGGCTCGATGCCGGAGGGCGCGTCGTCCTCGGTCGGGTCGGGAATGGTCGTCACGCCGTCGGGGAGCGCCTTCCACTCGCCGCGCCGGACGGGCCGCTTCGCCAGTTCGGCGGCCAGCGCTTCGGCGTCCCCCTCGGACAGCTTGGCGGCGAACACGGTTCCGCGCCCCGCCTCCGCGGCCCGCTTCAGCTTGCGGCCGACCAGGAACAGCCACTGGCACACCTCGTCGGCCTCGTCGGCCGTCAGGTCCGGCGGGAACGTGAGCTGCGCCTGCCGGCCGTCGCCGGCGAGGCTGAAGATGTCGTGGCGGTTGTCGAGGATGCTGGACACGGGCGATGCTCCTTCCTGGGTGTCGGTGCGGGTCACTTTGCGGCCCACACGTCCGGCTCTGCCTCCCGCACCAGACCGCTGTCCGTGAGGTGCCGCCGAGCTACGACGGCATCCATCAGCAGCTTGTCGGTCGCCTTCAGCCGCTCCGAGACGACACGGTTGTAGGCCACGCGGTACTGCTCCGTCGTGAAGCAGCCGGTGTCGTTGCCCGCGAGCAGCGTGCGGACGGTCAGGCGGGCCATTGGCAGGATGCAGTTGCGGTAGAGCCACGCGAAGGTTTCGCGGTCCTTCGCCTCGTCAATCGGGTCGTCGGCGCTCATAGGGCGCGTCCTCCGAGTCGGTGCGGTGCGGGGTCACTTCTTCGCGGCGGCCTTCTTGCCGGCCGGCTTGCCGTTGGCCGCGGCCCGGTCGGCTTCGGGCCGGAAGTCGATGAGGGCGTCGCCGGCCTTGAGCACGACGTCTTCGGGCGTGCCGAGGTCGCGGAGCACGTCGTAGACGGTGGCGTTCTCGCGACCCCGCTTGTCGCGCAGGTGGGCGAGCTGGTCGTCGATGTCCGCGACGGTCGCCGGGGCCGGGGAGAACTTGGTGTCGAGGTGCGCGGCCGCCTTCGCGGGGAAGTTCGGCACCGCGGCGAGCGGGGTGTAGACGCCGTCGGTCGCCGGCTTGGCGGCGCGGTCGGGTTCCTTCGTGGTCAGCTTCCGCTCCTCGCTCGCCGGGCCGAGCACGTACTCCTGCTTGCCGACCCGGACCCGCAGCCCGAAGTACGCGTTGGCCCGCTCCTCGTCGGTCATGGTCGGCTTGAACTGCGGCTTGAGCGACCGCGTGCGGTCGGGGAACTTCTCCTTGAACCGCGTCGGCTGGTAGAGCGGCGCGAAGTCCATGCCCGAATGCCCGTACTGCATCGAGCCGCCGGTGCTGACGTAGGGCGTCCCGTCGAGGGTGATGGGCCTGACCGATACCGGCTCCTTGAGCTTGTCGGTAAGCTTCTCCAGCGGCAGGCGGGCCTTCTCGAAGTCGGCCAGCTCGACGCCGAGGTCGCCGATGTACTCGCCCTCGAAGGCGGCGATGGGCACGCACGCGCTACAGAGGTCTTCCTCGTCGTTGACCCACTCGCACGGCATCCCGATCTTGGCGACGCACTTCGCGCAGTTGTCGTCGGTGCAGCCGCACACCCGGCAGCGGCGCACCTCGACGCACGCCGGCCCGTCGGCCGCCTTCGCGGCTTCGGCCTTCGCGACCTTCTCCTCGGCCGACTCGCCGCCGGAGAGCACGCGCCGGGCCTGCTCCCGGAGGGTGTCCCAATCCAGCTCGGCGAATGCCAGGAGCGCCTTGCCGGTGGTGCGGGTGGGGCCGTCGAACTGTAACTCCATCGTCGTCGCCAGTTCGACCATGAGGCCGACCATCTGCGACGGCTTCATCCCGGCGAGGGCCGCGTCGATCCGCTCGCCGATGGCCGACCGCTTGCCGACCCGGTCGCCGAACCGCTCCTCCATGAGTTGCGAGCAGGCTTCGCCGTGTTGCATCACCGCGTCGTAGCAGTACGCCCGCAGCGCCAGTTCGAGAGCACCGCGGATCGGCCCCTCCTCGTGGGCGTCTTCGTGCTCGTCCAGGGCCGAGCACTGGTCCTCCGTGTACTCGCGGAGGACGGTCGCCGCGAGCTTGGTCGCCTTCTCGTCCACCTCCCACTCGCCGACGGTGACCGGCTTGCCGTCCTTGCCCTTCGCGCCGGCGGGTGCCTTCTCGGTTCGCGCCGCCGGCCTCTCGCCCTTCGGCCGCTCCGGTTTCTTGAGCGTCCCGTTGTCCCGCAGCGCCTTTCGCAGCTCGCCCGTCTTCGCGACGAGGCGGAGCTTGTGCTTGTGGTCGAGCACCGCGTACACGTCCACTGCCGCCGAACTGACGTCCGCGGTGCCGAGCAGGTGGAGCAGAACCTCCTCCCGCTTCTTGGAGCCGCCGAAGTTCTCGGCCAGCTCCGACAGGCCCGCCGGCTGCTTGACGTCGCACCAGCCCCGCGGCGGGCTCGTCTCGGAATACGGCGGCCACGCGAATTCTTCTGGGGGCGGTAGCGCCCCCTTCACCGTTCCCTTCTTCAGTTCGCGCGCGTCGTGCGCCGCGACCTTCTGCCGGTAGCAGTCCGGGTCGAGGCACACGTCGGCCCGCGTCCCCTCCGCGGTCGCCTCGGCGTCGTTGCCGGCGCGCTTCGGGCACGCCTCGCAGCTTCCGGCTTCGGGGACGAGGTCGAGCGCCTTGCGGTCGAAGGGGGCGCCCTTCAATTCGACGGTGAAGTGGTTGCGGATCAGGTCTTTGGCGTCGCGGTAGGAGAGCGGGTCGAGGTGGTCGCGGGTCAGGTTCGGGCGGTCCGGCGTGCCGACGAGGTGCTCCGGGTTCAGCACGCCCTGGAGCACGCACGCCGCCGCGACCTTCCGCGCCTCCTCGCCGGGCACGCGGGCCACCACCTCCGCCGTCGCCCGCGGCAGCACGCCGGCGTCGAGGGCCGGCATCACCCACGGCGGCAGCTTCGCCAGCCGCAAAACGCTCCGCACCTGCCCGACCGACTCCGCACCCACGAGGGCGGCGAGCGCCTTGTCGTCGGGCAGGCCGGCGCGCACCTGGACGTAACCCGCGACCAGCTCCGACACCGACAGCGGCCGGCTCTGCTCGCGGCTGACGAGCATTCGCTCCCGCACCTTCTCGTCGGAGAGCGGCCGGATGATCACCTGGACCTTCTCGCAGGCGTGCGCCTCCTCGGGGTAGTGCTCGCAGATGTAGTGCAGGGCGCGCAAGCGCCGCTCGCCGTCGGTCAGTTGGAAGTGATCGACGCCCTCCCACCGCCGGCCCTTGTCGTCCCAGACCGGGGCCTCGTCTGTGCCGACGGGCCGCACCTCGAGAGGCTGCTGCAGCCGGTCGGCGCGAATCGACTCCGCCAGCCCGGCGATGTCGGCGTCGTCGAAGCGGCGGCGCAGGTTGAACGGGCAGACGCGGATCGACGCGAGCGCCACGTCGGCGCCGCTGTCCGGGCCGGAGGTGGCCGGCACGCCCGCGGAGACGGGCGGCCCGGCCGGGGTGCGGGCGTTCGCACCGGGCTTCGGCTTGGCGGCGGACTTGGCTTTGGGCTTCGCGGTCCTGGTCGCGGTCGGCATGTCAGGTCGCTCCGGCTGGAGGGGGGAACGGTTGCGGTTTCACACCGTCGGGGACGCGGTGTTTGCCGCGGGCCAGGGGGTGCTTCGGGCAGCCGTCGGCGGTAAGTCCCAGGTGCTCGACGCACGCCGTCGAGCCGATCAGCTTCCGCACGGCGCGGGCGCGCTCGGCCCACTTCGGGTGAGGCCACTTCGAGGCCACGCCGCCCCAGGCCGCGACGACCGTCCGGCCGGCGCACTGTCCCGCGATGTGGTAGTCGTTGTCCGGCCCGATCGGGTCGGCCGAGCGCCGCAGCTCCGAGGGGTCGGTGGCCCGGAGAGCGAACAGGTTGACCACCACGAGCCGGCCGTAGCCCCAGGCGTCCGCGAACGCCACGCACCGGCGGATGGTCGGGTCGTCGGCCCGGTGGTCGGCGGTCGAGGGGTTGAGCATCACGAACGCGACCGCGCCCCGGTCCGGGTTCCACGTCCGGGTGAGGAGGTAGCGGTACAGGCCGCAGGGCGAGAGCACGGCGTCGGCTTCGAGGTAGGTCACAGTTCCGGCCCCCACCGCCACCAGGCGTAGACGATAAAGGCGAAGGCCGCAATCGCCGTGCAGGCGACGGCCGCTTCTGGCCAGTTCATCTCGGCGAACAGCGTCACGACTTGGCCTCCACCGTCGCCCGGCCCGCGTACCCCGCCGCCTCCGCGACCGCGTGCCGGTAGCCGCGGCGCACCAGCTCCCTCGCGTACTCGGTCGCGGCCTCGGCGAGCTTCTCGGAGGCGCGCTCCGGCACCACCTTCACGAGCGCCGTCAGGGCGCACCCGCCGGCGACCGTTTCGAGCTTGCCCTTGTCGTTGACGCTCAAGGGCCACAGCGTGCCGTGCAGGTCCTCGGCGAAGACGTTGAGGCCCCGCGGGACGCGCCGCTCGACGTGCGGCGGCACCGGCCCCCACGGCAGCCGCAGCTCGCACTGCTCGCGCAGGCTCGCGAGCGCGGCCGCCACTGCGACCTTCCGGCGCGTCGCCGGGCCGCCGTCGGCGTCGTCCACCGCGCACTCGGCCTTCCTGCCGCAGCGGGCGCACTCGGCCATCACGAGCGTCGGCGTCGCGTCGATGTGAACGGGCACGGTCGGGGGAACGCGGTCGTCGGCCATCGGGTCACTCCTCCGCTTGTTCACCGTCGGTTCCGTTCCGCACGTCCGCGATCCACCAGTTGCCGCCCGCGTCGATCAGGGCCACGGCCTCGGCGTAGCTCGCCACCGCCGCCACCCGCTTCCACCGCGAGCCCTTCGCGCTGGAGCGATACCGCAACTCGTAGCCCGCGGGGGCAGGTGCGGGCGTCCGCACCGCGGGGGTCGCCGGTCCGTCGGCGTCGGGCACGGGCTCACTCCCGTCGGTCCACTTCGAGCAACTGCCACAGCGCCCAGTCCGCGGCGGTCCACTCCTCGGCGTCCTGCTGCAGGTGAGCGATCAGCTCCGGGTGGTCGCAGCCGGCGTCCTGGAGCGCGTCGGCGAGGATCGGCATCCGGTCGAAGGCGCGCTCGGCGACGATGCCGCGGGCCAGCGCCACGGCCGTGGTGGTCCGCCAGGCCGGATCGAACTGCAAGTCCCGCGGGCCGCATGCGTGCCGGTAGGTGGCGTAGAGCCACCGCCAGCGCTGCTTTTGAACGTACGCCGCGTCCGCCGCGTCCGCCGCGTTCGCCGCGAACGCCGCGTTCGCCGCGTACGCCGCCGCGTTCGCCGCGAACGCCGCGTTCGCCGCGTACGCCGCCGCGTTCGCCGCGAACGCCGCGTCCGCCGCGTTCGCCGCGTACGCCGCCGCGTTCGCCGCCGCGTCCGCCGCCGCGTCCGCCGCGTACGCCGCGTTCGCCGCCGCGTCCGCCGCCGCGTCCGCCGCGTACGCCGCGTCCGCCGCCGCGTCCGCCGCCGCGTCCGCCGCGTACGCCGCGTCCGCCGCCGCGTTCGCCGCGAACGCCGCGTTCGCCGCGTCCGCCGCGTACGCCGCCGCGTTCGCCGCGAACGCCGCGTCCGCCGCGTTCGCCGCCGCGTCCGCCGCGTCCGCCGCGTTCGCCGCGAACGCCGCGTTCGCCGCGTACGCCGCCGCGTCCGCCGCGTACGCCGCGTCCGCCGCGTCCGCCGCGTACGCCGCGTCCGCCGCGAACGCCGTAATCACCTTCTCGGCCGCTTCGATGGCTTCGCGCGGCCGGAGGTCTTTCGGAAACCTGGCCTCGAAGATCGGCAGCACGCGCCAGGCGTCCTCGACGGCCCGGCGCGCCCACTCGAAGGCCAGCAGGCGCCGCACGGCCGGCGGGAGCTTGGCGAGCGCGGTGCGGCGCTCCTGCCACTCGTCCCAGGTCCAGCCCTTCGGCAGCTTCTCGGTTCGCGTCGCCATGCTCACTCCTTCTGCTGGCCCTCGCGCCGGGCCGCGTCCGCGCGGGCCTTGCACCGCGAGAGCAGCTCGTACTCGATGGCGTCGGTGCCGTGGCGGGCCACCACCTCGGCGTAGCCGGGGCCGGCGTGCCAGTCGCCGATCACGGTCTTGAGCTTCGGCCGGCCGAGATCATCGACGCGCCACGTCACCTTGCTCGCACCTTCCCCCTGGTCCTCGTCGGGGTCGTCCTCGCCGCGGTCCACCGTGTCGATGCCCGAGAGCATGTGGTCGAGCAGGGCCTCCCGCTGGCCCGGCCGGAGCTGCTCGTACTCGGCCCCGTCGATCACCAGCTCGGCGTCGTACTCCTTCGTGAGGCGGTCCTTGAGCGGCACCGGCCGGATGTGCGCCAGCACCTCGTACCCGTTGCGCTTTTGAGCGCCGGGCCGTCCGGGTTGCGCGCCAGAAGCACGCCGACGCGCACCTCGGCGGCACGGAGCCGCGGGTGGTAGCGGGCCATGACGCGCGCGAGGAGGGTGAGCACGTCGGGGTCGGCGAGCGAAAAGGTCGTCGGCATTACCAGGTCTCCCCCTTGTCGTTCTCGGGCATGGGTCCGATGTTCGCGCGCCAGCGGATGTAGCTGGCGATCCGCTGCGGGCGCCCGGCGTCCTCCCACTCCTGCCGCACCCGCGTGCACTCGGCGCCGCCGAGGCCGTCGCAGTGGGAGCGGGCGGCTAGGGCCGCCCAGACGCGGTCGAACAGATCAGGTTCCGCAGAGGTTTCGGCCATCGTGTCACTCCATTCGCGGTTGAAACCGAGACACCGAAACACCGAGAGTCCGTGCATATTGACCGGGATTACTAGGCCGGTCGGTGTCTCGCCCCGGTCGGTGTTTCGGCCGAAGGTCCGCGGGTTCGGTGTTTCGGTCCTTCGGTGTTTCGGTCCCTCGGTCGCTATTCCGAGATCGTGACCGGCCGGCGCTTCCAGTGCATCGGGGGGCCGATTCCGCTCCACCAGTCGTTGTCCTTGTCGCCGCCGAAGTTGCGGTTCACGATCTGGCCGGTGCCGTTCTTGCCGAGGGCGGCCTTCGCGTCCCGGATCGTCGAGGGTGCGAACTGTGCCTGCCGGCCCGCCTCCTCGATCTCGGCCGAGGGGTAGGCGTACTCCTTCAGGAATCCGAGCAGCCACGCCTTGCACTGGTCGAGCTTCGACGCGGCCGGCGACTTACCCGCCTCGCGCCCGCTGGTGTCGATCCCGTCCTGCGCCGGCCCCAGCACCCAGCGACAGCACTCCTTCTGGAAGGTGAGCGGGACGGTCTGGTCGGCGAGGTCGCGGCCGGTCATGAACAGCTTGGCCGTGTCGCTGCCCCGCTCACGGTCGAGCACCCACAGCGTGTCGGCCGCGCCGCTGATGCCGAGGGTGCCCGACAGCTCGTCGAACGGGTCTTCCGCCCTCAGCTTCCGCGTGTGGTGGATGAGCAGCCCCGACGCCCCGTAGTAGTCGAGCAACTCCTTCAGCCCGCCCACCGCCTCGTAGTCCTCCTGGTAGCTGTTCCCGGCGCCCTTCGGCGGCTGCCGGAACTTCGCCAGCGTGTCCACGATCACCAGCCGCGCCGGCGCCGCCCTGTTCGCTTCGAGCCACTCGGCGAGGTAGTACAGCCCCCGCTGCTCCTCGGTGGCCCGCGGCCAGCGGGTGTGCAGCGTCAGCCCCGCCGGCGGCACCCAGCCGAGCCCCTGCGAGAGCGTGAGGAGGCGAGACTTCAGCCGCGGCCGGGTGTCCTCCATCGCCAGGTAGATCACCGCCCCCGGCGTCGCCGTCCGGCCGTCGAGGTCGTGCTCGCCCGCGACCGCCCAGCCGATGAGCAGCGACAGCCAACTCTTGCCCTGCTTGGGTCGCCCGCCGAGCACGGTCAGCCCCTCGGGGAGCAGGCCGTCGATAGCGAACCGCGGCGGGGGGAAGTCGGTGGCGACCAGGTCGGCTGCCGACAGGCCCGGCCCCGGCGAGCCGTCGGCCGCCTGCGCCTTGCGCCAGGGCGGCGTCTCAGCCGGCTTGCCGTTCGTCTCCGTCGGACGCCCCGGTCCGCCCCCCAATAGCTGCTTCGCCCTCGCTGTCGTTGTTCCGGGCGGCATCGGTCGGTCGCTCCGTCTCGGCCATCCGCTGTTCCAGTGCGGCCAGCGCGTTTGCCAGCCGCCACGTTTCCGCTCGCGCCCGCTTCGCCTCGTCCTCGGCCGCGGCCACCCGCCGGCTCATCGCCAGCCACTGCTCGGCCCCGCCGGGTTTCGAGCTGACGAGCCACGTCAGGACGTCCTTCCACATCACCTCGTCGGCCGCGGCCTGCACCTGGCCGAAGAGCGCCCCCGGCCGCTCGGCCACCGCGCTCCGCAGTAGGAGCAGGAACACGTCGGCCAGGTCGCCCCGCAGCGTCCGCTCGCGGCCGAGGGCCTCCTCGAGATCGAAGGCCGCCCGCGCCCGGTCGTCGGGGTCGCCGGCGCCGAAGGCCAGCTCGGCGGCGCGCTCGGCCTCGATCCGGGCGTACACCGCCTCGGCGTACGCGTCCCACGGCCAGCCCATCCCCTTCGCGGTTTCGACCGTCGCCGCGTCCATGCCCGCTCCTCAGTTCGCCTCCGGGCTCTGCCCCAGCCAGCTCACCAGCTCCTTCGCCTGCTCGGCGGTCATCGCCGGCAGCCGGCCCGTCGGGGCGCAGCCCTGGCACACCGGCCGCAGGAGGCCGTCGGCGACGTGCCTGGCGGTCGCGGGCGAGGCGATCACCTTCACCCGGCAGCAGGAGCAGCGGAGCGTCTTCGAGCCGGGCGGGGGCGGCATGTCGGCCGGAGCGTCCTTCACGCGGACGCAGAGCACCGGGTGTGCGTCCATCAGATCACCTCCGCCGCGAACCGCTCGTCGGCCGCCGGAGCGGCCTTCGCCGCTTCCGCCGCGAGCGCCTCGCGGGCTTCGAGCACCTCGAACCAGAACCGCGCCGCCTCGGTGTAGAGCCACGCCTGCTGGTCCGGGTCGGCCGCGACCGGCACCACCGCCAGCCAGTCGGCCGGCGCCTCGGGCCGCGACCGCTCCGGCAGCGCCCGCCACTCCTCCCACGCGACCGCGCCCGCCGGCGTGAAGCGTTTCGAGGGGTTGAACGTGGCGAAGTCGGCGCGACTCAGGCCGCACACCAGGAGCTGCCACTGGACCTGCGCCGCGTAGTAGTCGGGCACCACGCCCGCGAGCGCCGCGGAATGCACCTCCCAGCTCGGGCACTTCAGTTCGAGCAACCAGTCGAGCCGCTCGCCGGGCAGCACCGCGCCGTTCGTACACAGCCCATCCAGGCTGACGCGCGCCCACGGGCAACCCAGCATCTCGACGCAGCACGGCGGGGCCGGGAACCGCGTGCGGAGCGTGTACAGGTGGCGGGCGTGCGGCTCCAGGACCGTGCCGCGGTACATCGCGCCGTTGACCGGTCGCTCCCACGCGCCGATCTTCTCGCGGAGCACGTTCGCGCGGGTCGCGTCCTCGAAGGGCGCGAGGCCGACGACGGCGGCGATGTCGCTGCCGCCGACCCCGGCTTGCCTCCAGGCGCGCCAAGCGTCGGTTCCCTGCGCGAGGTCGCGGATGATGTTCATGCGGACCCTTCGCTTCAGTCGTCACGAATCAGCTTCGACCTGCACCTTCGCGATGTTCGGCCGCGAGGTTCAGGGCGGCGGACATCCGGTGGCGGCAGTTCGGACAGCACCTGCACCTTCGCGATGTTCGGCCGCGAGGTTCAGGGCGGCGGACATCCGGTGGCGGCAGTTCGGACAGCACCTGCACCTTCGCGATGTTCGGCCGCGAGGTTCAGGCGGGGTAGGTGGCGAGCGCGTGCTCCTTCACCTGCTGCCTGCACCTTCGCGATGTTCGGCCGCGAGGTTCAGGGACAAGGACAACGAGCCGCGCGTCTGCCCCAAGTGCCTGCACCTTCGCGATGTTCGGCCGCGAGGTTCAGGCAGCCCGTGCAGGGCCCTGGTGCTCGCAGCCTGCTGCCCCCTGCACCTTCGCGATGTTCGGCCGCGAGGTTCAGGCATCCCAGACGAAATGGGAAAATGGCAACTGGAAGCCTTTGGCCTGCACCTTCGCGATGTTCGGCCGCGAGGTTCAGGGGTCCGCGCCGGAAGCGCCCGCCCTGAAACGGTTTTGGGGACTTCTGGCGAGCGGCACCCGGCGGCCCGCGCCGGACCTGACCCGCCCTCGGCTTTGCAGTAGCCGCAACATGCTGTGACCTCAGCAAGTAGGTTTACGCGAGAGGTACTACGCTTCGCTCTCGCCCGCATCCGCTTCGGACGCATCGTGTTGGAACGCTAAACCCTCCTCGTTGCACAGACACCGCAACCGCTCTCGCAGCGCGTGCCACGGCAGGCTCGGTACGAACGATCGCTCCGCGTCGCGGTAGACGAGTACCCCGCACCGCTGCCGCCGGGCGAACCCGACGACCGCCGCGGCGATCTGCTTCAGCTCCGAGTCGATCCGCCCGTGCTGCCGTTCGATGTGCGCCGCGGCCCCGCCCGCGACCATCCGGCGGCGCTTCCGGGCCGGCCACCGCTTCTCGTGCTTCATGTCGTTGCGGTAGCGAGCGAGCCAGCGGGTGTGACCGTACACGGCGCCGCGCACCTGATCGCCGGAGATGACGAACGGGTCGCGGTCGGGCACTTCGACGGTAATCAAGTTCTCGGCGCCGGTCGTGACCGTCGCGACGCGCTCGGTCTGTTGCGGCGCCGGGGTGCGCGGAAATCGCCCCGCGATGATCGCCTTGACCCCGACGACCCGGCCGCCGCGCGAGACGGGTACGAGCTTGAGGTCGGCGCCGCGGGCCGCGCCCGTCACGAGGGCGTCGAAGTCGCGCAACTGCCACTTGAGTTCGGGCGAGCGGTCCAGTTCCAGGAGATACCGCCCGCCGAGGAGCGGCACCGCGACGCGCGGGATGCGCCCGCCGGGGTCGTCGTGCCAGCCCGCCCACCAGTCGCCGGCGCGGATGGGGAAGGGGTACGGGTAGCCGAACACCATCGGCCGCGCCTTGCCCTGCCAGAGCACCGCCAGCCGGCCGAAGCTCTTGTGCCCCTTCCAGGCGTCCTCGACGGCCGTGAGGACCGTCAGCGCGCTGCCCGTCGCACCGTCCCACAGTTGCCGCCACGCCAGCGGCATCACCGACTGGTCGTTCCACAGGGAGTACAGCGTGCCGACCTGGGGCGCCTTCGGGTCGGCGCCCTTGCGCTTGAGCCTGCGCTTGAATGTGCCGAACATGGCGGCCGGGTCGTACTTCGGCAGCGTTTCCATCTCCGGGGTGCGGCGCACGTCCCGGCGGGCCAGTTCGCGGATCGCCCAGTTGGCGAGGTCGGTCGCGGCCCGCCACGCCGGGTGGAAGTGCCGCAGGAACCCCTCGGTGAACTCCACATCGTCGCCCCGCGCGTCGAGCCGGCCGACCACCCGCGCCACCGGCAGCGAGATCGCCCGCACGCAGTAGTCCGCCGCCAGACAGGCTCCGCAGATGGGGCCGCCGTAATCCTTCCACCCGCGCGGCAGGCGATTGGAGACGACTTCGGCCGCACAGCGGGCGCAGGCGAACGCACGGCTCATCGCGGCACCTCCACACGGCTCTCCAGGTCCGCCGCCGCGTTCTTGAGCGCCGCCACCGCGGCCCGCGGGGCGCAGTGACCCGTGTAGTACGCCTGGCCCGTGCGGTCGAAGAGCACCAGGAAGAACATCGGGTCGGCGACGCCGCGGGCGGCCAGCGCGTCGAGCAGCACCGGGCGCAGCGCGTCGAGCAGCGCCTCGATCTCGGCCTGCGGGGTCGCTTCGAGGGGGCGCGGCCCGGGCGGTTCACTGCCGGCGAGTTGCACCGCCCGCTCGTGCCCGGCCTCCGCCTCGGCGAGGGTGTAGTACCGCTGTTGAAAGTCCGCGTGCGGGCCGCCGAAGATCATCGTCTCGAAGAGAACGGGCCGACCGTCTTCGCGGGAGCTGTGGTCGATGCCGAGGAACACGGTGGAAACCGTGACGCCGCCGGGCAGCTCGGTCCGGCCGACGATCTGGCCGCCCTCGTGGAACGGACGGCGAGCCCCGGCCGATTCGATCCAGCTCGCCATCTCCACGAGGTGCGACGGACGGAAGCTCCCGTCGCCGGTGGGAACGTAGTACCTCATTCCGCCGCTCCTTCCCGCCGGCACACCCGGCAGCACAGCCTCACGCCCGGCCGCAGCCCGGCCCGGTCGCCGCGGGCGGCCCGGCAGGCGTAGTGCCCGCAGCCGAGCTTGGCGATCACGAGCCGGCTGCCGGCCTTGTTGGTGATGAGCTTCTGGCCGGCGACGGGCCGGCGGGGTTTGCGCCTCACGTCGTCGCTCCTTCCTTCGCCGCCTTGTTCGCGGCCCGCTTGTCGCGCCGGGCCTGCTTCTCGTTCGCCACCTTCGTCAGCGCCTCGAACAGCTTGAGCGCCGCCGACGGCATCAGCCCCGGCACCTTCAGCGTGGGGCTGGGCACGAACCCGCAGTGCCTCGCGATCCCGCCGCCCTCGCACGGCCGCAGCTCGGCGTCGAGCTTGTCGTCGCGGACCTGAGTCCAGTCGAGGCCGGTGGCGTCGCCGAACAGGCCGACGATGCGCTTCACGATGTCGCCGCCGGCGAAGTTGGGTTTGGGCTGCGCCGCGGTGGCGCCGCTCGCGGACGCTTCGGTGCGCCGCTCGGCCGCGGGCATGGGCTTGGACTCAGCCTTCGCCGGCGTAGAGGTCGCCGCAGAACTTGCAGGCGCGGCGGTACTCGTAGCCGTGGACGGGGCAGAAGGGGTCGTGGCGGGAGGGTCCGCGCGCTGCTCACCCTCCCCGTCGAGCGGCGGGCCGTCGGCGCTCATGCGCTGGAGTTCGGCGAGCTTCGCCTGCGTCTCGGCGTCGGCCGCGGTCAGTGCCGCCTTGCGGGCGTCCTTCCGCTTGCCGAGCTGGTCGATCTGGAAGGCCGTGAGCCGGCCCGCCTTCGCGTCGGCGTTCACCTTCTCCATGACGCCCCTGAGCGCCTCGATCGAGGCCGCGGCGTCGATGGCCCTGCCGTGGGCGTCGCCGAGTTCCCCCTGCGAGAGCGGGGCCGCGACCGGCTCGGCGGACAGCCACCAGTCGAACAGCGGCCGCCAGAACTCCGGGCCGGGTTTGGTGCAGCTCTTGTTGTCCATCGCCGAGCAGCCGCGGACCTTCTCGACGTGCGCCTCGTGGCCGGCGTCGAGGCGCAGCACGCAGTCGAACTCGTACTCGGTGTTGTCGCGCTGGTCGGTCTTCATGCCGACCTTCTTGATCTGCGCCCGGCCGTTGCCGTCCACCGTCCGCTCGTACTCGCTCTTCACCCGCATCGTGACGATACAGTGCGCCCGCAGGTCGGTGAGCGTGGTGAGCATGGTCCGCTGTTCGGGGGTGACCTTCGCCCACCCGCCGAACTTGTCGCCGCGGTTGGCGCGGGCGTACTCGTCCACCTTCTCCATCGCCCCGTGCCAGGCGTGGGAGAGGGAATCGAAGATGATGAGGTCGAAGCCCTGGCCGACGAGGTACTCGTAGCACTCGGCGTAGCCGGCCGGGTTCTGCTTGTCGTGCGGGATGGCGCACGTCTCGTACTGCCAGGTCTCGCCGTCGATGTGGACGCCGTCGTAGAGGCCCGCCGACTCGTTCTCGCTGTCGGCCACCACGATCCGCTTGCCGATCCCCGCGCGCCGCATGGCGAACGCGAGGCGCAGGGCCGTGTACGTCTTGCCCGAGCCGGAGAGGCCCTCCAGGCTGATCTTGAGCGGGCGGCGCTGGCGCTTCGCCTTCTTGACCTCGAAGGACATGGTCAGACTCCGAAACTGAGGAACGGGAACCGGAACACGCAGGAACAACCCAGAACGACCGCCGAGAATTGAACTCGGCCCTCCGCCCTGCTGGCAGGCGGCGCTCTTCCGCTGAGCTACGGTCGCAAGTTGCCGGATCGCGCTTTTGCACCCTCGCGTCGCGCCCGTCCGGCCGGGCGGCCGCCCCACGAGGGCGGCGGTCACACTCTGATCGAGCCCCGTTCCGTCTCACCCCCGCACGGGACCACGCGGGTCGTTGGCGGCCACGTCCGCCGGTCCCATCGCCGGCATTCGGCCGCCGGTGATCGCGTCACGCGCTCCTGAGCACGTCACCGGCCTCGCCCAGCCGGTCGGCGAGCTTCACCGGGCCGACGGCCTTCGCGGCGAGGGCCGCCTTCTCCTCGGCCGACAGCTCGCCGAGCGGGGCCAGGTCGATCCCGTTGGCGACCATGAAGCGGAACAGCCCGGCGCGGGTGACGCGGCGGAACTTCGAGCCCGGCACCCGGAAGCCCGCCAGCCGGCCGGCGTCGAAGCAGCGGATCACGCTCTGCTGGCTGATGCCGCACATCTTCGCCACGGCCCCGGTCGTGTAGGTCGGCGCCGCCGGGGCCGCCCCGCTCGGCTGAACGGCCGGCGCCGGCCCGGACACTTCGCGCGCGTCGATGACGCCCATTGCAACACTCCTCGCCTCGTGGGTTCCGTCCCTCGGTCAGGCCGCCACGCCGGCGGCCGCACAGATCGCCTTCCGCCGGGCCGGCAGCAGCATGCCGTGCCGCTTGATCGCCAGGCTCCGGGGCAGGTCGAAGGCCAGCTTCACGTTGTTGTCCCCCGGGTGGTGCCGGGCGAACATCACCCGCCCGCCGGCCAGCTCGACCGCGCCGTGCAGGGGCAGCGTGTGGACCGCCTCCCGGCCGCCCTCCCAGACCCGCAGGGTCGCCTCGGCGGGCGACCACCAGTCGAGCTGCACCACGCACGCGGGGCCAACGTACACTCGCTCCCGTGCCCGGACGCCGAGTACCAGCATCGCCGTCGCCCTCCGTGCGCCGCCGCGGTCGGCTACTTCTCGTCGAGCACCGTCGGCTCGTCCGGGTCCGGGCCGTCGTCCTCGGCGTACAGGTCGAACGTCTCGGCCGCGGGCACCGGCGGCCCGACCGGATCGCGCTGCGCGATCCGGTCGTCCATGTCCCACGCCTCGCCGCCCGCGGCCTCGGCCTCCGCCTTCGCCTTGCACTCCGCGGCGGTGCGCTTCGCCACCTTCTTCTGCACTTCGAGCAGGTGGTGGAGCTTCAGCGCGTGGAGCTGCGGCAGCGTGCAGCGTTCGAGCAGGGCCAGGGCGCACTCGAACGCGTCGCCCAGTTCGACCAGTCGCACCAGCGCCTCGCGGTCGGCGGCGATGAAGTCGCCGCCCACGTCGCGGTCGGCCTCGAACACGAACAGCTTGGTCTGGGACACGGTCGGCTCCTCAGAACTCCGGAAGGTCGTCGTCGCGGTCCTCGGCGGCCTCCTGCTCCTCCAGCCGCAGCTCGCGCTCGCGGATGTCCAGCGCCCGGCGGGCCTGCTCGATCCGCTTCTCCTCGACCGCGACCTCGCGCCGCCGCCTCGGGCAGCCCGGCGATCACGCCGCGGAGGAAGACGGAGACCGCGTGGGCGATCACCACGGCCGCCGTGCCGGTGCAGACCCACAGGACCGTGAGGCCCCACTCGACGGGCGTCATCGCGTACTCCTTCGCGTACAGGCGGCCGGCGGGGTACGACCCCCAGGCCCGCGTGCTGTTCCGCACCACGCGGCCCGGCCGTCACCGGCTCACCGGAAGCCCGCTCGGAGCCGCCGGTCCCGCCGTGGGGCCGGGTTTCTTTCCCCCCGGCGAAGTCGGGCGGTTCGGGCGCCCCACCCTCCCGTCGCATCCGTGCGGCGAGTCTCACGTCTCACACGCCCCGCGACAGCCGCTCCTCCGCGGCCTCGACCACCTGTTCGATCAGCACCTTCTGCTGCCTGAGCAGGCCGCGCAGCCGCTCGTTCTCTTCGCACAGCCGGCGGCACCGGTCGGCCAGCCGGTCGGCGCAGACGAACAGGGCGAAGATCGCGGCGGCCATCGCGGCGAAGGCGAACCTGAATTCCGGCCCCATCGGACACATCCTCTCTCGCGTGCGGGGTCCGGGTCAGGCCGCGGCGGGCAGGGCCGCACTGGCGGCCGGCGGCGTGCGGGGCGGCACCCTCGGGACGTCGCCCCGCCGGGCCTGGGCGATCGCGCGGTCGAGCAGTTCGCGCAGGTCTTCGGCCTCCTCGACCGTGTACCGCCGCGACGTGTCGCCGTCGGAGAGCGCGATGCGGATCACCGCGTCGGGCCGGGCGTTCGCCGACGCCTCCAACACGTCCACCCGCGGCCGGAACTTGCGGTACTTGTTCGACATCGCGATCTCCTTTCGTCCTTTCGCCTCTCGCTCAAACGCGCCGGGCCGCCGCGGGTGCGGGCGATTGGGGGAGCGCGGCCTCGGGTGCCCGCGTCTCGATGCGCCCGCCGTCGTCGCGACCCGCGCCGGCGGTGAGGGTCGCCGGTGGGGGATGGGGCCGGGCCGTCCGCACGCTGCGGGGGCCGCGACCCGGCGCGCCTGATCCCTACGGGGCGCGGCCGCGGCGGGTCAGCCGCTTCCGCGCCATCAACTCCCGCGCCGCGTCCTCGCTCACGGCAAGCGCGGCGATCTCGTCGGGCAGGTAGTACACCGGCTTGCCCGGCCCCTTCCCCTTCGGCCGCACCTGCGAGCACAGGCCGCGGGCGGCGTGACCCTCCAGCGTCGTCCGCTTGCACGCGAGCTGGGCGCACGCCTGGGCCGTGGTGAGGCGCAGCGGCCTGGCGGCCGGGTTCGCTTCCGGGGTGCGGACGCCCGCACCGGCGACCAGCTTGGCGAGCGCGGCCTCGATGCGGTCGAGGCGATCCAGGATCGCGGGATCGGCGGACATGGGTCAGGCTCCGGCTTCGCCGGTCTCCACCGGGTGCAGTTCGTCGTGCATCTCCTTCACGACTCGGCGGTACTCCCGTTCGATGCCGGGGCCGCCGAATTGCTGGATCGCCTCGGCGATGCTGCACCCGTGGCGGTCACGGATCACCTTCACCTGGGCGTGGAAGCTCTTGAAAACCTCCACGAGGGTCTTCTCTTCGGCGGTCACTTCGGCTGCGTCACTCACTTGCCGTCCTCTTAGAACCTTTCGGTTCGCCGGGGCAACTTATTCTCAGAACCTTGTACCCCGGAGAATTGAAATAGTCAAGGTGGTCGTGCGAATAAATTTCTTGAGTCCTTGTGGAACCCAAGTCAGGCGGGCGGTAGCCTGAACCCATAGGTTCGGGGCCGAAATCGGCTCCGAGGGGAGATGTTTCCGTGCCGGTCGCCACTATGCCGAATCCGAAGGGCCAGAAGAATCAGCCGCCCGCAACGTCAGACGACGCGGGCGGTCAGCAACCCGACGAGACGGGTAAGGAGAAGAGCACGTTGAAGGTGGACCCGGAGGATGCGCGGCTCGTGGGTAAGATCGCCGCACACCGGGGGAAGAGCGTCGCGAAGTTGTTCAAGGACAAGGATGTGCAGGACTTCTTCAATCACCTGCTTCTGGAGGAGATGCGTAAAGAATCTGAGCGGATTCAGGGGAAGAAGAAATCATGATCTCGGCCGTACCGTCGGCGGCCCGCCGGAGGTAGCCGTACCCGACAATCTCCCCGGTGCGGTCACGCAGTATTACCGTTCCCGTCGCCCACGTCGGACACGCCGCCAGCGCTTCGCTCAGGCTTTTCTCGTTCACGTTCGCGTCTCCCTTCCGCCTTCCAGCTTCCCCGCACCCGACTCTACGCGGTCGCCCAAGATCATAGAAGCCCGTTGCGTCTGCTCACCCGAATTGGGCAGTCGTCCGCCCCGGAGCCCTCCCATGAAACTCCCCGCGACCCTCAACCAGACCCTCGCCCGAGTCGCCCGCGAAGTGTTCGAAGCGCTCCAGGCCGACGACCGCGACACCCTCAAGTGGGGGCTCGACATCGGCGACCGCCGGGTCACGATCGGCATGCGGGCGGCCGCCGAGGACGCCGCCCCGGCCGCGGCGGACCTGCCCGAGGCGCTGCGCCACCGCTCGCGGCCGGCCACCCGCGAGGTCTACTACGCCCTCCGCGATCTGCGGGACGACGTCGGCCCCGACGCCGTCGTGCGGCCGGCCGACGTGAAGGCCTGGATGGAGCGCAACGACACCCTCCCCAACGCGCAGTCGATCCACACGATCAACCACGCCCTCAAGGATCTGTTCGACCGGGACCTCGCCTTCTCGCACCCGGCCCGCGGCTGGGTGCTCGGCTGCCGGCAGCCGTCTCTGCCCATTTCGGGTGGGCAGACCGACCGACCTCCCGCCCCGGAACTGCGCGCGTACGCTTCTGGCATGGCGGACGCCGGTGTCCGCCGCTTCGCCGGCGCCGCGCTGGCGAACCCCCAGAGGGTCTGGGTGCCGGGCGAACTGTCGGAGTACGGCGTGCTGATCACGGACCTCGACACCGGCGAGCCGGTGGCCGTCGCCGAGCGGACGGGCCGGATGCAGGTGCTCGACCGCTCAGGCCGGCTGCGCAGCGTTCCGGCCGCCCGCGGCGAACTGGTGTCGGCCGACCGCGGCCGGGCCGTGGTCCGCTTCGCCCGCGGCGTGCGGGCCACCGTCCGCGTGCTGGGCGACTGGCAGCTCCGCGGCGAGACCGCCCCCGGACCCGACGAGCCCGCGGTCGCCTGACCGCACCCGTTCACCAGGAACTACCCCATGAGACGCAAACCGCCCGCCGGCCGCGAAGCCGGCGCGACGCCCTACGGCACCGCCCGGCTCACCGTCTGGGTGCCGGGCGAACCCGGCAGCGGCCCCTTTGCCGTCACCGTCCGAGACGCCGTGACCGGCCAGACGTACCTGATCGGCGCCGGCAAGCTCGGCCTGCTCGAAGTTCCCGACGGGGAGGGCGGCTGGTACACGGTGTGGGCGGCCCGCGGCGACTACGAGGGGACCGACGGCCGGCACGCGCTCGTCCGCATGGTGGACGGCGCGCTCCTGCGCGTCGCGATCCTGTGGGCCAACCAGTTTTTCGACGGCCGGCGGCCGGCACCCTGGACCCTCGGCCCGCGGAGGCCCGCCGCGTGACCGGCCCCTTCGAGGACCGCCGGCCGCCCTTCTGGGTGTTCGTCACCGGCCACCCCGACGCGATCCCGTCGGGGTACTGGCAGCACTCGCCGTCAGGCCGCCAGTCGCTCGACGTGCCCGGCGTCGCCGAGCTGCGCTCGTACCTCGACGCGGTCCTCTACCGCCGCCGCGACCGTCACCGCCTGGCCGTGCTCTGCCGCGGCGGGCGGCCGTGCGAGGCCGGCGTGGACGCCGCGGTGCGCGCCTACTGCGAGGCCCGGGGGATCGCCTGCCTCGTGCAGTTCGCCGAGCCGGACCTCTACGGCCCCGAGGCCGAGTACCGCCGCGACCTCGACGCCGTGGCCCGCGCGCACGCCGTCGTCTGGTTCGGCCCGCGGGTCGAGCGCGACCCCGTCACGCTGGCCGCGTTCCTGGGCGTCCCGTGCCGCGTCGCGCCGGTGCGGGCGCCCGCACTCGCCCTCGAAGAGGAGGACGCCTGACATGGCCCACGTCCACCGGCAGACCTACACCAAGCCGATTCCCGCCGGCGCCGAGCGCGTCACGGTGAAGAAAACGCCGTGCGTCCGCTGGCGGGGCCGAACCGGCGAGTGGGTCGTGGCCGAAGTGATCCCGGAGAAGCCCGGCCGGTGCCGCTGCCAGTCGGCCAAGTGGTACGTCACCTACTACGACCACGCCGCCGGCCGCGAGCGAACCGTGCCCGGCTACACCGACCGGGCCGCCACCGACGCCCTGATGGTGAGTCTCGTGAGGACCGCCCAGCGGGTCGACGCCGGACTCCTGCCGCCGGAGGCCCAGCGCGAGCGCCTGACGATGGCGGAGCTGCTCGACCGCTGGCAGCGGTTCATCCGGCACAAGGGCGCCACGGAGGCCGGCGCGCACCGGCGGCGGCAGCGGGCCGGGGCGGTGGCCGAGGGCGTCGGGGCCGACCGCCCCGCGCAGCTCACGCCCTCGGCGGTGCTGGAGTGGGCCGGCGCGGCGAAGGAGGAGCACGACTGGAGCGACGGCTCGGTGATCGCCTACCTGTCCGCGGTCAAGGGGTTCACCAAGTGGCTCGCGCAGGTCGAGCGGCACGAGCCGGTCGACCACCTCTCCGCCCTGCCTTGCGGCTACGAGCCGGCCGAGGTCCGCCGCGTCCGCCGGGCGCTCTCCCCCGAACAACTGGAGGAACTGCTCGCCGCCGCCCGCGCCAGCCCGGACACCGTCCGCGGCCTCACCGGCCCCGAGCGCCACGCGCTCTACCTGACCGCCGCCTCGACCGGGCTGCGGGCGGTCGAGCTGTCTCGCCTCACCGCCGCTGACCTCGACGCGGCCGCCGGCGCGGTCACCGTCCGCCGGCCGGCCAAGGCGCGCGGCCGGCGCACCGACGTCGTGCCGCTCGACCCCGAGGTGATCCGCCTCGTGCTCGCGGTCTGCCCGGCGGAGGGCCACCTCTGGCCGGCGCGGGAGCTGAAGACGACGCACTGGTACTTGCAGGGCGCCGAGATGATCCGCCGCGACCTGGCCGCCGCCGGCATCCCCTACCGCGACGCCGAGGGCCGCGTGTTCGACTTTCACTCGCTGCGCGGGCAGTTCGCGACGGATTTGGACCGCGCCGGCGTCACGCTCCAGCGGGCGCAGAAGCTCATGCGCCACGCCGACCCGGCCATGACCGCCAAGCACTACACGCGCCCGGAACGCGAGGAACTGGCGAAGGAGGCAGCCAAGCTCGGCCGCGGCAAGCTAGCGCGACAGGCGCGGCCGGCGCTTGGGGTGGCGCTTGGGAGGAGACCCCGTAAGAGGCCGTGAAAGGTCGGGGAAGTGGACTCGCGGCGGCGGTGTCGGCGGGGGCGGGGCGGGGCCGGGAATCGTTGCGAAACGACGCGATTTCGGGGCCGCGGGCGGGACGGGTCAGGGGCGGCGGCGGTGTCTGTCCCCGGCACTTAGTGAAGTGGCTCAACGCCCAGGAATCCTGGGCGTTTCGCGTTTACGGCGGCGGGCGCTTGGGTTCAGGCTTGGGGGAACGGACGGATTGTCCCCGATCGGCGGTCCCACACCTTCTTGTCGCTCCAGTCCTGAGTCCGCACCCGCACGGCCCGCAGTGCGACGATCTCCTCCGGCGTCAGGGGGACACTGAGGTACGGGTTGATGTCGCCGCAAGCGGGGGCCGTGAGAACCCCGCGGCGGTTGCGGTTGCAGGTCGGCTGCAGGAACCGAATGAATCCGCCCTCGACGCCCGTCACAGCGGGCGGCGGGACGGCGATCCAGTACCAGCGATCGTAGACCTTGCTCCCGATGTGCTGGGCGGCCCGGCTGTAGACCTCGCACGAGCTGCCGACGTAGGCGACCTCCGGCCCGTCGCAGAGGAAGTACACGCCCGGCCCGCACGCGCGTGGGCCGACCGGCCCCGCAAGCAGCCCCTTGATGCGCGCGAGCGATTGCGGCGGGGTGGGCCTGACGAGGACGGCCGCGTTCGCGTACTTGTCGGCGAGATAGCCGATCACCCGCAGTCGCACGGCCTCCGGAAGTCGCTCCAGGCTTTGCCCGCACGCCGTGAGCGTGCGCAGTTCCAGGTCGGCACCCGTCTGCTCGTCGTTCATGGGCTCTCCTTGCGTCGTATCGACTCGGTATAGCGTGGGCGCCGGGGCTCACACCTCTTCGGCCAGCGGCAGCGCCCGCCCCTTGCGCCTTCTTGCCAGCAGGTCGCGGCACCGCCGCAGCTCCCGCCGGCGGCCGGCGTCGTAGGCGCGGGCGACGAGCTTGGCGGCACCCCAGGCCAGGGCGCCCCAGAACAGGACCAGGCGGAGGAGGGCGAGGGCGGTCACGGTGCGGGCTCCGGGGTGTGGGGTGGGGTCAGGTTCCGTCCGCGTGCGGCAGCAGCGCCGCCGGCACGACGAGCCAGCCGGCCGCGTCCTGTAGCCACCGGCACTTCACGCCGGCGGTCGTCTGCGCGACGACGCACGCGACGTAGGCCGCGGCCAGCGTGTTGCACACGAGCGCCGGCCCGACGGCCTCGCTGAAGCCGGTGCCGTCGAGCCAGGTCAGGGGCGGCCGTTCGTATGGGGAGAAGTCGCCCATCTGGGCGGCGGTAATGAGGTTCAGCGCGGCGGAGAGCTTCTCGTCGCGAAGCTCGCGGTTGGCCCGCGCGGCGGTTGCTTCGTACTCGTTCACGGCTGCTCCAGGTTCGCGGCCGGTGCGGGCGCCCCCGCCGGCGGGGGCGCCGGTCACTTCTTCGCGGCCTTCGCCTTCTTCGCCTTCAGGAACGCGGGCTGGATGCCGGCGGCCTTGCGCTGCGCGGCCTGGTCGCGGGCGACGCGCTTGCGGACTTTGGTCGTCAGCGCATCACGCTGGCGGGCGATCGCGTCGGCCACTTCGGGCGGGATCGCGATGCGGACCGAGCCGGTGCCGTCCACGTAGACCAGGAAGATCGTGTCGCCGACCTCGCGCTGCCGGAGCGTCTGAACGACGAAGGTCTGCGCCTCGCCGATGAGGGGCGTGTGGACGGTGAGGGTCGTGGGCTTGGTGCGCGTCACGTCCGGCAGGTCGATCAGCGCGCCCATCATCCGGTCGAACTTGTCCACCGTCTTGTACTGCCGGCCGTTGTCTTCGGGCTTCGACATGGGAACTGCCTCCGGTTAGGGCCTTTCGGCCGGGCTGGGTCACTTCGTCTCGGCGAACGGGTCCGGCACGAGGTGCTCGGCCCGCCCGCGGACCGTGTCCTCGGTGTCCGCGAACGTCCCCGCCTTGTCGTCCCGGATCGCCTCCAGGTCGTCCACTTGCAGCCCCTCGAGGTAGGACTTGCCGCCGTACTCGCGCAGCAGGCAGAGGGCCGTCCCCTCGCTCGGGTCGAACGCGAACACTCGCTCGACCTTGTCGTAGCTGCCGTACTTCTTCCGCAGGATCACCTTCGCCATCGTCGCTCCTCCGGGTTGGGGGCCGGCGGGTGCCGGCCCTAGTGATCGCTCACACGCTCCGCAGTCGCGCGCAAATCTCCCGGACCGCCGCGTTCCGCACCTCCCCCGGACACCGCCAGCACTCCGGATGGTCCTCGATCCAGTCGGCCAGGATCGCCGGCGGCAGCTCGCCGCGGACCGCCAGCCGGGCCACGCACTGCGCCTCGGCGGAGCCGTCGAGGAACAGGAACCCGACCCCTTCGAGCCGGCCGCCGGGGTGCCGGACGGCGGCCACGCAGCGGACGCTGTACGCCCACAGCTCGACCGTCACCGGCCGGCACGGTCCGCCCGTCTCGCCCCAAGTCCGCTCGGTCGGCATTGGGAGACTCCTGTCGGGGTGCTGTTGGACCGCGTCACCCCCGAACGAAGCGATACGTCGCCCCGGTCGTGCAGACCGGCGGGCACTTCGGGTCGAGGGTCGCGAGCATGTTGTGACGCATCCCCTCGGCGGTCCAGCAGTGGTGGCCGCGGATGCGCTCCCACGTCTTCGCGTACTCGGGGTCGGTGTGCTCGATCCGCGTCTCCACGCCGGTCGCCCGGTCGGTGCGGACGATCGGGTAGAACTTCAGGTCGCGCTCGGCGTGCCGCACGATCACCGTCCGCACGCCGTCGTCAACGCCGCGGTCCTCCGTGTCGAAGCCGCGGGTCGCCGTCTCCGGGCTGACCTTGTCGAGCCACGCGCACGCCTCGTCGTAGCTGGCGAAGCTCTCGTCCCGCACGCCGGCCACCGCCAGCCAGATCGTCCGCTTCCGCTTCTTCTGCCGCGTCATGGGATGCCTCCGTTGGGGTTGGGTCTACCGCCAGCAGTTCCGGCACTTGCCGGCCCGGATGTCCGCGATGGTTTCCAGCATGTCGCGGACGCCCTCTTCGCGCGTCCGCGCCCGGTGGATCATCTCGTCGCCGTCGAAGTACGCCTTGCAGTGCCAGTCGCCGGCGTAGTCCACGCCGAGGAACAGGCAGCCGGGCGTCGGCCGGAAGAAGGTGAACCGCACGCCGTCGACCTCGCACGTCCAGCCGCCGTTCGCCGTTCGCTTGTAGCTCGCCACGTTTCGCCCTCCCGCTTGCAACCTTCGACCGTCCTGCGTATACTATTCGTACTTGCGAACAGTTGCAAGGCGGGAAGCGGAGGAATCTTGAAAAATGTTCGCACCAACGAATAATGGCGGGATGACCCAACTACCCGCGGGCGATTGGATCACCGTGGCCGAGGCCGCGGACCTGTTGGAAATCAGCAAGCGGCGTGTGCAGAAGCTGATCGAAGAGGAGCGGCTGAAGGCGACGCGGATGACCCCGCGCCTCTACCTGCTGCTCCGCGAGGATGTGCTTGCGTTCGCGAAGGAGGATCGGCCGCCGGGTCGGCCGACGGACAAGAAGAAGAGTCGCAAGCAGGCGAGAGGGGGCAAGTGATGCCGTTCGTCTACCTGCTGCACGACTCGGGGCGCGGCCTGTACCGCGTCGGCAGAACGAAGCTCCTTCGCGACCGCCTGATGCGCCACTACAGGGGCCGCTGGGGCGAGCTGCGCTTCGTCTGGTACATCGCGACCAATTCGGCGGTGCGGCTCGAACGATACGTCATGGCTCAGTGGGCGGCGCAGCGGGTCGAGGGCGAGTGGTTCGCGTTGACACCCGAGCAGGTTGCGGCCTTCCGCGGAGTGAGCACGGTGGAGTGGCACGGTCGCCCTCCCCTGACCGAAAGGGGCCGCAACCCCTGGCGCCCCCACCACTGTCCTCGCGTCACCAACCGCGGGGCGAAGCCGCTGTTCATCATCAGGGTCGGCGAACTAATCCGCCCCGTGGCCGACCTCCCCAAGAAGCGAGACAAGAAGCCGTGAACATCCAGGCGGTTCGCAAGCTGCTTTCGGATTTCGAGTACCTGAGCGGCTGCGAGTTCGAGTTGCGCCTTCGGTCGGCCGGCCAGGTCGTCTTGAAGGCTGTCGGAGCCGGCGGCGGGCCGACGCTGAAGTTCGACACCTGGAACGCGTGCATCGACTACATGCGGAACGCGCTGAACCCGCCCGAACCGACGGAGGCCAAGCCGTGAGCACGCGCATCGTCAACGCGCTCTCGACCGACGACGTGCGGATCGAGCTGGTGGGCGAGGCCCGCGCCGTCACGGCGCTCGGAAGCCGGTGGGTCGAGTTCTACGACGCGGTCCGCCCGTTGCAGACCTGGACCGACACGCCGCCCGTGGTGGCGGGGTGGTACTGGCTTCGGACGCTCGGCGGCGGCGACGTGCGCGCCGTCTCGGTTCGCATGTACGGCGGCCGGCTGTGCGTCGGCAACACGCCACTCACGAGCTACTACCACGCGTACGAGTGGTGCGGGCCGATCCCGGAGCCGCCGCCATGACCGACCTCGCGCTCCTGCACGCCGCGATCCTGGCCGAGCCGGGCGAGGACACGCCGCGGCTCGCGTACGCCGACGCGCTCGATGAGCGGAACGAGCCCGGCGACGCCGACCGGGCGGCGTTCATCCGCATCCAGTGCGGCCGGCCGCGGCGCGACGGCGACCGGCCGGAGCACCTGTGGCTCGAAGCGCAGCGGATGCTCGCGAGGTACGGGGCCGAGTGGCGGAAGTGTCCGTGCCCGGCGTGCGGCGGGAGCGGCAAGGCGAAGGGGCCGCTCAAGAGCGTCCGGCTCGACCAGATCGCCGCGGACCCGAGCGGCCCCGGGTCCGCGGTCAAGTGCGACGCGTGCAAGGGCACCGGCGACGTCGGCGCGCTGGCCAACGCGAACTGCGAGTTCCGCCGCGGGTTCGTGGCGCGCATCGACGCGCCGCTGGCAGCGGTGATGAAGAGGAAGTACTACCTGGCGGCCGCGGGCACCGACAAGCCGTGGGAGCCGACGGACCGGGCGCGGGCGTGGATCGCAGCGCACCCGGTGGAGGAAGTGTGGCTGACGGACCGGGTGCCGCGCGAGCGGCCGGCGGCGGTGGACTTCGTGCAGATGTGGTTCTGGTACGACGGCCGCGGGACCGGGATATCGGGCCTGTCCGGCTCCGCGCATCACATCCCCGCCGCCGTGTGGGATCTGCTCGAAGGCGGCCAGCGGCGGGCGAGCCACCCACACTGCATGTACTACCCCACCGCCGACGCCGCGCACGCGGCCCTGGCCCGCGCCGTCGCGAAGTGGCTCTGCTCCTTCCGCTAGCCCTCCTCCGCCCAACCGACCACCTTGACGCCCGAACCGTTGGCCCGCTGCACGACCTTCAGCCCGCGATCGTGAGCCCCATGCGCGGTCGCGTCTCCCTTCACCGTCACCGTCCGCCGCTGCGCCACGCGGAACGCGTACTCGGCGATCCGGTCGGCCGAGCCCGGCGCCGTGCCGCTGGCCTTCGCAGGCTTGCGCCCCTCCGACGGGTCGGCGTACGCCTCGGGGTTGAGGATGCGCTGCCAGAGGGCCAACTCGGCGATCGTCACGTCGAGCGCCTCGCACGGCATGTCCTCGTCGCAGACCACGATGAGCCCGGCCTCGATCGCCGCCTCGATGCGGTCGTCGATGATCGAGGCGCACTGCGGCGACAGCTTGGCGGCCGGCTTCTTCGGCTTCTTCGCCGCCCGCTTCTTCGGCCGCGGCTTCTTGCGCGAGGGGGCGGCCTTGCGCCGCGGCGTGGGGGCGGCCGGGCACTTCGACCGCACGGCCGGTGACGGCGGCGCGGTGTAGTCGTGGCAGACGATGGGCTCGTAAAACGGGACCGGCATACACACCCGCCCCGCAATGGGGTAAAAGGGAAGTGTGTACGCCGGCTCGTGGGCGAGGGGCGTCTACGGGTCCGGGCCAGTGAGCGAGACTGGCCCGGACCTTCTTCGTTTCGTCGCGTCGCTGCGGAGAGGCGGCCAGTGTACCACACCCCGGCGCGGTGCGGGCGCCTCTCCCACTCTCCCACTCGCCCGCACGCCGCGCCAGGAGCGAACGCGGCTGCCGCGCCGGGGTTGGTCACTCGAAGAGCCGGCCGCCCTCCTCCACGATCCCGGCGTACCGCGTGACCCGGTCGGCGTGTCCGACGACCTCCGGGCGGCAGGCGTGGTCGTCGGCGTGAATCTCGGCCAGTCGCTCCATCACCGCGCGGCAGGCGGCGCAGTGCCGGCGGGTCGGCCGCCCGCCGTCGAGCGGGAGCTTCTCGCCGCACACCTGGCACCGCAGCCCGCCCACGGCGTCACCTCACGCGCCGACGACGGCGTCGTACTCGCGGCCGGTCATGGCCGGCGGCGGCCCCTGTCCGCGGGCCGCCGCGGCGAACTCCCCGGCCCGCGCGAGCGCCGCCCGCTCGCAGGCCGCCAGCGCCCGCCGCCGGGCGAACTGCCAGACGTAGAGCCGGCCGCGGGCGCGGGCGAACACGTCGTGGATCGCCAGCGCGCAGTCGTCGGGGCAGACCGCGGCCATCTCCGCCTCGACCTCCCGCAGCAGCTTCCGCAGCCAGTCCACGATGAGCGGCAGGAACTTCACCAACAGGTCGATCAAGACGGCCCAGGTCATGACGGTCTCCGGTTGGGCGCCGGGGCGGGGCCGACCGGCCCCGTTCGGTCACCCTCACTTGCCGGGCGCGCAGCCCGGCGGGTACACGAGGCGGTACTCGACTCCGGCCGGCCGGCCGAAGCGGTCGTACTTCTGGTGGGGCACCCAGGCCGGGCCGACGGCCCTCGGCAGCTCGGCCGGCGCCGCCGGCTTCGGCACTTCCGCCGACCGGACGTCGAAATTCGGCGCCGGCTTGACGGCCGTCGCCTTCGGGGCCGCTTCGGGGGACGCCAGTCCCGCGACGTGCCAGGGCAGCGGGTCGGAGAGGACCGTGTCACCGCCGGGCACGAGGCCCGCGTCGTACTTGCCCGTCCCCGCCTCGGCGTGACAGGAGCTGCACGACACCTTGAGGCCCGCGTACCCGGCCGGGAACTGCGCCTCGTCCTTGTGCCACACCTCCGAGAGCCAGCGGCCGGCGCGCTTGGTCCGCACGCGGTGCTCGAACACCTTGCCCGTCGCGGCGTTCACCAGCAGCTCGTCGAACCGCGTGCCGTCGGGGTACTCCCGCTGAATGCTGCGGTTGAACTGCCTGTAGTGCTCCGGTGTGCCGTCGGGCTTCAGGCGCCCGGTCGGGATGGAGTTCTCGACCTCGACGTTGCCGACCCACGTCCGGACCGGGCCGGGCAGGTGGCGGTAGCGCTCGCTCCGCCAGCCGGAGACGCCCTCCAGGCCGCCGGGCTGGTGCCAGCGGCGGTCGGGCAAGCTCGCGATCGTGTGCGGGGCGATCCGGTCGCGGTCGTTGACGACGGCGATGTTCTGGGTGTACCGGGCCGACTCGTACGGCTCGGCCCCGTCGGGCAGGAGCGGGTCGTACTCGGGCGCGGCCGCGGGCGGGCCCACCACGAGGAAGCCCGGCCGGACGTCGAAGTCGGCGGCCGCGCCCGCGGACGCGAGCGCGGCGAGGACCAGGAGGGCGAGGGCGTATCGGCTCATTGAAGCAGGCTCTCCGTTTCGGGTCGGGCGAACGGGCGGGCGCTCAGGCGGCGACGGCGACGCGCGGGCTGACCGCGTCGTCGGCGAGGATCCGGCGGCCCTGGCGGACGCCGCGGCCCTCGTGGCCCCAGTCCTCGCTCCACGAGTTGTCGAACTCGACGGCGATGGCCCCGTCGAGCCACCGGGCGCGTCTGTCGCACACCTCGTGGCGCCAGTAGTTGAGGCCCACGGCGACCGCGTAGCCGCGCAGGAGGCAACTGATGTGCTGGTCGAGGTTGCCGGGCTCCAGCTCCCACCACTCTGTCGTGCGGTAGTCGAGCGCGGCCCGCCAGTTCTCCTCGGTCGCGTACCGCCGGTCGATGGCCGCGTCGGGCCAGCGGTCGGAGGGCACCGCGCCGTGACTGGCCAGGCGGGCGAGCGCGTTTCGGCCCCACCCGCCCTGGTTGCGGTAGCCGTTCAAGGGGCAGGCGACGGACGCCGGCGAGAGGCTGAACGGCCGGCCGTCGGGGCCGAGCAGGCCGTGCCGGAGGCGGACGTACTCCAGCGCCCGGACCGGCCCGAACGCCCAGCAGAAGTTGGTGGACTTCTGGTTCTTGACGCCCAGGCGGTGGCGCGCCGCGACGGCCGCGAGGTCGGTCCCCCGCTCCTCCTGCTCCTCAATGAGTCCCTGCCAGTCGGAGCGCGGGATCAGAAGCTCGTCGGGGAAGGGGTCGGCCAAGCCGCCGTAGGCGAACCCCTCCGGGCGCTCGGAAAGCTCCAGGCCGCGCGACATCCCGGCGGGCTCCTGGAGGAGCCGCTCCGGGGTGCCGTCGTCGATCACAAAGAGCGGCATCTCACTTCCCCTCGGCGTGGCGCTTCAGGAGGGCGAGCAGCTCGGCCTCGGTCGTCACCGGGTAGACCCGCGCGTCGCGGCCGACCGCGACGACGACGGCGGGCAGCACCTTCTTGGCCTCAACGAGTGACGTCGCGAACAGCTCCTTCAGGGTCGGATTGAAACCCGGCCCGAACTGCTGCTGCGGGTCGAAACTGTTCCACTCCGGCCGCCCCTTCGCGTCCTTGGCACACCGCTCGTTCAGGTATTTCTCGACGACCGGCGAGCGGATCGCCGCGTCCTGCTCGCGCGAGAGCGGCTTGTTCGACTCGAAAACGAAGATCACCCGCAAGGGGCCGACGACGGGGTCGGGCTCCGGGGGCTTCGGCGTTGGCGGATCGACGGGCTTCGGCGGCGGGATCGGCCCCTTCCCGCTGTCCACGTCCACCGTCCGCCGGATCACTTCCTTCTCACTCGCCGCGCCGACCGGCACGACGAGCAGCTCGACCCGCCCGCTCGCCACGGCCTCGACGACGTAAACGTGCTTGCCCTTGTAGGTGCGGGTCTCAACCTTGCCCGCGCCGTCCACGAACCGGCCCTTGAGCTTCACGGGGCCGGCCTCCTCGGAGACCTTCACGAGCCCCGCCGGGCTGGCCAGGACGATGAGCGGCACGTCGGAGTCGATCACGTACCACTGGTCGGCGGAGAGCTTCGACGGGTCACCGGCGGGTGCGGGCGCCGGTGCCGGCGGGGCGACCGGCGCCGGCGCGACGGGCGCGGCCGGTAGCCGCACGGCCGGCGGCTTGGCCGGCTCGGCCGCGGGGCCGGGCGGGGCGGACAGGGCCGCGGCCAGGGTGAGTGCGTGGAGCCCGCGCATCAGCGCTCCTTCGGGGTGTTGTGCCAGCCGTGCCCGCACGCCCGGCAGACCCACTTGGAGTGGACGACCCGCTCGGTCGCGCGCGACCGACAGGCCGGGCACCGCGGCGCGTGCAGCCGGGCGTACACGAGCGCCAGGAGCGCGAAGGCGAGGAGCCCCAGGGTGAGCCAGCCGGCGGGGCTCACGGCAGCGGCCCGTGGCCGTCGGTCTTGTCCTTCTTCCGGGCGATCTGACTCTTCAGGTCGTCGATCTGCTTCTGGAGGTCGGCCTTGTCGCGCGCGTCGCGGGCCGCCAGGTCGCGCCGCGTCGCTTCCAGGAGCGACTCGGCCCCGGCGTGCTTCTTCTCGCACTCGGCGATCCGGGCCGCCTGGACCGCGAGTTGCGCCGCCTGCTGCTCGTTCTGCGCCTTCAGGTCGGCCGTCTTCTGGTCGTACCGCCTGTTCACCAGGAGCGTCAGCACGCCCAGGAGTCCGGTCACCGCCAGCGAGGCCAGCCCGATCCACCCGCCGTCGTTCATCTCATCCCCATCGGTCTGAGGGTGTGGACGCCCGCACCGCGGCCGAACCGCCGACACGCGCCGCCCGGAAGCAAGGCCGCAGCAACACGCGCGAGGGTAGCAGAGGGGCGGGGGCCGGGGCGCGTCAGGGGAGCTTGACGTAGTACAGCGCGGGCGCCGTCGTGTGGAGGTTCGTGGCCGGGAACACGCCGCCGTTCACGGCGCCCGCGGCGACGCTCTGCCAGGACGGCGCCAGCGCCGTCCGCGTGCGGGCGGCCTGGAGCGTGACGGTCACCGGGAACGTGTCGCCCGCGCCCGGGACGGCGAAGGTGACGAAGTGCCCGCCGCCCATCCGCACCCGATCGCCCTCGACCAGCGCGACGAGCAGCCACGCGCTCGCTTCGGAGACGCCCGCCCCGGGGTAAAGGCTGGCTACGGGCGGGGTCGTGGCGACGCGCGCGAAGACCGTGGCGGACTCCCCCGCGGGGACGGGCGCGACCAGTGCCGCGCCGGCGTGGAGGTGGCCGGAGATCTGGTAGAGGCCGGCCGAGGGCAGCTCCACCGAGCACACGTCCACCCACACCCCGTCCGCCGTCAGGGCCACGCCCTGCGGCGTCTGGCTCACGGCGCCGCGGACCGTGGCGGCGCCCGAGACGTACACGAACCCGTAGCCGGCGGCGGAGCGCAAGGGGAAGAGGCGCACGACCACGGTGCCGTCGGTAGGGACGTCCGTGCGGCCGGTGACCTCGTAGAGCGGAGCGGTGTAGAGCTGGTCGGCGAAGGCACCGGCGATCGAGGGGAAGGTAGCGGGCTGGCCGTCATCGACGCGGGCGTAGGTGTACTCGTTCGCGGCCGTGCGGCCGGTGATCCTCGCGAAGATGTCCTGCGGGCGCGTGTCGTGGAGTTGCCAACCGAAGCCGGACGGGCCGGAGCCGACCGGCGCTAGGTCGCCGGAGCCGGCGAGGTCTTCGGGGCGGATACGGCGCGGGGTCATGCCCCGACGATAGCCGGGGCGCGCGGGCCGGGTCAGGTGGCGGCAGCGCGGATCGCGGCGAGGGCGGCTTCGGCTAGGTGGCGGTTCTCACGGCCACGAATGCGAAGGGAGCGGGGTTGGCCCTCTGCCACGAGGTAGTACCAGCCATTACGGTCCTCGCGGAACCAGGGATGGTGCCCAGGCTGGCGTCGGGGCGGAAGGATGGCATTGGGCTTGAGGAGATCAGCCACGGCCCGTTTTGCACCTTCGACGTCCAGCCGATCGCGCACTTTGAGCGAGATCGCCCGCCCGCGAATCCTGACGTACCAACCCCGCTTCTCAGTGTGCCACCACGGGTGATAATCGGGCGACTCTTTAGAATGACAGATGGACCGGTTCAGTGAGGTCAGAGGCATTGCGAGGATGCGATCCACGGCCGGCTTCTTTCGATCAAGCCATACCGTTGCCCCTGTGTAGAGCAGCCTCGCAATTGCCTGAACTGCAGAGAGGCGTGCATACGCAACCTGGGTCATCCCCTCGGTCGAGTGGTGGGGATGGAAGGAAGACGGCGCGGCACCCGTGGCCTCGTAGACGAAGTCACGAAACGCCGCGCCAACCTCGTCTGTCGCGACCAGGCTCACCGAGTAATACGCCCGCCGCTGCTTGCCGGTGGCGATCTGGTGGGACCAAGTCCCGTCGCCATCCAGCAGGCCGCGGTAAAAGGCAGGCAGCAACGAAGTGGGTCCGTGCCAGGGCGGCATGGTCAGGGATTTTCTCTCCGTTAACCCCTGCCGCTCCAGATCCGCGACAACCCGAACCGAGCTGAACCGCAGTGCGGACTGAATGCTGCCTTCGCAGTCGCGGCGGTAGAGCGGGGCCGTCGGGACGATCACATCGCGGAACTTCGCGAGATGAGACTCGTCGCCACGTTGAAGAGCGATTACCACCTCGTGACGCCCGCCCCGCTTCGAGATACATCCGTCGGCGGCGATGAAGCCGAGCCAGTACGCCTTTTCGTCCGTGTCGATAGCGGAAAAATAATCGTCCCGAACAAGGTACTGGCGGCGCTCTACCCTCCGCGGGATGCCCCGCCGCCTCAAGACGACAAGAACGGTGTGCTGAGGTCTCCCGACAGCCTCGCCCACCTCATGCGAGTTAAGCCCCGAAAGGTAGAGGGCGATGATTTCGTCCTCCTCGGCGGGCAAAACTCTTGGAGCCGCCCGAGATGGCTGAACGCCACTGCGACGAATAGCTTGCTGAATCGAGTTCTTGGGGATGCCGTGGCGATCGGCCATGACACCGAGCGGAACGCCTCGCACGTAGTCGTCGGCAAACCGCCGAATCGTCCTGACATCGAAGTGCTTGCCCTTTGGCACATCGTTCTCCGCTCTTCGAGGGAGGTCCGCGCTGGTGTCGTTTACCGTCGAGATGTTCGCTCCTCTTCCCCGCGTCCGCAAGCCCCGTAGCGTGCTTTCCCGCGGTGGCGTCCGCGACGCCTCAGTGGTATGCTCTGCGTGTGGCCGGCGGGAGTAGCTACCCGCCGCAAGCCGCGGTCGCCGTCCGGGTCAGGTGTCCTCCCCGGGTGCGGCGACCGCGGCCCGCCGCGCGAGGACACCACAATGGCGACACACTTGCCGGCGGAGTTTTTCCGCCGCGGCGGGACGTGGTTCGTGGCGGGCCTTCCCATCACAGAGACGGAGGATGTGGCGCTGGATAAGGCGCACGCCGTCCGTGTTGAGGAGAAGACCTGTCTGCCGCTCTTCACCTCACGTGAGAACGCGCGACAGTATGCGAGCGTTGTCCTCGGTGACGGGTACGACGCGGTCGGGTTCAACGACCTTCAGCGGCAACTACAGACCCTGGACGCCTTCGCCCAATCGGGGTGTACTCATGTCGTCTTCGACCCGCGACCAGAGGGAAACGTCTTCGTCCCCATCGGGGACGCCGCCGACGCCCTTCGGCGATTTCTGCTCCAGCCCCCTCCATCTGCAAATTAGCAACGCCGCCGTCGCCGCCGCGGCAAAACGCCAGGGGCTCGATCCGTCTCTGGAATCGTTCCTCGCCGGCCTCGTGCTCGGTGACGCGCAGAACGGGAGCGGCCAGTGAGCGAGGAGCAGAACGGCCCGCCCTTCTGGGTTCGCCGCCGGGGCCGCAACCTCCCGCGGTGGGAGCCCATCCCGCCGGGCCTGGCGTACATCCCGTATCAGCCGCGCACCGATGAAGAGCGGCGACTGATGGACCAAAAACACATGCACGCAGCGCTCGCCGCGGCGCGGCTCGATCTGATCGACAACCCGCCCGCCGAGGTCCGGAGGATTCCCTTCGAGGAGGTGATGAAGGTTCTCCGCGAGCTGTTCACGCAGCCGTCTCCCGACGCCCCGCACATCGTCGAGCAGCCCCAACCCCTTCCGCCCGCCACTCCCGCCGAGTAAGCTCAATGCCGCGCGACCCGGCCGTCGGGGGACGGTGCGGGCCGCGCGACCCGCGGGCCGGTGCGTGCGCCCGCACTTGCCTACGGCCGGAGGGAACGTGGAAGGCTGGATGATCCTCTCCGGGCTGTGCGTCTCGGCCCTCGTCGGCCACCTCCTCGGCAAATCGAAGGGCAAGCCGGTCGCCGGCGCGCTCATCGGCTTCTTCTTGGGGCCGCTCGGCTGGCTGCTCGTCTCGCTCTCGCCGGACGCTCGTCCGAAGTGTCCGCACTGCAAGGGCGCGATCGTCGCGGGCGCTAAGAAGTGCCAGAACTGCGGCTCGGAGATTCCGCGATGTCCGGCGTGCGGCAAGCAGGTGGGCCTGAAGCACGCGGTGGCGTGTCGCCACTGCGGCGCGGACCTCGACGGGTAGCTACGCGCCCGGCTTGATCAGATCGTCGAAGTTCGACAGTGGGTACGGCGGGGTTTCCACTGCCACACCCTTCCGCCGCACGCGGCCGTACTTGCGCTCGCCGGCCGTCGTGCGGTCGCGCTTCTGGTAGCCGTTCCAGCCGAACTTGCCCGGCCGGTAGTCGAAGACGAGCGGCACGTCGGTGTAGTAGCCGCCGTCGGCCCCCATGTACCAGTCGATCTCCTCGACCGGTCCGCGGAACAGCAGGCTCTCCTTCTTGTAGACCTTCCCGTTCTTCTCGAACTGGAAGTCGGTCGCGTTGACCGTGAGCATCCGGTCGGCGTGCAGCTCGAACGGGTACGCCTCGAACGGCACGCGCCACCACGTCGCCGTGATCATGATGGTGTAGTCCGGCTCGAAGGCGGCCTCTTCGGGGAGCGGCTGCCAGTTGGCCGCGGCCGGATCGTCGCCGGTCGCCGACGTGTTGTACTCGAACCCGAAGGCGACGCGACGCTCGCGCGGCACGTACCGTCGGCGGAAGGAGACGAAGCGGTTCTTCTCGAGCCCGTCAAACCCCGCCGCGAGGCTGGAGTCAGTGCGGAGCTTGTACTTCGGCTTCAGGAACACGATCTCGTAGATCGCCCAATCAAGTTCGATCGTGTTGCCGTTGATCTCGTTGTTCACGTCGCTGCGGGTTTCGTACATCCCGCAGTCCACGAGCCGGTAGGAGTCGGCCCACAGGTCGGCGCGGAGCGGGCAGGCCAGCGGCAGCGTCCGCGTGAGCCGCTGGCTCGACCTGTCCCAGGTGGCGAACCCCATGACCTCTTGCAGGAAGGCGGCGGCGAACTGCCACTGCACGAGCACCTGGAGCGTGACCTGGTTCGCGTCCGCCGCGCCCTTCTCGGAGTACGAGTCGACCAACTGCTGATACGCGATGCCACCGGGCGTCCGGCTGACGACAGTGGCGTTTGACGGGCGGGCCATCGGTCACCCCGTAATGTGCAGCGGCATGACGACGTCCCGGGCGAACACGCCGAACTCCAGATTGATCTGCATCCAGACCGCTTTCTTTGCGTCGACCACTTTGCGGACCCGGGTGACGAGGCTTCGGGTCAGCAGGCTGTACCGGTCCTTCTCCCCGTCTTTGAGGTAGATCACCGGGAACTCGTTACCCTCGGTGAACCCCAGCACGTGCGTGTACAGTTGGTCGTTCTCCGCGACCCGGAACATCGCGGACTCGACCCGCCGCACTTTCGGAAGCCCCTCGACCCAGCCGAGGCATCCGGCACTGACGGTGGTGCGGACGTCGACCGCGGTGACGACCTCGTAGATCGCGCAGTGCTGGAGGAGCCCCTGGCTCGTGCTGAGCGGGCGGCGGACCACCAGCCACCCGCCCATTCCCCGATAGTGTGCCACGGCTCACCCTCCCGGTCGGGCAAGGCCCGGCCCGCCGGAGCGCCGCGCCTCTTCTCGCATCGCTTCCAGGGTTTCGTGGATTCTGTTCAGCAACACCGAGACGCCGCCGCCCGTCTCGGTGTCGCGGTTGGCCTCGATGCTGGACACCGCCGCGGCGATCCGGTCGTAGCCCGTCCCCGGCGCGTCGAAGCCGAAGCCGGCCGGCGTGACCGACCGCCGCCCCTCGCGCTCGCGCCGCTCCTCCTCTTCCGTGCGCGGCCCGGAGGTGAGGCCGAGCGTCTTGCCGATCGCGCGGCCGCCCGTCCAGAACAGGGCCTCGGCCACCGAATCGCCGCCGGCCCGGAGCCGAGAGAAGTATTCGCTCGGCCTCTCGCCCGGCCGCTCGTACGGCGCACCCGCGGCCGCCGCCGCGGGCACGGCCACGACGCCGCCGCGGGCCAGCCACTTCAGGCGCGACGCGCCCGCGCCGGCCGCGGCGCCGGCCGCCGCGCCGGCCCCGGCGGCTCCC
>Ga0196964_10000077_pt1 | contig 65753 bp, 88 predicted proteins | sample S1_10metaG_FD_148615 | JGI IMG/M metagenome (GOLD analysis project Ga0196964, IMG submission 148615) | Soil microbial communities from Anza Borrego desert, Southern California, United States - S1_10 | ecosystem: Environmental > Terrestrial > Soil > Desert | place: USA: California | collected...
GTACCAGCCGTACCAGTCCACGCGCAGAACACGTCGACGACCATGATGGCGCTCGTCTCGTCCCCGCAGTTCACCAACCGGCTGCAGTACCTCGGCGCACAGGTGGCGAAGGAAGTGCTCGAAGAGGCGGCCTCCGCCAGCGCGAATGGCGTCATTCCGGCGTACACCGCGGCGTGTCATACCCGGCGTGTCGCGTTGGCGCGCGCCTTTCTGATCGGTCCTGCCGGGTATGCGTCGATTTCCGCGGTCCTCATCGTCGGCGTCAACGTCTCCGGTGCCGTGATCGTCGGCACCGCCACTGGTAGCGGGGCGACGGCCGACAGTTCGGCATCCGACGGAGCGATTCAACAGGCGTATCGCGTGATCTGGAACGCACTCGCTGGCTGCGCGACGAACGAATAGGGAGGATCTTGTGACCACGCTCACGTCCGTGCTCGTCGTGTTCGCCGTCCTCACGGCGAGCTCGCTGTCCGCGCAGGACCTGCACCGCGTCGCCGAACCGCTGAAGCTCCCGCAGATCCTCTGCGAGGGCGAGGTCTGCTACGACACGTTCAGCGGCGAGCCGTTCGGGCCATTGCAAATCGACGACGACTCGCACGTCGGCGCGCATCACGATCCGTGGTGGATGCAGGCCGGGTTTGTCGCCTGCGGGGCCGGCGTCGTCGCGGACATTGCCACCTCGCTCTACGCGTTCGGCAAGCACGAAGGCATCATCGTCGAGGGCAACGGTCGCTACGCGGCGCTGCAGGACAAGCCGATTCCCTTCGCCATGAAGCGGCTCGCGTACGGGCTGGCGCAGTGCGGTGGGCCGTACCTCCTGCACCGCCTCGATCTCGACGGGCGCGCGGGGGTGCTGATCCGCATCGCCAGTGGCTCCTTCCTCGGCGTGTCTACCGCGCTCGTCTGGAAGCAGGCGTTCGACAACGAGGACGTTCGGCGCCTCGTGGAGAAGCGATGATGACGCGCCTAAAAAATCTCGCCACCGGCGTCGTCGGCGCCGCCGGCCTGCTCGCGGCCGTCTGGCTCTACGGTCAATGGTCGCAGTTTCAAACGATGAAAGCCGTCCTCGTCGACATCGTCTGCATCGCGCCGGCGCTGCAGCAGAAGTACACCGTGCGCTGTCCCGCCACGATGAGTCCCGCGTCGGCGCCGACCAACGCGTCGCCCGCAGGGCCGCGGCCCGCCGCGCCGGTGCAGGAGTAACCCCCCGTCATGCAGCAGACCCGACGCGAGATCCTCGACGAGTTCTTGCGACACGCCGACGAGTACAACGACTCGGAAGCGCGCAATCTTGCGGAGCTGCTGCTGAATCGGGCGTATCTGAACGTCTGGCTCACGCACCCGTTCAACGATCACCGGTTGCCGAGCCCAATTCAGATCACCACGATCGCGAACACGCGGGACTACGTACTGCCGCAGTACTTCGGACGCCTCCCGTTGCGAGTCGAGTACCTGCGGAACCTGACGACGGAAGGGCGGTTGGAAATCTGGTCGGCGGACAAGCTCGAGGAACGGCACCCAGAGGCGGGCACCGATCTGGAGAGCGCCGGCACGCCGCGCATCGCGGTGATTGGCGGTGTCGTCGGCGTGCGCGTGCAACCGTCGTCCTCCGGCCAGGCACTCGAAGTCCTCAGCTCGGACAGTGGCGACACCGACATCCGCGTGTCGATCGAGGGCGTCGACAGCGACGGGCAGTGGAACGAGACGCAGGTCACCCTCAGCGGCACGAACCCGGTCGCGATCGGCACCTGGAAGCCGCCGATTGTGAACTTCGCGAAGGCGTATCCGGCGGGCACGACGCCGGCGACGGAACTCACGTCGAGCCGCGGCACCGTCACGTTGCGCGTGGCCAGCGGGGGCGCGACGCTCGGCACGCTGCTCCCGGAAGAGAGCGCGCGCGAGTTCCCGTCACTCACGCTCTACCCCAAGCCGACGACGGCCGGCGAGATCATCGCCGTCCCGGCGATCCGTGCGCCGAAGAAGTTGTATCTCGACAGCGACGAAGTCCCGCGCTTTTGGGGCTCGGCCATCCTTGAGGAAATGTGGCGGCTCTGGAAGATCGGCACTGGCGAACCGCCGGCCGCCGATCCGGGGCCCGAGGTCAAGCGCCTCGTGGCGCATGACAACTCGACCATCAGCGGGCGCATCCGCACCCGCCCGGCGATCCTGTCGTGAGCTTTCACCGTCCGCAGCGGTCGATCTGGGTCAACGACTTCACGGCGGGGTATCTCGATTCGCCGCAGAGCGATGCCATTCCGCCCGGCGCGACGCCAGACGCGAAGAACGCGTTTCTCTACGACATCAACCTCGACGCGCGCACCTGTTCGATGGGGCGCCGCAAGGGCACCCGACTGTGCAATGCCACCACGCTGTCGAGCGGCAAGCGCGTGGACGGGCTGTTCGACTATCGGCGTCCGGGTGCCAGCGCGACGCTGATCGCGATGTGCAACGGGCAATTGAGCAGTATCGACCCCGTGGCGGGCACGACGGCGAGTCTCGGCGCGTCCTTCGGCACGGCGGGGAACACCGCCCGCTTCGTGCCCTACAAGAGCAACGTCATCATCTATGACGGCTCGGCCCAGCGGCGCTGGGACGGGACGACGCTCTACACCCTCGGCATGGCCACGCCCGGGACGATCACGAACATGGTCGCGGGTGCCGGCACGCTGACGGGGACGTACGAGGCGGTCTACACCTGGTATGACTCGGTGCTCGATCGCGACAGTTCGATCTCGACCGCGACGGCCACGCTGGTCCTCGCGGGGCAGGGGCGCACGCACACGCGCCCGGGCAGCACCATTCCCTCGTCAGCGACGCATTGGCGCGCGTGGGTGCGCCGCACCGACACGAACGAACTGAATTACTACCTCGCGGGGAGTCAGGTGGTCGGCACGGCGGCGTTGACGGAAACGCTGTCGGATGCGGCGCGCCGCTTACAGGACATCGCGGCCAAGCCCAACGTCAACGATCCGCCGCCCGGGAATTTCGCGGTACTGGCCGAGATTGATGGGTACGGCATCGGGGCCTTGGCGAACGCGACCGACTACTACGTCAGCAAGATCGGCGATCTTGAAAGCTGGCATCCGAAAGATAAGTTTCCGGTGTCGCGCGCGACGGGCGAAGCGCTGTCGTGGGCACGCGCCTTTGCCGGTCGCCGTTTGATCGGGACGCCGCACGGCACATGGGAGTTGCGCGGCGATCGCGTCCCGTTCGCCGTGAAGAACGTGCACACGATGTACGGCAACGTCAGCCAAGACGCCGTGGTGGAAGTCGATAGTCTGCTGTACGGATGGGACCGCGTACGCGGGCCGTACGTGACGGACCTGTCGACGTGGCGACCGCTCGCCGATCACCGCATCGGCACGTTTGTCGACACGATCAACCGCGGCGCCCTGACCGACATTCGCGCCGTCCATGATGAAGTCCGCAGTCTCGTGATCTGGGCGGTGCCGACCACGTCCACGCGCCGGCGGACGCTGCTGGCGTATCACACCTTGCTCGGGTGCTGGCTCCCGCCGATCACCGGACTCGAATACGGGTCGCTCTCGCCCTTCACGGACTCGAACAGCGCGCTCGGGCTCTACCTGGGCGACTACTGGGGCCGCATCTACGAGTTGTTCTCCGGATCGCGGGAAGGGGTGCCGAGCGGCACGGTCAGCGCCCCGATCACTGGCAGTTCGGCGTCGACCGCCACGTGCAGCAGCGCCACCTTCTACACGACGGGGAGCGGTCTTGCCGGCCTGCCGGTCGCGGCGGTCTCGCCGGCCGGCGTCTGGCAGTGGCGGCGCATCCAGTCGAACACGGCCACGCAGATCACGCTCGATACCACCAACGACGCGCCCTGGACCACGACGCCCGCGACCGATGGCACGTGGACCCTCGTCGTCGGCGGGATCGATTGGTTCTGGCGCACGCCGTGGCTGGACTTCGGCGCGCCACACAAGCAGAAGAAAGGCGGCTTCGTCTACGTTCAGTGCAGCGCGGAGCAGGCCAACCTCACCCTCTCGTGCAAAGGCCGCTTCAACGAAGAAGATGGCACGATTCAGCCCGGCGACTACAACTTCGCGGTTCCGGTCGGATCGGCGCGATGGGGATCGGCGGTCTGGGGCACGTCATTGTGGGGCGGCCGCGCCAATCGCACGCTGCAAAAGCAGCGCATCAATCGGTCGTTCCTGTCGGCACAGCTGCATTTCTACAACGCGTACCCGGATCAGGAGATCAAGATCTTGATGTACGGCCTGCAGTGCGACGAGCAGCCGCGGCGCTCGGCGCGGAGTGTCCGGTAATGGCGACCGATCGGGCGCTGACGAAGCCGGAAAGCCAAGCCTTTGACGCCGCCGAACGGGAAGGCTTCGGCGCGCCGTTCGCCGCGTACTCGCGGTGTTTCGAGGTGTCGTTTCCGAATAACACCGACACGATCGACGTGGCGCACGGGTTAGGTGCAGTGCCGGACGGTATGCTTAAATTGGTCGAGGTCGGCGGCACGGTGGAAGCGGTCACGCCCCACCTGTGGTCGACCACGGTCGCGTATCTCAAAGCGAGCGCCGCCAACACCCGGGCCAGGGTGGTGTTCATCACCTTACGGGAGAGCATCCTCGATGCGTAACCGATCCCTGCTGGCCCTTCTGCTCGCGATCCTTGTCGCGCCGTTGTCCGTGACAGCGCAGATCACGGTCCCGAACCCGACGTTCGTCGTCGACACCGTCATTGACCCCGATCAGGTCAACGCGAACTTCGCGAAGTTCGCCGATGCGCTGAATCGCACCGGCGGCACGATGACCGGCACGCTGACGATGCAGGCGCTGGTCGATCTCTCGCACGCCAGTGCGGGACAGATCAAGTTTCCGGCCTCGCAAAACGCGTCGGCCAACGCCAACACGCTCGACGACTACGAAGAGGGCCCGTGGACCCCGTCCGATGGCAGCGGGGCCGGGCTGACGCTGTCTTCCACGAGTGCGGCCTACGTCAAGATCGGCCAGCAGGTGACCGCATGGGCCGAGTTCACCTACCCCGTGACCGCGAACGGCAGCTCCGTGCGCATCAATGGCCTCCCGGCGCCGACCCATACGACGCCGACCAACGGGGGATCGTGCGCGCTCGGATTTACGGATGTGGGATTTATCGTCACGGCGCAAGCGGTCGGCTCGTCCATTTTTTTGTATGACACGTCTGGATCGAATCAGATCAACTCGGCGTTTTCCGGCAAGTCGTTTCGTCTGACCTGCACGTATCGCGCGAGCAGTTAGCGATGTTTCAGGCCGTCGTCCGATCGGTGCAGCGGCAGGGCGACAAGCTCTATGCCTTTGGCGTGGAGATTCTCGACGATCGCACCACGCCACCGACACGCGTGACACTCGAGACGTTTGTGGCCAAGAACAAAGGCGATCTGGCGAAGGATGTGCGGCGCGCGCTCGAGACGTTGAAAGAGAGCGACGAGGAAGCCGCGCTTGCGCAAGAACTCGTCGGCACCAAGATCGGTGAGCTCTGATGGCGATCACGCGACGGCCCACTGGACTCGGCACGTTGTCTGCGAGTCCGACGTATCCGTCGTCCCACGGCGGGGCGACAGCAGGGAGTAGTGCCATGCCCGGATGGTTGATTCCGTTATTGCTCGCGGCCGGTACCGGCGCGCAAGTCGGGTCGTCGATCCATCAGTCGAACAAGAACCGCGAGGCGCAGAAGGAGAGCGACAAAAACTCGCTCGAGATCGCGAAGATGGGCGATGAGCGCGAGCGCGCGCTGGCGCTCCTCGAGTTGCTCGCGAACGAGAACATGGCGAATCCGTACCGCCATCTGCTGTCGCAGGGCGGTGCCGCCGCGATGTTCGATCAAATGGCGCGCGAGACACCGGTCTCGTATCGCTTGCCTGAGAATTCACGGTACGCGCAGTATGTCAACGGCGTGACACGGGAAGGTGGGTACGAGCCATCGCCGGAACTCCGTCGGTCCGCAGAGCAGCTCCGCAACAACGTGCTCAGTGGACAGCATGTGGCGCCAAGCGCGACCGATCCCAACGCGCCCCGCTACGGCACCATCGACCTACTGACGCAGATCGGGCTCGGCGATCATCCGATCGCGCCGCACGGCGGACCGGTGGGTGGGGCGCGCCCGACGGCGCCGCCGTGGGGGACACCGAACACCGCCGTGCCACGCCCAGGCGGGTCGGTCCGCCACCCGGACGGCTACACGCGCGGCGGCGCTGGCGCGATGGCGCCTGGCGCGGAGCTCGGCCCGCTGTCATTTGAAGGGGCGGGCCACCGCACCATGCCGGTCGGCCGCGGCAGCGCGTATGCCCCGATGGGCGGCACGCTGCGCGACGAGACCACGGGCGAAGAGGCGACGACCGGCGACGCCGATCTCATGGCGCTGTTGGCGTCGCTCGACGCCCGCACGATGAGTCCGGCCGGCGCGCGTCCTGGACGTCCGGTCGCACGCGCGCCGATGCGACGGAAGCGGCGCCCGATGGCGGCGCGCGGCGGGCCGGCGGCCTCGTTCGGGACGATGTCCTTCGCCGCGTAACCACCACAGTTCGTCACCCCGAGCCGGGCCAAAAGGCACGGGGGCATGGCACTCGGCCAGTTCTCATGGGAATCGTTCAGTGACCGGGAGGACCCTCGGGCCGGATGGGGGCGGTCGCTCCGGCGTCCACAGGGGCGCAATCCCCTCCAACGCGTCCAGCAGGAGCGCGGGGATGCCCGCGACGGCACGCTCCCCGGGCTCAGTTTTCAAGGCCTGCCGGATCTGACGGATTCGCCAGTCGGGTTCAAAACCCCACTGTCGGTGGAATCCGCGACTGCGCCCACCCCGAAACCGACGCCGCTGTCTTGGGACGACGCCATCAGTGCACCAAGCGCGCCAGGGGTATCGGTCTCCCGGCCATCCGGTCCATCGATGGCGGGACCGGACGAGCCGGTGCAGGCCGGCACGAGACCCATTCCGACACGTCCGGCTGTGGCCACGCCCGGGGGGGCACAGCAGAAGTTTCAGCGCGTCCGCCAGTTCCAAGAGGCGGTGCAGCAACTGCGATCGACGACGGACCCCCGCCAGCAAGCCGTCGCCCGCGATCGCCTGTCGCGCGATCTGTTCGCGTCGCTCAAGGCGGACGGCCATCAGGTCAAGTGGAAAGGCGATCAGCTCGTCGTCGATGGCCGCGTGTACGACGTGGGCGTCGGCACGACGGACGCGCCGCCCGCGCCGGGCGCGTCGCCCGCCGGCGTCGCCAGTCAAACGGCGCGCATGACCACCGCCGCTGGTGGGCCGCCGACCACGCCGCCCGCGTACGGCAACGACATGCGCGGCGGGGCGATTCCGATCACGCCCCGTGACGCGGGCCAAGGCGATGACGTCCGGGCGCAGGCGGTGCCGGCGACGCGACCGACGCCGGCGCCGCGCGTCGATCCGAAGCGCACCGGCACGGTGGAAGAAGCCACCAACGCGCTGCAGACCGAAGCGCAGCGCATTCTCGGTCGACGCCTGACCCAAGAGGAACTGAACGCGATCGCCACGAAAGTCGGCTACACCGGAACCCAAGGCCAGCGACCAACGCCACAATTGCGGCCACCTGGCGAAGCCGGTCCGGAAGCGCAGGCCATCAGCTACATCCAGCAGGAAGCGCAGCGGATGCTCGGCCGGCAGTTGTCGCCGCAGGAGATCCAGCAGTACGCCGCCTCGGTCGGCTACAACGGCGGCGGCACGGTCACGGCGGAACAGGTCAACCTCGTGTTACAGCAGATCGCCGAACAGGCCCCGCTCAGCGGCGGCGGGCCTGGGCAGGTGACTGGCGACATGTACAACCGCGCGCTCGACCTGCTCGAGGCGATGTGGACCGATCCGGACGGCGGTTCTGGGGGAGCCCCCGGACCCGGCGGACCGACCACGCCGGGCGACCCGGCGGGCGATCCCAATCAACCACCGCTGCCCAACGTGCCGCGGCATCCCCAAGGCGAAATCATTCCGTTCTATCCGCCCCACGGGCCGAATTACGTCCCGGGTGACATTCCCACCGATGACCTCGAGGGGTTCTCGCTCGACGACATCCTGGGGCACATCGGCGGCGAGCATCTCGGGCCCGGCGACTTCGACACGCTGACGAGCGACTACCTGCGTCGCCTGATGGCGGATCCGACGGCCGATCTCGGCGATCACGCAATCGACGGGCAGACCGGCGATCTCATTTCGAGCATCATGGCCGACCCGACGAAGTTCCTCGGCGACACCGAGACGAGCGACGCCACACGCGCGCTGGCGCTCAGCGTGCTGCAGAACCCCGAATCGCTCTCGCCGCACGTCGTCGAGATGTTGAAAGGCCGCACGGCCGACGAACTCGCGGAGGCCCAGGCGTTCGAAGACGAGGAACTCTCGCTCTTCGGGCATCAGAACGGCATCGCCGACTCGAACTGGCTCGCGAGCGAACGCGCCGCGACGAAACGTGATCGGCAGCGCGCCGTCACGGACAGCAATCGCAACATCGACATCGCGGCCGCCGAAACCAACATGGCGGATCGTCGCGCCGCCGCGGACCTCGGTATGCGGCTCGGCGCCGAGGATCGCGCGATGGGTGAAGCGCGCACCGGCGCGCGCGAACGCGGTGCGACGTTGGGCGCGACGTGGGGCGCGGAACAGTTCCGTCGCGGAGAAGCGCGCACGGGCGCGAAGCAGCGCGTCGGCGAGATGGGCGCCAAGTGGGCGCGCGACCAGCGCGAGTTGTCGCTCGCCGAGCAACAGGAGCGCCGCGCGGCGGTGCAACTCGCCGCCGACACGTCGTTGCAATCGGCGGCGCTCCGCGGCGATCGTTACGCGCTGCGGGAACAGATCCACGCGAAGGCCGCGGAGCTCGGCCTCCAGGCCGACCAACTCCAGGTGCAATTCATCCTCGGGCAGATGAACGACCTGACGCAGCGCTACGGCATCGACGTCGGGGCGACGATCGATCGTGAGCGTCTGGCGCAGCAAAGCCTGGAGTTCAAAGAAGAGTTGATGTTCCGCTTCCAGGAACTGCGCGAACGGATGCGCGCGGAGATGGAACGCCTCGCGCAAGAGGACGCACAGTTCGGGCATGACCTGGCCTATCGCTACAAGGTGCTGGAGAAGGGGCAAGGGGGGATTCCGTACTACGGCGGCGGCGGTGGTGGCTCGTTCTGGTCGTGGAGGTAAGCGATGCCTGGCGCAGCAGACATCTTCGGCGTCATCGGGGGCGGGCTTGAAGGGTTCGCACGGGGTCTCTCCATTCAACGCGAGCTGGAAGCCGAAGAGCGGCGTCGTCTTGCAGAGGAAGCGCGGATCCGGCGACAGATGGAACTGGAGGATCGGAGAATCGCCCTCGCCGAGCAAACGCGACGTGATCGCAACAACGAGGTTGGTCTCGAGACGATGTCCCACGATCGCGCAGCGTGGGAACGCGAGCAGAAAATGCTCAGTGACCAGCGCGTGCAGCAGCAGTTGCAGGCGATTCAGGAGGAATGGCTCGCCTCGCTTCCGCCGGACTTGCGCGCGATGATGCGCGGCGAGCAACTCGGATTCAAGGGGGCGAAACGCGAGGACTTCCAGTCACCGGAACAACGCGAGGCGGAACGGACGCGCGCGGCGGCTCAGAAACGGGAGGAGGTGCAAGCCGAGCGCGACGCCGACTTCACAGACTTTCAGCGGCGTGAGCGATTCAAAAAAAGCCTTGGCGGCGATCTACCGATCACGCCGAAGGACGATCCGGCGCTGCCGATGGGGGTTCGCGATTACCTCGACTCGTTACTGACCAAACATCAGGGAGCGTTTGAAAAGGCCGAGGGGGACTTCAATCAAACCTGGAACCAGTTGAAGGAAGATCACCCCAGACTCGATCCGGCCAAGGCGCGGGAGTACCTCAAGCATGTCTTTGGGTATGAGAAGCCTTCCGCAGCCTCCACGAAGCCGAACGCGCTGGACGTGTTTGGTCAGGTCGACCGTCCACCGATCAACGCACCGACATCTGGCCGCGCGCGCGGGTTTGGGGCGAGTCCACAAGTGGCGTTGCCTCGGGAGCGGAATCCCGACCCGCGCGGCTTACCGAGACCACGGTCGGGTAACGGTGACATTGCGCTTGGCCAAGACGGTCAAGCGAGGACATCAGAGGCGGCTGCGGTCATCACGCAGGCGCGCGATGCGCGTGCGGTCGAGGAACAGGAGCGCGCGCGCCGGCGCGGCTTGGATGTAGGCGATCTCCCCATCACACCGCTGCCGCGCGAACTCCGGGATGGGCGTGGCAAGCCGGAAACGATGCCGGTGGAAGTGGTCAGCCAGTCGGTCGACGCGCCACCCGAACGATCGCCAGAAGCGGATGCGGATCGGCTTCGGCGTCTGGAGCAGCAGGCCCGCAGTCTGCTCTCTCGCCTCGCGAACACGGCGGACACGTCGCAGCAGGACGTGTTGTTCAAGGAACTGGAGCGCGTCAAGGCGTTGCTAGTTGCAGCCGGAGGGAAATAGTCGGGTGCCACAGCGTCCCGCCTCATTGCTCGCCGAGATTGACGCGGCACTGGCGTCGGCCTCTGCACGTCGTTCGTCTCCGACAGGCGCCAAGAGTCTGATCGCCGAGATCGACGCGGTGTTGGGGCAATCGCGCAGTACCCGATCTGCGGTCACGGACCAGACGAATGTCGATGTGTCCGCGCTGCTCGCGGACATTGACGCGGCGCTCAACCAGTTCCAGTCACCACACCAAATGCCGCCGGCGATGACTCCATTGGCCAGTCACGCGCGCGAGGCGATGCCTTCCGCCTCGCTGCCGCCGATGCGGCCGATGTCGAGCCATGCGCCGGCGGCACCGTCGACACCGCTGATCGCCAGCAATCATGCGCAGCGCCCAATGCCGTCTGGTCCACCGCCTGGCCACGAGACGCGCCCAGGCGTGCAACCACAACCGCGGCGTCAGGGCGATGTCGTCCTCCCCGGCACGAGCGTGCCCCTCGAGGAGATCGAAGATGTTGTCGGCATGGTGCCCGCGGACCTGGCGGGCACGACGGCGCTCGAACGGCAGACCATTCGATCATCGCCGTCGCGACATCGTCCGCCCGCGCCGCCCGTCGTCGACACCCCACCCCCGCCGGCGCCGGGACCGACAGAAGCGACCGCGCTCGAATCCGTGATCTCTGGTGTCGCACGAGCGGGACGAGAGTTCGGCGAGGTGCATCAGCAACTCGGTCGCGGTGGCTTGCAAGGACTGGGTGGCGTCGCGACTGGTCTCGGGCGCGCGATCGAATGGGCTGGAGGCACCGAACCCGCCACGCATCCGCACGCACAAACTGCGGAGCGCGTTGCGTCAGGCTTACAGCAGGTCGGCGAGTTGTTGAAGACGGCTGGCACCCCTCCCGATCCGGGACGCGTGCAGCGAGACATTGCCGAAGAACCCGCAGCGCTCTTGGACCCGCAGTGGTGGACCTACAACATCGGGTCGGCAGCCGGGAGTCAACTCGCGTTTCTGGGTCCAATGTTTGCGACCAAAGCCGTCGCCGGCGGCATCGGACGAATTGTGTCACTCGTGCCGAAGCTGAAAGAAGCGGCCGAGCTCACTGCGGGGATCGGCGCCGGTAGCGTCGTCGAAGCAGTTGTCGAAGGCGGGCTGGCGTACGACGACGCGATCGAGAGCGGCGCGACGCCGGAAGACGCCGGCAAGGCCGCCGCCATCGTCGCGCGCGAAAACATCGATACGTTGCTCGGCACCAATGCCGCCGGCTATTTGATGCCACTCGTGACGGATGCGCGCCCGATTCTGCGCCTGATCGCCGGGGGATTCTCGGAAGGGGGTCAGGAATACCTTCAGGAAGTCATCGCTGGCACGGCGGCGCAGCAGGTCTACGATCCAGCACGCAATCCCTTTGCGGGTGCCGCCACAGCCGGCCTGATGGGTGCCGTCACCGGCGGCGCACAAGGCGCGATGATGGCCGCGCCGCAGCGTCCGGCTGTGGCCGCACCTGCCGACGCCGCTCCGGTCCAGACCGGTATGGCGGTTTCCAGTGACGGGGCAACGGTCGACGGACCTGCTGTTCCTGATGTGCCGTTCGGTCTTGCGCCGGGAGGAACGCCGACGGCCACGCCGTCGCCCACCGTTGCCGCGCCACTGACGCGCACCGACACGATCGATGACATCGAAGTAACCGTTCCGGTAGATGCGCCGCCGATTATTCCCCCACCGACGAACATCGTCGCCACGCCATCGGACCTCGTCGCAGCTGATGCCGTCGCCGTGCCTGACGCGACACGTGACGTCTCACCGGGGGCCGTGGACACCATGCCGCTGCCGTCCGCCCCGAGCGATCCGCTCCCCGGGGTGCGGTATCAGATGCCCGCGCGCGCCATCAGGATGGATCCAGAATCATTGCAATTCCGGGCGCAGGCGAATCGCGAGGGCCTCGACGCGACGCGCGCCATCACGGAGGCCTATGACCCCAAGAAAGGCGGCATTCTCGCCGTCTGGCGCGATCCGCAGACGGGCGAGACAAAGGTCGTCAACGGCCATCATCGACTCGCCGCCGCGCAACGCGACGATGCGTCCGTCGCTGTCGTGTACATCGATGCGCCGACGGCCGCTGAGGCCCGCACCCAAGGTGCGCTGCTGAACATCGACGAGGATCACGCGGATCTGCGCGATGCGGTCCAGCTGTTTGTCGACGGAGGCTTCACCAAGGCCGACCTCGAGACGTTGGGGATTTCGCCGCGGTCTCGCGTGGCACGCGACGCAGAGGCGGTCGCGAGCTTGGCGCCTGGCATCCGTGCGGCGTGGCAGGCGGGCGAGGTTCCGGATGGCATCGCAGTAGCGCTCGGGCGCGCAGATCTCTCACCAGAGCAACAGGCGGTCGTCCAGAAGGTCTATCTCCAGCAACAGGCGAAAGGGCGTGAACTCCCCGCGACGCAAATCAGTATTCTGGCGCGGCGCGTCAAAGCGGCGCCGGAGACGCGCCAGACCAGCGATCAGGGGTCGATCTTTGATGTCCTTGGTGAGGAGCGCGGTCAGAATCTGTTTGTCGAGCGGGCAGCGCTCGAGGATTGGCTCGTGTCGCAACTCGGTCGCGACAAGCGCTTATTTGGCACAGTCAGTCGGCACGCCGACCGGCTCACGGAAGGCGGCACACAGGTCGATGTTGTGCAAGGCGAGCGGATTGCGGCAGAATCTGGTCAGGCTGCCGCCGTGGTGCGGCGCCTGGCGGACGTCGCCGGACCCGTCAGCCGCGCCTTGAACGAGGCGGCGACCCGTGTCGCGGCCGGAGAGAATCTTCATGCCGTCCGAACCGCGCTCCTCGATGTCGCCCGCACCGCTGCGCGCGCCGAACTCGGCACCGCGGCCGCTGCTCACCCCGGCGCAAAAGGCACATCTGATGCGCGCGTATCCACGGCTCCGGAAGGCCGTGTCCTCCCGAACGACACCGACGGCTCACCGCGTACCGCTGTCGTAGCACGGCGCGGTGGCGGTACCGCGCGCGCGATGCCGCCCGCCACTCTGCGGGTGACGATTCGCGAAACTACCTATCGCGATCGTCCTGGCTTCACGGTCAGCTGGAGAGACGGCGCGTTTCCGCAATCGGTCTTCGTCCCATCCCGGATTCAAGCCGACGCCATCAAGTCTGTCGTGCAGCAGGGCGGCGGTGTCGACGCGATTGATCGGATTGTCCGCGATGGCCCGCCGATCACGACGGACACGCTCCCCACGGGCGAACGGCAGCCGCGCCTCCCGGAAGCCGGCGAGGTGCGCGATCGCGAAGTGGTGACGCCGCCCGTGGCCGCGGTGCCCGAGCCTGAATTTCGTTTACGCGGTCAGTCCGCGCGCGCGCCCGCCACGCAAGGTCGCCTGTTCGGCATGTCAACCGCCGCGACGTCCACGCCCATGGGTGGCGACGCCCTGCGACAAGTCAACGACTACACGTTCGAGCAACCGCCATCGCACATTACTAATCGGTTTCGCGGTCGCGCGCCGATCTCCGAACATCAGGTCGTCAACACCTTACGGCGCATCTTCGCCGTCTCGCGCGAGAGCGGCGATGTGCTGGATCGCTTGGCGGGATCGGAGCAGGTGCCACTCCCCACACGCCGCGGCCGCAGCACCATGATTCGTCGTGGTCGGGCCCTAGGCGTCTACAACACCAAGACCGGCAGCATTCGACTCAAGCGGGACATAGATCTCTCCACGTTTGTGCACGAGCTCGGCCATCACATCGACTTCGCCTTGTTCGAACAGCATGGTCGTCCGATGGGCCTGTTCAAAGACGAATTGCTCCGCATGGGCGAAGGCACCACGCCGCCCTCGATGCGCGGCGTCAAGAAGCATGAGTCCTATCAACTCGCGGAAGGCGTCGCCGAGTTCTTCCGGATCTGGTTTCCTGATCCGGCGCGCGCCAAGACGGTCGCGCCGAAGTTCTCGGCGGCCTTAGACGAGGTCATGCAGCGCGCTGAGGGGTTTGGCCAGCAGCTGGAAGACGCGCAATCCCTGGTGCAGCGGTATCTGTCGCAGGACTTGGCCACGCGCGGCGTCGCCCGCATCAGCATTCATCCGCGCTCGCTCGCGTCGGCCCCGATCGCGGCAGCCCGGCGCACCGTCCGCAACGTGCGCGAGGCGTATCGGGAGGGCGGATCACTCAGGGCCACGGCGAAACGCGTCGGGGCGTCTGTCCTCGATTCCCTCAACGTGCCGAAGTGGATGCGCGACCCGCACCAGCAGTGGCAGGCATTCCGGAAACAGTGGATTGATGATCTCGACGCGATCCAGCGGGCCGTCTTCGACATGGCGGGCGATGACCTGAGCGCGGCCGATCACGCGTACGTGCTGGCGCGCATCGCGCGCGGCACCGCTGGCAAGGCCCAAGGGTTTCTCGAGCACGGCGTCCGGGATCTCGATGGGCAGTTTCTCGGGCCCTCACTCCGCGCCGCATTGGCACCCGTCATGGACCGGCTGACGCGGGACGAAGGAGCGCCATACACGCGGCCCGATTTGGCGTCGTATCTCGTGGCGCTCCGCGCGCGCGAGCTGCACACCCGCACGACCAACCCACGCGATCCAGGCATGAAGCTCGCGGAGGCCGAGCTGATCATTCGTGCCACGGAAGGTGATGCGCGCTTCGAGCAATTTGCGGCCGCGCGCGATGCCGTATATGCCTACCAACGGTCGCTCTTGGCGTACGCCAGGCAGGCCGGGGCGTTCAGCGAGGCGCAGATTACGGCGATCCAGAAGGCTGGCGAGTTCTATGTGCCGCTCCAGCGAGTGCTGGAAGAGGTCGAAGAGGCGGGCGGCGGAAGCGCCAAGCGCATTGCGGATCGCGTGAGCCCCATCAAGAGCCAGAAGGGCTCTGGTCGCGACATCATCGATCCCTTTGAATCGATCGTGAAGAACACGGCGACCATCGTCGACATGGTCGAAAAGAACCGCGCGATGATCGCGCTGACGTCACTCGCCGACGAGACGACCGGATCGGCCCTATGGCTGGAACGGGTGCCACCCGATCAACTGCCCACGACGTTCAGACTTGACCAGCTCCAAGAGGTTGTCGTCGACAAGCTTGTGGCCGCCGGCACGGACGTTCCCGAGGGCATCGACTGGTCGGACATGGTGACGGTATTTACACCCACGCTGTGGGGCGATCCGAAGCACCGGATCGTCACGGTCATCAAGAATGGCAAGCGGCAGTTCTATCAAGTGCAGGACGAAGCGCTCTACCAGGCGATCACCGCAATCGGCCCGGCCGCCGCAACGGAGTTGATGCACTGGATGGCCAAGCCGACGGCGGTCCTCCGGGCGGGTGCGACGTTGACGCCTGGCTTCATCATTCGCAACCTGCTGCGAGACACCGTGGGCGCGATGCTGCAGTCGCGGCACGGATTTATCCCGGTCATCGACACGCTCGGCGGGTGGGTGTCCATGTTCCGGCGCGACGCGGACTGGCAGTTATATCAAGCCGCCGGCGTGCAACAAGCGGCACTCCTGGGACAGGACCGCGATCGCGTGGCGTCCGTGCTCGATGAACTCGGCGACAAAGGCTGGCGGCGCCGGATCAAAACCGCGCTGCATCCGCTCGATGCGCTGCGACGGGTCTCCGAACAGATCGAAAACGCCACGCGCGTCGGCGAGTTCAAGTTGGCGCTTCGCAATCCCGGCGCGGACCGACGGGTCGGGGTTCTCGGGATCGCGCAACGCATGGCCGATACCGCGCGCGGCCGGAATACGCCGATCACCGAGCGGCACCAACTCGCGCGCGCGACCCTCGCAGCGCGTGACGTGACCGTGGACTTTTCGCGCGGGGGGACGAGCGCGAAAGAGGTCTCGCAGTTCAAAGCCTTCTTCAACGCCCGCACGCAGGGCTTTGCACGAATTGCCGAGACCGTTCACCGCGACCCGACTGGCGCGGCGATCACGGTGGCGGGACTCTCAGCGCTGTCCCTCGCACTGTGGATGTTGAACAAGGACGATGAGGACTACCAGACCCTCACGCATCGCGAGCGCATGGACTACTGGTGGTACAAGTTGCCAGGGAACGACCGGTGGCTCCGGATCCCCAAACCGCACGAGTGGGGCGCGATCCCGAACGTCGTCGAGGGCGCGCTCAACCAGGTCTACCACGAACAGCCGGATGAAATCCGCCGCATGATGCCCATTCTCCAAGGGATTTCGTGGACGGAACTCGCCACGGCGTTCACGTTTACGTTTGTGCTGCCCGCATTGGAAGCTGCCAGTAACTACGACACGTACCGTCGCCGACCGATCGTGAGCCCGTTCGACGAGATGAACCTCTTGCCTGAGGATCAGTACTCCGAGTTGACGTCCGAAACGATGAAACTCGTTGGGAAGGCACTCGGCGTGTCGCCCGCCAAACTGGAACATCTGGTTGTTGGGTATACCGCGTCGGCTGGGCGGGCGGCCCTAGATCTGACCGATCCGATTGCACGACTGATCACCGGGAGGCCGGCCAGGTCGCCAGTAAAGTGGCGATCGGAGCAATGGCCCGGCCTGGGCGTGGTGCTCAGGGACGCCTCGCCCACCAGTTACGCGCAGCCACTTCAAGACTTCTATCAGGAGCGAGCCGAACTGCAGCGGGCTCGTGGGACTCAGCGCGCGCGGCAACGCGCCGGGGATGCGGCGGGCATCGCCGAGATCAACGAACGGTACGGTGCCAGGTTCACCCCGGAGCACGTCGCGCGCATCCAAGCCGCCGATGACGCCATTACGGAACTGCGCGGGATGCGAGATCAGGTTGACGCATCCGCAGACCTGACACCAGCCGAGCGGAAGCGCGCTCGTGAGGTGATTCACCGTGCGATGGTGCGATGGGCGGCCACCGCGACATGGTCGCCGACGATGAAAACGCACGTCCTGCCGCGAGCGGCCAGCGGTCAGTAACGGCTAGACTCGGTCCGGGCAGGAATGGTACAGGTAGCGCAGCGCGCGCTCGGCAAACCTGGGCTGCGACGGTTCCAGCGCGCACAGTAGATTCGTCACCACCGATGCCAGCCGGGCCAAGAAGGCAGGCACCGATGTCCGGGGAGACCCCACGCGGCCAGAACACCTGGGCGCGCAAGTTTTTCGATCTCGTCCTACCGATCATCGCCGCGGGCATCATCTCGTGGACGACATCGGTGCTGACGCTTCAGACGAAAACCGCGATTCTGGAAGAACGCCAGAATCAGAACTTCCTCGAGCTTCAACGCACCATCAGCTCGATGCGCGAGGACGTGCGCGAGATCCGCGCCGAATTGCTACGCCGGCCATGACGGATCGCGATCTCAACGACATGCTCGCCCAGTTGATCGACCACGAGAGCGAACGGCTCGTGGTCTACGACGACGCCACCGGGAAACCCCTGAAACAGGGCGACACGCTGAAAGGGCATCCGACGATTGGCATCGGCCGCAACCTCGCGGGCAAAGGGCTCACGCGCGAGGAGTCGCGGTATCTGTGTCGCAACGACATCGACGAGTGCGTCCGGGACTTGGTGACGTTCCCGTGGTTCCTCGATCTGAATGTCGTGCGGCAGCGCGCATTCGTGGATCTGCGGTTCAACCTGGGGCCGGGCACGTTCCGGCAGTTCAAAGGCATGTTCGCCGCACTCAACGACCGGGATTACGACGCGGCCGCCGATCACTTGAAAGCGAGCCTCTGGTATCGGCAGGTGGGACGTCGGGGGCCTCGGATCGTGCACATGGTGCGGACGGGAACCGACCCGACGACGTAGACGACAACCGCTCAGAGCCGGGCCAAAGGCATGAGCGATGGAGCATCTCCAGGCGATCGACGACAACGAGAAGAACGCGACAGCCGGCGCGGTCGTACCCATCCTGATCGCCCATCTCTGGGCCAGTGTCCGTGGCGCGTTGGTGCACGCGGGATGCCTCTACGGCCAGTTACGGCAGCGCGGCGCCGACGCGGCCGCAGCCGAAACCACGCTGATCGGCGTCGTGCGGAAGTGGATGAAGCGCGAACCGATCGCGATTGTGAGCATTCGCGGCATCGGTGACGACGAAATTCTGGCGCTCGCGGATCACGCCGGTCGGATCCCCGACAGCGATCACGGTGGCCTGTTCGATTTCGGCGTGCAGTTCGGCCAGCACGTGGAAGCGGGCGCATCGCGCGAGGAGGCGTATCACGCCGCCGGCGCATGGCTCGTGCAGTGGTACGGCGGGGAGAATCCCTGGCCCGCGCCGGAACCTGTTCCGACCCCAACGCCCGTCCCGACGCCAACGCCCACACCGGCCCCAACGCCTGTTCCCACGCCCACGCCGCCACTACCGGGAACGGAACTGCCGGCGTTGCGCGCGCGTGACCGCTGGTTCGCGCAGCACAGCAAGACCGACGCCTTTGATTACCGTGAAGCGACGGCCTTCATGCTCTTCGCGCGGTTCCTGCGCGGCGAAGACATCACCGACCGACTGCGCTACTGGCAGCGCTTCAAGATCAACAGCCTGCGCGTGATCGGCATGGTGCGTCACCCGTTCTGGGTCGAGCACGGGTGGAACCTGCATCCCGACGTGCCGCACTACTACGACGGCTGGCGGCCATTCCTGACGCTCTTGGAGCGGCACGGCTTCTATTGCCGCCTGTCGCTGTTTGCCGATCGGGACCATCTGCGCCATCTCGATCTCGCGGCCCACGCGGCGCGCATGGGGCAAGTGCTACACGGGTGCCGGAACGTGATTATCGAAATCACGAACGAGCCCACCATGAACGGCTTTCAGGAGCCGAGCGAATTGCAGCTCCGCGTCGCGGGAAGTCCCGATCCAATCGAGGAAGCGATGACGGCGCACGCTGAGGCACAGGCGACGGCGCGTCTCCGGTTGGCCACGACGTTCTTGGAACACGGCGGCCCGGCGCTGCTCGCGCTTGGACCCGAGCACGGCGCGCGCGGTCACCTGCTTACGTACATGCTGCCGCCGGCGACCTATCTCCCGTTCCACGCGGAGCGCGTGACCTGGGAGGACGGCTGGGCGTGGGTCCGCAGGATGGGCGAATACGGGCCGATTCAGAATCCGCTCGGCTGGCCGGCGCTCTCCGGTGAACCGATCAACGCCGGCACGCGGCCGGCGAATCCGAGCGATGCGGAACCGTCGACGGCGATCTGGTACGCGTATGGCGCCCTGTCGCGGATCGTCCCCGAGCGCGGCTACCTCCCGTGTTTCCACTTCGACCGCGGACTGTTTGCCGATCTCCCGGACGCGCCCGCCGAAGCGTGCCTCGCCGCGTTCATGCAGGGGTGCGATGACGTGCCGATCCGCGCGCGCGAGCACGGCTGGACAAACGGGCATCACGGAACGTCGCCGTTCCGCGACTACTTCCAAGAGTCCGATCCGCTCAACGACCGACCGGTGCGCATCTACGGCCGCGGCACCGGAAAGGACTACATCGGGATCGCCTTGCGGGCACCGCGCGACTGGCGCTGGCCAGACCTGCGGTTTCCGATTCGCAAAGTGCGTGAGATCCACGATCGCGGCTGGAGCGCGCAACTCTGGCAGGGAGTCTGAGACATGAAAGCCAAACACTACGCGCTGTTGGGGGTCTGCCTCGCCTCGATCGCGACCATGGTGAGCTCGCTGCCTGATTGGAATGAAGCGATGAAGCCGTCTTTTGTCGGCGGCGTGCTCGGCGTCATCGGGACACAACTGGCGGCTCTGTATACCGAGCGGCCCAATGAACGGCGGCCGCGATGAGCAAGTGGTCGAAGTTTTGGAAGGGCGTCAAGGTCGCGGTCGGTCTCCTCGCGAAAGCTCAAGACAAGGGCCTCGTCAAGATCAAGGAGTTGCCGAAGATTGAGGCCGGCGTCGCGATCGTCGACGACGCGGTTGAGGACGCGAAGAAGCGACCGTGATCAACCGCCGCGGATTTCTGCTGTCGCCGCTCGCGGCCATCCGCGTCCCGCCGCCGCCGGTGACGCTCATCGGCCATCTGACGCTGGCCGCGCGGCCAGGTGAAGGCTACTTCGCGATCGGCCAGCATGCCGCGTTGATGGTGAAGACGGACGACACAGCCACGATTCGAGCCTTGGAGGCGATCTGCGATCGCGACGTGACGGTGACGGTAACGGGATGAACGAAAGGCGGGTACGGCGATGTCCTTTGTACGTGATGACGATCCTCCGGTGGCGGTGAGCGTGGCACTCGCGATCGCGATCACGTGCGGCGGGGCGATCGCGTGCCTGACCGGCTGCGCGCCGACGGTCGTCCGTCGATCGCTGCAGATTCCGCACTTCGAATCCGGGTATGAGCCGACCGCCGGGGATGAGATGGGCTCAGCCTACCTGCAGCTGCACGATCGCCTGACGCAGTGGGGCATCGCGATCCATGAGCAGCCGCTGCGCCAGTTCGGCCTCGCGGATCTGCGCCGGGGCGTGATTCTGATCCGCGAGGGCCTGCCGATCAACGCGCGGTTCGAGGTGCTCGCGCACGAAGCGGCGCATCTGTTCCAGCCGCCCGCGCTCGAGGACAGTTCCACCGCCCAAGTGTTCGCGGAGCTCGTCGCCGTCGAGATCGCCAAGTTCTACGGGCATGACGGGTACGTGGACATCTCCGCGCGCTACCTGGCGATGCACAAGCATGCGTTCGCGAGCGTGAAGTACCTCGAGCGCGACGTGGCCTACGCGGTGAAAGTGCTGACCGGGCAACGGCCGCTGCCGCGGCGCGTGCCCTAGCTGGCGACGAGTTCGGCGCGCCGGACGCGGATCGGCGTGCCGAGCGGTCGGCCGCGGTGATCGGTGGGCTGTTCCCACACCCCCCGATCGCCGACGGACGCGAGGGCGATTGCGGTGTCCCGTTCCGTGATCGGCGCGCGCAGCAAGCGGCCCGATGTCGCGTCGTAGAGACACCACTGGCCGTCCGGCGCCACGCGGCGCAGGATCACATCGCCGGTGCGGGGCGCGTCGTGCGTCATCCAGGAGCCCTTTTGAGAGGGACGCGTCATTGTCACAGGTGAGTACGGAGCGCGGCAAGCTCAGGCGCGTATAGTGATCGCGATGGGGGAACAACCACCGGATCCGTGGCCCGCGCTCATGAAGTTCTCGACGCTCGCGCGGTACCTCGATTACGCGGGTAAGCACGCGCCAGATGCGGCGCGGAAGTTTGTCATCCGCCGACGCATTCCGAAGTTTTGGCGCGATGGCGCCTGGCTGGTGAAACGCGCCGATGTCGACGCGTCACTCAAGGGTCGTGTCTTTGAATCACGGCCCTCGGACCGACGAAAGTAATAGACGATGTTCGGTGGACGCTTTCCCAACGGCTTCGGGTTACTCGCGTCGGCGCACCTGGCCCTGCAACGGGGCGAGCCGCCGCAGCGCGTGCGTCGACCGCCCGCGATCGCCGTCGTCGAATGCCCTGGCTGCGGCTGGTCCGAGTGGGACGGCGCGTCGGAACATCCATGGCGCGGCGTCCGGTTCGCGCGCCCAATGTGTTACGGCCAAGCCGTGTCAGAAACGTGTCACGAATCACGGCTACAGGGGGGCACGTCAGGGCGGCCAGATGTGGCAGAACTCGTAGAACTGGCCGAAAACTCGCAGGAACCGCCCGATCGCGTCATCAGCACACAGCCTTAGAAGGCCGGTGCTCTATCCAACTGAGCTACGGGCGCATACGGAATTTACGGGCTTTTTTGCGTGTTTTCGGCGTCGCCCGCGATCGACGTGTCACTGACGTGTCACCGAAGTCGTCCGTGAACACCGTGCGATCCATGCCAAGGTACTCCATCATCTGATCGAGCGACGTCCACCCGCCGATCATCTGGACTGTGCGGATGTCGATCTGAAACTCACGCAGCATCCGCGTGGCGCCGCTCGCCCGCGTCGCCGTGTGCCAGACGATGCCGCCATTCCTGATGCCCCACGGCACGTCGGCGGCCTTCGCGGCCTGCTGCACCCGCCGGAGGAACCGTCGGCGCGGCACGGCCGGATCCTCGGCCTTCGCAAACGCCTCCTGCCAGTCTGGGAAGAAATAGCCGGTGTGCGTCTTCGGCCAGCGCCGCTTGAGGACTGCGGCCGCGCGCGTCTGCAAGGGCGTCGGGCCGGTGAGCGGGATCTGATGCGGGCCCGTCTTCGTCAGGAGCGCCAGACGATCACCGCGGTGACTCGCGCGTTGCAGGTTGATCAGCGGTTCTTGGCGCAGCAGCGTGCCGACACCGACGACGTAGAGATCGTGGATCTCACGATCGAGCCGCTTGAGTGCGGCGAGGAACGGACGTTCTTCCTCGCGCGTGAGCGTGCGCTTGGCCGGCAGCTTGTCGCGTTTGCGTTTCACGGTGCCGAGAGCGTGTGCCTTGATCCACTCACCGACCGCCGACTTGAGAATGGACTTCATTACGGCGAGCTCGGTGCCGACCGTCGTGACCGTGACGCCGTCCGCTAGGCGATCAGTCTCGTACTCGGACCAGCGCGCCGGCGTGATGTCGACGAGACTGATGTCGCCGAACGCGTCGATCAGGCGCTGAATGCGGAGCGCCTCCTGCACCTTCCCGCGATGTTTCGGCGTCTCGTGCGTGAGATACCACTGCGCCTGCGCGCGAAAGGTGCGACCGCCGCTGACTTGCGGGAGATCGAAACGCTGGCGAGCAGCATCACCGAGCATAGCGTCGTACGCGAGTTGCGCGAGGCGGCGGTTCTCTTTGGTTTGCTCAGGGTCGGCCGCCTTGACGAGGATCTTGGTGGACACGCGGGTGCGCCCTCGCTGGCCTTTTCGCTTCGGCAGGTTCAGCCAGTAATACTGGCTATCGGGACGCGTGACGACGCCCATCGCTACGAGTTGGCCCTGCAACGGTTCGCCACGCCATCAAGGAGGTTGGCATGACGGAACACCTGAAACGCCCTGATGTGGCCCGAGAAGACACCGAGCGGCTGCGTGACCGTCTGGTAGCCGAGCCAGACCGCGTTCGCGAGCCGGTCGTCGATTGGCCGGAGTTGTATCGGCGTCTGTGGCAGGTGAAGCTCCGATACTTTCACCCAGACAACCGCTGAGTCCTTGGAGCGGTCGCGGTCGACGGCGCGCTGGCGTCGTGGTGCCGACGCCCTATACTGTCCGTAGGCTCTCCCCGAGCGCGTTGCAGGAGAGGTGTGAACCATGGCAGGATACGCAGGCAACCCGACGTTCCCTATGGCCAAACAGCTCAACGTTAGCTTCAACCTCGACGGTGTCATCCGTGAGGACAAGGACACGAATTGCTTCGTGTCGTACTGCCCCGCGCTTGATCTGTACTCGGCCGGGCGCACCCGCCCAGAGGCCAGGGCCGCGCTGCAGAGCGCGATCGACCTGTTCGTCCGCCTCGGGTACGAACGCAACATCCTTGGCCGGTTGCTCCACGACAAGGGCTTCGAGCCATTACCCGTTGGGGCACTGCTGCCTGAACTCGGTGCCGATGCCCGCAACACGATCGTGATCACCGAGGACGCCCGCTTCGAGACGTACGACGACACGTTCAAGGTGACCGTCCCACTCAACCTCATCGCGGCTGCGGCCGCCGGTTCGACGCAGGTGCCGACATCGTGTCGCCCGCAGTAACGCCGCTCGCGCCCAGCGCGATCAAACAACTGCTCGAGGATCACGGCTACGAACTGGTCGGCGCCGACGACTACAACTGGGCCTTTGCGAAGAGCGTCACCGAGGAGCCGGTCTTTGTGCCGCATAAGATCGACCTCGTGCCGCTCGAAATCGCGTTCCACGTGGCGAAGCGCGTCGGTTTCAACGAGTACCTCACGGCGGTAACCAATGCCGCCGCGCCAGGCTCCACGTCCAGCAGGGCGCCAGACGCGTAAGCGCGCCGACGCGGTCACAACTCTTCCGCCACGCGCCAGCCGCGCACTTCGTACTCGCGCATCGACGCGCGCGCGAGATCATGCACGGCAGCACCGTCCCGCACAATCTGTGACCAGTGCAGATCCCATGACCCATCGTGCCTTGTGATGTAGATCACGAGCTCCACGCCGATCGGCGCGATCCGCGTCCGCGCCTCGACCTTCCGGGTGTCCTTCACCAGCGTCCAGAGCACGAACTCTTCGCGGTGCGTCGTGTTCGGTGGGGGATCAACGAGGCGGATCGTCATTGGTGGATGTGAAAGGTCACCGGACAGATCGATCGTCCGCCGACCATTACCGGCGTGCCGCGGGTTGTTATGACCACACGAAGTGTCGTGCCGTCCTGAAGTGTCAGGGTGTCGGCCTCATTGGTGTCGGTCTGGTGGCTGAGCGCGTCCGATGTGGGGTTCATCGCCTCGATGCTGCCCTCGCGTGCGTCGTGCGCGAGAAACACCATTCCTTCAAAGAGGACATCGGTCGACGACCCTCGGAAGATGCGTCCAAATTGTTTCGCCATACGTCCTGCCCCTACCGCGGGGTCCGCTTCGCTTCTTTAGCGAGCGCGGCATCGGCCTCTGCGAGCAGGGCATCAATGTCGGCCAGTGAACGACTCGGCGGCTTCAGGTCAAGGTCCGACACGCGACGCCGTCGTGCCGCGGAATTCGCCTCTATCCTCGCTGCGGCCTCTGTCGCCGCTTCGGCTCGCGCCGCTTCGGAGATCCAGACACCCAGTTCGTGGCCGGCAACTGGAATGAACGATCCCCACTGCGAGCGACCCGTCCAGCGATCGATCCGGATGTACGCGGCGTGGTCGCCACCTGGATCACGCCACTCGTAGCGCGGAAAGGCCGCGTGGCACAGCACGGCGGCGACGATCAGGGCGATGCCGAGCCACCAATCACGACGCGTGATGTGAGCATCACCTGATCGAAACCGTCCCGCCGTACTGGTTATCATCGATTTTCACCGTCGCGGTCGCTGCGTTTCTTCCGTAGACCCGCTGGCACCGACGGTGTTTGCCGACGTCATCACCAATGCATAAAACCCTATCGAGGCTGCGATGGCCAGCGCCGGGAAGCAGTCAAACCAAATCGCCTCAAAATTGAGTGAGGGCCCCCACCAGTTCCACGACTGCACCCACGGCCACAAGTCTGCGTATTGGCGTTCGGCCACCCACTGCTCGCCGTTATGGCTAATCCATGGGTAGAGGCTGACGAACCATAAGCCCCAGCTCGCAAACCACCACACCTTGAACACGGTTGTGTGTCGCCTCTCGCGGCCGATTGCAGCAAAGCCGCAATAGGCCAACAACAAAGGACCGGCGTCTCGCCAAATAAACGAGTCGGACAGCACGGGAATCGTTAGTAACAGGACGTGTGAACAGTGTAGCCAACGATGCGCGACGTGCATCGCAGCGTGGACTGGTATCGCTGCGTCTGTGCTGCCAACGCCCCGTAGAGCGCGAGCCATTGGTCCTGCGTCCGCTGCTTGGCGGCCAAGTCTTCAATGCGAAGTCGGAGAAGTTCAATCGCGAACTCGACATCCAGTTCGCGATTAGGCACGCCACTCGGCCGCACGAACCCGACCTGCTGATTCTTCCCGTGCTCAGGGCAAATCCGTAGTGGAGGAGCCTCGGCCTCAGCGCCGCTCACCCATCGGGCGAGAACGGGCTTGAGCGGCTCGCACGTCTTAAACCTCCCAGGCACGAGATACTCCAGCGTGACGGGCATCGGCCCCCACGCGCGGCCGTCTTCATAAAGCGTGGCACCGGGCGGGTCTGAGACGTACGTCACCTTGACCTTTGTGTCGGCCACGAGAGACGCACCAGCAAATCCGGTGAACGCAGCAACGAGCAGCACATGAATAAATTGACTCATGACTCACTTCGCGAAAGCGTTCGTTGCCTGTGCGATGAGGAGAATCGGTCACCGTGGACTCAGCGTTGGCGTCATTGCCGATTCCCGTTGAATGGGCCGCTCAGTGTCAGCACACCGACCCCAGTTCTGGTACCAGCAATAAAAACATTCCACGTTTCAGATGATGTGCCGCTTGCAGAGTTGCCGGTCACAGTCGCTGTGATCGAGCGTGAGATCATTTCGAGATCGCGCCGCGCACCATTCGGGCACGTGGCACCGGTGATGATTCCAACATCGCAGCGCGTCCAGTTCAGCGTCACTGACGAAGCCCCGGCCGTGCCGTTGTAGTCGCACGTCAAGCCAGAACTGGAATTAGTAGCGCGAGCGCTGAGAGTGCCGCCGCTCTGTGTCACGCTCATCGTGCCGGCCTCGACTGCGCCAATCGTTGCTTGTAGCAATGGGCCGACGCATTCGCCGCCAGCCACGGTTGCGAGGCGAGCGCTGTAGCTCCAGAGACCAGCGATCTGCACAAACGATGGAGCAGATGGCCCCGTTGGTGAGTTCTTGCCGCAGCTCACGGAGCCTACGAGAGTCGCAATCAGTAATAGGACACGTGTGGTCACTTGTCGCTCTCCTGAAAAACACCGCCGGGGGGTGACGTGCTCGGTGCGACTGTTGTTTCCGCGTGATGCGTTTACCTGTTTCTGTGTTTCACCGTGACGACCCTTCGTTACGGTCCTCTTCCTTCAAGATCGGCCACGGCGTCATCAACCAACTTTTCGATCACGTCGACGTACGCGGGTCTGCGTCGTCTCAGGAGCTCCAGATTGGCTGCGAATCTCGTGCTCGGCGATGAGCTCAATGAGTCGGTTGGCGATACGGCGGCTTTCGAGAACGAATTCCCGGTAGTGCGGTTCGAAACGATCACTTTCAAGGCCGGCCGACGCTGGGACATCGGAGCCTCCTTCCTTCGAAGCGGTCTGTTGTGCGCGAAGTTGATAACCGTCGATGCCGCCGAGAATCTCATCGGTCGAGCAATTCAGCGCCGTCGCGAGCTTGATCAGCGTCCGCATGTTGAGCGTCTTCCTGCGGTTGTTTTCCCAATCCCAGATCCGCTGAGGCTTCATCTTCATCGCCTCCGCGAGATCGGTCTGGGAGAGCTTTGCTCGCTCTCGGAGGCGCTTGATGTTCTCCCCGAGGGCCATCGCGGCGCCCAGCATAGGCGCACGTTCTGAAACGTGTAAAGCAGTAAATGGTTGAGCCGTCACGACTTACGCCAAAAGGAGTAAATTTACACCAATAGGGTTGACAACGTTACGCCGCTAGGCGTATTGTTCTGCCCATGCCGTTGACGGATGCGCAGATTGAGGAACTGGCCAATACGCCCGTCGGGTCGACGGGTAACCGCCTCGCGCGGGCGATCGAGATGCTCGGTGTCCGGCAGATCGATGTCGCCGAAGCGACTGGGCTCGCGCAGCCATACATCTCGGATGTCGTCCGTGGTCGTCACGAGACGATCACCGTTGAAAACGCGCACAAGTTCGCGCGGTTCACGGGCGCCGACATCAAGATTCTGTTCCCCGAGAAAGCGGTGGCGGCCTAGTCATGGCTCTCCATCTCTCGCAACAGTCGCAGATCATCCGCCAGCGCCGCGCTCGCTCGACGCAGTCGCACCTGCAGGCGCCCCAATTGGCGAATGCGTCGCCGCACCCGCGTCACGGCGATCGCGGTGATGTCGGCCCGCGGTGGACTCCCACTGCTCATGTCCTGAATCAGCGTCCACAACTGCCGCAGGTGCGGCGGGAGGTTGGGCTCGCCCTCGGCGATCGTCGTCGGCGCGCGGAGGGCGGGCGATGAAGGCGCGGGTCTTGGCCATGCGTGGGATGTCATCGCCGATGAGTCTGCCGAGCGGACCCGTACCAACGCACGTCCATTCGGTCGCGACCAGTACCAAAACCGTTGGTACTCGCCTCGAGCTGACAGAGGCCGTGTGCGACGCGATCGCCGCCCTGGACTGGAAAGACGGCTTCGTGGCGGCCGCGCAAAAACTCGATCCGTCCGTGTGGTCGAAGCAGAAGACGCGGAAAGACGGCTACGGCATTCGCCTCGACAAGCTCGAACAGCTCCCCCCGGAGTTTCTCCCGGAACTCGTGCGCGCCCTCGCCGCGCGCGCGGGTCTGCGTGTCGTGGAAGCCGATCGCAAGCGTCGTGCGCTCGCGCGGGCGATGCCGCTGTTGATGGAACTGTTTCAGGAACTCGCCGACGAGGCGCCTGACGACGTCCGTGAGCGGAGGCGCGCATGACACGCCGGGCATCAACGGCTCGCGTGTCGCCCGTGCGCAGATCCCTGCAGACACCGGCACCGCCGACTGCGGCACCGGTGGATCTCAGCACCGCGGTCTATCTGAAATTTTCGCAACTGGCGACGTACCTCGGCTACTTCGGCAAGCGCGGGCGCAACGCCGCGCGTGAGTTTGTCGAGCGCCGCCAACTGCCCAAGTTCTGGCGCGGCGGGGCGTGGTTGGTGAAACGCGCCGATGTCGACGCCGCCCTTGAAGGCCGCGTCAGTTTCCGGGGGCACGGGCGATGACAGTGCTCGGGCGGTTCTGGCTCCTGGTGATGTTGCCGTTCTGGCTGCTGTTCATGGCGCTGTTCGGCGTGTGCACCTGGTCCCCGGTGTGGGCGATCCGACAGGGCGTGGCGGACTGGCACGCCGAGTGGCGCTATCAAACGCAGTTTCGCCGGGTGCGATGACCGTGATCGTCGTCTGGCCGGATGACTGCAGTGCACGCGTCAGCGTGGAGCTCGCCGCCGCGATGGTCGCGCGGCGTCCCGACCTCCGCGTGCACACCGAATGGTGCGACGCCTATGTGATGCCCCCGCCGCGGCTCGTGCCGAAAACGGTCGCGCGGCGCGGGCCGAGCCAACTGACGCCAGAGGAGCGACGTCGCGTCGTCGCCGACATCAAGGCTCTCGGGTACGTCGCGGCGAGCAAGCGGTGGGGCATGAGTATGTCGAGCGTGCAGCGGTTGATGCGGCAAGAGGGCGAACGCGTCATGGAGCACGGACGTGAGGCGTGGTGGCGTTCGCGCTACGGACTCGATGCGAAGTGAGGAAATCACGATGGAACAGACCGTCACCGCACCGTCGCCGAACGACTCGCGCGATTACCTCGCCGAGGCGCACGCGATCCTCAAAGGCGAGACGCTCTTGATGCCGACGCGTGAGCACTTGCTCGTGCTGCAGCAGGCGATCAACGAGACCGCACTGCTGTCCGGACTGCTGAACCGCGTCGTCTGCGGCCTGCTGATCGACAGCGATCGGAGCGAAGTCTGCATCCCGGCGGGGCTCGTGTCGGAGGTCGAACGTCGCCGCCTCGATCTCGCCCTCACCAAAAAGAACGGTCACATCATCGCGACGCTGATCGCGCCCCATCGCGGGCCGACCAACTAGGAGGGGACCCTTGTCGTTTCGTTTGTTTCCGCATCTGCAGCAGTGTGTCGGGCGGCATCCGTCGCACGTCAACGGCGTGTATCCGAAGAATGACTCGGCGTATCTGCTGCCGCTCGAAGCGGCGGACCGCAGTGCGGGCGGGATCATCATCGCCGAAGCGCACCGCGAGCAATCGCAGAAGGCCATCGTGCTCGCCGTGGGCAACGGACTCTGGCACGACGAGCAGATGAAGCTCTATCCCGTCGAGTGCGCGGTGGGGGATCTCGTCTACCTCGCGAGCAAATACGCCGGCGTGCTGGTCGACGTCGGGGGCGGTCTGGACGTGATCGCGATGCGGCCCATCGAGCAGATCGGGCGTAAGCCGCACGGCACCTTCCAGTTGGTCGAACACGTCATCGGCCAGGGCACGTCCCGCGAGAAGGCGATCTATCACGAGGTCGGCGAGACCTGCGACCACTGCCCGAAGCCCACCAGCACGCTCATCGAAGAAGAGCGCGCGCGGCTGGTCGCGGCGCGCAATGCCGACACCGCCGCCCCGTCCGAGGACAGCACCGCGGGCGAGATCGAGCACGAGTCGGCGCCGTTGTCGCCGGCGTCGGAGCACGCACCATCGCGCGCGGCAGGAGCAGAGCCGCTATCTCGCGGCACTCCATCTCTATGGAGCCGTCAAGCCGCTCGGCGGCTTGGCTTGGCATGAGTTGTCGGGCGAGCAGCGCGCGTCGTTCTACGCGCTCATCGACACGGCGATCGCGGCAACCGATCTCACACCGGAGGTGAAGTAGCCATGGCCGTCGTCGATGCCGACATCGTTGAAGAACAGGTCGCCCCGCTCCTCCCGATGCAGGGCGGCGGCGCCGTGGATATTCAGGTCTCCACGGCCAAGCGTTTCCCGCGGTCGATCGAGGCGTTCATTCGCCGCGCGACCGAGATGGCGACGCTCACGCCAGAGATCGCCGCGAGCTGCGTCTACGCCCTGCCCCGCGATGGGAAGGTGATAGAGGGCCCTTCGGCGCGCCTGGCGGAAATCGTCGCCAATGCGTGGGGCAACCTGCGCATCCAGGCTGGCGCCGACGCCGACACGGACACCGACAGTCATTTCATTGTCGGCTACGGCGAGGCCTGGGACGTGGAGGCGAACGTCGCCATCCGGTTCGAAGTCCGGCGCCGCATCACCAACCGCGAAGGGCGTCGCTACAACGACGACATGGTCGTCGTGACGGGCAACGCGGCCGCGTCGATCGCGCTGCGCAACGCCGTCTTCAAGGCCGTGCCGTCGTCGTTCTGGCGGCCCATCTACTTGAAGTGCCGACAGGTCATTGCGGGGAAGGCCGAGACGTTCGCGAAACGCCGCGACGAGATGCTCAAAGCCTTCAACGTGATGGGCGTCACCAACGACAGGCTGTATGGCGCGATCGGCGTGAAGGGCCTGGCCGACATCACGCTCGATCACATGGTGCAGTTGACGGGCTTTTACAACGCACTCAAGGAAGGCGAAATCTCGATCGAAGACGCGTTCCCGGAAGGAGGCGGACTCGGCAAAGCCCCGATCGCGATGCCGCAACGCAAGACGGAGGCGCAGACAAGCGCCGCGCCGACGAGCAACGGCACCACGACGACTGAGGCGGCCGCCGCGACGCCGAGCACTACGCCCGCCGACGCCGAAGGCGTCACGATCGTCTCCGTCGAGGCGATTGAGTTCGTGAAGACGCGTGGCAAATCCGACGAGGAGCTCGCCAAGGCCGGCGAGAAGCGCCTGTTCTGGTGGCTCATCACTACCAGCGACGGCAAAAAGTTCTACACGATCAGCGACGACATTCGGCAGTCGTGCGAACGGCTCAAAGCGGCCGCGCGCCACGTCGAGATGGAGTCCATGGCCGATGGGAGCCACCAGTTCCCAAAGGTCGTGACCGTCACACCGCTTGGCGTGGGCACGCTCCACGTCGGAGTGGCGCAGTCATGATCGCCGCGCTGCACACGAGCGGGCTCGCGTTCGACGAGGCGACGCACACCTACCGCGTCGACGGGCGTGAGATTCCGTCCGTGACCCAGGTGCTCGCCGACAACCGGCTGCGGCCGGACTTCTCGCGCGTGCCGCCAGACGTGCTCGATCGCGCGCGTCAGCGTGGGACAGCCGTGCACCTGGCGACGCATTACCACGACGAGGGCTCACTGGATCCGACAACGGTCGATGCGGTCGTCGTCCCGTACCTCGACGCCTGGCTGCAGTTTCTCCACGAGCGCCGCGTGCGCATCCTGGAACTCGAGAAGCGCTATGCGCATTCGACGCTCGGCTACGCCGGGATGATCGACCGGATCGCGCTGGTCGACGTCGGCGGCCGCGAGCGGCGCTGCGTCCTCGACATCAAGACGGGCGATCCGAGCGGCGCGGAGTATCAGACCGCCGCCTACGCCGAGCTCTATCGCGACGCCGGCCACGTGTCGTCGTTGCCACCTGAACGCTGGTCGGTGCAACTGCACCCGGACCGGCCGATTCCCTACACCGTGACGCCGTATCGCGAGTTGCGCGACTGGCGCATTTTCCGCGCCGCGCTGGATCTCACTCACGCGCGCGCCGCACAGGGGCAGTCCTGGAGAGAGGCCGCATGAACGCCACCGACTACGCCGATCCCGTGATGCTGCCGGCCGATCCCGTGGCACCGCCACCGATCGCCGATCCCGTCGCCGCCGATCCGGTCGCGGCGCCGGGCGCCGTGACACCAGAAGTCCTCGATCCGGAGCCGCCGCTCGGCGAGCAGGCCCTGGCACGTCAGGCCGATTCGCTGGTCACCCGGGCGAAGGCCCTCCAGATCATCGATGCCGAGTCCTTCGAACTGGCCGGCGCGTTCCTGCAGGACCTCAAGGATCAGCAGCGGCGCATCGAAGAATTCTTCGAGCCGGATGTCCAGCGGGCGCATGCCGCGTGGAAGGGCCTGACCGAGAAGCGCGCGAGCTTCGTCACCCCGCTCAAGGAAGCCATCACCATCATCAGCGCCCGCTACGCGCAGTTTGCGCGCGAGGCCAAGGCCAAGGCCGACGCTGAGCGCCGGCAACGTGAAGAGGACGCTCGTAAGGCGGAACAGGAGCGGCTCGCCGAAGAAGCGCGCGCCCGTGAGGACGAGGCGCGGAAGCTCGCGGAGCAGGCGCTCGCGGCACCCTCGCGCGACGAAGCGCAGATCATCGAACAGCAGGCCGAGCAGCTGGCGCAGGAAGCGACGCAGTTGCGCGTCGATGCCGCGACGGTGCAGGCCCCGGTGATGCACGTGGCGCCGGTCGTCTCGCCGCCGAAAGGCACGAGCGTCAAGGCGAACTGGACGTTCCGCGTCGACGACAAGCTCGCGCTGGTGAAGGCGATTGCCGCCGGCCAGGTCAGCGTTGAGGCGATCGTGCCGAACGACACCTACCTCCGCGCGCGCGCGAAGGCCGACAAGGACACCGTGAAGATCCCCGGCGTCACGTTCTACGACGCCGGCAGCGTTGCGGTGCGGCGAGGCCGGTGATGGCGCAGGACCCGCTTCGACCGACCGAGCAGACCGCGGCGCATCTCTACGTCGCGCAGAAGGTGCGAGGGCGCCTGGTGTGGGACGCCGTCTATTGCCGCCGTCACTTCGAGGAGTGGCGCCAGCGCGGCACCTTCGATGTGCTGTGGCGCGATCGGCGTGTCGTGAACGTGGTCGTTCTCCCGTGGCCGCACGAGCCTCGATGCGGCGTGTGTGCCGAAGCCGCGGAGAAGTCGGCGTAGCCATGCCGATCGACTACTCCGTCCTCGCATCCGTCGGTGGCATCGGGAAGGGCACGCCACGCGGACTCCGCGCGCACAGTCGCAAGGCGGCTGAGAAGGCGAAACTCGCGAAAGCGTACGCCGAGGTCGACGCGCGGGATCAGGGCTACTGCGTCGTCACAGGTGCCTACACGACGCCCGGCGCGATCGATCCCAAGAAGCGACGCGAGCATCACCACTTGTCCGGTCGTCGCGTACGGCCGTCGTGGAAGTTCGACAGCCGCCGAATCATCACGGTGAGTGCCTTTGCGCACAGCCTGTTGACAAGTGAAGCGTTGCAACTCGAAGGGGATGACGCGACGAAGCGCATCGTTGCCCATTGGAACAGACGCCTCGTCAAGCCGGGAAAAGAACCGTTCCAGTTGCGGAGTAAGCGCTGGTCAGCGAACGAGAACGAGTAACGAGAGCTTGCGCGGGCCGGGGTGGGTCGGCGGTTCTGAGGTTCCGTTTCCGACTGTCGATGCGAGATCGACACCCGCGCAAATAGTTGTTCAGTGCAGCAGCACGGAAGGACGTGCAGCGGGACTAGCTCCGCGCCAACTCCCGCCGAGTGCGCACCGGAGATCGGGTAGGCAGCCGGTGAACTTCAAGCCCGGCCTGCACTGAACAGCAAATGTGAAGGAGCGAGATACACCACGAGCGGGGCGCACTAAACGCTGAGTCATGCCCAGGGGCCGTCAGTCCGTGTCGCAAACGGCCCCCTCTGATCGCGCAAGTCGTTGCGGACAGCGCGCGATCACAACGGAGTGGACACGGAGCGGAAGCCCTGATTGCCGAGAGCCGAAGAGCGCAACCTCTGAACGCTCAAACGTGGAACGTCGCACGGATCGCGCCAAGACGTGACTTACGCCGGAGGGAGAGCAATCCGGCACTCAGCGTACGGCGATTAGATTCGCGTTTGTTTCGGACGAGGTGACATGGCGAAGACGAGACCTAGCCAATTGATTCTGGCGACCGCGACCAGACGGGGTCGCGGCTGGCTGGTGATTAACACGGCGGCGACGCACCTTATGCCGCCGACGCCGGTGGTCTACGCCATCTACCAGTACGGCGAACTGCTCTACATCGGCCAGACCGTGAATCTTCGTCGGCGGTTTCTGACTTATCGCGATCGATACGAATGCTCTTACTCAAAGGTGTGCGTGGTGCCAGATAAGGGCGAGCGCTTGGCGCTTGAGCGCAAACTCATCCGGCGCGTTCGCCCCGTTCAGAATCACGTTTTTACCGGGCGCCCAAGTCGTCGCCATGGCACGCACGTTTGCGCACTGTCATACCTCCATGCCTAACGAGTTGCCTTACTGCCCCTTGTTTGTGGGCGATTTAATGGCCGCTGTCAGCACGTGGCCACCCGACCGCGTCGGCGCCTACATGCTCGCGCTCCTGTACCAGTGGGAGAACGGCGGACTGCCGGCGGATGACGAAAGCGAACTCGCGCGGATCCTTCACGCCTCGCGTTCTGTGGCGCGACGGCTCTGGCTCGAGATTCGATCGAAGTTTGTCAAGTACACGGACGGCCTGTGGTGGAACCCGAAAATGGAAGAGGTTCGCATTGAGGCTCGACGCCAGCATAAAGCCGCGTCGGAGCGTGGCCGAAAGGGTGCGGCGAAGCGGTGGGGGAAAGGTGCTCAAGTAGATGCTCAAGCATCGCTTAAGCAAAGCCTGGGCAATGCCAACCAGATCCAATCCATAGAAGAACCCCCCCAACCCCCCGCTGGCGCGGGGGGCTCAAATCGACCGCGTCGACGTCGCAAGACGGACCCGCATCCAGAAGACCTCGCGGACATCAAGCGCAATCACGAGTTGATGCGCCTGATGCGCGACGAAAAGCTTTCACGGCCAGAAGCGCTCAAGCGCTTGGGGATTCACTAATGCCTTGGCAGATCGCACGCCTCACCGATCACTGCGGCGCCGGCTGTCCGTCACCCACCATCGCGAAGGGGCAGCCGGTGTACGTCACCACGTTGGGTCAGAAGCGGTGCGAAGCGTGCGGGACGCGAGCGTTCGGACCGCCGCCGGCGGATCTCCTGCGCGAGCTCCAACCAGAGCCGTCTGCGCAACGGGAGTCGGGACCGGAATCCGTGTCCGCGATTGCGATGCGGCGATCGCTCGACGAGATCGCCGAGAAGGCGCAGCAACAGACCGGATGGTCCGGTCGCGATCGGCAGCTGCCGGAAGGGGATCGCTGATGGCGATGCCGGAAACGCAGCTCGGGATCGACTGGACACGCGACACGAACGCGCCCGTCAGCGGCCGCACACCCGCAGCGCGCCACGCGAGCAGCACGGGCGCCATGGCGATCGCCCCGAAGGCGGGCACCTTGCGGGCACGGATGCTCGCGGCCTTCCGGCAGCACGGGAAGCTGACGATCGCGGAATGCGCCGTTATCACCGGCATCAAGGAAACCACGGTCTGCGCCCGGTGGAAGGAACTCGAGACGGCGGGCTGGATTGTCGGCACGGCCACGTTTCAGACCTATCGCGCGAGCGGTCGCGTGGTGCGGCGGGAATGGCACGAATTGACGGCACGCGGGCGCGAGATCGCGGAGTCGCTCCGCTGATGGCTCGCGCAAGTCTTCCGCTCGATCGTCAGTGTCAGTTGCTCGGACTCCCGCGTCCGGTTGCCGAGCATCGGTTCCACCCGACGCGCCGTTGGCGGTTCGATTGGGCGTTCGTGGACGAGCGGATCGCGATCGAGATCGAAGGCGGCGTCTTCCTCGCCGACGGAGGGCGGCATTCACGCGGCGCCGGATTTCGGAACGACACCGAGAAGTACGCCGAAGCCGCAATTGCCGGCTGGCGAATCATCCGCGTGCTCCCGGAGCACGTGACCCAAGGGCAAGCCGTCGAATGGATTCGACGCGCATTGAAAGGACCGATCGATGTTTCTGACCGCTGACATTCCAGCCCTGTTCAAGAAGGGCACGTTGAAGTTGGTCCCGAACGAAGACGGCGATGGCATTCGTCGCGTTGCGGAGGCCATGCTCGTGATCGAGCCGTTCCCGGTGAAGCTCGCACGCGAGATGGGCGACGAGATCGCCAATCACCTGTTCGACGACGACGACACGATCCGGATGGAGCTCGAATCGATCGATCTGCGCGTCAGGGCTGGTCTGCAGAACGTCACGGTGCGGCCGGACGAAGCACTGGAACCAATCGCCATCCTGACGCCGGTCTCAATCAAGGACGTCAGCGCCACCGTGATCGACGACAAGAAGACGCAGCGGCGCTGGCTGTCGTTCTCGTTCGTGCTGGTGTTCTCGCTCGAGACGCGCGAGGCGCGGAACTTCGTGTTGGATCAGTTCGGCCGCACGTTGTTGTGGTCCTTCGAGGCGATGCAGCGCGATCTCTTGCGCCAAGCCGACCTTCACGAGACGGCGGCCCGGCTCGGCGAGCACGGCTCCGCAACGCTGGAGACACCTGACGGCGAGCGTATCTCGTTCGACGAGCACACCAGCAAGAAGCACCGGCAGATCGCGCGCAACTTGCGCGACGCAGCGAAGGCGCACTGACCAGTGATCACCGTCCCGGTCTTCCCCTCGTCGCGGCATGGCGTCATGGCGATGCAACCGATGCAGATCCCCGCGTGCTGGTCCGTCTGGATCTGTCGTGGCATTCGGTATTCCTGGACGGCGAGTCGGCAGTTGCAGGCGAGGGATGAAGACGGACGCACGTGGCGCTTTGACGAAACGCGTCAGGCGTGGATGCGGGTGATCGATCGGGAGAAGGTCGCGTGATCTTGCACGGCGATTGCCTCACCGTGCTCCGGACGCTCGACGTCGACTCGATCGACGCCTGCGTCACCGATCCGCCCTACGGGATCGGGTTCATGTCGAAATCATGGGACACGTTCTCGCCAGCGGCGGCGGCCGCGCGGATCATGGAGAACGACGAGATCGATTCGGACAATCCGAACCTCCGCGGGCGAACGCGCGGCGTCGCCTCTTCACCGTCAGCCATCGAATACGACCGCTCGGTCGAAGGTCAACGTGGGTTTCAGGCGTTCTGTGAGTCGTGGGGCCGTGAAGTCTTTCGAGTCCTAAAACCGGGAGCGTATCTGCTGGTCTGCGGTGCGCCGCGCAGCTATCACCGGATGGCCTGCGGCATCGAAGATGCCGGCTTCGAGGTGCGCGACTGCTTCGCGTGGTTGTTTGGGCAAGGCTATCCGAAAAGCGTGGACATCGCCCGGGCGATCGACATGGCGCTCTGTACCGAGGATGGCCGTCATTGCATGCGGCGAGTGCCGCCGTCGTTGAAGTTCCAGCCAGGAGATCACGTCTGCGCTGAGACGGAACTCGGGAAGCAATGGGCGGGGTGGGGCTCTGGCCTGAAACCGTCGAACGAGCCAATTTTAGTGGCGCGCAAGCCGCTTGTCGGCACGCTCGCCGAAAACGTCCTGAAGTTTGGCGCGGGGGCGCTGAACATCGCAGCATGCCGTCTTGACAGCACTGTTGACGACTGGTCACGCGAAAAGTTGGCGCGTCACAAGGCTGCGCGAAACGAACCATCAGGCACGCGGCGCTATATCGAGAAGGGCTCAACCGATTTCGGCATGCTGCCGGGACCGCGCGGTGGTGACGAATTGGGCCGATGGCCTGCGAATGTGCTGCTGGATCAGATTGCGGCCGACTTGCTCGACGCCCAGAGTGGCGAGCTCACGAGCGGTGCCAACCCGAGGCGCCGGTCATCGGACAAGTTCCGCGACATCTTCGGCGCGTTTCATGGGCAGGCGGAATGCACGCCGGCTCGTGGCGCTGATGCTGGCGGTGCTTCGCGCTTCTACTACGTCGCGAAACCGTCACGCGAAGAACGCGATCTCGGCTGCCACGACCTGATCGCGCGGCCACGGGACGAGAGCCGCAAAGAGGGGAATCCCGGCGGCGACAACCCGCGCAACCGAGGACTTCAGCCACGCGGCAACTTCCATCCCACCGTCAAGCCGGTGGAACTCATGCGCTGGTTGGTGCGACTCGTGACGCCGCCGGGCGGGCTGGTGCTCGATCCGTTCACCGGCAGCGGGACGACGGGCATGGCGTGCGTCTATGAGCAGCGCCGGTTCATTGGCATCGAACGCGAGGCGGATTACATCGCGATCGCGGAGCGCCGCATTCGATCCGTCGCGCCGTTGTTCGTAGATGAGGCGTCTGCATGACGGCGCGCAGAGGCTTCGCGATCGGCGATCCCCGCGCCACGGCGGCCGCCAAGAAGGGCGAAGCGGCCTCACGCGAGACACGGCGTCAGCGGATGTGGCGGCGCTTCATGAACGCCGCTGGCCGGTGTGAGTCGAAGTTCGACGCGTTCATCCTGGGCTGGAAGGCGCATCGCGAGTTTTCGAGCCGTCGCCGGACGCAGGGCGCGCCGCAGGATGACGGGCACCCGCCGATGTTGCCAGCGGATCGGCCCCCAGGGAACTGGCAGACGCGATCCGAGTGGGAATTGGACTGATGGAAGCGATGCTGATCGCTGGCGTCCTCGCGTTGATCGTCGTGGCGGCGGCCGCGGGCTTCGAAGTCGGCCGCTGGTATGGCCAAGCCTTCGCCTATCGCTTGCATCGGCATGACGTGAATCTCGATCGCTGGTATGCGGAGGAACCCAAGATCCGCACACTTGCCCTGGCGCACCAGGACCAACAGCAGGAGGTAACCGGTGGGTAAGGACACGGCCATCGAGTGGGCCACGCACACCTTCAATCCATGGATCGGCTGCACGAAGATCGCGCCGGAGTGTGCACGATGCTACGCGCACGATGAGACGTTCGTCCGCGTGCAGCGATCGCGCGGCCGCGAACTCTGGGGACCGACGGCGGATCGTCACGTCACGTCCGCCGGGAACTGGCGCGCGGTCCTCGCGTGGAACCGCATGGCCCACGCGGAAGGCACACGCGGGCGTGTGTTCTGCGCGTCACTCGCCGACGTCGCCGAGGATCGCCCGGATCTCGTCGAACCCCGCGCGCGTCTGTGCGATCTGATTCGACGAACCGACGCGCTGGACTGGCTCCTGCTCACCAAACGGCTCGAAGATCTCGTCCGGTTGTTCCCGGCCGATGTGCTCCAACGCGCATGGGTTGGCACGACGGCTGGCACCGTCGATCGGATGCGCGAGGAAGCCCCGCGGCTCGCAGAAATCGACTGCCGTGTCCGCTTCATCAGCGTCGAACCGATGCTCGAGGATGTCGCCGCCGATCTGCGCGACGCGCTTGTCGCGATCGGCGATCACGTACCTCGTTGGGTTGTAGCGGGTGGCGAGTCTGCGAAGCCCGGTGACAAGCCGGCCCGTCCGATGCATCCCGATTGGACGCGCGGAGTCCGCAACGTCTGCGTGTCCCTCGGCGTGCCGTTCCTGTTCAAACAGTGGGGCGACTGGCAGGACGGTAGCGTGATCGAGCCAGGGAAACCACCAGTCGGAGAAATCGTGCTGCTGGACGGCCGGCATGGCAAGACGCCGGAGGACCTCGGTTTCACCGGTATTGCGCGAGCAATGGAGTGGGGCCGGTTGCGCCCAACGATGATGGCACGCGTCGGCAAGAAAGCCGCCGGCCGAATGCTCGACGGTCGCGAGTGGAACGAATTCCCCACGGTTGAGGCGACCGTATGAAGGAGCTTTGCCTATGCGGTTGCCTCGGGCTGGCCGATCCAATTCTCATCACGCTCGACAACTGGTGCCCGAACTGTGGCCATGGCCACGTCGATCTTCCTGGCGATGACAGTACGTGTCGGTGCATCAGTTGTGGCGAGCCGCTACCGCGTTCCGTCGCACTGAAGACGCCGCCGACGCGCGTTCAGATTCGTCGCAAGGCCGGCGCGCGGCACAAAAAATCTGTCGAGGCGACGGTATGAGCGACGCACTGAAATTGCTGGAGCCGCCCGCGTTCATTGGCATCTCGCAACTCCGCGTGACCAACGCCGCGCAGTTGCACGAGTTGACGCGCCCCGAGATCGTCATGGTGCAGAGCCAGCCCGTCGCCGTGCTCGTGCCTTATGACCTCTTTATGGCCGCGCAAGCACTCATCCGGAGGGTGAGTCAGTCATGACCCGGATCGCGTTCACCTACGTTGAGGAAGGAACTGAAGAGTGAAGACGCTGAAGCTCGCCGAGAACCTGAACCTCCCCGCGGACGAAGCCGTCACCCAGAAGTTCGGCACCGCCTACGTAACGGAACTCCGCGAGCGGATCATCGCCAATAGCGTTGAGGATGAGCGCGGCTGCTGGCTCTGGCAGAAGAGCAAGAAGAACGGCTACGGGCAAACCAGCGTTCATCGCATGTCGACGTACACGCATCACCTCGCGTACGAACTGTTCATCGGGCCCATTCCACCCGGGCGCTTTGTGTGCCATCGCTGCGACGTCAGCGCGTGCAACAACCCGGCGCATCTCTTCCTGGGAACGCAGGCTGAGAACCTCGCCGACATGCGCGCGAAGGGCCGCGGCTCGAAGCCGCCAGTCGCTCAGGGCGAGACGCATCACGCTACGCCGCTCACCGACAAGCAGGTCGTGGAAATCAGACGGCTTGCGGCGGAAGGCAAAAAGCAACGGGACATCGCGGCGCAGTTCGGGTGCTGCCAGGCAACGGTGTCGTCGATCGTTCGAGGTCAGTATCGGAGGAGCGCGCGATGAAGAAGATGCTGGAGCTCGCACCGGGCCTGAATCTGCCGGCTGACGAGGCGATCGCGCAGAAGTTCGGATTCATCGGCCGATCTGGGTCAGGTAAGAGCTATGCGGCGATGAAGCTCGCCGAGCTCTTTCTGTCAATCGGCGCGCAGGTTATCGCGTTGGACTGGGTGGGACTTTGGTGGTCGCTGCGCCTGGCGGCCAATGGCAAGGCACCCGGCTTCGAGCACGTCTACATCTTTGGCGGCGAGCACGCCGACGTGCCACTCGAGCCGACGTCAGGCGCGCTCATGGCGGACCTCGTCGTCGATAAGCACATCTCCGTCGTGCTCGACGTGATGCACTTCCGCAAAGCCGAGCGCACGCGGTTCGCGACCGCATTCGCGGAGCAGTTCTTTCACCGGAAGAAGACGGCGCGCACGGCGTGCCACCTCTTCATCGAAGAGGCGCAGGCGTATCTCCCGCAAATGGTCCGCGGCGAGGAAGCGCGCATGGTCGGCGTGTTCGAGGACATCGGGAAGGTCGGGCGCAATTACGGCATCGGCAATTCGCTGATCTCGCAGCGGCCGCAGGCCATCAACAAGGACGTGCTGAACCAGATCGAGGTCCTGCTGGCGTTTCAGACCAACGGCCCGCAGGAGCGCAAGGCGATCGCAGGCTGGACCGCTGAGAACACGACCGCCGGCGCCGCGATGATGCAGGCGCTGCCGACGCTGCCCGTCGGCCACGCGCTCGTCTGGTCGCCGCAGTGGCTCCGCATCGCCGAGCGCGTGCACATCCTGCCGCGGCAGACCTACAACGCCAGCGCGACGCCGACCGGCAAGGCGAAGCAGATCGCCCCGCAGACCCTCGCGCCGGCGGAACTCGAATCCCTGGGCGATGCCATCAAGGCGACGGTCGAACGGTCGAAGGCCGATGACCCGCGCGAGCTCCGGAAGCAGATCGCCGAGTTGAAGAAGCAGCTCGCGACGCCCGCCACACCGACCGCGGCGCCGGCGGCCCCGAAGGTGATCGAAAAGCCCGTCGTCACCGACAAGCAGATCGCGGCGGTGCAGAAGCTGGTCGATCAGTTGGACGCCCTGGCGTCGAAGGCCGATGACCTCAGCGATCGCTGTGTCTCGGCCGCCGCGGCGTTGCGCGCGGACTTGGCGAAGGCGATTCAGCAACCGCCCCCGAAGCCGCAGCCGAGCACCGCAGGCCGGCTGGTGGAGCCGACGATCACGCGGATGCACGCGACGCCACTGCAGCCGATCGTGAAGCGCGCGGCACCGAGCGATGGGAATGGCGTGGCGCTCGGGAAGGCCGAACGCGCCATCCTGACGGTCCTCGCGCAGCATCCTGACGGCTGCGAGAAAGGCAAACTGACGTTGCTCGCGGGCTATCGCTACTCTGGTGGCTTCCGCAACAGCCTCGGTGCCCTGCGCACCGCCGGCTACATCGTGGGCAGCAATGAGAGCACGATGCGCATCACCGATGCTGGTGTCGCCGCGCTCGGCGAGTTCGACCCGCTGCCCACCGGTGACGCGCTGCGCGATTACTGGTTGTCGCATCCCTCTTTTGGAAAAGCCGAGCGGGCGATTCTGGCCGCACTGTTCGAGCATCCCGACGGACTGGATGCGCCGGCGTTGTGTCAGCGCACGGGCTACGAATACAGCGGCGGCTTTCGAAACTCACTCGGCGCCCTCCGCACCGCCGGCCTGCTCGTTGGCGCAAACACTGGCGTCATGAAGGCCAGTGACGTGTTGCTCGAGTAGGTCGAGTCCGATGAGCGCCGAGACCAGTGTGATCGGTTCATATGCCCGCGCCTTCGAGCGCTTCCTTGACGCGCTGGAACGCCGCTACAAGCGCCGCCAGAAGGCCAGCGAGCGCGCCTTGGCATCTGTGCTCGCTATCGACAAGGCGGACCCGCAGTACGTCCGCGTGGTGCGGAGCTACGAGGTCACGCACGCCCGCGCCAAAGAGGCGCGGTTGGTGCTCAACGCGGCGCTGAAGGCATTCGACGACGCAGAAAAGGAAGCTCGATGAGCGCCGAGCCCTCCTTCCGTCAAATCATTCTCGCTGCTGGTCGCGGGCACATTCAATACCGAATCAACGCGGTCCCTGGCGGCCAGTATCGTCTCGGTTATCGCGTCACGCCGCACTTTGCGGTCACGCAGGTCGCGGGCCAGTGGTGGCCGACGCATCTCCCGAGCGGGCGGTGTCTCGGCGGCTTGTCGTGGAAGACGAAAGCGGAGGCCACGCGGATGCTGCAGCAGCTCGAGACGGTCGCGGACTGGTCGCGCGTGCGGAAGGGAACGAAAGCGTTGGCGCAGAAGGTGCGCGCCGTGACGGGTGGACAGCCCATGCGGAGGATCGGATGAGCGCCGAGACCCATGCCACGCGATTAGACGAGATGGCACGCGAGTACCGCGACACGGCGAATCGCTGCATCCTGCCGAGCGCGGCGCGGTCGTACGAAAACGACGCGCGGTCTTGTGAGGCCGGTGCCGCCGCGTTACGGCGTGGCACCTGTGTCTGGCAACAAGACGAGGATGGGGCCTGGAGTACGGCCTGCGGGAAGCGCTGGGAGTTCACCTGGTATGAGCATCGGCCGTCGGCGCATGACATGCGGTTTTGTCATCACTGCGGGCAGACGCTCGGGGAACGAGGCTATGTCGAACCAGCGAACGATGAGTCCTGAACAGCACGGGGCGATCTTGGCCTCACGCGCGGAACACGCGCGGGCGGTCGGCATGCGCGAACTGGCTGAGTCACTAGACGCGGGCGCCGCCGCCCTCCGACGGGGGACGTGTGAGAGCTGCCGGTACTTCAGTGAGTTCTACGGGCGGCTCTGTCATCACATTGATGTGAATCGCAACGGAGCAAGGTTTCAGCCGCCTCCAGGGTTCGGCTGCACGCTCTACCGCGGGAAGACCGACGACGAGACAGAACAACAAGCTTCTGGTGGTTGATCGAGGTTGGATGGGTGGGACGTTCAGGACGATCGCCAGTCGCGTGCGACCGGGCCGCGTCCTGACTTCGCGGGGCCTCTCGATGCTGAGGCTGAGATCGCAGGAAGCGACGAGCCTGTGGAACGCGGCGTAGATCAACCACCGGGGGCCTTCGCTGATTGGAGAGAGAGATGGGTAAACGGAAAGGCGACGACGTGGAGTTGGCGCGACTGCTCGCCGCGGAAAGCAAGTTACAGCGCACACATGATGTGCTCGGCACGCTGATCGCGTGGATGGCGCAGTCGGCCAACAGCCCGATCCGTCGCGAGGAAGCGCAGGAATTGCTGCGGAAGCTGGGCGTGTAGGGCCTTTCGCTGATGGGAGAGAGAGATGAACGCGACTGAGGACGTGAAAGCGCTAGCAGCGGCGGTTGAGAAGATGTCACCCCGTGAGCTGTTTCTGCTCGCGGCGGGACTCTGCGAGCGCGGCCAGCACGACACGGCAGAGACGATCGCAGAGCGCGGCGTGCAACTACTGCAGCTCCGGCGCTTACTCGGTAAGTCCAAGTAGATGCCCCGCTACGCCTCCAAGGTAGACGCCACGGCTGCGAGTCTGGTGAAGCACGCCAAGTCCGTCGGGGCGGACTATCTGCCCTTGAACGGGGTAATCGATGGGGTGCTGCATTTCCGGGGCCGGGTCTGGTTGATCGACTGGAAGTCGCCGGGTGGGGACTTGACGCCGGCGCAGTCGAAGCTGGTGGCGCGCGGCTGGCCGATTCGCTTTATTTCGACCACGGCGCAACTCAACACGCTGTTGGGGATCGGCGCATGACGGTGACCTGGTGGACGCAGCAGCGGAGGGACACGATGAGAACCGCCCGCGCTGTTGAATCAGGTCGAAGTGGCATGACTCGCCAAGACGATCCCGTGGTGGACAGCGGTAGCGGAGCTGCGATGCCGATCACGACTACAGAAAACACCGCCGCAATGCACGGCAGTGTCGGGACGGGGCGATCGGAGACGAGCGAATGAGAGACGAGACCCCGGAAGAAGTGGCGGCGCGCTGGTTGTTCGGCGCAGCCTATGCGGCTAGCGGTCTGAGTAGTCGCGACTGGTGGCGGCATCTCCAAGGGTCCGCATCAGCGCGCCTCGTGCATGAGTTTGTGGCCGCGATGCGCACTGCCCTCGCCCGATGATCCGCTCCCTCTGGCGCTATCTGACGCACGGGCTGTGTCGGCATCAGCCGATGCATGACCGGACGAAACAGGTTCCCCATTGGACCTGTTTCAAGTGTGGGGCGAGCTGGCCGAAGGTGCGGTATGGGCCGAAGCCGACGAAGAAGCCCGCCAAGGCGCGACGGGCAGCGGTGTTACGGATGGTGTCCCGATGAGCGGCGAGGGAGGGAGAGAAGAACCAATGCCAAAGCCTTTGGAAACGTGTTCGTCATCTGGGCGCGTTCACCGGGCCTCACTAACCGCGTGTTGAACCAGCCTTCTACCGTATGGGGGAGTGTGAGATGGAAAGCTTCACGATGAAGTCACGCGATGGGCGACGTTCTGCATCAGCGGTCCACCTTCGGAACGTCGGGTCCGCTTGGTGGGAAGTGGCGCTGACAAAGTCCACCCGTACACGGAGTGAGACACGCTCACAGCGCACCAAAACCAAGCGCGATGCCGTCCGGCTCGCGAAGGATTGGATCAGCCCGCAATGATCGCGCGCGGCAAGTTTTCGCGAGGACAGCGCGTGCGGTTGTCGGCCGAAGGCCAGCGCAGCGGCATTGCCCCGAGATCGGCTCGCGCTGGCACAGTGGTCGGATTTGGACGCGCGCCGAACGCGCACGTTGTGTGGATCGTGCGCGATGGCTGCAAAGCGAGCGAGGCGTACCACATGGACTTTTGGGAAGGTGAACCCGAAATGGCTCACCAAGCCGATCCAGTGGAGCATCCCTAGGTGACTGACATGCGGCAACACGACCACCCAGACCCCTCGCACTCCAGCCCTGCGCCCCTGGAGGGGCTGATCGCGGAGTTACAGGGGCGCGCGCCCTATTCCGATGTCGCTCGACGCGCGGGAGAACTGGAACAGGCGGGATTGCGCTGCCCGAAGTGTGGAGCCCCCAACCAAGGAAAGGATACCTATTGTGCCGCGTGTGAAAACGAAGTCCTCAAAACCATCGAGCCCGCCAGTGGAGATGTATCGCTGCCAGTTCTGCGAACGGGAGAGCCCCGCGTCGAAATGGAAGGCGCGGATGGACAACTGCCCGAGATGCGGCCTGAAATACGACCCGATACTGGCGCAGGAGATGGACGACTAATCGGAGAGATTGAGCGCCTTCAGGAGATCGCGCGTCTCACCGCCGCCCTCGAGACGGCCCTTGCTGCGCGGCCGCAGGACAGGTGGGTCGGTGGTGCACCGATGGCGCAGTACGCCGTGCTGGGCATCGGTGCTGAGGCGTGGGTGGAATTGGAGCAGGTTGAAGCCGACGCGCAGAAATACGGCACCACCGATAGCACGCACGTCTCGTTGAGATGGGCGACGCTGCGGGTTGTGATGCGCGTGCTGCGCGTCATTCGGCTGGAGGACTTCCGCGATCTCCGCGCCGACAACGAACGACTCACCGCCGCCCTGGAGACAGCGCAGCGGGAGAACGAAAAGCTACGCGGCGCGCGGCGGATTCACGAACTCGACAACCACCATAACGCCGCGCTGTGCCCGTATTGCAATCCCGACCTCGAAAAGATGCGAGCGGCGCAGCGGGAGACGGTGATCTGCGCCGCAGTGCGACTGGCGGACGGCTACATCGTGCGCGGGCATCGGCACCCGGACGCCATGCAGTCGGCGCGCGGCATCCCGCGATATGCAGCGACGCGCATCACGCAGGAGATGCAGGGTTTCATCACCTCGCGCAACCGCTTCGTGTCGCGCGAGGAAGCGGCGGACCTGTGGCGCGCGGATCATCCCGCGTTCACGGCGGACACGCTGTTCAGTGAGGACGTGTACTGATGACGCGCTACGACCTGATCACGAACTACCGCGCCGGGGCGTCCATCGAAGAAATGGAGCCGAGTGACGACGGCGAATGGGTGCGCTACGAAGACGTTGAAGCCGATCTCACCCGTCTCCGCACCGAACTGGACGCGATCTCCGCACTGGTATCTCCGCATGTGGACGCCGATCCGACCGATACGGTCGTGGACCGCGTGCGGTTACTGCGGGAGTTGCACGAGGACGTGCTCGACGATGCGCGTACCAATCGGGGCAACGTGATCCGCTTGGAAGATATGTTGACGGTCGAGCGGCAGGAACTCACCCGTCTCCGCACCGAACTCGAACAGGTAAAGGCCGCCGCGGACGCCGAGATCGCGGCGGAAAAGGACCGCAACGCCAAAGTCCGCGTGAAGATCGCAGCGGCCTTACAGGTGCGCATTGGCGAACAGGAATGGGACGCCGCCGAGCGTCTCCGCAGCGAACGGGAGGCGTTGATCGGGTATGTGCAACACAAGCCGGAGTGCGAGATGACGCCCGGAGGCCCGCACAAGATGACCGGCGGGCGAGGGCTTTGGTGGAGCATCAACGGCACCGTCCGCGAGCAGCGCGATCCAAACGGCCCAGAAATCGTGCGGCGAGCCGTCTGCACCTGCGGGCTGGATCGCCTCACCACGGGACAGGAGACGCCATGAGCGCGTCACTCGGAGGGCGGATGCTGATCGCGGCGTTTGGCCCACCGGGCCTGGACGAGGGCTCTGGCACGCGCGGAGCGTTCCGCGGGCGTGAGCTGCGCATGGCTACGGCGCCCGCCGGCGGCGCGGGCGTCGAGATGGTCGAGGGCGATGGTCAGGAGATCGATCGCCGCGGATGGCAGCGATCGATTGTGGGACCGGGCATAGGCGCGGAGGCGGGCCACCAGATCAGCCGGGACGCCGCGGAGCATGAGGGACGGCATCTACAGCACGCCTTCGGCGCGGAGATGCTGCTCGGCGAGGACGCGGAGGCCGCTCTCGCGATGCCTGGCGTCGGCGGTCTGGCCGATCAGGACGGGGCGCTGCTCAGCGGCCGGGATGGTGCTGCGGAGGGTCAGGTAGACCGGGGCGCTGGCGTTGGTCAGGTCGGCGTCGATGTCGCAGGTCAGGCCGTCGATGTCCATCTGGTAGGTCGTCATGGTCTCGTCTCAGCTCTCTGCCCCATCTCGGGGCCGGCGTCGATGCTGTCCATCAGCACCGTATGAGAGAGTATACGGACTAGCGCGAACAATGTTCAAGCGAAACCATAGGCGAAACGCACGATTTTACAAGTGGTAACGCAGTGGACCCCGGAGACCCCATGAGCGAGTGGCAACCGCGTGAGAGGGACTGACGTGCCCAACATGACATCCAGCATGCCGTTGTGGACCCCATGAAGCCTGAGACCTTGATCGCGATGGCGTTGACGGAAGCGTTGGATCAGCAGCGCACGCCGGGTAAGGGGCTAGCCTCAGCCGTGCCTTCTTTGCGAGACTGAGCCGTGGAGCAGTTTGCCGACAGCTACCGCCTCGCGAAAGAGCCGCAGGCGCTGGTCGAGCGGTTACGGCTGCTGCCCGAGTTCGCGCACCTGCGCGGATCTCGGATCGTGTGCGTGTTCTCGGAACGCGTGCCGATGCTCCGCGGGTTCCCGTGCGCGGCCTTCATTGGCGAGCCGCGCGTCCAGGGCGCGTTTCGGCCGTTGTTTGACTGGATGGTCGCGCAGCTCTGTCGCCCGCTGTTGGGCGCGGAGGACCCGGAGTTTCTCGTGATCGTCGACGCCGCGCTGTGGCCCTCGCTCGAGAAGGTCCAGCGCGAACGCCTCGTCTATCACGAGCTCTGTCATCTGAAAGCCAAAGAGAACCCCGAAACTGGCGAGCCACGGCTACACGAAGACGGCCGCCCGCAGCTTCAGGTGGTGCCCCACGATGTCGAAATCTTCGAAGCCGAAGTCGCCCGCTACGGGCCGGAAGTCTGCGACCTCGACGCGCTCTGCACGGCGATCGTCGAGGGGCAAAAGCGCGCCCGCAAGCGCGCCGGCGCCGTCGCCTGACGTCCTCCCGGCGGAACTGATTGGTACACAAAGCGATACAGCGCAGGGTGTCGTCGGATTTGAGCCGTCGCACCAGCAGTTCCGGTATCTCTTGGAGCTCGAAGAGGCGCTTGAGCAGCGTCGCCCGGTCACCGACAGCGCCATCTGTAAGGCAATGAAAATGAGCCGGTTGACGCTCTGGGAGTGGAAGCAGGACCCGGGCTTTCGCGCCTGGCTGCGGGCGAAGCTCGATCAGACGAGCGATGAGCACTGGCCGCTGATCCTGCGGCGGCACGAGCTGCTGGCGATCCAGGGCAGCGTGAAGAGTGCGGAGTTCATCGGGAGGGTGCGGTCGCTCGGGCAGCGGGGCGGCGGGTTCAACGGCGACGAGACGGTGATCAACGGGGATGTCGTCGCGAACTACAGCGTCAATTTGCTGGTGCCGCGGCCGCCGGCGCTCGAAGGGGCGACGTCATGATCGGTGCGTCCATCGAATTGCCGACCGTGCGCATCATTCCCGCGACCCGCACGCCGCTGACGGGCGTCTACGTGGAGTATCACGGCGAACCGCAGCGCCAGGCACGCATTGAACGGGCGGTGGTGCCGGAGGACTTCATCATTCGCCTGCCGGATGACTGGCTATGCCTCGACGACCTGCAGGCGATTGCCGACTACGTCGCGATCACGGAAGGGCGGCCGATCGCGGCGATGACGATGCGACACGAGTTGCGCCGGAACGTGCTAATCCTTTACGAGCAGGACAAGCGCGCGTGCGGGCGCAGCCTGTCGGGATGTGTGAGCGGTGAGTTGCCGCTGCTGTCCGACGCGACCTACGCGCCGCGCGTCATCACCGTGCGATTGGAGCAGCGATCGTGAAGCTCGAAAATGAAGCGCTGATCGCCAGCGGCGCGCTTCTGACCTGCGACGGGTGCGGCAGCAACGACGAGGTCATCCTGAAACGCCGATCGGACCGCGAGGGCTGGTTCTGCACGCTCTGCCGGCGTGCGGACATTCGGCGCCAGTACGCTCAGGTAGAGCAGACGTTGCTCGGCGCGGCGGTCGGCATCCTGCGGAGGCTCTTTCGATGCTGACGACACGTCGAGGATTCTTTGGGCTCATCGCCACGCTCGTTTCGTGGCCCCTGACCAAGCTCCGAGCCCACGCGAACGCTGTAAACGGCCTCCGCACAAGCGAAGAGACGGGCGAAAGGCTTATTGACGGCACAACCGTCCTTGGCCGTGTGCACCGCGCGAGCGATGGCACCCCACTGCTCATCATCGACACGTTCGCGCCCACGGGGGCGGTCTACAGTGGCTCGTTAATCGTCGGCGGTGACGTCGTCAGAACGGTCAACAACCTGACCGAGTCGATGGCGGCCGCGCGCGAGGACGACGGCGACGACCTCGTGGACCGTGCGCAGTTCATTGCCGGCTTGCGGTTTGTTGCCTGGCGCACGCTGCATCACGTGTTGCCGCTCGAGGAGCGTCGCGCGATCGCGCGTCAGGCGAGCACAGCGCCGCGGCAGATGCCGTGGGTGACGGCGCGGGGCGAGTCATGAGCGCGCTCGCCACACTGCACTTCGAAGATTGGCCGGATTCGAGCACGATGATCGTTGTGCGGCCGGCGCCGTCCGGCGTGACTTACGCGAATCAGACAGACGGCATCATGTGCCAGCACCGCGACGTCGAGGGATACGTCGAATCGGTGCTGCCGCTGCCGCGTGATGTTAAAACCTGCTGGTGCGGGCCTGATGCGGGTTGCCCGGAGACACTAATTCACCACCTGCGCTGCTACGGCTACGAACTGGACGGCGCCGATCGCGGTGAAGAGGGTTGGGTCAAGACGCGCTGCGGCGCGATCGTCTTGACGCCGAACTGCGATTGACGCCATGAAGCGCCGCACCTTCCTCGAACTGTTGACCGCCGCGGTCACGAGTGCGTTCGCCGGGCCGCTCCTGCCGTCGCTGACGTTGACGCCAGGGATCAAGTCTCGCGGACTCGATGAGCCGATGCCGGAGCCGACCGGCGGCGAGTACCTCTACATGAGCGGCAGCGACGCGTACCGCGTGTATTTCACCGACAACACGTCGGTCGATGTGCCAGGCATCGAGATTGCGCGGGCACGCCGGCACGGGGACGCCAGTCAAGTCCGCGCAATGCTGCATCGCCTCTGGCGTGAGCAGCGGCAGGCGAGGTTGGCGTTGTGACCGCGCGGTGCTCCGTCTGCGGCCACGTGGCGCGTCTGCCAATCTTGCAAGTCTCCGCGCTCGGGGCGTGCATCCTCTGCCCTGATCAGCAGATCGCGATCGAAGAGTGCTTGCAACGTCGTCCGCCGGGTCGTCCGTGGTGGGCGTTCTGGCGTCGCCGTGTGCCGATGGAGGTGTACCTCGATGCACTGTTCGAGGCATTGCCGTGGCGGTTCACAGAAGTCTCATGACCGTCCGCGAGTGGTTCCGCGAGCTGCGGCGATCGCAGCCCCCGTCCGTCGAACTCCGCGAGTTCTGCGAGTCCCTTGTACGGGACGATGTCGATCGCCACGCGCGTGAAGCGCTCTTCCTCCAGGTGCTCATCGCCGCTGGATTGATGGACGATCCGCCTGGCGCGTTGACGTGGCACCGACTGCTCGCCGGCAGCAGCATCATGACCGGCGCCTTGCAGCACGGCCGCGATGGCGAACCGCGCCTCGTGCTGCCGCCGCGGCCGCGCCTAGTGCCCGATGCGGACTACCCGCTCGTCGGGGTGTGGGTTACGGACCCTGATGAGCCGACGCTGCGTGACTTCGCCTCGGCAGCCGACTACGGCGTGCGCGATGCCTACGTGGCCTACTTGCACTTTCGTCCAGGAGTTTCGGGAGATCCGACCCCGGATTCGTGAGCGGCAAGCGCGCAAAGCACGCGCGTCGGCTCGCCGCCCTCCGCAAAGGCTTCCTCTGGGGCTATCTCCACCCCTCTGGCTCGTGCCTGCACGAGCCGCCCTGTACGCCCTCTCGTGAACGCTGTCAGCCCCAACCCAAACAGGCGATCGCCCACGCGTCGACCGCAGAGGTCCTGTTCTACGGAGGCGCCGTCGGTGGAGGAAAAAGCGAATTCGGCCTGATCGAGGCGATCACGATCTGCCTCGAACACAAGAACGTCAAGGTCGCGTTCTTCCGCCGCAAGCTGCGCGAGCTTGAGCAGGAAATCATCGGGCGCTTCCTGCTGCTGGTGCCCGATTACATCGCCACCTACAACGCCAGTACGCACGTCGCGAAGTTCTGGCAGGGCTCCGAGCTCTGGTTCTGCCACTGCCAGCACGAGAAGGACGTCTACACCTACCAGTCGGCGCAGTGGGTGGCGCTCTTCATCGACGAGAGCACGCACTTCACCGAGTTCATCGTCCGGTATCTGATCACGCGCGTCCGCTCGGCACGTATCGGGATGCGGAAGCGCATCCGCCTGATGTCCAACCCGGGCGGCGTCGGTCACGGCTTTCACAAACGCTGGTTTATCCGTCCGGTGCCCGACGAGCTCGGCACGCGTCCCGCGCCGGCGCCGTTTGCGATCTGGCGTCCGCTGCCGCTGCCGAACGACCCGACCCCACCGGAGCATGTGCCGACGCGCCAGTTCATCCCGGCCTGGTTCCACGACAACGTGGCGCTCGCGAGCGCGGACCCCGCCTATCTCGCCAAGGTCTGGGCGCTCGGGGGTGACAAGGCGAAGCAGCTCGCCGAGGGTGATTGGGACGCCAACGACTCGATGATTGTCGGCTCGACGTGGCGTGAGAAGCGGCTCGTGCAAGCGAGCGATCACGCGCTCCTGGCCCTCGGGCTGAAGGTCGGCCAGATCATCCCCTGGCACATCATCCCGAACCCGCAGTGGAAGCCACCGAAGGGGGCGACGATCTGGGGGAGCGTCGATTACGGCTACGGCGCCCCGTGGGCGTTCCACCTACACGCGGGCTTACCGGGCGGCCATATCCGCACGTTCTTCGAGTTCTACATGCCGAAGAAGCGTGACGTCGAGCAGGCGCGCATGATCGCCAAAGTGCTGCGCGAGAACCACTGGCAACCCGAGTGGATCGTGATGGATCCGTCGATGTGGAACTCACGCGCCGAACAGGGGCTCGCGAAGTCGATCGCCGAAGTCTACGCCGACGAGATCCAGTCGATCTGCCAGCTGCGCAAGGGTGCCGCCGGTCGATCAGCCCGCGTGTCGCGCCCGCAACGGTGGCTTGCCGCGTTGCAGCCGGCCGCCGATGGTCTGCCGAATTGGACCGTCACGACTGCCTGTCCGGATCTCATTCGCACCGTACCCGACGTGCCCTGGGATCCGGAGGACCCGGAGGTCGAGGACGATTCGAGCGAGAACCACTGCATCGCCGCCGGCACCCTCATCGACACGAGTGAAGGTCCGAAGCCGATCGAGCAGATCATCGCCGGCGATCTCGTCCTGACGCGCAAAGGCTACCGCCCGGTGCTACGGGCCTGGCTCACGAATCCTGATGCCGAAGTCCTTGAGGTGACATGTTCGGACGGTCGCGCGTTGCGAGCGACGGCGAATCATCGCGTCTTTGAAAAGAATCAAGGATTCATTGAATTTGGAGAATTAGCCGAAGGCTTCATACTGCATAATCACTCAGAGATTTCGCGATGGTTGAAGGTCCGATCGTTATTTCAGACACCGCGCAGGAATGGCGTGAAGTGGTCTATTACAAGTGCGGTCGCTACTTTGCGCGCCGCGGCTACGGTCGGTTGCACCGGCGCGTCTGGCGCGATGTCTACGGGCGCATCCCCTACGGCTGTCACATCCACCACAAGGACAACAACCCGGCGAACAACCATCCGTCGAATCTCGAACTCCTCCATCGCAAGCAGCATTTGTCGATGCACAGCCGCAATCCGACGGAGCGGCAGCGCGCCGCGCGCCGCGAAAACCTGCGATACGCCTCGGAGATCCGCATGGCAAGACCGAGCATCATCGTGGCGTGCTCGCATTGCGGCGAGCCTGCAGCAGTGGCTGAAGGGCAACTACGCGTTCGCAACTACTGCTCACGGCAGTGCCGGTGGAACGCCTTCGATAAACGCCAACGCGATGCGCAGCCCGCGCGTGAGGTCATCTGCGCCGGCTGTGGGAAAGCTTTCCAGACCAAACGGCGCGGCAAACGCTTCTGCGGGGACGTCGCGTGTTATTACCGTGCGGCCAAGCGGGCGAACAGCGGTGTACGACCTGACGGTCGCTGACGCGCACGAGTTCTTCGCCAACGGCATCCTCGTTCACAACTGCTACGAAGGGGTCGGGCGCTTCTTTGAGGCGCGGCCGTTCGTGCCGGCGCCGGCCCCGTTCGATCCGTATGAGGGTCTCGACCCGATTTCGCGTGCGCATCACGAGGCGCTCGAGAAGAAACATCGCAGCCGGGTCGGCGGGGCGATGGGGATCGGCAACCTGGCGAATCAGGGGTGACAAGGGGGGGTGACAATCCGCTGGCTGACCCGTCGAGCTACTACCCCTTGTATTCAATCCCGGCTGTTTTGCTACTCTGCCGTGGGGGGAGCGAGCCGGGACATTCCCCGAGGCGACCGTGCTAGCACACGGAGAATCGACGGACTTCCGGCTCGCGCCTTTTGCCCGATCTCACCCGGACAACCTATGGGCCTAGCCGAACGCGTCAGCCGTCGCAGCGTCGTGAAGACCGCCGAAGCCGCGGCGATGACAGTCAATCAGTGCGTCGCCGCAGTCAACGAGCAGGCGACGCACGTCGCCGCCGTCGAACGCGAGATCAAGGACGTGCGGTCGACGATCGATGCGCTTCGCGCGCGCCTCGAAAGGCACCAGAAGGACGCCACCGAGCGGATGGACGGCCAGGGCGGGATGCTGCTCGTCAATGAGAAGGCGATCGCTGACGTCAAGAAACGCATCGTGCCGATTGAGCGCGCGCTGTTTGGCGGGTCCGAAGCCGAGCGTGAGCTGCTCGATACGCACACGGCGCTCATGGATCGGTTCTATCGGCAGTGCCGAATGTTCGACGCGGCGATGGACGACCTGCGCCACGGGCGCATCGTGCTGTCGAACGTCGGCTTCTTCGGCCGGCTACGGTTCCTGCTCACCGGGAGGGCTTCGTAAGTGGAGAAGATCACGATCCCCGCCGGCACGGTCGTCAAGATCAACGGTATTCCGCTCGAACTGACGTCGGATACCGAGATGCTCACGCACCGCGCCAACGCCGAACTGATTCGGCCATGGTTTGGTGAGCCGAAGGACGAGACGCCGCGCATCCAGCGGCAGGGCGACTGAATGTTCACGCGCCTGCGCCTCGCGTTCCGTGCCCTGTTCGGGATCGCCGATCCCGCACCGGTGCCGTGTGCGCGCTGCGTGGAACTCGCCCAGGAACGCGACTACTGGAAAGCGCGTGAAGAGCGCACCGCCGATCGACTGCTCGAGCGCCAAGGTATTGCGCCCGTCGCGCAAACGCCGGCGCCGCCGCCCATCAATCCGATGGCGCTCGCCATGCACGCCATGACCATCACCGAGATCGACAGCACGAAAACCAAGTCACCGCAGCCGGGCCGGGATGCGATGACCCGTGGAGCCGCGCACTGACCCCGCTGCGGCACAGGCTGCCGCTCCCGGCCAGGCGACGCCCGAGCGCAAGATCGATTACGTCGGCCAGGGCAAAGCGCTGATCGAGAAGTGCATCGCCGAAGCGGCGTCGAATCACGCGCGCCTGCTGCGCGACCGCGCCGACATCCTCAATCAGAAATTCGACCGCGGCGGCCGCGCCAATCAGTGGTGCGTCTGGGACCAAGGCACGGGACGCTACGTCGAACGTGGCACCGATCCCGAGCAAGGCGGCCTGCCGGAATATATTCCGCGCCCCGTCACCAATGTCTTCAACGTCGTGATCGATGGGATCTGCGCGATCCTCGATCAGTCCGAACCCGCGCAAGTCTTCGGCCCGAACACGGACGCGGACAGCGACAAAGCGGCCGCGGAAGTCGCGGCCGATGCCGTGCCGGTGCTGCGGGAGGAATGCGGATACGACTCCGAAGGCCACCGCCACGAGTTGAACCGCTTGTCGACGCTCATCGACAAGTGCCTCTACCTCCTCTACTACGACAACGACCCCAAGCACGGCATGGGCGAGGTCGAGTTGTTCTCGTGCGGCCAGTGCGGCGAGGTGGTTGAGCCGATGGAAGTCGAGGACGCCGGCGGGAAGTGCCCCCATTGCGAGTACGCGGAGACGGAGCACTTCGAGCTCGTCACCGACCCGACGACGGCCCTGCCGATCACGATCCCGATGCCAAAGGGCCGGATTCGTGGCGAGATCATCCCGAGCTACGAGTTCACGCTGCCGTCCTCATGTCGGCGGCCGAACGCGAAAGCCGCGCCGTGGATCCTGACGCACTCGCGGATGGCGCCGCAGGACGTCGCGCGCATGTGGCCCGCGGCCGCCGCGATCGCCGACGACAAGTCGAAGTGGGCCTCGGGCTCTCTGACGCGGGCCTACGCCGATCAAATGCGGGCGCTCTCGAGCCCCGCGACCGGTGAGACCGGGAGTCGCACGGGATCGCAGGAAGTGGATGGGCCCGTCGTGTATCGCCTGATGCACGACCCGATCGAGGATCGCGACTTTTACTTCCCGAAGGGTTTTTTCGGCGTGCTGATCGGTGGCGAGCTCGTGGAGAAAGGGCCGCTGCCGTTCGAGGACGGCAACGGCACGCCGGTCAAGCACGGCATCGTGCGCACGTATGTGGACGGCACGGGCTCGCAGTTCGGCCACCCGCCGGGCGATGACTTGGTGCCGCTGCAGCAGTCGCGCAATCTCGTCGAGTCGATGATCCAGTTGATCATCATGCACGACGCGGCGCCGACGAAGTACCTGCCGGAAACCGTCACGCTGGTCGATCAGCCGACCGGCGTCCCGGGCGAATGGGTGCGCTACCGCTCGCTGGATGGGCAGAAGCCCACCGAGAGCCGCGGCATGAATCCGCCCGAGTCGCTGTTCAACTACCTCGATCGCATCGACGCAAAGTTCCAAGAGGTCAGCCGGCTCAATTCCGTGCTCTCCGGGCAACGGCCGTCTGGCGATCCGACGCTCGGCGAAGTCCAGATCCTCGAAGAGCGCGGCATGGCCGCGTTCAGAGCCCCGCTCGACTGCCTGATCCAGTTCGAGAAGGATCTGTCGTTCCTGCTGTTGACGATTGCGCGGCAGTGCGCGTGGTCGCCGCGCTTCCGCCGCATCCGCGGCGAGGACAAGCAGTGGGAGATCAAGCAATTCGCGAGCGCGGACCTCTCGGGCGAGATCGACATCACGGTCGCGCGCGCGTCGGCATGGCCGAAATCGCCGCTGATGCAGCAGCTCCGCATCAAGGAAGCGCTGTCCGGTGGCGTGCTGCCGCCGCCGATGCAAGACCCCGAGTTGCAGGGCCAGTTGCTCGTCGACATGGACCTGGCGCACCTGAAGAAGTCGTGGGACGTCGATCGCCGGCAGATCGCGCGCGAGCTCGATGTGTGGCGCCACGCGCACACGCCCGACGAGATCATGGCCGCCGCGCCGGATCCACACATCATCGAGATCTCCCTGCATCTCTATCTGAAAAAGAACTTCCTGAAAACCGAGGAAGCGGAAGAGATCCGGCTGGCGAATCCGCCGGTCTATCAGGCGATGGTGCAGCAGGTGCTCGGGCTCGAGCAGCACATGCAGATGAAGGCGATGCAGGCGGCCGCGATCCAAGCGGGCCCGCAAACGCCGGCCGCACCCGGTGGCGAGGGCGCGCTCGACGCCGCGCTGGAAGCCGGCGCTGTCGCACCCGCCGAGGAACCGCAGCCCGAAGCGTTGGCCGCGGCAATGGAATCAGGCGCGTTGATGCCCGCGGGCGCGGGCGAGGCGATGGCCGCCGCGGCGGCGGCTGGCCCGTCGATGGACGACCTGTTGGAAGCGAAGTTGTTACTCCCGGTGACGCCGGACGAGGGCGCCGCGCATGCAGGCGTGCCCCCGCTGTAAGACGCCGATGATCGAAACGATCACGACCGGCGCCAGCGCCCGGTATGTCGCATGGAGTTGTCCGGGCTGCCGGTATCGGCCGCCCGGGGAGCAGTTGGTGGGCTCGGCGCCGCGGGGCGTCCTCTGGCCCGGCTCCGTCACCGACGGTGCCGAGACCACCACTGATCACGACGACGAGGTGTCGGTGAGGTAGTCGGCCGCTGGGAGCGCAGGCGACCCCGACCTGCGAGGGCGATGGGCCTCACCACACATTGACTCCGGCATCGTGCCGCGTCGATGTGCGATGCGCAAGCTGAGCGGGGAGAGAAAAGGTTGACGCAGGGGCGCGTGGGCGCGGTTGGGACTCATACCCCCGACGGTCCGAGTTCGACTCTCGGCCCTGCAACCAAGATGCGCGGATAAGCGCGCAGCACGGTCTGAACGGCAACGGGAATGATCACCCGGCGGTAGTCCACCGCGCGCCGTTCAGCATTCACAAGGACAAGCGGGATTCAAGGACGGGATCTCACGCGACGCCGCGCGATACGCGGTGCGTGAGCCCGTCCTTTTCGTTTTTCGCCTGTCCGTTTCGACAAGGAGAGCGCAATGCACCTGTTCAAACGGTTCATCGCCACGCCACTTCTGGCTCCAGAAGACGGCGCGATGGCCGGTGGTGCGGATCCTGGTGCCGAGGGAACCGCAGACGCTGGCTTTGACGGCGGCGACGGCGGCGACGGCAACGACGCGGACGGCTTCGACGACGGCGCCAGCGATGGCGACGGCACGCAAGCTCGCGGCGACGACGACGAAGACCTGGACCTGATCGCCGGACCCGAAGAAGACGACGACGCGGTAGGCCGTCCTGCCGAGGAGCGACTTCGCAATGTGCTGAAAAAGTTTCGCAAAGCGAGACGACAGCTGGCGAAGTTCAAGCCCTTGGCCGACCGCCTCAAAGGCGTCGATGTCGATGAAGTCCTGCAGGGCCACAGGCAGTTTCTGACGCTGCGCGAGCGGTTGGCGACCAACAAGCGCCTGCAGCGGCTGTTGATCGAGGACGGCGCGGACGGTGCCGCGGACGACCAGAGCGACGACGCTCCGGCCGGACGCGGTGCCGATCGTGGCCGGGCCGTCGAGGAGTTCGATGAATCGACGCTGCCGTTCGACCCGAACGCCAGTCCGTCGAATCGGTATTTCGCCGACTTCTTCAAGCGTCACCACGCCACGGCGCGCGAGCAAGAGCGCATGGTGCGAACGCTGAGCAAGCGGATCGAGCAGTTGGAAGGTGGCCTTCAGCAACGGGATCAGCGCGTCATCAGCGAGCGCTGGCAGAACGAGCTGAATGCCGCGCTCAGCCAGATCAAGGGTCCCGACCGGGTGATGGTGAAGAACCAGCAGACGGTGCTCAAGGACCTCGTGACGGCGGCGTTCCGACTCGCGCCGAAGGGCACCGATCCGAAGAAGGTCATCGCGCACTACTCGGGGCTTCTCGGGATCAAGCCGACGCAGGGCCAGTTGTCCGCCGCGCAAGCCAAGCAGCGAGCAGCTATTCGCAACGCCAGTTTGCCGCGCACGGGCGGCGGCGCCGGCGTCCCCACTCCTGCGCGCGGCAAGAAAGAGTCGATCGCAGATGTGACGCGCCGGATTCGCCAGTCGCTCAGCGGCTAGGAGTGACCATGAAGCGATCCCTGTTTCATGCGTGCTCGGACCTCGCCTTCGACGGTCTCCACGACCGTCAGTGGATGCCCGGGTCCGACACCACGCAGTGGGACCCGTTGTTCAAAGACGACTACGGGCCCGCGATCGTCAGCCAGGTCAACGAAGAGAACCTGATGACGAAGTGGATGGAAACCGAAATCGCCGACGACTCGTGGGTCGGGCGACAGAAGGTGGTCCCCATCAAGATCGGCCGCAACCGGTCGATCGGCTCGATCCCGTCGCGGGGCCGCCTGCCGCAGGCCGGCCGCAGCGTGTTCGAGGACTTCCAGATTCCGATGAAGAACACGTACGGCCGCGTGGGCTTCGAGCGGAACGTCATTGCGCAGTCGCGCAACAAGAAGGGGTCGTGGCAGCAGGTGATCCCCGCCGAAATGGAGGGGCTGACCGAAGCCATGGCCTTCCACCGCAACCGCGTGATCTGGGGCTACGGCTCCGGCATTCTCGCGCTGGTCAACGGCGCGCAGAGCGCCGACACGACGATCGAAGTCGACAGCCCGGGCAACGTGTCCGGATCCTCGGGAGGCGCGCGCTACCTCGATGGCGACAGCACGTCGGGCATGTACGTCGCGTTCCTGGATTCAAGCAACAACATCCAGGCGACGGCGACGATCAACAGCGTCGCCGCGGCGCTGACCTCCGTCACGGTGGACTCGGCGATCACGGTCGACGACAACGCGAAGATCGTCATCGCGCAGTCGGCGACGCAGACGTCGCACAATCAGGAGCCCGAGGGTCTGCTCGCGGGCATCGACGACGGCACGTACGTCGCGACCTACCACGGCCTGAGCCGCACCACCTACCCGATCCTCAACTCGCACGTGACGACCGGCGTCGGCGCGCTCTCGCTGGATGCGATTCAGCAGATGTGCGACGCGGTCCACATCAAGACCGGCAAGACGTTCGACATGTTCGCGTGCGAGCACGCGGTGCGTCGCGCGTATCTGGTCCTGCTCGAGACGGATCGGCGCTACACCGGGGCGGATCTCGCGCGCCCGGATGGCGGCACCGCCGCGGCGAAGAAGCCGGGCGGCCGCACCATCACCTACGGCGACATTCCGATGTTCGTCGATCGTGATGCGCCCTACCGGATGCTGTTCGGCGTCAACAAGGCCTCGTGGACGCGCTACGTCGAAAACGAGGGTGAGTGGGCCGCGCAGGAGGGCTCGGTGCTCAAGTGGGTCCAGGACTACGACGAGTACACCGCCTTCTACTTCATCCAGGACAACTTCCATTGCCAGCGGCCGAACGTGAACGCGCGCATGGAAGGCATCGATGTCACGCAGCTGGCGGTGAAGGCGGCCTAATCGCCGTCTGACGCCAGCGCACGCGGCGTTTGCGCACGACCCGGGTGAGCGGTCCTCGCCGACTCACTCGGGTCCGTAGCCCGCGACACACACAAGGAGAAGTGATGGGCATCCCGTACAACCCGCCGCAGATCGATCGGAGCAAGGTCCGCTCGCTGCTGCCGGCGCATCGCCAAAAGCAGGAACTGAAGCCGGACACGCTCGTGACGTGCCTGAATCGCGGCCCGCGCCGCCTCGTCGACATGTTCGACGCCGAGGAATACGTCATCGAGCCGTACATGCTGTTCGAAGTCACCTTCGCGTGTGCGAAGCACTTTCAGAACCGCCTGATTGTGCCCGGCACGCGCAACCCAAATCCGGCCGATACCGAGCTGCCGCAGTCGGTCAGTTGGATCGCGATTCTCGGCGTCGACCCGCCGCAGGCCTGCGAGCCGTTCGATCCGGCCCTGCTCGAGCGGTTTGGCGAAAAGGTCGAAGGCCTCAATCGCGACGCCCTGCCGAGTGCCGATCGCGACGTGCAAATTGCGTCGACGGCGGACCTGCGACGGCTCCTGCCCGGTGCCGGTGCGGCCTCCAGTGTCGCGGCGCTCGCGATGGCCGCGGGTCACGACGTGGCCGCCGGCGCGGGCGGTGGTGGCGGGCTCGGGCTGCAGCAGCAGATTGTCGGCGGGTCCGACGAGAAGCGCGAAGCGGCGCTCGCACCGGTCGAGACCAGCGACGCCTCTGCGGCGGTCGCCGAAGCCATCGCATCAGGGACGTGGGCACCACCGGACGAAAGCCAGATCGTCGATCGCAGTGCGCCGACACCCGAGGAAGTCGTCGCGCGCGCGACCGGGACGCGCGGCGGACGCCGCCGGTAAGTGTCGCCATGCCGCACGTGCCGCTGCCCGTCCACCTGCGTCTCGAGCCGTGGTGTCACCACGTGCAGGACTACGTGATGCGCCACGACCCGGATCTGCGGATCCGCCAGTCGATTGAGCATCCGGGGTTCTACGTGCTCGAGCGCCGGTGCCGCCGATCGCCGGCGAGTGAGGCGGGCCTCGGGAACCACACCGATGCGCACGTGCAGAAGCGAGACGGGTACATCCACGTCTCGCTCGTGCACTGGCAGTGGTTGACCCGTCCCTGGAACATCGTGCGCGCCTTGCAGGAGGAGGGACAGGACCTCTTCGCGAAGGGCGGGCATCAGTTCGCGGACGAACTCGAATACGAGGAAGCGTGGGCGAAGGAAACGCGGCGCCGCCGGCGGCTCGGGCTCTACCGAGACATCGCGGCGGACGCGTATCCCGTGCTCAATCGCCTCGGCAACAAAGACGGAACAGAGCGCACGCGGATTTCTGCGCCGGGCCCCGTCTCCACCGCCGCGTAAGCCAGAGGGAGATCCTCAATGTCCACGAGACTCGAACATCGCGTGCTGGCAAAGACGGCCAGCTTCACGATTCCCGGCGATCGCTCGTATGCGCCAGGCACCGTGATCACCAACCGCGGCGCCACGGGCAGCGTCACGGCGACGCTCCCGACGCCGGGCAGTGGCCTGAAAGGGCACTGGTACATCTTCTGGTTGCACGCCAACCAGTCGTTCATCGTGGCCGCGCCGAGCACGAACACGCTCGTGACGATCGGCGATGCGACGGCCGACAACGTCGGATTCCAGATCTCGAACAAGAAAGTTGGGCGCGCGATCTATGCCGAGTGCGATGGCACGTCCTGGTTCGCCTGCCCGTTCGGGAGCGCCGATGGCTTCTGCATTGACGGCACGGAGGTCAGCCCTGCGGCGTCGCTGACGCTGCCGACCGTCAACGGCGCGGTGCTCAATGCGACGGGCGACGAGCTCGACGTGCTCGACGATGTCACGGCGGGGACCTTCGCTGCCAGCAAGGGGATGGTGCTCGACGCGAGCGGCCACGGCGTGATGCCCGACAACGGCATCCTCGCGCTGTCGCGGGGCACGGCGGCGGCCGCCGGATCAGGCGCGTCCGACGCCACGGCACTGACCGATCAGATCGCGATCGTGACCGGGGCGGACAACGCGAAGGGCGTCGCCTTGCCGGCGGCCGCGACGACGACCGGTCCGTTCCTGGTCATCAACGACGCGGCGGCGCGGCTGCTCGTCTATCCCGTCAACGGCGGCAACGACAACATCAACGGCTTGGCCGAAGATGCGGCGTTCACGCTGGCGGGCGGTGAGTGGGCGCTGTTCATTCCGACGTCGGCCACGCAGTGGTACACCGCGACGCGTGGCGCGCAGGCGGAACCCTCGCCGCGGGCACGCACGACGGTCGCCAACGCGGGCACGGTCGCGGCGGCCGATCTCCGCGGGCGCGTGCTGTTCCAGGACGCGTCGGGCGGCAACGTCACGATGACGACGCGCACGGGCACGCAGATCGCCGCCGATCTGCCCGAAATGCGTGTCGGCGATTCAATCCTGTTCCATGTCGCCTCGAATCACGCGACCAACACGTCCACGATCAGCGGCGGCACGGATGTGACGCTCGTCGGCAGCGGCGCCGTGACGAACACGGGCGGCAGTTTCCTGCTGATCAAGACCGCGGCGACGACGTTCGACCTCGTGCGGGTCGGGTAACGCGACCACGTATCACAACCAAGGGAGATCCTGATCATGAGCCAGCGCACCAACGAAGACCTGATCCGACACCTGATGGCACTCGGCATGGCGACCGGCACCGTCGGCGCTCTCGCCCCGGACGTGATTGCCGACCTCGCGACAGTCGTCGGCGGCACCACACAGAACGAAGACAACACGCTCAACAGCGTGGCGCTCGATGACGAGTGGCTCTCGCAGCGGAAGCGCGGGGCCATCATCGTCGCCTGGGGCACGACGGCCGCCAACGGCAACACGAAGGACATCAAGCTGTTCCTCGGAGCCTCGGCGATCCTGACGCTCGCCGATCAGACCAACAACGCCAAGGACTTCGCGTTCATCGCGTTCCTGTTCTCGGACGGCGTCGACTCGCAGCGCGGGTTCGGCATCGCCCTGATGGACGGCGCCGTCGTGGCGGGGTCGTCGATCAACTTCACGGCGACCGAAGACGCGAACGTCGCGAAGACGATCAAGACGACCGGCAACAACAATTCCGCGGCGGCGTCCGCTGCGACGGGCAAGGGGCTCGTCGTCATCCCGCTCGCCAACGCGGCGTAACGCGGGCACGGGACCCGGGCGGGTGTGAGGCTGCTTGGCCGCACCCGCCCTTTCCCGAGGGAGATCCCCATCATCATGCGCACGCTCAATCGCACGATTGTCGGCGTCCTGCTTGTGCTCGCGCTGTCGGCGCTGCACTCCTTCCGGCCGTCAGAGACGACGCCGGATCAGGTGTCATCGGTGCTCGCGTTGTCGCGGGCGCCGGACTTCTTCGCGCCGGCCTTGCTGGCGCAACCGGGCAACCGCGTGCGCCTCGCCGCGCCGTATCGCGTCAGCTGTGGCGCCGCGGCCGCGCAACTCACGGCGAGCGGCAACGTCCACGGCGTTGTGCTGAAGGCCCTGGTGCCTGGCCAGACGATGTATGTCGGCGTGTCGTCGGCCGTCACCACCGCCAACGGCTACCCGATGAGCGACAAAGAAACGCTCACGCTGGAGGTTCGCAATGCGAACGAGCTCTATTGCATCGCGTCTGCGGGAGGGCAGGAAATGGCTGTCCTGCCGTTCTCGCGGTATTGACACACTCGCTGGCGCGCTGATCGCGCTGATCGTGTCAGGGCCGCTGCTCGCGCAGCAGTCTGGCCCGGGCGTGTTGCCGGGCGGCAGCGGTGGTGGAGGCGGCGCGCCGACGTCGGCGACCTATATCACGCAAACGGCAAACGGTGATCTGAGCGCTGAACAAGCGTTGGCGTCGCTCTCGAGCGGCATCATGCGCGTCGCCACGACGACGGGCGTGGTGTCCTCGCTCACCGACAGCGCCGGGATCGCGGCGAACATCAGCGATGAAACCGGCACAGGCGTGCTCGCCTTCTCAGATTCGCCAGTGTTCACGACGCAGGTCGATCTCGCGGCGGCGGGCGTGCGAGCGTCCGCAGCCGATGGCGTGCTGACGCTGCTCGGGCTCGGCAACGGCAACGATGAGAACCTGACGTTCGATTTCGACAATGCCGCCGCGAATACCGTCGCCGTCGCCAGCGGGACGGGAGTCGCGGCGATCACCTTCGGCGCGATCAATCTGGCGACGACGACGATCGACAGTGGCGTCGCGAACACGGCGCTGATCGTGAAGACGCCGACAGGCAGCACTGCGGCTGGCGTCAGCGTCGTGTCCGGGTCTACCGTGCGGGGGTTGTTCGGCGGTAACAACGTCGAGACGTACATCCAAGGCCAGCCAAGCCTGCCGATCAGCTTCTACAACGGGGCCGGCAGCACCGTGAACATGGCGATTCTCGATGCCGGGGCGCTCCGCATTGGCAGTTGGACGGCGGCACTGACGGCGGGTGCCCTCGGGCTGCCGAAGATGACGGCATCGGGCACCGCGCCGGGCGCCGCGGGCCTCAAGCTCGAAGTCGTCTGCGGCACCAACGCCGGCACCGCCAAGATCATCGCCTACGCGGGCACGTCGACGACCGCGACGACGGTGCTGGACAACATCGGCTCCGGCGTCACCGGGTGCTGACGCGCGCGTGATCGGTTCAATCGTTCCGCACGGGGCGCGCGAGGCGGAACAGCAGGGCACCGCGCCGGAGGACAGTCCAATGCGAACCCGTTTGCTGATCCTGACGCTGCTGCTGGCCCTGGCCGTACCAGTCCACGCGCAGAACACGTCGACGACCATGATGGCGCTCGTCTCGTCCCCGCAGTTCACCAACCGGCTGCAGTACCTCGGCGCACAGGTGGCGAAGGAAGTGCTCGAAGAGGCGGCC
>Ga0196964_10000079_pt1 | contig 65590 bp, 97 predicted proteins | sample S1_10metaG_FD_148615 | JGI IMG/M metagenome (GOLD analysis project Ga0196964, IMG submission 148615) | Soil microbial communities from Anza Borrego desert, Southern California, United States - S1_10 | ecosystem: Environmental > Terrestrial > Soil > Desert | place: USA: California | collected...
GCGCTAAAAGGTGACACTGTTTGTTTCTTGCTCAGGGAGTTCAGTAACCATGCCGATCCGAGACCGCATCAAAGAGATTAGAACCGTCAAGGGCAAGGACTTACATCCGAACCCCCGTAACTGGCGGACCCACCCGGAAGGGCAGGCGGACGCCATGCGGGGCCTGTTGACCGAAGTCGGGCAAGTCGACATCCTCCGGGCCGTCGAAACCGAGGGCGGATTGATCCTCATCGACGGCCACTTGCGGAGCGAGTTGGCCCCGGACGCCGACTGGAAGGTCGCGATCCTGGACCTCACGCCGGAAGAGCAGAAGCTGGTGCTCGCTACGTTCGACCCGGTCGGGGCCATGGCCGAGACGGACCGGGCCAAGCTCGACACGCTCCTCGCCGAAATCGAAGCCGAGTCTAAGGAAGTGACGGCGTTGCTCGAATCGATGGGCGAGGACGAGCCGGAAGCGGACAAGCCCGCCGAACCTCTGGACCTGTCCCCCACCTACGGCGTGCTGATCCACGTCCCGGACGAGGCCTCCCAGAAGCAACTCCTGCGAACGGCCGACGACGCCGGCTTCGAGGCCACGGCCGTGCTCACCGGCATGGTCGACACGCCGAAGCACAGCGAGCCCCCGCCGCCGGTACCGGAGGGGACCACCGTCATCGAAAGGATCTCGAAGGTCAACCGGTCCGTCCGCGTCCGCCAGGTCGAGGGCATGTTCGACCTGCCGAAGTCCGGCAAGCAGGTCCGCCGCTGGGAGCTCCAGCTCGACTTGCCGAAGGAGTGGCACGTCGGCCTGATCGTCGGCCCGTCCGGGTCGGGCAAGTCGACGCTGGCCCGCGAGTGGTTCGGCGCCGCGATGGTCGACCGCTGGGATTGGCCTGAGAGCGGGGCCGTCGTCGACGGCTTCCCGGAGGCGATGCCGATCGCCGAGGTGACTTCGCTGCTGTCGTCGGTCGGTTTCTCCAGCCCTCCCGGCTGGGTCAAGCCTTTCCACGTGCTCAGCAACGGCGAGCAGTTCCGCGTGAACCTGGCCCGGGCCCTCGCCGAGCAGCTGGCCCTGGCGGTGATCGACGAGTTCACGTCGGTGGTCGACCGCACCGTGGCGAAGGTCGGGAGCCACGCCGCGCAGAAGGCGGTGCGGGCGAGCGGCCGCCGGCTCGTCGCGGTGACCTGCCATTACGACGTGACCGAGTGGCTGCAGCCGGACTGGATCCTCGACATGCAAACCGGCGACTTCGCCCGGAGGTCACTTCAACAACGCCCAGCAATACAAGTCGTTGTTCGACGGGTTGGAAGGGAGTGCTGGCCGGCGTTCCGCGAGCATCACTATCTGAGCCACTCGCACAGCAAGCAGGCGACGTGCTTCCTGGCCGAGGTCGAGGGCCGGCCGGCCGCGTTTTGTTCCGTCATCCACCAGCAGGGCAAGCACGGGACGTTCCGCACGCACCGCCTGGTCACCCTGCCGGACTTCCAGGGGATCGGGGTAGGGCACGCGCTTCACGAGTTCGTTGCCGGGATGTTCGCCTGCCGGAAGACGTACACCCTGACGTCGAGTCACCCGGCGATGATCGCCCACTGCGCGCGGTCGAAGTTGTGGGAGTGTCGGCTGCGGCGGTTCGGGAAGCCGTACCGGGCTGAGGGGACCCGGGCCACGGCGAGCAGCGCGGGGCGGATGACCACGACGTTCCGCTACGTGGGGCCGAGGTTAGAAGAGCAGGCCGCCCGGTTCGGCGTGATTCAGTCCTCTACTGAGGTGGATCAGGATTCTTAAGGTGAAGGATTTCACCTAGGAAGAGGTACGTGTTGAGGAACAACGCTCTTGCCTCTTCCGCGGTGCCGTCGTTATGCACGGCATGTGACACGCGTCCATAGAGTGCTTCCAGATTCCGACGTATTCGTTGCCTTCGACTCGTGCTCGTAACTCGCTCTTGCACGAAGGCATTGATTCTGTTCTGGTGCTTGGACGCGTCCAGAGAGACTGTATTCCCACCCATCTCAATGGTCTGGTCTGTCGGTGGGTAAATCGAATCGGCAAAACTATCGATGATACGACGACAGGTTGTGAGGGCCTGAGATATCGATTCCGTGTCACCGTCTACAAGCCTGTCCATCACGAGCGGAATTTTTTCCAGCACGTCTCCGCAGTGCTCACCAATCAGGGCGTCAACGTCAGCCTTGTACCTCTCGAAGATGGACTCCGCCAGGCCTTCGAACGCTTTCTTGTAGTACACTTCCGCTGCAAAGGTGTGGAGTCGAGCGAGCACGCGACTCTTGATGCCGCTGAGTGCGGCGATGTAATTGGCTGACGCGGTCATTGCCTCAGTAACACTTCGGACTGCGAGTAGCGCGACATTGCTACTAGAATCAGGCGTCCGCAGACTGGAGAGCTTCGCCTTCTCTGCCAGGATCGCGGCTTCGATTTGTGCTAGAGGGCCCCAATGCCCCAACTTCTTCTCGACGTTGGTCCATCGTCCTGTGATGCCCATGTACTTAACGGAGTATGGGGCGTCGCTGTAGTAACCACTCATTTCGAGTTTTAGCCAACCCCTGATCTCATCCGAACCTATCCATCGGGCAAGTCTCGAACCTTTGAGAATCAGGGATTCGGGGGCTGCCCTGCTCAGCTCGATGTCGTCGAGCAGTTCCTTGGCGAGCTCAAGGACGTGCCTGGATCGACTCTGGTCTGACATGGATAGGTCCGTGAGTAAATGCGCATGTTATTCTACCACGCGTTTAGGAAGGATTGGGGCGTGAACCGGGTTCGGGCACCCAGGTTGGGTCAGGCACCTCGAAGAAACCGAGCTGCCCCTTCCAGGGCACCGGCTCCAGGGCGACCGGGTTCGCCAGGATCCAACACCAGTGCCCGGGGATGGCGAACGCGTCGCCGGCGACCTGGTCGTAAGGGACGCAGTCGACGAGCTCCACCCGGCCGATGACAGCGCCAAAGTCGAGCCCGGCCGGGACGTCGGTCCCGTCAGGCAGTTTCGGCACAAGTTGCCGCCGGTTGAGTCCGGCGTGGATCAAAAGCGGACCGCGGTACGAAGTCGGCCGCGAGCGATTCTCGATGCGCTTCAGGCCCGCCACGATCGCCCAGGCCCACGGCTGCTGCACGCTCAACGCCTTCATGGTCCGCCCTCCGCAAGTCTTCGATGGTGTCCTCGATCGTCCGCGTCTGCTCGATGCCGAGCGCGCGGTCCAGGTGCCCGAGCCAGTCCCGGGCCCGCTCTCGAATGGGGCCGGTCCCCTGCAGGATCTCGTCAGCCTCGGCCGCGAGCTCCGCGAGGCGGCAGCGAACGGCTTCGAGGGCGTCCGCCCGGGCTGTGTGGGTGATAGTAGTCAAGCGACACCGCCTTTCTTCATGAGGCCGGCCCGGTAAAGGCGACCGCGGATGGTCGTCTCGGGCAGGCCGAGTTCCTTGGACAGGGTTCGCCACGACGTACCTGCCTGGCGGCGGGCGAACACCGCCGCGGCGTCGAAGTCGCTCCCACTCGTCGCCGGCGTGGAAGGGACGGTTACCGCCTGAACCTTCGGAACGGTTCGGCTCCGGGCCCAGGGCGTCAGCAGTTGCAGGACCCGCCGCACGCTGACGTTGCCCCGTTCGTCCTGGATCGCCCCCAGGTCTTCAACGTCCGGCGCGTCGTCGCGGCCCGTCTCTTCTTTCCAGACGCGGGCGACCAGTTCCGGCAGGTACGGGGCGAGGGCCAGGTAACCCGACTCGAACCGGAACCGCTCGCACCGGTCCCGTAACCGGGCCGGGATCTTGTCCGCGTGGTTGGTCGTGAAGACGATCACCGTGCGGAGGGGAAGTCGCTCCAGCGCGTCGAGCCAGATGTACGCCGCGTTCGGCGTCATGCAGTCCGCCTCGTTCACGATCAGGACCTTCCAGCCGGATCCCGACAGGGTGAACAGTCGGAGGCCATCCATCACGCGGCGGACCGACTCGCCGGTCTGCTCACCGCTGGCGATCTCGTGCAGGCCGCCCAGCGGGCCGGCCTCGCAGTCGACTCCCAGCTCGCGGGCCAGGGCGAGGGCGGCCGACGTCTTACCCGTTCCCGTCTCGCCCTCGAAAAGGAAGGCGCAGGAGACGGGATTCTCGACGAACTCTTGCAACTGGCACACGGTCCAGGGCTGGCCGACGATTTCGGCGAGGGTGCGCGGGCGATACTTATCGGCGAGGTTCATGGCTGGGTTCCGGTAGATGAAAGCGGGAGAAACGCGGGGAGGTCTCCCTCCCCGCACAGCGGGGACGATCAGGCCGCGGTCTTCAACCGCTTCATTTCTTCGGCCAGTTGCCAGAGGGCCCGGTTCACGTTCGTCTGGCCGTCGACCGAGTTGACCGGGTTCGTCTTGCGGCGCTGGACGCCGTTCTCGGTTTCCTTCACGTACCGCGTCCCGCCGCGGATCAAACTCTCCTGAACGGTGTTCAGGGTGTTCCACAGGTTGCCCGCCTGGTCCTCCTGGCGGCGGACGGTGAGGACCTGCGTCGGCGTGACCGGAGCCTCGTCGCCGTACTTTGCCGTCAGGGCGGCCCGGGCGAAGACCTGCCGCTCGTCCGGGGTCATGCCAATGGCCTGCATCGACTGAACCGCGTCGCCCAGGCGGGGGAGTTGCACCCGCATCCGCTCAACCCCCTCGGCCACTTCCGTGAGGACGTTGCCGGAGTGCTTAATCCGGATGTCCTCCACCGTCCCCTGCGACACAATCAGCCCGTTGCCGCAGACGAGTCGGAAGATGCCGGCCATCAGGCGATAGGCGCTGGTCCCGTCGTGGGAGTTGATGAGGACAATTTCCCCGAACGTCCCGCCGACCTGCACGGTCTGGCCGAGGTGCCGCAGGCGGATCATGTGCTTCGTGTAACCCCGCTTGTCCTCGTCGCGGCTGCCGCCCTGGTTCACCGCGAAGACGCCGTAGTCGTGGCCCATCAGGTGCTCGACGATCTGGCTCGTCGGGATGTACGTGTACCGCTCCGACCGCGACGAGTGCCGGCTCTCCGCGAAGACCGACGGGGCGGCCTGGCGGATCTGATCAAGCGACAGGGGGTCGCGGGAGGCGATGCCGCTGGCGCCGTTGCTGCGGCCGAAGCGGTTGATCGAGCGGAGGGAGCTGATAGTCTGCATGGTGTTGACCTCTTACCAGGTTGACCACGGGTCGGGACTGCCATCAGCAGTCGCCGGCCCACTTCGTTGGGGCGAATCCGCGGGGCGGGAGTCGAACCCGCCGGAACCACTCGCGGCTACTTGCACTTCCGGCCCGACACCGACCAGAGGAACGCGATCGTGTTGGTGACGAAGCCGACCAGGCCGAGGCCTGCGATCGAGCACATGATCAGGCCTTTGTTGCCGGAGGCGGCGAAGCCGGACTCGAACAGGTTCAGAGCCGTAACCATCGAGGCGGAGGCGGCGGTCGCGAAGCCGATCGGGGTGAGGGTCTTGAGGGTTCGCATGTTTGACTCCTGTTGAGCGATTAATTTCTATACCCCCTTTATAACCCGGCTTTGAATTGGCGTCAATAGATACCGGCACAAGATGACGCCTTTTGACGGCTGGCCCATGAACGGCCGAGAAAAGCGAGGCCGAAAAAGTTGGCCGGCCGCGTACACTGGAACGGATCAAACCCCGGGCCCCACCCATGGCCAACGTCGACCCCCTCAAGCTCAAGGAACTGCGGGAGAAATCCCAGGACCTGAAGCGGAAACTCCGCGAGGCGGAGAGGCTCGCGGGTGGCGGGGTCGACCTGCACAACCAGAGGGCCGCGGAACGGTCCCGCAAGCAGTCGGAGACTCGCCGCGAGATCGGGCCGTTGCCGCCGGTGAAGGACCCGGCGAGGAAGGCCGCGTGCGAGCGTGACCTGGCCCTCTTCGAGACGACGTACTTCCCCGGCCGCTTCTATCTGCGGCCCGCCCCGTCTCAACTCGAAGCGACCGCCATCCTCCAGGGAGTGGCCCTCGATGGGGGCTGCTTCGCCCTCGGCATGCCACGCGGCTATGGCAAGACAACGAAGTGCGAGGTCGCCGCCCTCTGGGCGATCCTCTTCGGGCACCGGCTGTACGCCCTGATCATCGCCGCCAACCAGGACCCGCTCGCGATCGACATCCTCGGCTCGATCAAGGCGGAGGTCGAACAGAACGACCTCCTCCTAGAAGACTTCCCCGAAGTGTGCTACCCGATCCGTTGCCTAGAAGGCATCCACAACCGGGCCAAGGGACAGACCCTGAACGGCGAGCGCACGCTCATCACCTTTACCGAAGACGGCATGCGCCTGCCCCGGGTCCCCGGCTCGCGCTGCAGCGGATCCGTCATCGAGGCCGTGGGCATGACGGCGGCCATCCGCGGGCGGAAGTTCCGCTCCCACGACGGCAAGCAAGTCCGGCCCGACTTCATCCTCCTCGACGACTTCCAGACCCGCGACTCCGCCAAGTCGATCACCCAGACCCGCGACCGCCTGGCGATCATCAAAGGCGACATCCTCGGCCTGGCGGGACCGAAGACGAAGATCGCACTCGTCGCCCCGTGCACGGTCATCTACCGCGGCGACGGGGCCGACCAGCTCCTGGACCGCGAGAAGAACCCGCGGTTCAACGGCCGGCGGACGAAGCGGCTTTTGCAGTGGCCGACGAACATGGACCTCTGGGACGACTACTCCCAGATCCGCTCGCTCAAGGGCGAGAAGGAGGCGACGGCGTTCTACGCCAAGAATCGTGAGGCGATGGACGAGGGCGGCCTGGTCTCCTGGCAGGACGACTTCGAGCCCGACGAGCTGTCGGCGCTGCAAGGCGCGATGAACGACTACTACAACGACGCCCGCAGCTTCTTCGCGGAGTCGCAGCTCGAACCGATGCCGGAGTCGACGGTCCAGCCGAAGGAGCTCAAGGTCGACGAGCTGAAGAAGCGGCTCACGAACATCCCGCGGGGGCAGGTGCCGCGCGAGGCGAGCCGGCTGGTGGCGTTCATCGACCTGGGCCAGGCCTGCCATTGGTGGGGAGTGCTCGCGATCGACGACAAGTTCTCCGGCAGCCTCATCGACTACGGGCCGTTCCCGCAACAGAACCGGGCCTACTTCGACGCCCACGACGCGAGACCGTCGCTCCTGGACGAGTTCCCCGGCCTCACCGACCCGCAGCGAATCTACCGCAGCCTCGGCGTTCTCGTCCCCCAGATCATGGGCCACACCTGGTACCGGCACGAGACGGGGGCGGCCGTCAAGGTCGAGCGCTGCCTCATCGATTCCGGCAAGTGGACCGACGCCGTCCACCAATTCTGCCGCGAATGTCCGGGGTACGCGCCGCTCCTGTTCCCGAGCAAAGGGTACGCAACCAGCTCCAACACGCGGCCCATGAACGAGTGGACGAAGAAGCCCGGCGAGCAGATCGGGTGGAACTGGCGACTCACGGCCGGAGCGGGCGGCACCAAGGGGCGTTTCGTCATCTTCGACCCGGACCCCTGGAAGACGTTCCTCTCGGAACGACTCTCCACCCCGCCCGGCGACGCCGGCGCCGTGATGTTCTTCGGCGACGCCACGAAGCCCGACGTTCACGATCTGCTATTTGATCACCTCACGGCGGAAGTCTGCGACGAGATGACGCTCACAAAGACCGGGCGGAAGGTGGACAAGTGGAAGGAGCGGCCCGATCGGCGAGACAACCACCTTTTCGACGTCCTGACCGGCTGCATGGTCTGCGCGTCGACGCTCGGGCTCGCCTGGGGGAACATCGGCGCAACGGCCGCCGGCGAGCAGAGGATCCCCGGGCCGGAGCCCATCACCTACGCCGAAGAGCGAAAGAAGCGAGAGGCCAACGTCGCTCCAACGCCCGCTCCGGCAGCGGCGACGACCGCCGCGAACGTCCCGGCCCCGGCCGTCGATTCAAGCCCGCAGCCGATCAGCTACGCCGAGGAGAAGAAGCGGCGTGAGGCGGAGCGTCGGGGCCGCCGGTAACTTCTTCCGCTTTCCGATTGCTCGCATCAAAGCATCGCGATATGATTTCAACGCCCGACGACTCGCCTCGCCGGGCACAACCCGAGCCGGGCAGCGCCGCCGTGCCCATACCACGCTGGCGCTGTCCGGTTCTTTTTTGAACTCCTTGCCCATACCAGGGAGTCCGCATGGCTTACCACGTTCCCGACGCCGGGCCTGCGCCCGGGTTCTACTGTCCCGTCTGCGCCCGGAAGGGCAAGAAGGCTAACCCACTGACGGTGCAACACACCGAGCGATCGGCCCCGGGGATCATCACCCGGTACCGGAAGTGCCTGGTGTGCCGGTACACGCGCGCGACCGAGGAGCGCACGCGCACGAAAAAGGAAAAAGTTTCCAGTATTGGATGAGTCGCACCGTTCTGGCGCGCAGCCACTTCCCACCAGCCCCCGCGTGTGATTCCGTAGACGCATCACCCCGCGGGGCGGCGTCTTGGCCCTCACACCCGAACAACTCGAAACGCTCGCGACGAAGCCGCAGTCGGCCAGCAACGACTCCGGCTCGATGACGGCGAGGAGCGCGGACGATGTCCTGAAACTCCGGGACGCGGCCGCGACCGAGGCCGCCCTGGCCGACGGCCGCTCCGCGTTCGACTGCCTCCGGCCCCGAGTCATTTCCTCGCCGGGGCCCAACCGATGAGCCAACAAGCTCCCGGCCTCTACGGGGTCACTCACGCCGTCCCGCCGATGACGGGTCCGATCGCCTATCCGAAGGCCAGCCCGGGCCCGCGGGCCTCTTACGACGCGGCCCAGGACACCCACAGCAACCGCAGCCACTGGGCCAACGCCGACGGACTCTCCGCGAAGGCGGCCAACTCCCCGGAAGTCCGCCGCAAGCTCCGCAACCGGGCCCGGCTGGAATACGACAACGGCGGCAACTGCAAGGGCTCGATCGAGACCTACGCACACGACCTGGTCGGGACCGGGCCGCGGAACCAGCTCACGCTCCCGGCCGGCTCCCACAAGGACGCGGCGGGCACGCTGGAACGGCTTTTCCGCGACTGGTGCGACGACCCGATCGTCAACTTCGCCGAGAAGCTCCGGATCATGGTCGAGGCCGAGGTCCGCGACGGCGAGTCGTTCGCGGTCTTCATCAAGAACGAGCTGGTCAAGGGTAAACTCAAGCTCGACTTCCAGGTCCTCGACGCCGAGCAGGTCGCAACTCCGACCCTCAACCCGCTCGACAAGAAGGCCGTCGACGGCATCGAGTTCGACGATCAGGGCAACCCGGTCGCCTACCACATCCTCAAAGAACACCCGGGCGACCTCGCGTACAACCCGGGCTCCGGCTACACCCGCCAGCTCGCCGACAACGTCATCCACTGGTTCCGCCCGTCCCGGGCCAGCCAGTGCCGCGGCATCCCGCGCATCACGCCGGGCCTGCCGCTCCTGCCGATGATTCGTGGGTATTCGACGGCCACTCTCACGGCGGCCCGTCGGGCGGCCCAGATCTCCGCCGTCATCGAGACGAACGGGGCCCCGGACACGGGCCCCGTCCCGGTGAAGCCTTACGACCCGGTCGAGTGGGAAAACGACATGGCTCTGACCATGCCCGCCGGCTGGAAGATGAACCAGATCGAGCCGGAGCAGCCGACGTCGAACCACAAGGAGTTCAAGGAGACGAACCTCGCCGAGTTTGGCCGGGCGATCCACCAGTCGCGCGGAGTCGTGACGGGGGACCACTCCGGCTACAACTTCTCGTCGGCGCGCATGGACAGGCTCATCGGGCAGAGCGCCATGCGGATCGAGCGAAACCGGCTCGCGGTTCGCGTGACCGACCGGATCTTCGCCATGTGGGCCCGCTGGGCGATGGCGACCCGCGGCTACATCCCCGATCACATCCTGATCACGCTGAAGCCAGTCGAGACCTGGACCTGGGCCTGGCAATACGACGCCGCCCCGGCCATCAACCCGGTCGACGACGCCAACGCGGACAAGACCAACCTGGAGAAGGGGCTCGTCAACCACGGCCAGCTCCTCAACGAGCGCGGCGTCGACTGGCGCGAGCACTTCAAAGCCACGGCCGAGCAGTACGCCTACGCGAAAGAGCTCGGCATCGACCACCTGTTCTACGGCGAGGCGGGCGCCGACTCGGGCAGCGTCTCCGTCACCGACGAGAACGGCAGCCGCACGACGATCGCCATGCCGAAGGCCGCCGCCCAGAAGGCGGCAGCAGCGCCTGCCGCCGCGGCCGCCGCGGCCGGGGCCGACGTGCAGGCCACCGCCCTGAACGGCGCGCAGGTCCTGTCGATGATCTCGGTCTGCGACAAACTCGTCGCCAAGCAGTACACCGCGGGCGCGACGGAGGCCATCCTCCAGGCCGCGTTCCCGGGCATCGACCGCAAGCTCATCGCGACCATCGTCAAGGAGCTGAAGGATCACGAGCCGCCCGCCCCGCCGGCTGCTCCTGCGACCCAGCCCCGACCGGCCGAGGCCCCGAAGGCCCTCGCCGACGACGAAGACACCGCCCTCGAATTCAAGGAGCCGGCGTATGCGTGAGCTCCTGGAAATCCCGGCTTTCAGCCGCCTGCACGACTGGCTCGGCCCGTGGATCATGCTGCCTTCGGCCTACGAGGGCTTGAAGGCCACGATCCTGAGAACCGACTGGGCGCGGCACATGGCCGACTACCAGCAGAAGCAGGAGCTGGCCGCCGGCCGCGGCGAGGAAGACACGCTCACGCAGATGATCCCGGTCAAGGGCGGCAAGAACATCGCCGCGATCACCCTCGCCGGCACGCTGATGAAGTCCGCGTCGAGCTTCGGCGGGACCTCGACGGTGCAGGCCCGCAAAGAGATCAACGCGGCGAAGCGGGACCCGAACGTTCACGGGATCCTGCTGGCGATCGACAGCCCGGGCGGCACGGTCGCGGGCACGGCCGAGCTCGGCGACGCGATCAAGGACGCGACCCGGTCGAAGCCGGTTTACTCCTACGTCGACGGCCTCGCCGCGAGCGCCGCCTACTGGGCCGCGTCGCAGACGGACATGATCTTCGCCGGCAACCGGATGACCCAGACGGGCTCCATCGGCACCTACCTGCCGGCTTACGACTTCTCGAAGGCCCTCGAGGCCGAGGGGGTCAAGGCAAAACTCTTCACGACCGGCAAGCTCAAGGGGCTCGGCACCTACGGGATGCCGATCACCGACGAGCAGTCGGCCCACCTGCAGGAACGCGTCAACGAGATGCAGACGCACTTCGACGCGGCCGTGCGGAGCGGGCGGGGCATGAACGCCTCGCAACTGGAGGCCGTGAAGAGCGGGGCCGTCTTCTCCGCCAAGGAGGCGATGGAGAAGCGGCTGATCGACGGGATCAGGACTTTAGACCAAACGCTCGCGGCGCTCGCCGCGGCGTCGTGAACGGGTTCACCCCTACGGGAGTAGTGTCATGGATTTCGAAGCCTATGTGATCTCGTTGGGACTCGACCCGGCGACCCTCACCGCCCAGGCCCGGGCGGGTCTACAGACCGCCTGGCGTGCCCTGCACGGCCCGAAGCAGCAGGCTGGCCAGGCTAACGGTGCCGCCACCGGGAACATCCCGGTTGCCCAGCACGCTCCCGAGCAGACCGGCTCGGCCGGCCAGACGCAGTCGCAGGCGCAGGCCCGGGCCGCGTCGCCGTTCCACCAGGAGGCGGCCGCGTTCAAGGCGAACGCTGAGCGGATGGATACGATCCAGAAGCTCACCAAGGAGGCGATGAAGAAGCACTCCGGCGACAAGGTCATGTTGGAGCACCTGGAGAAGCTCTGCGAGAGCGCCTGTGCCGACGAGAAGATCGAGGTCCGCGACTTCCAGCTCAAGCTCTTCGAGCTCGCCGCCTACCGCGGCCCGATCGTGTTCGCTCCGTCCGCGCCGCAGGTCAATGAGACCGTGCTGGAAGCCGCCATCTGCGCGGCCCACAAGCTGGCCGGCCACGAGAAGCAGTTCGACGACCAGACGCTCCAGGCGGCCCACGCGCGGTTCCGCGGCGGCATCAGCCTGAAGGAGCTCCTGGCCCTCGCCGGCGAGCGGAACAACGGCTACCGCGGCACGACCCGCGACATCAAGGCCCTGTGCCGGGCGGCGTTCGGCGGCCGGATGCTGGCCCGCGGCGGGGCGGACGACTTCCGCGCCGACGTCGGCCCGTCGACGATCGACGTCGCCGGCATCCTGTCCAACGTGGCGAACAAGAGCCTCGGCGCCGCGTGGCTCTTCAGCGAGCAGAGCTGGCGGCGGATCGCGAAGGTCACCAGCGCCGGCGACTTCAAGCAGATGAGCGAGTACCGGCTCAACGGCGCGGCGAAGTTCGAGAAGATCGCCAAGGGCGGCGAGATCAAGCACGGCACGCTCAGCGACACGACCTACACGAACCAGGTCGAGAACTACGGGAAGCTCATCGGCATCTCGTATGAGGACATGGTCAACGACGACCTGGGGGCCTTCATCAGCGTCACCCAGGAGCTCAGCCGCGGCGGCAGCGACTCCTTCAACGAGGTCTTCTGGACCGAGTTCCTGGACGACGCCGCCTTCTTCCCGACGGACAAGAGCCTCGGCAATTACGACGACGGGGCGACCGACTCCGTCCTGTCTATCGCCGGCCTCAACAACGCGGACGCGATCTTCGCGGCCCAGACCAAGCCGGACGGCACGCCCCTGGGGGCCATCCCCCGGATCCTGCTCGTGCCCCGCACGCTGCGGGCGACGGGCAGCGAGCTGATGACCTCCGCCAAGAAGATCGGCCAGGGCCTGGACGGGGCGGCCGTCCCGGAAAACAACCCGTGGGTCGGCATGTTCGAGCTGGTCGCCTCGCTCTACCTGGCCTCCAGCGCCATCTCGGGCAGCAGCTCCACCGCGTGGTACCTCGGGGCCGACCCGATGGACATCGCCGCGATGTGGGTCGCCTTCCTCAACGGCCAGGAGACGCCGATCGTCGAGACCGGCGAGTTCGACTTCAACAGGCTCGGCCTGGCCATGCGAGCGTACATGGCGTTCGGCGTCCGGAAGAAGGAATACCGGGCCATGGTGAAGCTCAAGGGCGCCGCGTAAGCCACGGGCGGGGCTGCCGTCGCCGCCCCGCGTTTCGATCAGTCGCCCATACCAAACCAAACCGACGAGACAGACTCATGAGCACGGTAATTCTCAAACAGGACCACGCCGGCAAGAAGAAGGGCGAGTCGGTCTCCATGCCCTTCGTCCGGGCCAGGGAAGCGGTCAAGGCGGGCATCGCCGAGTACCCGCAGCCGGCGCAGGGCAAGCCCGGCCTGGTGGAGCTGAAGCCGAGCGACGCCACGGTTCCGAAGCCGTTCCACGACGAGGTCTGCCGTCGGCACAAGCTCGATCTGGATCAGTCGGCCCAGCGCGTGAAGTTCCTCGAAGACGAGGTCAAGCGCCTGGCGGACGAGGTGAAGAAGGCGGCCGACGAGAACAAGGTCCTCGCTGACAAACTGGCCGCGGCCAACAAGGGCGGCGACAAGAAGTAACGCCTTCGGCGGAACAAGGGGTCGAATCCACAGGCGGGGCACTGGCCCCTTTCGGAGTACCGATCATGCAAGCGAAGAAAGTTCACGACACCGGCAACGTGCTGGATTACACCCCCGCCTCGGCCGTCGAAGCCGGCGACGTGGTGGTCCAGAAGGATCTCGTCGGCGTCGCCGCGTGCGACATCGCCGCGGACGAGCTCGGCGCCATCGAGGTCGGGGGAGTCTTCGACCTGCTGAAGAGCGGATCGAGCGGCCCCGTCTTCGCCGTCGACGACCCGGTGTACTGGGACGACACGAACAACCTGGCGGTCGCGACCCCGGCGAGCGGCGTGCAGATCGGCGTCTGCGTCAAGGCGGCGGCCACGGGCGACACCACCGTCCGGACGAAGCTCATCCCCCGGCCAAAGGCCGATCACGACCTCCTGTACTCCAACATCGCCGCCTCGACGGCGGTGACCAACACCACGACGGAGACGGCCTTCGACAAGGCGGTCACGATCCCCGCGAACACGCTCAAGGTCGGCGACGTGATCCGCGTCCGCGCCCAGGCGATCGCCACGCTGACCAACGCGACGGACACGCTCGACCTGCAACTCCGGCTCGGCACCACGGACATCCTCGCGACCGGCGCGGTCGACGTGGCGAACAACGACATCGGCTTCATCGACGCGGACATCGTCGTCCGCACGGTGGGCGCCTCGGGCACGATCGTCGCCGCCGGGCACACGGCCCTCGGCGTCCCGGGCACCGTGACGGCGAAGCCGAAGCTCCTCGGCTCGACGACTCTCGACACGACCGCCGACCAGAGTGTCAACGTTTCGGCGACGTGGGGCGCGGCCAACGCCGGCAACAGCGTCCGCCTCGACATCCTCAACGTCCAGCTCATCCGGAAGTAACGCCCCCGGGGGACGCCCATCCCCCTCTTGATGCACGATGCGACGGGGCCACGGAAGGCCCCACATTTAGGAACCACATGCTTCGCTGGCTCTACCGGCTCCTGATCGGGGAACCCCGGCCCACGTGCCGGTACTGGTACGCGATCGAGTCGGACGTCGGTCGGGTCGAGTTCGGCGCGGAGACGGTAGAGGAACTGGCCGCCCTCATGCGCTGGCGGCAAGACGAGAAGGCGGCGGGGTATACGCCGACACCGGAACACACAGAGGCTTGAGTGGCCGACGCCGCACGAACCTACGGCTACTCGCCCGCCAACCTTCGGCTCACGCTGGCGGCGGCCAAGGTCGCTTACGAAGTGTTCCAGATCCCGGACGGCCGGGCCGCGGTGCTCGCGCGAGAGACGGGGGCCGCCTCCGGCGACCAGATCATCCCGGCCTCGTCAGGCGTGTACACGGTCACGAAGACGGCCGGCCAGGTTTTCCTCGACGGCTGCGAGCTGTGGTGGGACCACTCGGAGAACAAGGCGATCTTCGCCCCCGGCAACGACCGGGACTTCTACCTGGGGACCTGCGTCGGCGACGCGGAGAGCGCGGACACGAGCTGCGTTGTCAACCTGAACGAGCGGCCGCGGTACGAGATCGACAGCCGGCTCGGCGTGTGGACGAGCGAGGCCACTCTCGGCGAAGGCGTCACCGTCCTGCCGGGCGGCGGACTGAAGCTCAGCTTCGACGCGGTCGCCGAAGTCGCCCAGGCCGCGGTCTACAGCGAGAAGACGCGGCACGTCAACGCGAACGGCATCCTCGAGGCCCGCGTCGCCGTCTTCGACAAGGGCGACAACGCGGCCCTCGACATCGACATCGGCCTCGCGAGTGCGAGCCACGCCTCCGATTTCGAGGCGATCCCGATCTTCGTGGCTTTCCACCTCGACGGGAATGCGCTCGACTTGAAGGCCCACAGCGACGACGGCACGACTGACGTCGCCATTGTGGACACGACGATCGACCTGGTCGACGACACCTACGCCGTCCTCTGGATCGACACCCGGGACCTGACGAGCGTGAAGCTCTACGTGAACGCGGTCCGGGTGGCGTCGGGGGCAACGTTCAACTGGGCGGCGGCGACCGGCGAGGTCAAGCCGATCGTCCTGATCGAGAAGACGAACGACGACACGCCGGCGGACGTGCGGGTCGACTACCTTCGGTACCGAACCTCGGAGCAGTGACCATGTTGATTCTCCTGATCACCCTCGGCGTCGCTCTCCTCGGCCTGGCTCTCTACGCCGGCGCGGTCTCGGTCACCTACGCCTCGACCATCACCATCGCCGAGACGCTGCCGAACAACACCGGCAGCGCCGCGGACGCGAGCCGGATCGTCACCCACAACCAGTACAACGAGTCCGGCACGTACACCGCGGCCACAACTCCACCCGTCACTCTGCAGGCGTCCTTCCTCCAGGCACTCAGCGCCGGCGCGGCCACGATCGACCTCCGCGCCCTGACCGGGACGAACGGCGCGAGCGTCGACGGCAACGGCCTCAAGGTGCAAATGGTCCGGGTCAAGAACCTGGGGGCCAACGCCCTGACCGTGAAGTCTGGGGCGTCGAACGGGCACACCGGCTTTTTCACGGCGACGACCGGCACGATCATCCCGCCGGGCGCCCACATGCAGTTGTTCACGAACGACAACGGCGACGACATCGACGCCACGCACAAGACCTGGGACCTGACGGGCACGGGGGCCCAGACGTCGGAGTGGACCATCGTCATGGGGTAAGCCGTGGGCGACCTGGAAAGCGCGTTCGAGTGGCTTGCCGAGCAGCAAGAGGAGAACAACCCGACGACGATCACGTATCGCCGGGACTCCCTCGACGCCGAGATCACGATTGATTGCGTGGCCGGGCGGGTGACATCGGAGCGTTGGGCGCTGGCGGACGGCAGGGCGAACCTGAACGTCGAGCCCGCCGACTTCCTGATCCGCCCCTCGCGGCTCGACTTCGGAGACGGACCGACGGACCCGGCGCGGGGCGACCGGATCACCGTCGGCAGCCGAGTCTACGAGGTCGTCGACAGGGACGGGGAGCCGTGCTTCCGGTGGGACAGCCAGTACCGGACCATGCTCCGCGTGCGAGCCATCCGTGTGAGTTGACATGAGTCGAGTGCTCGAAGCCTGCGACGCCGTCGCCGACTTCCTCTCCGAGAGGATCGAGGAGGAGGTCGCGGTCTCACGCCGCTACGTCGCGACCGACGAGTACGCGACCATGACCGGCCGCAAGATCCGAGTCTACCCGGAGGGGTACACGGACGCGGAGCGGCTGACCAAGCGCCGGACGTACAAGGAGCTCCGAGTCGTCGTCGTCGTCGAGGAGAGGTACGAAGCGCCGGGCGTCGCCGGGGACAACGACCCGGTGCCCACGGCCTGGGTGGACGAGCGGGTCGACTGGGTTGAGGAGAGCGTCTTCGACCCCCTCAATGATAAGGGCGTTCACGGGAACGACCTGCTGGCAGACCGCTTCCGGAACTACACGTGCGAGGTCACCGTCGTGGCGGACCCGCAGCGGCTCCAGGAGTCCAAGGTTTTCTTTTCTCTGATCACGGTCTCGTACCGCGAACAGGCGGAGGGCTGACGTCATGCCGAAGCACGGAATCGACTCCGAGATCTACCGCGACACCGCCGCGAGCTGGGACGGCCCGAGCTGGAGCGACTGCGACCTCATCAGCGACTGCACTCCGAACGAGGAGTGGGACGTCTTCGAGTTCGTCGTCCGCCGCAGCCGGGCCAAGATGGGCGAGCCGACGACCAAGGGCATCGGCTGCACTGTCAAGATGCTCCGCGACCCGAACGACGCGAACTACGTCGCCTTCCGCGACGCCTGCAACGCGCGGACGCCCCTGCACCTGCTCATCCTCGATGGGCCGAAGGAGACCGAGGGCTCCGAAGGGCATCGGGCCTGGTACAAGGTGACGAAGGCTACCGCGAGCCAGAACACCGGCGACGTGCTCTTCAGCGAGTACAACCTGATCCCCTGCCTGTCCGACGAGACGGACGAAATCCCCCAGACGGCGGTCGTCGGGGGCGGCGGGTCGATCACCTACACGGACATCTGACGTGGCGGTCTGCGCGGGAGCTCCGACCGGCGGCATCTCCGGGGCCCTGGCCTCCGGCCGGGGCTCCCTCGACCAGTTCAAGCGGGGCTTCTTCGACGCCGAGTCGGTAATCAAGGCGATGGACAAGGGGACGGCGAAGGCCCTGTCGAAGCACGGGGCGTTCGTCCGCCGTCGGGCCCAGACCTCGATCCGGTACCGCCTGCAGCCGTCCGAGCCCGGGCAGCCGCCCTCCGCGCATCGGACCATGACGCGGAACAAGACGAACAAGAAGACCGGGGTGACCAAGAAGCAGCAGGTGAGCCCGCTCCGGGAATTCCTGTTCTTCGCATACGAGTTCAACGTCCGGACCGTGGTCATCGGACCCGCCGCGACCAACCAGCGGAACGCCTTGGGCATGGAAGGCAAGACCGTCCCGGAGGTGCTCGAATACGGCGGCACGGTCGGCATCCTGGAGTACCTGGCCAGGAGCTACGTCGGCGCCGACGGCGTCAAGGTCCCGGAGCGATGGCGAAGGATAGACCTCCGCTCGCCCAGGCGGGCCAGCGGCCGGCCGCAACGCCAGCGGACTGCCAGCTATCCGGCCCGGCCCTACATGAATCCGGCCCACCAGGCGGAATTGAAAACTTTGCCCGCACTGCTGACCAACATCATTTGAGGTTCGACCGTGAAGTTCAAAGACTCGACTGGACAGGATTGGGTGTGGCCGAAGCTCACGACCCGCGTCCTCAACAACCTGCGAGATAACCAGCAAGTCGACCTGCGACAGCTCCTCCGCACCAAGGCCGAAGAGGTCGGCGAGGCCTTGATGGACGACGAGAAGTTGATCGCCGTCTTCATGTACCTTTGCAAGCCTCAGGTCGACGAACGCGGCCTGACCAAGGAGCAGGTCGAAGACCGCTGGGACGGGGAGACCAACCTCGCCGCGAGGGAGTCGCTGGTCGAAAGTTTTTTTCGTCACTCCCAGAGCCAGAAGGTGACGGAGGTCTTGATGAGGAGGTTCCGAGGGGAGGGTACGAGCCTCGCGACCTTGAGCGAGTCGCCTGGGAGCTAGCGGGGGCAGCCGGGGGCGTTGACGCTAACGACCTCACGCTCCGCGAGCTGGCCTGGCTGGCCAACGGCCGGCGGCGAGAAGAGTGGGACCACTCGATTCTGCACGCCATGGCCTTGGGCGCCAAAGACATCGACCCGGAGAAGACGAACCCCTACCGCAAGGGGTCGGAGAAGGGCAGGAAGTTCACACCGGAGCAACTCGCGAGGGCTCGCAAGGCGCGGATGAAGGACTACGTCGCTTCGATGAAGGCGATGAACCAGCAACGGAAGAAAAGCCATGGCAATGGGCGGCAGTAGCGGCGGGAAGGCGGGCGGCATCCGTGCCGGCAAGGCCTTCGTCGAAACCGCCCTCGACATGGCCGGGCTGAAGGGCGGGCTCCTGCAAGCCAAGCGGCTTGTCATGGGAGCGTCCAAGGGATTTGGTATCGCAGGAGCGAGCCTGCTGGGCCTGGGGACCGGTCTCCTCGGCGCAGTCGCGGCCCCCTTCCGCGAAGTTGTGGACCACTTCGACGAGATCCAAAAGGCGGCGGACCGGCTCGGGACCTCGACAGAATCCCTCTCTGCACTGGGCTACGCGGCGGAACAGTCGGGCTCCAACCTGGAGGAGCTCGAGAGCGCCGCGAAGATCATGCAGAAGAACCTGATCAACTCGCCGGAGGCCTTCGACAAGCTGGGCATGAGCGCCGCGGAGCTGGCGAAGATGCCACTCGCGGAACAAATCGAAGCCATCTCCGACGCGATCGCGGAACTCGACAGCCATTCGAAAACGGCAGCTTCACTTGCCATCTTCGGCAAGGCGGGCACCCGGCTCCTGCCGCTCTTCAAGGACGGCGCGGAAGGCATCCGGGCCCTGAAGAAGGAAGCGGAGGATGTCGGCGCCGTGGTGGGGGGCGACAACGCACGCAAGGCGGAGCGGGCCGGCGACGCCATCTCGCGCGCGTGGACCGCCGTGAAGAACACCATCCGCGCCGTGGGCGCCGCGATCCTGCCGGAGATCGATACGCTGGAGAGGCTCACCGGGTACGTCGTGTCCGGTGCGAAGATCGTGCGAGAGTTCATCGGCGAGAACCGGCAACTGATCCTGATCATCGCGGGCGTCGGTGCCGGGCTAGCCGCGGCCGGCGCCGCCTTCATCGGCATCGGCACCTCGCTCGCGGTCGCGGGCGTGGCGTTGGGCGGGATCATCACCGGCATCACAGCCGTCGGCACGATCATCTCGACCATCTGGGCCTGGCTCCCCGCGATCGCCATCGTCGCAGGAATAGCCGCCGCGGTCGGCGGGCTGGGATACGCCCTCTACAAGTTCACCGTCGTCGGCGACTACGCGAGGGATCTGTTCAGGGGGCTGGGCGAAGTCATCGGCTGGGCCAGCGGAATCCTCACCACCGCCTGGGAGGGGATTTCCGCGGCACTCGAGGCCGGCGACCTCAACGGGGCGATGGACGTCGCCAAGCAAACGCTGTCCGTCTTCTGGGCCGCACTGAAGTACGGGGCTCAGGTCGCGTGGTCCTTCGTAAAAGAAAAGGCCCTGAACGCTTGGGACGACGTGATCGGCTTCGGCAAGAAGGCCTTGGTCGACGTCGACGCTGAGCTCAAGATCTTCGGCACCGACATGGAGGATTACCTGAAGGAGACCTTCGAGTCGATCTGGAAGTTCTTCAAAAACGGGTGGAAGGATTCCTTCAACGCCTTCCTTGACATGAGCAACGCCGCGCTGGAGGCGGAGGCGAGGGGCCGCCAGTACGTCAAAGACCACTGGAAGGACATCGCGGCGGGGGCCATCGGGGCATCTGGTCTCGGGCTCATCATCGGCGGTGGCAAGGAAGGTGTCGACGCTGCCACGAAGCCGATCGGCGAGGGCCAGGCCCTCGCCGAGCAGCTTGGCGACCGGGAGGCGGCGAAGAAGCGCATCCGCCTGGAGCGCGATCGCCTGAAGGCCGCGGAAGACGCGCTGACCCAAGACAAGAAGGACGCCCGCGCCGCCCGCGAGAAGGAGAAGATCGACAAGGCCCTCGAAGAGCTGAAGCAAGAGGAGAGGAAGCTGGAGGCCGAAAAGCAGAAGCAAGAACTCGCGGCGCGGGACAAGCGGATCGCGGCCAACACCGCGATCTTCGCCGCGCTGATGAAGGACATCAACGGCATGGGCCAACGGAAGCAAGACGCGATCGCCGGTATTTCCGCCGCGACCCGCTCGGCCTTTGGCACCTTCGGCAACTCCGCCCTCATGTTCGGCGGCGGTGGCGGGGTTCTGAACAAGATCGAGAAGAACACCGCCGACGCGGCCGAGGATCTGGATGACATCAAGAACAAGGGCGGACTGAGGCACTAATGCCGGCATACATCGAGAACCTCCTGGGAGACGGCGACTTCAAGTCGGGGCCGACGGGCGTCGACGGGGTCGGCCTCGCCGTCGTCTTCGACGCGGCCGACCAGTCCGAGGCATACGACGTCGCCGACGAATACTACCCGGCCGTCGTTGGCGGCATCCCCCGCGGATCGATCGACGTCAAAGAGAAGGTCGTCGGACGGCTCTACCTGATAGAAGTGGACTACTCCTCCTCGGTCCGCGACCGGGCCGAGAACGCCAACGGCATCGAGCCGGGCGATAACCCCGGGGCCCAAGGAACGGGGGAGGGCGGGGGCAACCCGGCCGGCGACAAGACCGGCGACGAGGAGGTCACGCGGAAGTATAGCGTCAGTACCAAGGGCGGCACGCAGCACATCAAGCGTAGCTGGCACATCGTTTCCCGCCATGCCCCCAATGGCGCCGACCCCGCCACGATCCCGGCGAACGAGGGCAACTGGATCGGCTTCCACGACGGCGATTGTGACGGCACCGACATCATCGCGCCGAGCCCGGAGTTTACGATCTCGGTCACGCTGCCGCGTCTGACGCTCGGCTATTTCTTGCGCGTGATGGCCACGACTGGGAAGATCAACAACGCCCCGATCTGGGGGCTCGGCACCGCCGAGGTTCTCTTCGCCGGCGCCGACTTCTCCAGCCGCGACGGCAAGAACAAGGGGTGGGACTCAAACTTTTACTTTAAATACTCGCCCTCGGAACACGATGTTCCGATCACCGATGACTTTGTCGTCCCCTTCAAGGCCGGTTGGCACTGCCTCGATGTCTGGTACGAGAAGATCATCGACCCCGGCCCGAACAAGCTGGCGTCGCGGCCTTTCGCGGCCTACGTGCACCAGGTGTACAAGTATGCCCAGTTTGAAGACTTAAATCTCCGACCCCTCGACCAGTGAGCATGATGCACCGACTTCCCCTGCGCCTGCGACGCTTCACCGCCGCCGACCTCGACCGCGACTTGTGCGACGTCCTGGGCGCGCGGGAAGGCGGGGTCGCGATCGAAGACAACAAACTCATTGTCAACGGGACTCACGAGATGAGGCTCGAGGACTTTGCCGCCAAGTGCGAGGCCGACCTCTCCCCCCCTATGGTCGCAGCACCGGGGCGTATCACCATCGCCGACCTCGGAATCTAATGCTAGCTAAGAATCCATTTCGAGGCGTGCAACCGGGAGATGGGCTTGGCTTCCCGGCACAGTTCTACAACGCGCTGCTCGAATCGCTGAAGCAGCAACTCTCGGGCACCCTCCGCCGCTCGCGCGAATCCTCGACCGAGATCCTCGTTAAGAACACGAGCGCAACCCCCATCACGCAACAATTCGGTATCCTTGGCCTCGAAAACCCGTTCGCGACCCAGGCCCAGAACGCGGCCGAATTCGCCGACCGGCGGGCCATGAAGGGCATCGCCCCCGCGGCCGGCGAGCCCTTCGTCGTCGCGAAAGAGCCCCTGTCGATGGACGCTATCGGGGAGGCGACACTCCTCGGCCTGACCCCATGCCAGGTCAACCTCACCGACACCGCGCACCGCTACGCCGGCCCGTCAGTCTCGACGACAACGCTCACTTCCGCGAGCACCGGCCCGGCTCGCATCCTCTGGACCGCGAGCGGCTTCGCGACCACGGGCGTTCAGTGGGCCCTGGTGAACCTGCTTGGCGACGAGCCCCCCGACGACGAGACCGCTTTTGTGCGGGTCACCTCGCTGAGCCCGGTCGGCACTCCGGGCGGCTCGGTGTACCCGGCCGTCCGCCTCCGGAATGAAGGTCGCCCGGCGAGTTCGTGGCCGATCGCGGCGGAGTGCTGGTATTACAACGTCCGCGGCGAGACCCCCGAGCTGGGCGTGCCCTACCTGTCCCGGCGGAACGCCGAGACGCACCTCGACCTGGAGCAGTGGGACTCGGACAACTGCTGCGCGGGCGGCGGCGAGGACCCGCCCGACCCCGGCGTCTCGGCCTGTTGCCCGGACGAATCCCCACTACCCGACTCGATGGCGGCGATCGCTTACGTCGTCGATTGGAACGGGGGGGACACGAGTTTGTGGTCGAGTTTCGACGTGATCGACTCGTTCGGGTTCACGCTCTTCACGGGCGATGGCGGGGCCCGCTACCACGGCCAGGTGGCGATCGAAGGGACGATGGAGAACCAGACACTGGACGTCACCCTCCGCTGTAACTCGAGCGTCGGCGGGACGATCAGTTGGTACGGCAGGGCCTGCGACCCCGAGTTCACCAATAACACCAACAACTGGATTCTGCTGACCGGCCCCGTGGCGGTGGACATGGTGACGACGGGTAATCGGACGACCTGTGACCCTCTGTGCTTCCAGTTCTTTACGAATCTCGCTTATACCAGCACGTCGAATCCATTCACTGCCTACGCATCGTTGGACTACACAGTTATTATCGTCGCCGGGGCGGATTGCGCATCTGGCGGAGGCGGAGGTGGCGGGGGAGGGTGCTTCGGTCACGGTCTCGACGCCGAGACGGGTGACGTGCTCCAAGTTCCCGAAGTGTTCAGTGGCGTGTTCGGCACTGTCAGCGGCACGAATACGAGTGACGGGCAAGAGGTGGACGTCCCGTTCCACCACATCGCGGGCTCGACTCTGTGGTACGTCAGTTCGACCTTCTCGCTCAACGGCCACGACGCCCAGATCGTCATCGGCTTCGGCTTCGGCCCGGTCGAACGTCAGCTCTACGTCACCTGGGAAGTGACGCCGGGCGGAGAGTGGACCAGCGCCCCGGGCTCTCTCTCCTACACCGGCGGCGTCTACACGATCTCCATCGAGGGCATCGACACGGGCGACGGCGGCGTCCTCGACTTCAACTCGACCTTTGACACGGCGGACTGCGAGTAATGCCGCCCACGACTTGCAAGCGGGGCCACGAGCCCCTGCAGCCCGACACCTGCCCCCTGTGCCGCGGGTTGACCCCTTCCTCCCGGCGGCCGCGGCCGGTCGCCAACGGACCCTGCACTCACCGCGGCCCAGAGACGGGCGGCAGCGAGGTCCTGCTCTCGTGCCAGAAGGACCCACCAGCCCGCGTCCCACTCTACCAGTGTGCGATTTACGGCACCTGCACGCTGGCCAAGGCTGCTCGCGACACGCGATGTTGCGCCCACTGTTCCGATCGGGAAGCCTTCCTGCCGGCGGACGACTCCCCCTTCACGGCCCGGCTCGGCGACCCGGCCGTCGGCGTCGTGATCGGCTCGTACAAGTTCCCCGGCCTGGTCGAGCTGCAGCTCCGGGCGATCCGCCACTGGTGCGGCCCGGTGCCCGTGCTCGTCAGCGACGACTGTTCGCCGCACGCCGGAGAGCTCGCCCGCGTCTGCGAGCGCGAGGGGGCGGAGTTCAGCCCGAACCCCGAACGCCTCGGCCACACGGGCGGCGACCTGGCGGCCTTCTGGAAGGGGATCCGCTGGGCCCGCTCGAAGAAACTGCAGGTCCTGTGCAAGCTGTCCCAGCGCTTCATCGGGACCTCGCACCGCTGGCTGCACGACGGCGCCCGCGAACTAATCGAGTCTGCCTTACCGCTGTCAAGCAACCGCTGCCGGGGCCGGGAGAGCTGGCCGCTGCGGACGGAGGCGGTGCTGCTCGACGCGGCCGCCTGGCACCGCGACGACGTGCTCGACTTCCTCGCCCCTCGCCAGCGCCCCAAGCCGGCCAACGCGGAGTTCGACTTCGCACGGCTTCTGGACTCCAAACTCGGCGGGCTGTTCTGGCCCTGGAAGCTCTTCGGCGAGGACCGCTACGAGCGGCGGCCCGGCTACCTCTGGCACTGCTCGCACCGGGTGGGCGACTACCGCAAGCTCGCGGCCCGCTTCGGCGTCGAGCTCGACGAGTCGTTCCACGTCGACGGCTGGCAGAACGACAGGAGCTACGTCCATTGATCCGCTTCTCGCTCATCCTCCCCACCGTCAGCCGGCCGACACTGGCCGCCGCGCTCCTGTCCCTGCGCGGCCAGGACTGGCGGCCGGGCGACGAGGTCCTCCTGGTGGGCGACGGCCCGCAAGAGACGGCACGCTTGTTCTGGGAACAGCTCGGCTTGCCCGGCCGATACCTGGAGACGCCGGCCAAGATGGGCTCCTGGGGACACGGGATCCGCAACTGGGTGAACAAGCTTGGCCACGCGAAGGGGACGCACCTGCTGAACCTCGACGACGACGACGCCTACCGGCCCGGGGCGATCGCCGCCGTCCGAGAAGCCCTCACCGAGGATCCGCACCGGCCCCACCTGTTCCGGATGTTCACCGCCCACGACGGCCGCACGCTCTGGCGCGAGAGGTCGATCGAGCACGGCAACCTGGGGACGCCCTGCTTCGTCGTCCCGAATACACCAGGCCGGCTCGGCGAGTGGGCTCCGTATCACGGCGGCGACCTGGCCTTCCTGCGCGGCACACTCGACCATTACCCCCAGGGCCCGGTGTGGCGTGAGGAAGTAATCGCGGACGTCTGGCCGGCGGCGGTGCCGAGATCATCCGCTTAGGCCGGGTAAACGGGAAAGACTTCCAATACTGGAACACTTCCCCCCATTCCCCTTTGACTCACTTCCTAACCGACCTCGCTTCACTCACCATGAGCCGAAGCGAGGTCGCTCTCATGTACGGTCCACCGCCAAATCGCCGACTCGACCCGTGCGATCGCGAGCCGCCGATGCCGTCCCCGAAATCCAAACCGACGCCGCAGCCGGTTCGGCTGGATCGCTGGGATTTTGCCTGGGTCTTTGCAATCGCCCTTCTCGCCCTGGCCCTGATCTCGATCGGAGAGGGCCTCGCCCTCGACGACATAAGCCACCTGACGGCGAGGATCGCCCGATGACGGAAGGCAAGGATTACATCGGCTACAAGGTCTGCGGGTTCGTCCTCTCGATGGTCCCGCCGATCGCCGTCCTGGACACCGCCGACGTCCTGGACCGGATCCTACTTTCGCTCTGCGGCGGCCTCGGCGCCCTGCTCGCGATCCTGGGGGACCGGCCGAAGAACTGGCCCGACGTCGTCTACCGGATCGTCGGCGGCGTGATCTCCTGCTTCCTCTTCGGGCCGTGGATGGCCCGGCGGTTCGGGCTCGACGCCAACTTCGACGGCCTGATCCTCGTGTTCGGCTGCGTCGGCGTCAGCTCCTGGTACGTGCTCGGAACGGTGACGAAGCTGATCGTCCAGTGGCAGGAGTCGGGCGGCCTGGCCAACGCGATCAAGAGCTGGTTCCGCCAGTGGGCCGGGCACCTGGCCCCGCCAGCGCCGCCCGCCGCGGCCGAACCGACCAAGGCCGTCGTGATTTCGCCCGCCCAGACCGTCGCCCTGAACGTGACCGAGGTCAAGACCTGATGGCCGACGAGCAACTATCCCCGGGCTGGCACCTGTCGAACAACGGCCTGCAGGCCATCGTCGTCGTCTGCGGGATGGTCGTCTCCGTCGCCACGCTCTTCTGGCAGTCGCACAACCAGCACGCCGAGCGGCAGGCCCAGCAGGAGCGGCACCAGGTCGAACGGATCAAGCAGTTGCAGTCAATCGAGGACAAGCTCCCCCGCCGTGTGTTCCTGGGGAACCAATGAGCCGAGCCGTCGGATCCTGGTCGGGGACCTACACGCTTCGGGACCGCGACGTCCCGAACGAGCTGCTCTATTGCCCGGACCGGGCCTATCCGCTGACCTACACGGCCGCCGACGGGCGCCAGTACCGGATGGACGAGCCGTTCTCGACCGACTTCGCGACGACCGGTCCCCTCGGCGTCCTGCCGTGGTTCAAGCCGATGGCCTGGAAGAAGGCCGCCGTGCTGCACGACTGGCTCTGGGAGCTGCGGCGGACGGGCCGGCACCAGGCGAACTTCTTCGAGTCGAACCGGCTGCTGCAGGAGGCGATCGTCGCCCTCGGCCACGCACGCTGGGTCGCGTGGGTGTGCTGGTTCGGCTGCACCGTGTTCGGCTGGCTGTGGTGGTTGCGAGGCGAGCGATCGGCAGTGAGGGTCAAGGAATGATCGCGTTCTTCGTCCGAGCCGCGAAAGCCGTCTCCGCCTTCACGTACAGGAAGGCGACCGGCCGCTCCGCGAAGTGGCCGAAGGTCCGCGACCGCTGGCTGGAAGACAACCCCCACTGCGAGGTCTGCCGGACGACGAGCGACTGCGAGGTCCACCACATCGAGCCGTACCAGGTCAACCCGGAGCGCGAGCTCGACCCGACGAACCTGATGACGCTGTGCCGCGAGCACCACTTCCTCTTTGGGCACTTGCTCAACTGGAAGAGCTGGAACGAGGACGTGCTCGAAGACGCGGTCGAGTGGCGGGACAAGATCAGGATGCGGCCGCGGAAGCCGCTGTGAACGACGCGAGCGCGAAGTCCGGCAATCGCAAGGACCGCCGCCGGCAACAGGCCGAGTTCCGCCGCTTGAGGAAGAGGGCTCGGCGGCTGGCAAAGACGATGGGAGCGAAGGCGTGAAACTCTGCGAGCACGACTCCTTCCCGTTCTACCAGCGGTTGATCGGTCCGCTCAGGGACGTGGCAAGAAAGCTCGGCTACGCGTTGGGGGTTCACGGCACGCTGAAGCGGGACATCGACCTGATTGCTTGCCCGTGGTCAGAAGCGGCCGTCTCGGGGAAGACATTGGCGAAAGCGATCCAGCACAAGGCTCGCGAGATCGCTGGGTACGCAGAGCCGCACCCGCGAGAGACGAGGAAATGGTTTCGCGACGGAGTGACTGGTTATGTCCCGAAATTCGGTCGCATCAGCAGCAAGCCACACGGCCGGCGGTGCTGGACGTTCCACCTGATACCGACCCACGACGGCCCTTACATCGATTTGTCGGTGATGCCGAGAAAGGCAACGTGAAGCGACTCTCTGACTTCGCCGTCCGCTGGATCGACACCCCCGACCGCAAGGGCTTGGGAGTCATCATCCGCTGCGTGACCGGCCACTGCCAGGGCTGGAACATTGTCCTCTTCGCCAACCCGCTCGATGGCGGACCGGCGGCGACGGAGACGACCTGGGACGATCAGCGGCAACTCGTCGGTGTGGAGATCGGCACGCCTGAATGCCGGTCGCTCCGCGGCTGTGGTGCAACCCGATGGCAACGGGGCGGCGAGACGCTAGACACGCTCACCCTGCACCCGTCCGTCCACATGCACGAATGCGGGCACTACTGGGTCCAGGGCGGAGCGATCACCTGATGGACCCCGACCTCTGGTTTATCCCGCTGCTCCTCGCGATCTCCGCGGCAGGCGGCATCGGGTGGTTGCTCCAAAGACGACGAAGGAACTGACATGGCTCCGAACTCTCCGCGACTGACGATGGTTGCCGTCCTGGCCGCCGCCTCCCTCAACGCCTTCGAGGGTGCCCGCGTCCGCCGCACTCCACAGGCTCACCGCGAGCGGCCCGGCGTCGCCACGGCCGACCCGTCCACCCGCGACAACATGGCCCAGCGACGCGAGCACCGGCAGGCCCGCCGGCTCCGCAAGCTGGCGAAGGGATCGTAACCCGATGCGTTCGACGCTCTCCCTACTTCTCGCGCTCGCTCTGTCGCTTCCGGCACTGGCTCAGGTCAAGGGCCCGGCCGAAGTTGTCGCGCCGATCGGCCGGCTCGTCTCGATCCCGCTGACGATCGACGCCGACGAGTCGGACTTCCAGATCTTCGGGGCCGATCTCGACGGGATGCGGGAATACGACCCCGACCCGAAGAAGCTCAAGCTCCGCGTGATCGGCTACTCGAACGGCGAGGGCTTCGTCGTCGTGTCGAGCCGGACCGGCAACAAGCTCAACCCTCTCTTCCTGTGCAAGGTGATCGTGGGCAAGGGCGGCCCGGCCCCGCAACCGCCTGTCCCGCCCGATCCCGGCCCAGGTCCTCAACCGAACCCGCCCCCGCCCGTGCCGGCCAGCGTGGTGAAGTTCCTCGTCGTCGTCGAGGAGACCGGCGAGGCCGTCGGCAAGCGGGGGCTCTGGTTCGCGGACAAGACGCTCGCCGCCCGGCTGAAAGAGAAGGGCGTCCGCTGGCGCTGCGTCGACAAGGACGTCAAGAACGCCGACGGGGTGACGCCGCCGGACATCGAGCGATTCGTGGACGCGGCCGCCGGCAAACCGCTGCCGCGCGTGTACCTGGTCGACGAGAGGGGCCGCGAACTGTTCGCCGGCAACATGCCGAACGACACGGCCCGGCTGATGGAACTCCTGAGTAAGTACGGGGGCTGACGTGCTCGACGTGATCACGCTACCGGACGGAACGACGCGGAAGCTCGGCAACAACCCGGGCCCGGTCCGCCTCGCCTGGTCGACCTTCGGCGAGACGGGGAACGTCAAGGTCATCCCGCGCTCGGAGTGGAAGGGCCTCGTCGACGCGATGGGCGGGCCCGGGCTCGACTCGCCGTTCCTGTCCCCGGTTCACGACCAGGACGGCATCGGCATGTGCAACGCCTCCGCGACGGCCTCCGCAATGGAGAGTCAGCGGATGAAGCAGGGCCTTCCGCTGGTGATGCTGTCGGGAGGCGATCTTTACCACCGGATCTGCGGCGGCGGCGACAACGGTTCGACACTCGAGGACGGCATCGCCGCGGCCATGCGGCAGGGCGTCGCGTCGGTGAAGGCCTGCCCGTACATGCAATGGGAGCGCGAGGCGAGCGGGGCCGCGGCGGACCGAAAGAACTACCGCGTCCTCGAAGCCTACCTCTGCCCGACGTTCGACCACTGCTTCTCGGCCGTGCTGCAGCAGTTCGACCTGATCTCCGGCATCTGGTGGTTTGATTCGTTCATGCGGACGGACGCGGACGGCTGGCTGCCGGCACCAGCGGGGAAGAAGGGCGGCCACGCCGTTCACGGGTACCGCGCGACGTACCGCGAGAAGACCCGCATCGAGTACGGCATCGCCCACAAGAACAGTTGGCAGACGCGGTTCGGCGTCAACGGCTGCTGCGTATTCCCGGAGTCGTGCTACCAGTCCCGAGACATCGGCGGCTGGTGGGCGGTCCGTTCTGTTGTCGACGAGGGCGGAGTCATCCCGCCAGAAAGCAAGTGATCCCATGAAGAAGGCGAACGAGCAAGCCGGCCCGGTCATGTCGGGTTACGCGTGCGACCTCTACCTCAAGGACCCCCGTCCGGGCGTCGGTCAGTTCCTCTGGCGCATGGCCGTCGGCGTGGCCCTGTTGCTGATCTTCCTCACCCTCACGGCCAGCATCGTGAAGGCCGCGGACATCTCCAGCGACGACCCGCCGGCGGTGTCCGTGAAGGATCGCGCGGAGCTTCGGGCGCGGGCTGCACAGTCCCTGGCGGAAGTCACGCGCGAGTACGAGGCAATGAAGGCCGCCGGCAGGCAACCCGGCCGGCTCCTACTGCGAGAGGTCTATGACCTCGACGGCAGGAAGGTCGGACTGGAGGAGTACAGCGACAAGCCGGTCGCCGCGACGAAGGCCGCCCCGAAGAAGATCCCGTGCGGCGTCTGCGGCTCAGCCTGCAACTGCGAGGACTGTGCCTGCGAGGACGTTAAAGCGGGCCGGGTCCAGGTGAAGGCGAACCCGCCGCCCGTGAAAGTCCAGCCGCCGAAGATCACACCGGTCAACCCGAATCAGCGACCCGTGTACGCCGCAGACGGAGAGCGGAGTGCCTTCGATCAATACCAGGAGGCCATTGCCGAGGTGAAGAGAACGGGCCAACCAAAGACCGTCACCGTGACGGCAGGCGGATTGTCGGCGAGTACCTACGTCGGCACAGACGGGGCCTTGTACGGGCAAATCCTTCTCGACGGCGGCCCCCCGGAGACGCTGGAGCAGGCGTGGGAGCGGGCGAAGAAGAAAGGCTACACCGGCCCCCCGCCGACGTGGGTTCCCGGCACCGAGCCAGGCGTATACGTGCCGCCACAAGCTAGCCTCCGGTCCGCGGGGGTGGGACAGACAAACCCTACCACGCGGGGCACAACTGCCCCGGTTGTGGTGCTTCCCAGTACGTCGTCGCCGGTTTTAATCCCGACGGCACCCACGTACATACCTGCCCCCGCTGTCGCGCGTCGTGGCGGCATTAGCTTCGGACTCAGCGGGCCGTTCGGCGGAGGCTTCTCCGCGGCGGCCGGCGGTTGTGCGTCCGGCGGTTGACGGTAAACGTGAGGCCGGCCGTGAGCCGGACAAGGATGTTGGCTCGACTGCGATCCTCGATCGACCTTCTCGCCGGCTGCGGGCTGGCGGCCCTGGTGTTCGGCTTCGTGATGGCAGGCCTCTGGCTCAGGAAGTGAGGGAGTCTCATGCGAACGATTCTCGCCAGCCTCTTGCTCGCCGTGGTCACCGTCGCCGCCCCGGCCCTGAAGGCGGACAAGTCGAACTGCAAGTGCGGCGAGTGCTGCGCGTGCAAGGACGGCCGGGTCGACGCGGCTTGCTCCTGCCCGAAGGGCGAGTGCCGCTGTGCGGACGTTGCCGCGGCCGACCCGCTGGAGATCGAAGAGCGATACATCGAAGCCCTTTGCTCGATGCACTCCAAAGCGAAGCCCTGGCGTCAGGTCCGAGCGCTGGAGGTTGACGCGGAGAGGCGGACCGGCGTCCCGCAAGCCGAATGGAATGCGCGCATGGCGTGGGTCGTCACGATGCACCTGAACAAGAGGTACGGCAAGGATTACGCCCCGGCCGACGACGCGACCCCGTCGGGGGTCGCCTACCAGGCGATCGCGACCGACGGATTCAAGAAGTGGTTCCCCGATTTCTGGACCTGGTGAAAGGACCGACGACATGATCAAACCGAATGACCTGCCCCTTGCCCCCCAGGCGAAGGCCGCGCGCGACCCCTACGAAGAGCTTCTCTACAAGACGCTCATCAGCAACAGCATCCTGCTGATCCAGTTCCAGTTGCAGCGGAACCGGCGGCCGAAGGGGGCCAAGCTCGCCCAGTTGGTCAACCAGGACTTCCTCCTGAACTTCGACCGCTACATGGAAGAGATCAACGGCCCGATCGTGATGGGGACCGTCCCTACGGTCGAGCTGGAGGCGATGGTCGAAAACTCCCGCCGCTTGCTGCACGAGGCGCTGACGGTATGACCCGCGCCCGGCTACTCGCGGTCGAGATGAGCCTCCGCGTCGGGGCCGCGGCGGAGATCATCCTCGCCATCCTCACCGTGCTGTCGACGGCAATCCCGCTGTTGTGCCCGGCGAAGCCCGAGACGCCGGAACAGAAGGCCCGGCTCCTCCGCGACCTGGCCACGAACCGGCCCCGGCGGATCGAACGACTCACGCGGCGGCACTACCGCCGGCTGCAGGGCAACCCGGCGAACGAGGACGCCCTGGTGCGCGAGATCCGGCGAACGTGCCTGGGGGCGACGCCGGAGCTGATGGCGATCTTCGACGAGGAGAGGCCGGCCCTGATGGCCGCGTTCCCGTTCTCGGAAGACGACGAAGACACCGGCGAATTCGAGGCGGTGCCCGATGAGCAATGAACTTCGACGGCTGATTGTCGCACTTGTCCGGGAAGCTCTGCGGGAGGTTCCCGCGCCGGAGCGGCCGTCGGTCGTCCAACACTCGGAGGTTTACGTCATGGCGTTGAAAGCAAAAGTCACCCTCGGCGAGCCGAAGGCCTCGGACGTCGAGAAGCGGAAGCTGCACGTGGAAGTCAACGGCGCCGACACGGTGACCGAGCTCCCCGCGACGGCCCGCGAGCACTTCTTCCTGGTCGAGCGCAACGCGACGGTCGCGGTGTGGCTCACCGACGTCGACGGCTCGGGCAACGAGTCGGCGCCGTCCGGCCGCGCGGAGTTCACCGCGGTCGACACCATCCCGCCCGGCCCGCCGGACGCTCCCATGGTGGAGATCGTCGGCGAGGAGTAAAGAGCCAACCCCCGTCCCGTTCCCGGGACAGCCCCGCCGCCCACGGCCGATGCGAGTCCGACCCGCGGGGCTTCTTACACGTGGTCCTTGCCGTGGGAGAGGCGGCAGGGAAGCGGCCGGGGTGGTCCCAACCGCCCCGGTCTTTTTTGTTGGAGAGTGGTGGGATGGCGTTGCCGAAGCGACCCCTGACGGAAGAACAGAAGCAACTCGCGGAGCAGTGGTTGCCGCTGGCCATGAGACTCGCCGGCAAGGCGACGAAGCACTTCGCCAACATCGACCCACAAGAAATTCACAGCATGGCCTATGACGCCTTGCTCCACGCGGTCTCAACATTCAGGCCAGCTCGCGGAGTGCCGATCCGGAACTGGCTCGGCTGGGCCGTCTACCGCCTGATCATGAACGGTATTCGCGATTACCGCGCGTCGCGGCGTCTCGAAAGCGAATGGCCGGTCGACGTCGAAGGCGAGCTGATCGTCATAGCGGAACTCGGCCGGGAACAGCGATCGATGGTCGCGGAGCGCGAGATCGTCGACGACCTCCGCCGCAAGCTGGACCCGAAATACTTCGCCGTCCTGGAATGCCGGCAGGCCTACGACGTGAAGCGCGAAGACATCGCCCGCTTCCTGGGGGTCTCGCCTGTCCGGGTTGGACAGATCGAGCAGAAGGCCCTCGCGGCCGCACGAAGGAGGATCAACCGCCATGCCGCGTGACAATACCGGTGAACCAATCCCCCGCGAGGGCCCGCCCTTCACCTGGCAGGGCTACAAGGTCGACGTGATGCTCGACGGCAAGCTGCTCGGCCCCTTCCAGGCCACGTCACCGCGGGCCCTGGAAGAGCTGCTGATGACGCTCGGCCAGCGCTACGCCTTCGCGCCTCAGTTCTATGACGCGGACGCCAACCCGCTGCCGCGGCCGCAGGTGCTCTTCTCTGTCTACGACCTGGCCCGCGAGGCGTGGGTGAAGGCGGACGGAGTCACGGAGATGCAGGACGGCGCGATCTGGATGAACGTCGAGGTCAAGCTCCACATCGGGAGCGTCATTCTGCCGAAGTAAGTTAGCCCTCGATCGCTCCGCGGAGAAATGCGTGGGCATCGCGGACGGCGCTGGGGAGACGGCCGGCCGGCGGCAGGTGGAACGTGATGCCGGGCCATTCGGCTTCAAGGCAGAGCTCTACGTGAGATCGGGTAGTGTACCGGACCGGGACCAGAGCCTTTCGCCCGGCGATGCGTCGCGCATAGCCCTCGTGCTCAAGCATGGGGATTGTCGTCAGCCTCACCTCTCGCACCGGATGCTGGGCCGTGATCGCGTCGGCGTTACACCGTCCGGCAGCATCCTTCGCGAGCCATGCCTCGGCGGTGCAGGCCACAACTTCGATGAACCCACGGCGGACAAAGGCCAGAGGTTTTTGCCCTCGCTCCGGCGTGTACGGCTCGCCGATCGAGAAGCACCAGACAGATTCGGGCAGAGGTGGTGTGAAGCCTTTGCCTGGGAGATACCACAACCCCTCGACCCGGCGAACCAGTGGCCGCCTCTCTTTGCAGTCGTCGCACACCGAGCAATGAGCACCGTACATTCCGCGGTCGCAAAGAGGCAACCGGGCAAGTCGACACTGCGCCCGAATGAACTCCGCCCGTTCCGCGTTGCCGTCCGAGACGTAGCCGGTGCCCGAACATTTGCAGCAGCCAGCCCGCGGGTATTTCATCACGCGAACGCCGGAACCGTCTCGGACGTACTCGCCCTTCCCGTCCTTGCATTCCCCGCAAGGCACCGTCCCCGCGTTCTCCTGCAACCAATCCGCGTAGATCAGCCGCGGCGCGTCGTCGTCGGGGGCAACCAGGATCGCGGCGATGAATGCGAGTTCATCCGGGCTCATGCGGGGATTGTATCAGGCCCTCTCGACAAATCCTCTCCAGCTCCAGCCGCAACCTCTCCACCCGCGGCCAGTCGCGGATGACCAGGGCGACGAGAAGCAACTGGTACGTCCGTGCGTAGAGCTCCTGAAGGGCAGGGGGCATCGAGGTCGGCTCGGGGTGGGTGTGAAAGCTCACCCGCGCGATTGTGCCCGGCGAGTAGGATGAACGGAAGGTCAGTAGGAGCTTGCCGTGGCCGAACTCAACCTAATCCCATCCTGGCCGGTCGGAGCCGGCGACCCGGTGTACCTGGACGACGACGGCAATCCGTTCGTCCGAAAGAGAGTCGGCTTCGACGAGTACCGGGAGTTCTACGGCTTCGACCCGGGCGAACTGAGAATAGGAAGGCCCCGCGTAGTCGAAGGCCTGCTGTACACGATCGACATTCCGTGCGAGTACGTGCCCCGCGGGCGAAGGCCTACGCCGCCATTAGAAGCCGACGAGGCGCTCGCTGTCGAATCCGCTCCACGCTCTGGCGCGCCTGCGTAAGCTCCTCGGCCTCGTCCGGGTCGAGTCGGTCGACCAGCTTCGCGGCCGCGCGGTCGAGCGCCTCGCGTGCCTCGACCAGGTCCGGCTCGGGATCGTCGTCCATTGAAAGGCCCTCCGACGTATCAACGGCATTGTATACGTTGGAGGGAGCGAGGTGGGGCTTGGTTCACAGGATCAAGAACGCCGCCACGGTCGCGCCCGTTCCCGCCACTACCGCGAGCAGGATAACCGAACAGCCGGCCATGCGGCCCATCTTCCGCTGACGGCCGGCCCGCGTCGTCGGGATGCCCGTCTCTCGCGCGAACTTGCGGCGGGCTTTTGAGATCCCGGACTGGCGGTACCAGAAGGGCTTCTTTCGTCTTGCCATGGGCGAGAGTCCTTAGCTGGGTCAATAGACCGACGTGCCGGGCCTGGCTTCACTTCTTCAGAAGGCTTCTGGTTTCCGCCTCGCTCAGTTCGTACTTCCTCGCAACCGCAGTCCGAGCTTCATCGACAGCAACAGAGACCGCCTTCTCCTGATTGCTCTTCGCGACGGCCTTCTCCTGGAACGTCCCGTCTTTTGGAATGGGGAACTCCTTCGCGGCCGCGTCCGCAGCCTTTGCGCGGGAAGCCGCCCACTCCTTCGCGATCACTCCGTCGCGCTTGGCAATGGCAGCATCCAGATCACGCTTCGCCTTCTCAATCGCGGCGGCGAGCTCATCCTTGTCCGGCGCGTTCTTGCTCTCGACAGGTTCCAAAACGAAAAGCGTCCGCCCTTCGATCTTCTCCGTCCCGACCACCCTGAAAGCACCAGCGGGCTTTATCTCCTTGTCGTCCGCGTAATTACTGGTGTCTGTTTTCCGGATGACGAAAGAGATCTGCGGGAACCTTGTGCCGCCGTAGGGCTCGCGCTTGCAGAGGATCACGCACGTGCTCTTGTCAGAAACCGACTCGACGAAGTAGCGATGATGGACCCAGCCAATGACCAGGTCGCCTCGAGGCGCGTTGTAAGGAGGGAGGTGGATGGTCTCGCCGGTCTTGAAGGCTCCGGGTGAAACGTATTTGGTCTCTTTGCCGGGCACCGCTGCGGCCTGGGCCTTCTTCAGGGCCTCCCGCGCCTCACGAACGGCGATGGCTTCAGGAGGAGGCGCGGCTATTACGGCGCAGGGAGCAACCAGCAGGAGGAGAAAGGCACGCATGGGGAAGGGCTCCGAGACAAGGAGTCATTCGTTGGCGAGTCTACTGGCTTGCGGCCGCGGATGGAAGGGGGTACCCAAGCCGGTCTTTCCGTAAGTGGGCCGGTAAGTCAAATCCCGACCGCAGCGCAACCGGCGTGTGACGACTCGGTTCCGTCGAGCGTGCGGCCGTCTCGAAAACCGATATGGGTGAAAGCCCATCGAGGGTTCGAATCCCTCCCTCTCCGCTGAAAACCCCGCAGAAATGCGGGGCTTTTATCATTCCCCTCGTTCAGTCCTGCCACTCGCGTACCGATACAACCGTTCAGGAGTTTTGCGAAGTTTTGAGAACAAGCCGGCTGGATCGGGATAAGTGGAGGCATAAGCGAAGTCGTGGGTCAATCCGAGGCTGAAGGGTCCTGGGATCCGGAGATTGGAGCAAAACGTGTCCGCTCACTCGCCGTCGCCGCCTCCCATCGGGGAGTGGAAGGCAAACTATTTAAGGCTGATCTCGTTCCCGGTGGAACCTGCTTACGGGATTCAGCAACAGTGGTGGCAATCGCTGACGGGCGAAAGCGCTCCTTCGGTCGCTGATCAGCGACAGAAACGGAGGCGGGTCGAAAGTGGGTCATACGAAGGTAGAGAACTCCTCCTCGAAATAGAAGAGGGCAAGGTGGTGCTCACTGCTTCCCCCTCGGTCGACCCGGAGGCGGTCCCGGAGGGGATCCCGCTCCTCGGCTCGCTGGTTGACCACAAGCCCTGGTTCGTCTCACTTTGCCTAAAGTGGCTCGCATCCTGCCCGTCCCTTTCGCGGCTGGCGTTTGTCGCGTCGTTGCACCAGCCGACACCCACTCGGGAGGAAGCGTACCAGAGACTGGATCGATACCTTCGGTGCGTTGAGGTTGATGCGGCCTCGTCCGACTCTTTTATGTACCGAATTAACCGACCCACGGCGTCTGCGGTGGCACCCGGGATTGCGGTCAATCGGCTGTCTACCTGGGTGTCCATGAAGCTGACAAGCGCGGTGGGGCTGGTCTCAAACCTCGGCCAGCCCTTGCCGCCGAAGACGGTTTCAGAATGGAACAGTTGTTGTGTTGAGTTGGACATAAACACCGTCCCACAAATCACCGGGTCACCGCTCCCCACGGATCGGCTCTGCCCTTTGTTCCAGGAGCTTGCAGACATGGGGCAGGCCATTGCGGAGAAGGGGGATTTTCGACCATGAACTCTTTCCCCACTGCAGAATGGAATACCGGCGGCCCACTCACAAGCATGGGAGGGCGACTTGGCGAGCTGTTCTCGGACTTCTACGCCTCCGCGACGGAGCTCTGGCACGTAGAGATTGAGAATGCCGAGACACAGCACAAGAGCCAAGTTATCCAGTGTAATTATCCAAGTGCGTCCGGGGATAGAGCGGGGTTATTCGTCTTCAGCCACGCTTCGAACGTGAATAGAATTCGGGAGAGTGCAGTCGACTTCCTCTCCTCCGAGGCCGCTTCCTCACCGATCCGAAACAACATGCCGGAGATGGCGTCGAGTAACGAGGCCTCTGCCCTCTCACACGTGAGAGGCAGACCAACACGTATGGAGCGGCTCGACACTTCGCCGGCGGACTTTCTGAATTACATCTACCTACTCGTGCGGGAGGGCCAAGCCCAGTCGGCATCGGTTGCTACCATCGATTTCCTCGACCAACTGCTAAACGATAATCGCTTCCGGCTATGCAACGATGTCTTGGCCACCGCAGACGCCGCGAGGATGCCGTCCGCCCTCCGACGCGCCTTCCTCATGGTGACTCGACCTGCCAAGGACCGTCTTCCCGCAAGGACCATCTTTTACCAGAAGTCGCTGGAGCTTCTCTCGAAGGAACGAGGAGAAGAGGTCGCCAAACAGATGCTGGGACCCGTGGCCTAATCTCATGCGGCATGATCTTTTCCGCTTCTCTGGTAGTTACGTCACATCCGCAGCCGTGATCGTTTCAAAGAGCGGTGCGGGGACGCACGTTGGTATCTTGTACCGGGACGACCAGGGATCGTTGCTGAGAGTCGATTTTTACTTGGACGGTAGAATCGCCAGCCGACCGTGGGGCGGGGGCCACTTCCACGTCATTCCGAACACCGACGACGACGCTTTATCGAACTTGGCTGCCTTGTGTCAGGTAATGGAACGGAGATACCGGGCCAAGCCGCCAGAGCACCTGTACGCTTTCCGGCGTAATCCCCACGCCTACGTCGATGTCCGGACCGGAGAACTTCATTTGGGAGGCAGCTTAGGCGCGTCGTGCGCATCCTTCGTCCTGATCGTACTGTCATCAGCAGGAATCGAACTGGTCGAATCAGGCGAGGGCTGGCCCTACCGGGAAGGGCCGGACTCCGCTAGGCACGAAGAGTTGATCGAGATCCTGCGACAGCAAAACTTCTCCGAATCCTACATCGAGCGGATCTGTACCGAGCTCCCGTGCCCTCGGGTAGCGCCAGAGGAAGTAGCAGGCGCAGCCATGTATCCCGATCTTCGGGCGAAGCCCGCCCCGCAGTCATTTGCAGAAGACGCTGCGAAATGGATCGTCGACCTTTGGGCGCTGAATGCCAAGCACAGAGTGTAAGAGTTCATTTCTTACCCAAACGCTCCCCCAGCTTCTCCACCTCCGCCGCCAACTCGTCGAGCCCCAGCTTCGCGTAGTGCTTCATCAGCGTCGTCGGACTCGACAGCCTGGCCAGCCGCGTCGCGTGCGCGAGCGGGATCCCGGCCAGGAGCATCGACGTCTGGTAGTGCGTCCGCAGCGCGTGGAAGTCCAGCCGCTTGCCGTTCAGTTCGATCGGGACCTTCGCGTCCTCGAGGTCCGCGTAGAACGCGGTCGACGCGTAGCCCCACTTCGCCCACCCGCCCTTGTTCCACATCTGGTCCCCGGCCGGCTTCGTCTTGAGGTAGCCGAGCAGCCGCCGGGCGATCTTCGACGGGATGTACACCGGCAGCTCGCGGCGGTTCTTCTGGTCCTTCGCCGGCAGCAGGATCCGCAGTTGCTTCCCGTGCTTGACGAACGACTCCGGCACCAGCTCAGCGAGCTCGCCCAGGCGGAGGCCGGTGAAGGCGGCGGTGAGGTAGCAGTAGGCACGGTCCGGGCCCGACAGGTTGCGGCGAACGGCCGTGCTCTTCTCCGTGGTGTTGATCAGCGACCAGAGTTCCTTGTCCGTCAGCGCCCGCCGCTCGAACGCCCGGGCGGAATCCGCGTTCAACTTCTCCAGGCGAGTTAGCGGGTTCTTCTCCAGGTGGTTGCGGTCGACCAGCCAGCCGCAGAAGGAGCGGATCGCCACCAGGTAGTGGTTCGAGGTCTGGGCACTTGAGCCGGTGACCTGGCCGCGGAAGTTCTCGCCACGCTCCCGGAGCTCCGCCAGCCAGTCTTCGACCGCCGAGGCGGAGATCGCCTTCGGCGTCAGGGCGCCGATCCCGGCCATGATCTTCCGCACGCGGCTGACCGTCTGCCGCACGTGCTTGTCGGTCGGCGCCTTCGACCGCAGGTGCTTGTCCCAGGCGTCGATCAGCTCGGCCATGCTCTTCGGCGTCGAGGGCGAGGGGACCGGGATGCCCGCGGCCTCTCGCTCCAGCCTGGTCAGGATCTGCAGCCGCTTCTGCTCGCTTGCCGTCTTGTCGCGGAAACAGCGCTCGACCTTCACCTCTCCCAGGTGGTTACGGGTCTCGCACGCCCAGTAGTCCACCTCGACCGTGCAGCGCTTCCCGTCGTCCGACAGCGGGGCCGTTACTTCCCTGCCGCCCCGCTGCGTCCACCGGGCGAACTTCACGCGGTCGATCGTCACGATCTTGGCCCCGGCCGGCACGGGTTGCGTGTAGCGGGGACGGAACAGCCTGGCATAAATTCGGTCCAGCATCGATCTACCCCGCGACCTGGACGTCGTTCTTCGTCTTCGACTTCCGGGTCCGCCGCGGCGTGGCCGGTGCGACCGGGGCGGGGGCCGAGTGCTCGCCGCACCAGTGGCAGCCCAGCGTCACGGGAAAGACGCTGGCCTCGGCCACGGCCGTCATCCGCAGCGGGATCCGTCGGCCGCTGACCTCGACGTGGCCGGCGAGCGCCGCGTCCGAGATCCTGGGCGGGAAGCGGCGGCACTCGCCGAGCATGATCCGGCCGTCGTCATCGGCCTCCACCGGCTCGTCGTCGTGCAAGTCGATCGGCGTCAGCCGACTCCAGTGGCGGCAGCCGTCGCACCGCTCCGCCCGTTCCGGTTCGGCGAGCAGCAGCTCCGCCGCCTGGTCCAGGTCTTCAAGCGTCAGGTCATCGCGGTTCATGGTTGGGCCTCCGAAGAAGGTGACTTGGGTGTCGGCTTGAGAGGAGGCACGAGGCAATACGTGCCGTCCGGCCCGCCGTGGAACTCGCCGGGGGAAATCAGCTTGAGCCAGGCGCCGCCCGGCTTCCGAAAGACGAGGAACATCTTGCGGGCTTCGCTGCCCGCGAGATCAAGCAGGCCTTCGCCGCTGAGGAACGGATGGCCCTTCTCCCACGCCTGCCACAGGGCCTGGATGATCGGCCGCTGCGTCGGCGTCAGCGCGAACACCTGCCCGTTCCAGACGACAGTCTCGAAGTCCGGGGAGTGCGAGGGCTTGGATAGGTCGACGTTCATCATCGCCGCCGGCAGGTCGAGGGGCGGCGCCTCGCCCGCGGGCAGCACGATCGGCCGGCGCTCGCCTGGCTCGTCGGGCAGGAACTGGATGCGGTAGGTCTTCTTCTCGAGCTCCGCGCCCGAGAACAGGTCCGGTTGTCGTCGTGGGTCTGGTGGCTTCGTCATGGTGTGTCCGGGATAAAGGTGAGTGGTTGGGGACTCACCAATTAGTACCTGAACACCCGCACACACGCTATGCGCGTCGAGAAAATCGTTGACGGCGTCGGAGCAAACTAGACGTTTCTGCGCAGCAGTGTGGAGTTTGGTTGGGAGGGCGGAGCGCTCTGTTTTTTCCGAGCCCTCTCGGTCGAACGATTGACAGAAGGCAACGAAACTAGACACGGCCAAAAACGGCCGACGCCAGCTGTAGTCCTTGGCGGAGGCGTGCGTTTGCTGTCGGCGGAGAGGGGCGAGCGGAAGCATTTTTGGAAGGGTTCCCCGGATTCACCCTGCAGCGCACCCGGCAGGGCAAAGCGGTCTCGGACAATGGCCTCACGCCCAATTCAGGAGGCTGCGACCATGACGATCAGCGAACTACAAGAACACGTCCGCGCGTTCGCGGCGACCAACTGCCCGGACTTCACTTATGCGTCGGTGGTGCTTCACCTGGGCCCGACGGTCCCGTCGATGGTGATCCCTGTTGTTTCGCCTTCCGCTTCAGTTCTTCCAAGCGGGCCTTCTTCTCGGCTTCGATCCGCTCCTCGTTCTCCACGTCCGCAGCGAAAGGTGCGAAACGAGAGGTGATTCTGTCGCGGCAGGCCCAGTCCATCAGCTCAACGCTCGAAATGTTTTCGATCTCGCAGATCCACTTCACCATTCGCTTCATGTCCGAGGACACGCGAACGGTGTCGCTGCCGCCATCTCCTGGCTTTACTTCGGAAGGCGAGCCTGGTTCTTCCAAGGCCTTGGTTTTCTTGCGACGGGGTGGCGGCATGAGGAGCGTACTCGACATCTATCGACTCTCAGTGGAGTGAAACAGTTTCACGAGTCTGTCACTGAGAGCGATTCGGAGCATTTTCGCAAATCTTTGATTTCGATGCTTGACGTTTTGCGAATTTGCCGTTACCGTGTCAGTGTCTGATACTGATTCAGAATCAGAGTCAAAAACAAATGACCACGGCGACCAAGAAAACGAAGCCCCTCCAGCGACGCAAGGCATCGATTGATCCTCTCCGGGTTAAGCCCCAGACGGCGGCCGACCGCTGCGATGTGGCCTACGAGGAGATCACTCGAGTCGTTGCCGAGGACGTGTTCACGGTGATCGCACCACACGGCCGCGGGCCAGGCAAACCGTACTGGCTCTTCCTCGACGAAGTCGATGCGTGGGCAGTCGGCGGGAAAGAAGGCGTCCGCGAACTCCGGTACAAGAAGGGCCGACTCAAGCGAGGCCAGTAACCGCGCCGCACCCGGCAAGGACCCACACCATGCGAGTCACCAGCGTAGAAGTGAAGCTCCACCCGCACGACCCGCGGCTCGTCGCGTTCGCCGAGATCGTCTTCGACAACGCGTTCGCGGTGAAGGAACTGAAGCTGCTCGCGATGGCGGACGGGTTCCTCCTCGCCTTCCCCTCGCGTCTGGTGACCGACCACTGTACCGAGTGCGGCGGCAAGGCTCCGGTGATCGCCCGGTTCTGCCACGAGTGCGGGGCACGCCGACCGAACCCGCCGCCCCGCCGCCCCGCCGCCCGGCACGACGCACCACAAGGACGTCTGCCACCCGATCAGCCAGGGGCTCCGCGAAGTGGTCCTGTCCGCGGTCCTCGCCGAGTACCGCCGGCTGCTGGCCGCGGGGCGGACGGAGAGCGAGTCGATCGAGCGGCGGCACCGGGAGCGCCAGGTCGCCGCGTGACGTGATCCTTCGCCCACCGGAAAGGTCGAGATGGTTGCCAGCGGTTTCAGCGTCACCGTCGAATTCGAGGCCGAGATGGACGCGGTAGAGATCGATGAGGGGCCGCGGCCCGGAACGAAAGTCGTGACGCACCAGGGCGCGGCCTACGTGCTGCCGGACGCGGTGATCCAGCAGCTCATCAGCAGTCGGCGGGTGATCGACCGCGCGAAGTATCTGCTCCTGCCGCGGGTCATGCGGCGGAGCAAGCCGGAAGCGGAAGTGAACTGAGCAACCAGGGAGGGAATCCGATGTTGGTCGTTTCCAGGCGAAAAGGCGAACGGGTTTTCATCGGCGACAACGTCGTCGTGCAGGTGGTCGACATCGACCGCGGCAAGATCAGGCTGGGCATCGAAGCGCCGCCGGAGGTTGAAATCCTCCGCGAAGAGTTAAAGGAAGAGGTCCGCGAGAATGCTGGACACTGACCCGCCCAACCGCAACCAGCCGGCCCGGATCGTCGACGGACGGCACGCGGGAGTCTTCGGCAAGATCGAGGCGACCTGGACGGACGGCTATCTCGGCACGATGCTCTGCGTTCGGACGCACAACGGGCAGCCGGTGTGGGTGGAAGAAGACGAAGTGATACTCGGAACCAACGCCGGTCGGGCGGACCTCTGAAGTGGGCGACAGAACCGTCCCGGCCGGCTTGGATACACAGCGGGAGTCCTCAATGGAAAGCTGGCGAACTGTGTGGCGCAACGGCTTTGCCCACGTCCTGCCCTTGAAGGGCCTGGAGTCCTTGCTCGACGCCCTGGAGCGAGACGACTCGCGACTGACGCAGGGGTCGACCACGACGCCCCCGCCGTTGATGGTCGTGCAGGACTGGCCGTGCGAGGGATGCGAGGCCATCGCTTGGACCGGCTGGCAGGGCGGAGAGAACCCCGCGTGCAAGTGTGTCGGCGACGTCGAGGATCACTTCGCCCGTATGTGCTTCGAGGCTGACGAGCGGCTACAAGAGGCAGCAGCGTGCCGCTGGTTCCTGAACTGGTTCGACGACACGCCCCGGTCGGAAATGCTGCGGGAGCTGCGGGTCGAAGTAGAGCGGGCAATCAGCCTGCGAACAACTCCCGCTGAAACGTCGGCCGCGTTTGAGCCGGCGACCATCGCGGCCGCGTGAGCCAACCCGCTCGAAGAGAAGAGCGGCGAAGGGGAGTCGGCCCAGTCCGACCGTTCCGGCTGCGAGGCTGGTCGAGTGAACCGCATCGACTGGTACCAGTAGTCGGAGACAGGGCGAACTCGGCCCGCGGTGGAAGAGTGACAGCCGGGAAAGTTGCCGGCAGCTTGGAGCGTAGTGCAGTCCGGTTAGCACGCCTGGCTCATAACCAGGAGGTCGCAGGTTCAAATCCTGCCGCTCCGATTGCCTGGGGCCGGTTGTTTCGCAAACGTCCCTGAGTTTTCGGGGAGTGTTGGCGGGGCTCTTCGACCCGGCATCCGCTCGTTGCGGGACCCAGGCAGACTCAAGTAACCGAGACCGACGGCCGGCGGCGTGCACGTCGCGCGCTTCAGTCGCGGTACGTACCGAGGGGACAACATGCTTCGAATGGACTTTCACCAGGTCAAGGGGATCGAGCTTTCGAAGCCGACGTTCATCGAGCCCTACACGACCAGCGACGGCGAGCAGCGCCCCGGCTTCTGGGTGCGTGACATCATCGTCCGGATGGACGACGACGCCGAGCGACGGATCGCCTGCTACGCGCACGAGAGCCTGAAGGACATCACCGTCCCCGGCGACCCGATCATCCTGCCGCCGGTCGAGGAGCACGAGGACAGCGAGCCCGACCCGCGCGAGCCGGACACCGGCAACCCCGTCGCCGTCGAGGACTCGCGCGTCTTCCCCGCCGCGGCGAACCTGCCGGAGAAATCTTCCGACGACGCGACGGTCCTTGTTCGCGGCGTCCCCCTGGAGCATGCAGTCGCATGAACCCAGACCGACCCTCCGTCCGCAGCAACCTTGCCGTCGGCGTCATCGCCGCGGTGCTCTGGTCCGTCGTGTTCGCGTCCGGGAAGGCCCTCTGGTTCTTTGTGTTCGGAGTCATGCCGTGAAGTGTCTGTCGCTCTGGAACCCGTGGGCCATGCTCCTCGTCGCCGGCCTGAAGCGCGTCGAGACGCGGAGCTGGGCCATGCGTCACCGCGGGCCACTCCTGATCCAAGCGAGCAAGACTTGGAACCCCGACCTGGCCACGCTCTGCGTCGACTCGTCGAAGCCGTTCCGCCTGGCGGTCGAGTCGATGGGCTACCCGATCGCGGGCACTGTGGCCGAGGCCAAACGAGGCTGGGGACTGCCGTTCGGGGCGATCGTCGGCTGCGTGCGGGTGACCGACTGCTTCCGAACCGGCGTCGTATCCGTCGCGGCGAGCAACCCGGCCGTCCCCTACGTGACGACCTGGGCGAACACGGGCGGGGTGGACAACCGATCGTTGCGGATCAGCGAGCAAGAGCAGGCCTTCGGCGACTACAGCCCCGGCCGCTTCGCCTTCCTGTGTGAGTCGCCCGTCCGCTTCGACCGGCCGATCCCGTACCGCGGGGCACAAGGGCTGTTCGAGGTTCCTGATGAGGTGATTCGGGGGCTTGTCGTGCTGAACGAGATGCAAACGAGCGAGGGCCGGTGATGCCGACCATGCGCATTAGCGCCATCAAGATCGGGCCGCGATTCCGAGTTGAACTCGGCGACCTGTCCGCACTCGCCGCCAGCATCAAGGCCATCGGCCTCCTGCATGAAGTCATCGTGACGGGGCAGGGAGACCTCGTGTGCGGCCGTCGTCGCGTCGAGGCGTGTCGGTCACTCGGCTGGAAGGACATCCCGTGCAGGGTCGTTGACATCGATCACCTGATTGCGGAGCGCGACGAGAACGAGTGTCGCAAGGACTTCACCGTCTCGGAGCGGGTTGCAATCGCGAAGGCGATTGAGGAGAGGGAGAAGCCCGAGGCGGCAAAGCGGAAGCAATCAACTCAAACCAAAGGCGGCGATAGGGCCGGCGCTCCGAAGCTCGGTTCCGAAAAATTTACGGAACCGAGCGAATCAGACGCCGACGAGTACGAGCGATACAAGCAGAGGCGAGACGAGATTCAGCAGCGACAGTCGCAGACCACGCCGCTCCCAAAGCGGGGTGAGGCTGCGGACATCGCCGCCCGCGCCGCTGGTTTCTCTCGCCCGACCTACGAGAAGGCGAAGGAAGTCGTCGAGGCTGCGAAGGAGGAGCCTGAGAAGTTCGCCGACCTCAAAGAGCAGATGGACCTGACCGGCAAGGTCGACCCGGCCCACAAGGAAATGGAAAGGCGGAAGGCCGGCGCGGAACCGCAAGAGCGGCCCTACGACGTGATGGATGACGTCGCCAAGATCACAGCCTTCATCGAACGGCTGCGCAAGAACTGGACTAAGGACGAGCACAAGACCGTCATACAGCACTGTCTCCGACAACTGGCAAAGGACATTTGAGATGGTCAACATCACACCGACGACGAGCGTCATTGAGGCTATGCGGAAGCAGTACCTTCAATGGCACATCATCCTTGGAGAGTTCATCGACAACGCCTTCGACGCAGGAGCGACGCGCGTCTCGATTGAGTTCGACAAGAACCAGCTCAAGATCACCGACGACGGGTCGGGATGTAAAGACCTGGTCCTTATGCTGAAGCCCGGCGCACGCGAGAGTAAGACGACGACGATCCTGGGCAGGTACGGCATCGGGGCCAAGGACGCCGCGATCTCCGCGGCCGATGCCATCGCGATCAACTCCATTCACAAGGGCAAGCAGCGATTCATTCAGTGCGACTGGCGGCGTGTCGAGCGGAGCGGCATTTGGGAGATCGACGACCCTGTCGAGACCGAAACCGACAAGGCCAGCGGGACAACCATTTCGCTGATGCAGTTGCGAAGCGACCGGCTTAAGAAGCCGGACCAGCTCGTCGAGCGACTGAGCTTTCAGTACACGCCCGCGATTAAGCAGGGCCGCCAGATCATCTTGAAGACCAGTAAGCAGGCGGCCGCGATCCCCATTCCTGAGTTCCTGATTCCAGTCCTGGAGCACCAGAAGGAAGCGGACATAGACCTTGGCGACAAAGTTGCCCGCGTGGTGATGGGCCTCATCCCCGAGGGGAGCAAGTTCCAAGAGCGAGGCCTGATGATCTCCTACGGCTACCGTGTGGTCAGTAAGGGGCAGACCATTGGGCTCGGATCGGAGCCGACGCCGGGCTTGTTCGGGCGAATCGAACTCGGCAAGGGCTGGGACCTCACGAAGAACAAGGACAAGGTCGACTCGGACGTCGAAGCGCTTGCCGACGAAATCTACCGCGTCTTCCGCGACGTGATTGACCGCGCGTCGAAGCGGTCGCAAGCCGTCCACTTCGGCAGTGTGACGAAAGAGATCAACCAGATTCTGAAGGAGTTCACGCAGGGCGACGACACCGCCAAGGCCAAGCGTGGTTCCAAGCGAGCCGAGTCGGGTTCAATCCTGCCGCGAAATACGGACCGAAAGCATAGGCAGGCCGCCCGTACTCAGCCCGGAGACTCCTTTCGCGCACCCAACGGCGCGTCTCGCGGATTGTCGATCTCCTTTGAGCATCTTGGCGAGAGCGGCCCTGCCTGTCGTTGCGACGGCAATGCCATTTATTTGAACGTGGACATACCTGCAATCAAGGTGGATTCGAGCGACCCACGGGCGCTATCAAGGCATGCCATCTATGCCGCCTCGACCTACTTCGCCATCGCACAACCTGAGCTGTTTCCAGACTTTGAAGGATCGTTTGCGAAGGCCGTTCACTGCGCTGGGCACCTGCTGTCCCGCTTGAACCAGCCGGGCATCGCCCTGGCAAACGTCGGATAGGAGCGAGCCCACAAGGGAGGAACCCCGCCATGAACTTGAGCCAGCCGCACCTACTCCTCCTCGCCCTATGGCGTCTGGAGGAGCGGCAGCCCGGGCCGAAGCAGGTCTCGGAGCTGGTTGTTGAAGCGTGGAAGGAAGGCAAGGGCACCTGGGGTCTCGACGGCTTCGAGGGCCTGCACCCGAACTCGAACCGCGTCATCGCGTGCCTGTCGCACCGCGGCGGCCCGGTGAAGGCGGGATGGATGGAACGGCCGTGGCCCGGATGCACCGTGGTGCAACTGACGAAGGCGGGCCGGGCGGAAGTGAAGCGGATCCTGGGACAGCAAGAGCAGCAGAGGAAGGGGGCTTGAACGTGGCCAAGTTAATGACTGTCGACGACCTGAAACAGATCGTGCTCGACCGCGGGGCAGAGTTCGCCGTCGTGATGCTCTACTTCCACGACGAGCGCCTCCCGATGCAGTACGTGACCTACGGCACGCACCCGGCGGCCAAGGTCTGCGCGTCCGACTTGTCCGAAGAGATCTCCGCCTGGATCGACCGAGGCGAGTGCAAGTCCATCAGTCCCGCGACCGGGCCGGCGCAGGTCAACGAGTCGTTCAAGCTCGACGCCGCAAAGAACAAGGCCGAGAACGAGCGGCTCCGGAAGTCCAACGCCGACTTGCTCACCGTCGTCTGCATGATCCGCGAAGCCGCTGGCGTCGCGAAGTCGGAGGAACGGTTCGGCGAAATGGTGACCGAGATCATGCCGTTGCTGCTCGCCGCCATCAAGCAGGGCGAGGCGGCGGAAGCCAAACCAACTGGAGTCTGAACATGGAACCGATCAACACCGGCGGACCTGCTTTCCCGACGATCGACTTCAGCGAGTCCGGTCACCCGTACAGCGACCGGTCGGGCATGACGCTCCGCGACTACTTCGCCGCGGCCGCCTTGCAGGGCCAGCTTTCGGATCCGACCGTCCGGCCCACCGACAACAAGAAGTTTGCCGAAAACTGCTACGCATGGGCCGACGCCATGCTCGCCGCACGGGAGGCCAAGTGATGGCCATCTCCAATCCGCCGCCGCTGAGCAAGGACTGGACCATCGCGGAGCGCTGCGCTTACGCCGCGTGGTGCGCACAGATCACGATGGAGCGGATCGACCGCGACGACCCGACTGTCCCCGTCGTCTCGAAGGCGGCGTCCCGCTGGATGATGCACGCCATTCACGCCGTGCTGACCTGGCCGGCCGAGAAGCTCGAAGCGAACCGGGCGGCCCTGGAGAAGCCTCGCGACGACAGCCGCGACCGCCCCGGCATTCTGCTTCCGACGGCGACGATGGAGCTCCTGAAGCGTGCCTCCGTGGAGGCAAAGTAATGTCGACTCGTCTCGACTGGCTCAAGGAACGGCAGACCGTGATCGGCGGTAGCGACGCCCCGGTCCTGCTCGGCTTTGGCTTCGACGGCCAGACCGCGGCCGACCTGTGGCGGCAGAAGACCGCCCCCATGATTGAGAACCGTCCGACCGGAGCGCTCCGCCTTGGCATCGAGCTCGAACCGCTGGTCGGCCAGCTCTACGAGGAACAGATGGGAGTGCCGGTCGACCCGTGCGGGCTCGTCGTCGTGCGGCACCCGCTGCGACCGTGGCAGGGCTGCACCCCCGACTTCCGCCGAGCCGACGGGATGTACATGCAGGCGAAGACGGTCGGGTTCTTCTCCGACGAGTGGGGCCCGTCCGGCAGCGACGAGATTCCCGACGGCTACCGGCTGCAGGTCACCCAGGAAATGGCCTGCACCGGCACGGACATGATCGACCTGGCCGCCCTCTGCCGCATGAGCGGCGAGCTTCGGGTCTACCGCCTGACCTTCGATCAGGTCCTCTGGGAATGGCTCACTGAGATCGAGGCCCGGTTCTGGGAATGCGTCGAGAGGCGGCAACCGCCGCCCGCCGACTGGCACCAGCAACTCGCCGGGTCGATCGACCGCGTCATCGTGCGCGGGAAGTCGATCGTCCTCGGCGACGACGTCGCGGCGAAGGTCGAACAGCGACGGGCAATCAAAGCGATCAAGGACGAGGCGGATGCGTGGTACGAGCGGCTCGGCGAAGAGATCAAGGAAGCGATGGGCGACGCCGAAGAGGCGGTCGCCGGCGGCTTCAAGTTGAAGCAGACCCACGTCAAGGAGTCGACGTTCACGACGACGCGGAAGAGTTACAGCTACGTCAAGGCAACACCAATCAAAGAGAGGATCGGTCGATGAGCACCACGAAAACCAAACCCAATCTCGCCCAAGGTGGATCGGGGACACCACCTCCGAAGGAACAGAACGGCACGGTCGCGAAGCGCGAGCTCGACTGGGTCAAGCCCACGAACAAGAGCGGCCTGGAATCGTTCGTCCCGCAAGTTCGGGCTCAACTCGACCGGGCTTTGCCGCGGTTCCTCGCCGGCCAGTCCGACCGGCTCATCCGCTGCATGATCACCGAGACCAGCAAGAACCCCAGCCTCCTGGAATGCACGCCCGTCAGTTTGTTCGGGGCCGTGATCCAGGCAGGGCAACTGGGCTTCACGATCGGCGGGCCGCTCGGCGAGGCGTACCTCCTTCCCTTCAAGAACGGCAAGCTCTCGAAGCAGTTCGGGCGCGACGTCCGGGAAGTGCAACTCTGTGTCGGCTACAAGGGCTACATCCAGCTCGGTCACCGTTCCAACGCCATCCGCCGAATCACGCCGGTTGCCGTTCGCCAGGGCGACCAGTTCGTTTTCAGCCGCGGGCTTGAGAACAAGCTCGAGCACGTTCCGTTGCGGAACAACCGCAACCGCGTCACCGACTACTACGTGGTGATCGAGCTGATGAACGGAGGTAAGGATTTCGAGGCCTTCACTTTCGAGGACGCCCTCCTCTGGCGCGACACCTACAGCACGGTCCGAAGTGCCCCGGACTTCGTCAAGGCGAACTCCCCCTGGTACCAGCTCCTGCAGGACGGCTCATCCACCCACGGCTTCGACGCGATGGCGCTGAAGACGCTGATCCGCCAACTCGGGAAGCGGATGCCCCTGTCCGTCGAGTGGAACATGGCGGTCAACCTCGACGACATGGCGGAGCACGGAATCGAGCAGAACCTGGGCACCGTGATGATGACGGACGCCGAAGCCCCGGCCGCCCCCGAACCGCCAGAGAAGGAACTGGCGGGTCGCCTCGAACAGGCGAAGAACGGCTCGGCGCCGAAGGGGCAGGCAGGCGACCCCGATGCGGACCCATTCGAGACCGGAGAAGCGCAGGGCTCGGGCAACATGTTCGACGGCGGCGACCCGCGCGACAACCAGAAGTAATCGCGAGCAACCGTCCGGGCGTCCGGCCTGAGAAACCGGGAGTGCGGCGTCCTGACCGCCGAGGCGACGGGTGCTCCTGGAAGGCACCCGGAGCCGAGCCGGACGGCGAGACACGAACGAGCAAGGGACACCGATGAGCCAGGCGGCAAAGCACGTGTGCGACGAGGCGATGGAACAACTCCGGGCCGTCGAGCGGCACCTGGCGGTCTTGCGGAAGGACTGCGGCCAGATCGCCTACTGGGGCAAGGGGCCGTCGGACCTGGACCGCGACGCCTGCCGCGTCGTCGAAGCGGGCTGTTACTCGATGCTGAGCACGCTCCGCCAATGGGAGTCGCTCCTGGCGGGCGTCGCGGTTTCACTGAGCAAGGAACAGGAGAGCCCAAAGTGATTGACGGAGAGATCATCGTCGACAGCTTCGCCGGCGGCGGCGGGGCATCGCTCGGCATCAAGCGTGCGCTCGGCCGCGGGCCGGACGTGGCGATCAACCACGACGCGGCCGCGATTGCGATGCACGCAGCCAACCACCCGGAGACCGTCCACTTCACGGAAGACGTGTGGAAGGTCAGCCCCCGGAAGGTCACTCGCGGCCGTCGCGTCGGCCTGTTGTGGGCCTCGCCCGACTGCAAGCACTTCTCGCGGGCGAAGGGCTCGAAGCCCGTCGAGAAGAACATCCGCTCGCTCGCCTGGGTGGTTGTCCGCTGGGCCGAGCAGTGCGAGCCGCGGGTGATCGTCCTGGAAAACGTCCGGGAGTTCGAGGAGTGGGGCCCGCTCCTGCCGCTCTGGACCTGCAGCGCCTGCGGCTGGAAGGGGACCGAGGGCCAGGCGACGCTCGTCCGCCACTCCCGCCGCCGCTGCCCACGGTGCGAGTCGAAGGGCATCCGCCAGACCGAACACCAGGTCCCCGACCCCGCCCGCAAGGGCCTGACCTTCCGGCGATTCGTCGGCCGGTTGAAGAACCTTGGCTACCAGGTGCAGTGGAAGGTGCTGAACGCCGCGGACTTCGGGGCCCCGACCCACCGACGCCGGCTGTTCCTGATCGCCCGCAACGACGGTGCGGAGATCTGCTGGCCGGAGCCCACGCACGGCGACCCGAAGAAGATCGCGGCGAGCGAGACGGACCTGTTCCCCTCGGCGCTCAAGCCGTGGCGGACGGCGGCTGAGATCATCGATTGGTCGATCCCGTGCCCGTCGATCTTCGAGCGGAAGCGGCCGCTGAAGCCGAACACGCTGCGGCGGATTGCGATGGGCATCAAGCGGTACGTGCTGGACAACCCGCGGCCGTTCATCGTCCGGCTGGCCAACACCGGCGACGACGCCAGCCGGTCTCACACGCTGGACGAGCCACTCCGCACGATTCACGGTGGAGGGGGGAGCCATGCGGTCGTTGCCCCGATCCTCGCCCACGCGACCCACCAGGGCGAACGCCGCTCGCACACGCCCGACGAGCCGCTGCCGACCGTGACCGGGGCCAACCGCGGCGAGATTGCTGTCGTCGCCCCTTACCTCGTTCGCGGCTGTCAGACGGGCGGGAACGGGAAGTACACGAACGGGACGGACGAGCCGCTCACGTCGGTGGTCAGCAAGGCGGAGCACATGCTCATCGCCCCGACCCTGATCCAGACCGGTTACGGCGAGCGGCCGGACTACTTCACGCACGTCTGCGAGACGGAGGCAGGAGACATAGTCCGCGAATCGACGTCCGGGCGCCGCTGCAAAGTCTGCGGCGTCAAGCCGACGAAGAGGGAAGGCCAGGCCCCCCGCACGCTGAACATCGAGGCCCCGATGGGCACCGTCGTCGCCGGCGGGTGCAAGCAGGCCCTGGTAGCCGCCTTCATCGCCAAGCATTACGGCGGATGGGAAAACCGGAGCGGCGTTCCAGCAGACGTGCCGCTGCCAACCACGACGGCCAGCGGCGGCCAGAACCAGCTTGTCGCCGCCAACCTGATCCACCTGAACAACAACACGCGGCCGACGTGCCCAGGCTCGCCGCTCCACACGGTCACCGGCGGGGGCAACCACGCGGCCCTGGTCTACAGCTTCCTGACTAAATACTTCGGCCGGGCCGTCGGCCAGGTCCTCGACGAGCCGCTGCACACCGTCACGAGCAAAGACCACTTCGGCGTTATCACGGTCACCGTTGACGGCGAGCCCTACGTCATCGCCGACATCGGCATGCGGATGCTCACTCCCCGCGAGCTCGCGAAGGGGCAGGGCTTCGACGACGACTACATCCTCACCGGATCGAACACGAGCCAGGTCGCCCGGATCGGCAACAGTGTGGCCCCGGACGTGGCCGAGGCGATCGTGCGGGCGAACTGTGGAGCGGAAGTTGAGACCTACTCAGGAGCTTCCCGATGAACAGCCCCGTCTTCGGCTGCTACCGGAACACCATCCGCGTCCGCTCCGGCGGCTACTTCGACATCGCCGACCCCCGGCCCGGCCAGTTCACCTTCGCGGACGTGGCCGGTGCCCTGTCCAAGATCTGCCGCTTCGGCGGGCAGATCGACCGGTTCTACTCCGTGGCCGAACACCTCTGGCACTGTGCGGAGCAGGCGGCCCGCGACGGCCTCTCGGGCGAGGCCCAGCGGGCGGTGCTCTTGCACGACGCGGCGGAGGCATTCATCGGCGACGTGGTGAAGCCGTTGAAAGTGATGCTGCCGGAGTACGCGGCGATCGAGCAGAAGGTCGAGGACTGCATCGCACTCAAGTTCGGCGTCAGCTTCCGGCTGTGGCAGGAGGAGATTCGGAAGGTCGACCGCGAGCTCTTGATCGCCGAGCGTCACGGACTGTTCACCGCCGACGACGTGAAGTGGACGGGCGAGGACGAAGTGAGGCGGCTGAAGATCGACTTCTACCGGTGGAGCCCGCCGGTCGCGGAGGAGTTCTTCACGAATGCGGCCCGGAACCTTGGCATCGACGTGAAGCGGTGAGGTTTCCCTACTTCTTCGCCTGGAAGCGCGGCCCCGTCTGGTCCGGCCTCTACCGCCGGCCCTGCCGGGTGATCGCGAGGGGAAGCCTCAATAGTGCCCTGGTGGAGTTCGAGGACGGGCGGAAGTTCATCATCAGTCGGAACGCGTTGCGGAGGCGGAAGTGATGGGCGACGAACCTTGTATGTGCGGCCACGCTCCCGAGGAGCACGGCGGCGACCCGAAGCATCCCGGCTCGACTGCTTGTACCGCGGAAGGCTGTCCCTGCATTTGCTACGAGGCGGACGAAGTCGACGAGGAGGACTGACCAGTGAGCCCATCCGACCAGGCCTACGAACGCATCACGACGGAGATCGCCCGCGAGTGCGAGCGGCTGTCGCCGGCGGAGCGGACCGCGTTGTTGCGGTCGCTGGAGGAGTGGGTCGTCAACGAGCTGGGGGAGTGACCATGCAAGCCCCGATCGGCCTGCCGGCCTACGAGCTCCGCGTGAAGGACCTCGACCCGAAGCATCACGACGAGCCCTACGGCCTGTTCGTGGGCGTCGCCGGGTCCGGCCAGGTCTGCCAGTTCGCGGCCGGCTCCCGGTCGGATATGCGTGACTTGCGGCAGGCGATCTTGAAGGCGATTCGGTCGAACCGGGAGCCGCTCGAGGCGTTGGCGAGTGCGCTCGCCAAGGTTGCCCGTGATGTGCAGGCGGGGCAGGGGGCCGAAGTTCAACTGACCGAAGAGGTGAGTCGTGGCTGAGAACAGCAAGATCGAGTGGTGCCACCACACTTTCAATCATGTGCGTGGGTGCACGAAGGTTTCGGCCGGTTGCGCCAACTGCTACGCGGAGTCGATGAGCGGGAGGAATCCAAAGACTCTCGGCGTGTGGGGGCCGAACGGTACGCGAGTCGTCGCGGCCGAAGCGGCTTGGCGCGAGCCGTTGAGGTGGAACAAGGTGGCAAAGTTGGCCGCAGAACTATACGCGGCGGTCGGCGGAGATCCCTCGCGGCCGGGACGAGTCGAGTGGCAGGGCAGGACGGTCCGCTTCGACGGCCGACCTCGCGTGTTCTGCGCGTCGATGGCCGACGTGTTCGAGGACTGGACCGGGCTGATGGAGGCGGCAGATGGTGACGTGCTCCACGTCTGTAACGAGTGCGGTGAGTGGCGAACGATGGCGAAGATGTGTCACGGACCGCTCGCCCACATGCCCCTCACCATGCAGGACGTTCGCGCCCGCCTCTTCCGTCTGATCGACCAGACGCCGAACCTCGACTGGCTGCTGCTGACGAAGCGGCCGGAGAACATCGAGCGGATGATGCCGCCCTACCGGGACACGCACTGCGACCACAAGCGGTACTCGTGCGCAGACGTGGGTTGCCGGGGCGGGGTCCGCCCAAACGTCTGGCTCGGCGCCAGCGTCGAGAACCGGAAAGCTGCGGAACGCATCAAGGTTCTTCGCGGCATCCCCGCCGCCGTCCGCTTCCTGAGCGTCGAACCTCTTCTCGAGGACCTAGGCACGATTGACCTGACCGGCATCGACTGGGTAATCGTCGGCGGCGAGAGCGGCCACGGGGCGCGGCCGATGCACCCCGACTGGGCCCGCTCCCTTCGCGACCAGTGCCGGGCCGCCAATGTGGCGTTCTTCTTCAAGCAATGGGGTGAGTACGCACCGCGAGACGCCGGCGGCTTCTTCTCTGTCAGCGACAAGACGAACCACACGATCGACGAGCTAGGACGCCTCGACACAAAACACGGCGGTGGCCAGCTCGTTCAGGTCGGCCGCGTCGGCAAGAAAGCCGCCGGCCGGCTCCTCGACGGCCGCGAGTGGAGCGAGTTTCCGGCACAGGCTGCGGAGCCCGCAACGTGAAGACCCTGAACCATCCCCGCCGCGCCGTCCGCCCCCACGACGCGCTCAACGACCTGGACGACCGGTGTGCCTGGTGCAACCGGCGGCTCCCGCACGGGGCGCTTTGCAGCCGCGGCAAGGACCCGGTCAAGGGTCGGACGGTGTACGTGTGCGATAAGTGCCTGACGCCGCCGGCGATGGGCCATTACCCGGTTGAACTGACGGTGGAGGATTGAAGCGGTGAGTACCTTGTTCGACGCACACCGGCTGACACTCGAAGAGTCGATCGACCTCACGGCCGCGACTCTTTGCGACTACGGTACGCGCTACGACGTGTGGGTCTTCGCCTGGTCAGGCGGAAAGGACTCGACGACCTGCCTCACGCTCGCGCTCCACCTGATCGAAAGCGGCCGCGTCCCGGCCCCGAAGAAGATCATCGTCCTGTACGCCGACACCCGGCAGGAGATCCTTCCGCTGTGGTTCTGTGCCTCGCACATTCGCGAAGCCCTGGCCGATCGTGACATCGAGTCCCGCGTCGTCATGGCCCCGCTCGACAAGCGGATGTGGGTCTACATCCTTGGTCGCGGCGTGCCCCCGCCGAACAACAACACGCTCCGGTATTGCACCCGGCAGATCAAGATCGAGCCGATGGCACGGCACGTCGAGGACCTGGCCCGCGAGCACAACTGCAAGGTGCTGGTTCTCACCGGCGTCCGTCTCGGCGAGTCCGCGGCACGCGACAACCGGATCGCTCTCGCCTGCACCACGAACGGGGCGGAGTGCGGACAGGGCCATTTCCACCAGTCGCTCGAGGGCGCGCTCGCCGACACGCTGGCCCCGATCGTCCACTGGCGAGTCTGCCACGTCTGGGCCTGGCTGAACAACTACGCCCCGGATTATCGCTTCGGCGAGTGGCCGACGCGGACGCTGGCCGAGGCCTACGGAGGGCAGGGCGGGAACGAAGAGCAGGAGATCAACGCCCGCACGGGCTGCGTCTGTTGTCCACTGGCCGCCCGCGACACGGCCCTCGACGCCGTGATCGCGAATCCACGCTGGGCCTACCTAGAACCGCTGAAGCGGATCCGCGACCTGTATGAGTGGCTGCGGGTCCCGGCCCAGAGGCTTCGGAAGGCCGGAGGGGAGCGCCGCAAGGACGGGAAGCTCGCGAGCAATCAGCAGCGGATGGGACCGCTGACGTTCAGCGCACGCAGCGAAGGACTGCACCGACTCCTGAGCATCCAGGAGGAAGTGAACGCCGAAGCCCGGCGGCTCGGCCGCCCGGCCGTGGATCACCTGAACCACGAAGAGACGGCCCGCGTTCTGGAGCTGATCGCGAACCGCACCTGGCCGGACGGGTGGGACGGGACCGAGCCGACGGCCGACACGATGCTGCCCACGCACTACGGAGACGGATCGGTGATGAACCTGTTGTTTGGAGAGCCGGAATGAGCTTCTTTCTCCCACAAGCGGCGGTCGACCAGCACGTCGCCATTCTCGGCAAGACCGGGAGCGGCAAGACATCGACGGGCAAGTTGCTCGTCGAGCACGTCGTCGCCAGCGGTGCCCGCGTCTGCGTCCTGGACCCGATCAAGTCCGACTGGTGGGGTCTCATCTCCAGCGCCGACGGGAGGCGGGCGGGCTTGCCCTTCGACATCCTCGGCGGGCCACGCGGCCACGTCCCCCTGCACTCGGCGTCAGGCAGGGCCATCGGCGAGATCGTGGCCACGGGCCAGCTCCCGCTGTCGATCATTGACATGGCGGACTTCGAACCCGGCGGGCAGGCCAAGTTCTTCGTCGACTTCGCGCCGGCCCTGCTCCGCAAGATGCGCGGCGTGGTCTACGTGGTCATCGAAGAGGCCCACTTGTTCGCCCCGAAAGAACGCTCCGGCATCGGCGCGGAGAACATGTCGATCCATTGGGCGAAGACTCTCGCGACGGCCGGCCGATCCAAAGGCCTTCGCTTCATCATTCTTACCCAGCGAACCCAGGCGTTGCACAACGCCGTCCTCGGCAGTTGTGACACCCTTATCGCCCACCGACTCACCGCGCCGGCCGATCAACTGCCCGTCCTGAAATGGCTCCAGGCCAACGTCAGCCCGGAGGTGGCGAAGGAGATTTCGGGCTCGCTGGCCTCTCTTCAGAAGGGCGAAGCGTGGATCTGCTCTGGCGAGGCCCAGCTCTTCGAGCGACGGCAGTTCGGTCGGATCAAGACTTACGACAATACGGCGACGCCAACGGGCGACGGCAACGCCCACGAGGTCAAGTCGGCCCCGATCAATCAGGACAAGTTGCGATCGATCATCGGCGAGGCCGTGAAGGAGGCCGAGGCGAACGACCCAAAGCTACTCCGCCGCAAGATCGCCGAGTTGGAGCGGGCTCTCCGCGAGCGGCCGGCGGCCACGAAGGAGGTCGAGAGGCTCGTCGAGACACCGGCGATTAGGGACGATCAAATCGACATGATGCGCGACGTGGCGGCATCCATCGCACGCTACTGCCAGACCGTGGTCGAGGTCGCCAATGGGCTGAAAGACGGCCTCGACCGCGTCGTCCAGTCGCGTCGAGCGGTCCCGGTTAGCAACCAAAGGCCAGCGGTTAGCAACAAACCGGCCCCGGCCAGCAGGCTATCAGCCCCTTCTAGCAGTCCAGCCGGCGGTCTCACCGGCCCCCAGCAAGCCATCCTCGACACCGTCCTCATGCTCAACACGCGGGGCATCCAGGCCAGCCGCGACACCGTCGCCCGCTGGCTGGCGATCCACCCCAACGGCGGCAGTTACGGGACCAACCTCGGCTTCCTGCGATCCAACGGCTACCTCGAAGGCTTCCACCTGACGGAGCTCGGGCTCGCTACGGCCCGCATCTCCATCACCGGGCTCGAAGGCGCCCTCGCGGCCCTGCCCGACGAGCCGAAGCGGAAGATCGTCCGCACCGTCGTCGAGCACGGCCAGCCGCTGACCCGCGACGAGCTCGCCGAGAGGCTCGGCATCCACCCAAACGGGGGGAGCTACGGCACGAACCTCGGCTGGCTCCGGACCATGGGCATCATCACGGAACGCGGGCCGATTGCGGCCACGGAGGGCTTGTTCCGATGAAAGTCACCGCCCTGGCCCCGTGGTTCGGCTCGAACCGAATGCTCGCCGAGAACGTCGGCGCCGCCCTCGAAGGCTGCTCCTGGGTGGGCGTGCCGTTCGCCGGCGGGATGTGCGAGTTGGCCTACATCAAGGCCCGCACGTTGATGGTCAACGATCTGCACGAACTGGTCATCAACCTGGCCAATGTCGTCGCCTGCCCGAAGCGAGGGCCGGCGCTAGTTCGTCGACTCCGCCGCGTGCCGTTCCACCCGTGGGCCCTGGAGGTCGCCCAGCGGTGCTGCGCAACCTACGGCCGCCCGCCGGCCGGCGACCCGGAAGCCGCGCTCAACTTCGCCGAGGCGTACTTCATCTGCGCCTGGATGGCCCGCAACGGCAAGGCCGGGACGAAGGACGAGTTCAAGGCCGGCATGTCGATCCGCTGGGAGGCGGGCGGTGGTGATTCGGCGAAGCGCTTCCGGTCGGCGACCGAATCCCTGAGCGACTGGAGGAAGGTCCTCTCGCGGGCGACCTTTAGCACCGAGACGTTCAGCTTGTTCCTGAAGAAGTGCAAGGACGCCGACGGGCACGGCCTCTACTGCGACCCACCCTTTCCCGGTCCCGGGGACGCCTACTTCCACACCTTCGCCAACGGCGAGCACGGGTTGCTGGCCCGCGCGCTCGCGGCCTACCAGAAGACGCGGGTGGTCTGCCGGTTCTACGACACGCCGCTCATCCGCGAGTTGTACCCGGAATCGCTCTGGCAATGGAACCACTTGAAGGGGCGCGACCAGGTCAACGCGGAGAAGGCCGAGGTCCTGCTGGTCCGGAATAGGGAGGTCGGTTGAGATGGCTCGCGCTCGCAACATCAAGCCCGGGATCTTCAAGAACGAGGTCCTCGGCACGCACGATCCGCTCCTGACCCTCCTCTTCGAGGGCTTGTGGATGCTCGCGGACCGCGAGGGACGCCTCGAAGACCGACCGCTGCGCATCAAGGCGGAAGTCTTCCCGTACCGCGACGGCGTCGACATCAACGCGATGCTCGACTGGCTCGCCGACAACGGCTTCATCGCCCGGTACGACGTGCGTGGATGTAAGTGCATCGAGGTCATCGAGTTCCTCAAACACCAGAAGCCCCACCAAAACGAACCTCCGAGTGAACTACCGGCGCGCCCTGGCACTACCAAAGGTCGAAGGACTTCGACCAATGGTGCAAGTCCTTCGACCAATGGTGAAAGCACTTCCGAGAATGGCGCACGCACTCGCGCTGATTTACTGATTGCTGATTGCCTCTTGATTGATTCCCTCTTGATTGAATCCCCATTCCTTGAATCCCTCAACACCGAACGGTTCCGTTCGGTCTGGGCCCGCTGGGTCGAGCATCGGAAGCAGATCAGGCACCCGCTCACGAAAACGCAAGCCGAGGGACAGCTCAAGAAGCTCGCGAAGGAAGGCGAGCCCGCTGCCTGCGATCGCGTCGAGCGGAGCATCGTCAACGGCTGGCGAGGTCTCTGGTTCACGGACGAAGGCGCCAAGAACGGATCACCCAAGACGCATCGGTCCGACCAGGCGGCGACGGTCGCACGCCAGGCCGAGGAAGCGATGCGCGAACGCAAGGAGGCATCCCATGGCTAGCTCCCTGAGACCCGCGAGTGAGGCGTCGCTCAACGCTGTCAAGAAGCTCAACGAGTACACCGAAAACCCGTTCCGGTGCCTCGACGACGACTGGATCCCGATCGTCCTCGCGTTCATCCAGGCCAAGGGCAAGCTGGTCGAGTCGCCGACCAAGTTCTGCATGACGGTCGCGATCCAGCAGCGCAAGGGCCTCACCCTGACCGGGCTCAAGGCCGTGCTGGGCCGCCTCACCGACGCGGAGGTCGCCGCCACGCACAACTACGACAACCAGCTTTACGCCGACTTCCACGGGCTCTGCGCCCACGCGATCAGGAACCAAAGGCGAATCAACGAGAAACGGGCCCGGGAGGAGGCCGAGCAGAACCGCGAAAGCGCCGCGGCCGTGATCCTCAAGCTGGCCGACGCGACCAAGGTCCCGGTCGACCCGTTGCCCGCCGCGAGCGACTGCCAGCGACACCCCCACGGCCGCGGCGAGGTCGAGAAGGCCGCGGCCAGGAAGGAGCAACGGGCATGAACGAATCCTACCAGGACAGGCTCTTCGGCGAGTTCAGCGACGCCATCAACGCCGCCGCGATGCGTGAGCTCGACCGGCACGCGCTGACCAGGCAAGAGCGCCGAACCGCGATGGTCCAGATGGGCAAGGCGATGATCCTGCTCGGCTCCAGCATGGTCGGCAACGCGGCCGGGCCGGTCCCGATCCCGTTCGACGTCACGGCGAAGATGGTCGAGAGCTACATGGACATCTGGCGCGAGGTCATCACCCAGGCGGTCGAGTCGGCGAGGGCGAAGTCATGACCGGATTCTTTTTGGACGACGCTCGCTATGAGCGCCTTCAACAACTCCAACGACAGGCGAAACAGCTCGCCGAAATCGACGAGCGCCTTGAGCGTATCGAGCGTGCCGATCGGAGCCTTCGAGAGACCATGATGGTCGTGCTTCGCTGTGACCTGCGAGCGATGGCGGAGCGGGTGCATGAGGAGTGTGCGGAGCTGAGAGCGAGGAAGCACCCATGAACACGCTCTTCGACGACCCGCCCGACACGGCCCCGGCCCCGCCCGCCGAGTCCGAAGAGGCCAAGAAGGCCAGGGGCCGGGCCATCGCCGCCGACACCCACGCCTCGGCCCTCGCCTGGCTCCGCGCGGCCATCCGGCTCAAGTGGCAGGAGCTGCACCGGACGGGAGTCCGCGACTACGTGACCGCCGACGATGCGCGAATCCTGCTGGAGATCGGCATCGGCAACGGGTGCCTCGAACGCCCGTCGAACATGAACTGGATGGGCAGCTTGTTCGCCGGCAAGGAGTGGGAGTTCACCGGCCATTACATCAAGTCCGAGACGCCCGGCAGTCACCGCAACGAGCTGAAGTGCTGGCGCTGGGTGGGGGAGTGATTTCATGAGCGACCGCATCGTCGTCGAGAAACTACCGGGCTGGTGCCCGATCGAGATTCCGGCGGTCGACCCGGAAGCTACGAAACAGCCGTGCGCGAAGTGCGGTCTCCGACCAGGCTCCGCTTCCTTCTGCGACGTCGGCGGTCGCTGCATCTGCCGGGAGTGCTTCTGGCGATGGGACTGGTCCGAAGGGCACGTCCCGGACGGGTGGGTAGTCGACGGGTTGGGGATCTGAGGCTCAACGGTCCACAGGCAAGCGACTGGGAGAGCGACACGACATGGTCGAACAAGTACTGAACCTGATCGGCGTCTACCGCCCCGCGGCGTCGCCGCCCGAGCGCATGAAGGCCCTCCGCCTGACGGGCGGCTCGCCCTACCGGTACCACACGCTCATCCTCGTCGAGGTGCCGGGCGTCCGGGCCGGCGACGAGCTCCACATCGACGCCGATTTCCAGGTCACCACGGAGCTGCCCTACGTGGTGATGGTCGCCTGCGGCGTCGCCATCGGCGAGGCCGAGGACGGCTTCCGCCAGCCGACCCGCGACCGGTTCATCCTGCCGCGCAACGGCACGAACATCGGTCGGTCCACGCACCACTACTGCCGGTCCCGGTCGGGCTGGTGGACGGCCGACCGCGACTACGAGCGGCTGTACGTCGGCCTATGCGTCTACACCGCCTCGACCGCGTACAAGTCGGGAGACGCGTTGAAGGTCGACACCGGCTACGGGTCGATGGCCGTGGCCGTGTACCGCAAGGGAGGGGAGTGACCATGCTCCTTCGGGACAACCGCGAAGCCGTCGCCGAACTGTTGTGGCTGGCCAACTCGGCCCCGCCGCCGGCCTTCCGCCGCGAGTTCTACGTGATGAAGGACAAGATCCTCGCCGAACACGGACGCAAGGTCGGGGAGGACCTGCAGCGCATCGACCGCCCGTGCTGGGGATGCAACGGCACGGGGCAGGGCTTCGACGACTTGAACGACTGCTACCGCTGCGACGGCTCCGGTGTCTTCGAGACCGTTTACGTCCGCCTCGAGCGATGGAACCTCGCCGAGCGGATCTTTCACAGGCCCGCGGGCCGACTCTTCGCGAGCCAGGTCGCCGAGCAGGGTCTGACACCGAACATCCAAGGTCGCATCGTACACAAGGCCGTCGACCCGGCGGACGCCCTGGAGGCCTGCCTCCTGCTGGCGGTGATGTTCGACCGCAAGCTCCTGGAGCAGCTCGCTCCAGAGGAAACGTACACGCGCGTGTTGAATTGGTATTGTCCTGACCCGATCTGCACCTGAACCCTGGAGACCCACATGGCGACGAAGACGAAGGCGAAACCCAAGTCCAAGAAGCGGGCGAAGGCCAACAAGCCCAAGCTCCGCGGCGGCAACAGCGACAAGGCCGCCGACGAGCCGCTGATTCAGGTCCCGGAATCGACTGCCGAGCAGCCGAGCCTTGAGCAGTGGAAGGCCTCCGCACCGGAAGGGCAGGAAGCCCTTCCCGCGGAAGGCGACAGCCAGGTCCGTGAGATCCTCGACCCGTCGAAGGCTTACGACTCGCCCGAGGCCCTCGCGATCTGGGACGCGGAGACCGCCAGCGAGGCCGAGCAGCGACGCCGCAAGCGGGCCGAGCTCTGGGAGAAGGAAGACGCCAGCAAGGCCGCCCACAAGGCCGACAAGGCTGCCGCCGAAGAGTACGAGAAGCAGTTCTTCGACTGGCTCCGCGAGCGAAACGAGCAACGCGGCAAGCCGCCGCAACCGAAGCAGGGGACCATCCCCTACCCGGATCCAGAGGCCAAGGTCGACCCGCCCGACCTGCCCCTCGCCCCAGCCGAGAACGACGAGCGATGGAAGGCGATCCCGCTGACCGAGCTGGTCGAGAAGGACGGCTTCCCCGCCTACCTGGTCGAGAAGCTGGCCAACGCGACCCGCAAGGACGATCGGCCCCAGGCTCCCATCACCACGCTCGGCGAGCTGACCCAGTTCCAGGAGCCCGAGGGCAACGGCTACCAGAAGAAGCTCACTGACCTGGTCGGCATCGGCCCCGGCGCCGCGGAGAAGATCGCCAACGCGTGCATGGCCTTCTGGGACCGCTGGGCCAAGGAAGAAGCCGCCCGCCGGCTCGAGGCCAAGCCCGCCCCGGCGGGGGAGCTGGTCGACGCCGAGTTCGAGGTGATCCCCGACGAGGGCGAGGACGACGAGGTCGAGGAGCCGGATGACGACCTGGACGACATCGACGAGGACGAGGCCGATGACGACGAGTGAGGTGAGTAGCCCGATTCGGCCTCGCTCACGGTGAGCGAGGCCGACTTCCGCAAAGCACAGGGAGACTAATCGTGGGGATCGAACTGGGAAAGGCATATCGGCTGAAGTACATGCCGCACGCGATCATGGTCGTGCGTGAACTAAGGGACGTCCGAGGCGTGCTCTGTACTGCCATCGGAACCCTATACAGCACGCGGGGCGGGACACGGCTGGAGTCGCTGAGCCAGCCGCACGAGCTTATCGTCGAGGAGATCGGCGACGAGTACGTGCAACCCGAGGGGGGCACCGACCAGGTGCTCGCGGCACTCCAGGAGGCAAAGGAACTCGCCGTCGCTGAGAGCAACTTCGATCTGGCCGCGTCAATCCGCGACTTCGCCGACAAGGTGAAGGCCAAACGACGAGCCGAGAAGCAAGGGAGCTGATGACGACGCCCGTGACGAGTGACGAGGCGGCGTTCATGGCCACGATTCGATCGCGGCCATTGGACGACGCACCGCGTCTGGTATTTGCCGACTGGCTGGATGACCAAGGGGAGCACGCCCGCGCGGCGTTCATCCGTCGGCAAATCCACAACGCGAACCACGACGGCGGGCGAGACTTCGCCAAGGTCGACGTGCGAACAGCCAGGACCGGCTTCGGGAGGCTCCTGGGGATCAAGCCCTGGGAACATGTTCGCGAAGACCACGTCTCGCCGATGCTGCTCTACACCAGCAGCGGCAGCTACGCGAGGTGCGTCGGCTGGCACCGCGGCTTCCCACTGATCGTCGGTTGCACCACCGGTCAGTGGGAGGCCTACGGCGACCGCTTCACCGGCCCGATGTTGTACGTCGGCTTCGGGGACTATCAGCCTTGTGAGTGGGGCGACGAGCACTCAGGCAACGCGATGAGCCGCTACTACCGGAAGGGCTCGCCCCACGTGGCCCGCTTTGGACCACGTTGCACGCAACTGAGGATGTGGGAGACGCTGGCCCACTACCGCGAGAAGCGAAAAGAGGCGGCGTTCAGGATGGGGCAGCAGGGTTGACCAGTGACACGAGTCAACTGAAAGACACAAAACCGCATGAAAATAAACCACCCGAAGAGTAAGTACCACGCCCAACGCCAGAAGATCGATGGCGTGTGGTGGGACTCGAAAGCGGAACACGCCCGCTGGCAGACGCTCTGGCGTCTGCAGCAGGCGGGCTCCATTCGAGGCCTACGTCGGCAGCACCGGTTTCCGATCAAGATCAACGACGTCCTGATCTGCACCTACGTTGCCGACTTCACCTACTTCAAGGCACCGCGGTGGGAGTTCGTCGTCGAGGACGTGAAGGGCTTCCCCACGCCCGTCTACAAGCTCAAGCGGCTCCTGATGGAAGCCGTGTGGAAGATCGTCATCCGAGAGGTCTGAGTCATGGATTCAGTCGAGTCCGCCACGCCCGGCAGCGTCATGCGACGCCTCTGGATCGAGGTCCGCGTCCCCGTGGGGGAGACCGACCAGGAGACGGAGCTCTGGGTCATGACGGCGATCCAGCAGTACCGCGAACGCAACCGGCCGGATGAGCCGATCGTCACGGGCGACGCCATGCCCGCCTTGTCTCAATAGCAGGGCTTGCTGAGACAGGCCGCGAAACGCAGACCCGGCCGCGCCCCCGTGTCGGCACTCGTTGGGTCCTTCCCGGGGTGTTTTCGGGGGGTCG